>Ga0208742_1000091_pt1 | contig 36536 bp, 30 predicted proteins | sample CryBogCBH28Sep08_FD_184601 | JGI IMG/M metagenome (GOLD analysis project Ga0208742, IMG submission 184601) | Freshwater microbial communities from Crystal Bog, Wisconsin, USA - CBH28Sep08 (SPAdes) (version 2) | ecosystem: Environmental > Aquatic > Freshwater > Lake | place: Crystal Bog... | reverse complement strand
CGTGGACCCAACTCAGTTCTGTTTGGCGCTGCTCAATTCGGTGGTACTCCTAGTGCAATAACAAAACAAGCACTAGTAACAAAAAATATAAACCAAGCTACATTTCAGTATGGTTCATGGAATAAAATGCGCGTTACATTTGATATCAATCGTCCAATTAACGCAAAAGCTGCTATCCGCCTAGATACCGTGTTAGATTATGGCAATACATTCCGTCAAAATGAGTGGCGTCACAAAAAAGGCATGTTCCTTGCAGGAACTTATAACTTAACTTCTAAATCGAGTATTAGAGTAGATGGCGAATACATAGGAACTTCAGCTAAAATATTCCCCACATCTTTGTTAGATCAAGTCTCTGCTTGGGACGGAAAAACAACAATGTCAGGAGCAGTTTTACCTGCAAATTCTCCTTCCGCTGCAATCCTAGCACAGGAAGGTATTTCATATGGTACAAGTAATGCCAATCCTTCAATATCACCTCTTTGGGTTTACGATCCAAGTGGATTTGGAACATCTAACGTATTAAATTTCGCAAACTTTTTTAGAACGAAAGGTGCAGCAGGTAGTAGTACAGCTGCGAATTCTAATTTTATTGGTGGAAATCGTATAGCCAGTGGATCAGTTAGCTATGCTAATCAACCTATGCTATACGGTTATGATGTTCCAAATGGTCGGTATGATACTGATCTTAGCGGTTCATCATACTTTAACGTACCAACACAAAAAGTTACTAATTTCTGGACAAATAATAAACCCACTCAGTCACAATTAGCACGAGACATAGCATTAACTTATACCCATCAAGTTGGTGATAGCTTATTCTTCGAAATTGCGGGCGATACAAATAAGACATCTGTAGAAGGTAACAATGCCGTAAATCGTGGATTGAATACCGAATATATCGATATCAATTCCGCCTTACCTAATGGTTCGAAGAATCCAGAATATTTACACCCTTATACTGAATTCTGGACTTATAAAAATCTACGTTGGTACGAACTTAGATCTTTGCGCGCTCAAGCTGCATATTTAAAAGATATCAATTTTGGAAAATTACAATTTAGCTTAATCGGTGGAGCTAACTATCAACGACAGGAAAAAAGAAGCTATTTGTATTTGCTTCCTCTTCAAGCTATTGGCCCAGACGCACGATATTGGGATTCCGGACAAACAAGTACTGCATTATGGAATCGCTTGTACTTAGACCAAGGAGGACGTGATTACTACAATACAAATCTCGGACCGATGACCCTTCAAAATCAGGACGGTACATCCGTAACTGCAACACCTCAATGGGTAGTTGATGCTACACGTAAAGATAATACTGCAAGTAACATAACAGAATTTAAATTTATACAAACAGCTACTAATTTAAATTTATTTAATGATAAATTAATTATGATCGGTGCACTACGTAGAGACTTAACCCATCTACAAACACGTAACACTTTAAACCCAGGTGACTACCCAACTGGTTGGGATGGCAGTCAAGTAATCTTCAAACCAGATGCACCAGCTAACTGGTCTACATTAACTTACATACCTAAATCTACTGCAGGTATAGCTACTGGACCTGCTCAACCTGCTGACACACGTCCAAGATTATCAGTAGCAGCTACAAGTAGTACTGCATCAAGTAGCATTTTAGCACAACCACAGTACATTAATGATAAATTTCGAGATGACTACAACCCTCCTGCTTTAGATGTAGCATCAAACACATATTCAACTGGAGCAACCTATAATGTTTTAAAATGGCTAGGAATATACGGAAATGCTTCTACAACATTTAATCCTAATCTGCTTGTTCAGAGAATTAATACTACTCTTTTACCACCTACAGCTGCTCACGGAACCGACTTCGGTATTCGATTAAACACTCTTGATAGACGTTTATCTGTAAGTTTAGGTGCTTATAACTCGTATCAAAAAAATTCTCCAGTTTCACCACCTAGTGGTGTTATCGGTAACTATAATACTATCTATAGTACAGCACCTGTAGGTGATCTAAATCCAGGAGATGGTAATATACGTGGAGTTGGACTTCTTCCGACAGTCGTACGTGATACACAGACCCAGCAATCACACGGCCTTGAACTTGAAATCACGGCTAATTTAACTCGTTCGTGGCGATTATTAATGAATGGATCATATAGTAGATCTTGGCAGTCAGATTCATTTCCAGACACCAGAGCTTATATCCTAGCCCAAGATTCAGTTGCCCGACAAATTTTAACTGATGCTGGAGTACTTATTAGTTCGACAAATGTTGCTTCAATTAATCCATCAGTTAACACACCCACACAGATTAACCAATCTCAAGTTACTAATGCTGTTAACGCATGGAACAGTATACAAACAAGTGTAATACCAAATATGGTTTTAGGAAGACAGAAACTAGCAGGTTCTATGGAGCAAATAGTAAATATTGGAACAGACTACACTTTCAGAACAGGAGCACTTAAAGGTTTAGTTATTGGCATTGGCGCTCACTACAGAGGAAGAAACGTAGTCGGATATCGCGGTTCAGACACAATCGTAAATCCTTCAAATCCAGCTACTACAATACATGATCCAACCGTCGATGCATACACGACTGTTTTCGCAAAATCGTATATCACAGGAGATGGTAGATTAGGATATTCATGGAAATTACAATCTGGTCATATCTTATCTCTCAATCTTAACGTACAAAATCTATTTAATAATACTACACCAAGCTACTTTTTAGACGTACCAGGAGCTCAACTATCAAACACAGTGCTTAGACCACGTGGTGGTGATGTAACCAATATAGCACTTGAAACAGTTCCTGCTGGTTATGCACTCCGAACACCAATCAACTACACATTAGGTTTAAGTATAAACCTTTAATCCTAAAAAAAAGACCCTAATTTGGATTAGGGTCTTTTTTTAGATATTAAATTAAAACTTATTTGTGATTAGTGCTTAGCATTTAGCTTGGGTAAACTTTTACCAAAGTACCACTCCCCTTCAGCTAACATCACAACTTTAGGTCGAATAGGCACCCCAACATCGTTATGTAAGAGTTGAGTTATAATTAAATCTACAGCGTTGATACCAACAGCATTAAAATCTTGTATAATACCAGCTACATCCATTCCGCTATAAACATCTAACGATGCATGCGGATATGAACGAAGCAAACCTGCAAGATCCTTGCGATTCAATAGAACCTCAACTGAAGGAATGATAAGACAATCTGGAACCATCTTAATTAACCATTTCTTTAGACCACTAATATGCATACTTTCATCAACTTGGCATACAAGTTTTAGCCCTTCACGTGAATCTGGATAGTTTGCCAAAAATGTTGATTCCTGGATTTTAAGTGACTGTTCATTTTGATTTTTTAAAATAATTAATGCTGGTCTCTTATATCCCGCATTGAAAACGTTCTGTAAAGTTCTGCGCATTCCACTATATTGATAATGCCCCACTCGATTGAATTCCGGTTCCCAAGGGGTATGGCCTATAATAACCGTAGTAAATCTCTTCCATTCAAAAGATAGTTTTACCGTGGCACTCGTCTTTGATGGTGAAAATACAATACCTGTAATACCCCGAGCTAAAAGAATTTTCTGTAGTCTTTGAACAGACATCCCCTCTTGTTTTAAGAAAAATTGTTCAACATTAAGTCCTAAACCATAAGCTCTTTTAATAAAACTCTCTATTAATTTAGTAAAAAAATAATTTTTGGATAACGATTCGGGTGTATCTTCAAGCCAAATAAAGCCTATGGTAATCCAATTCTTTTTAGAATACTTAGAAAAACGAACTAGTGACATTACCGATCTAATCAAAGGATTTGTACGATAACCTATACTTTTAGCTGAAGCTTTTACTTTTTTTATAGTCGTCTTAGAAATACGCGGATGCCCTCTTAAAGCCATCGACACAGCTGCAACACTTATGCCACATTCAAAAGCAATTTGTTTAAGTGAAGGAGTATTTTGATTAGAAGGCATATTAGGTAGTAACTAATTCAAAAAACACATATACGAACTTACCGGTTATAATATCTTATTATTTAGTATCGGATAAAAGTCTTTTTAAAGCCTAAGTAATAATAGTGTTAATACAATGAAAACCATTAAAAGTATATTATGCATTCTGATAATAATTTTAAAATTACAAGAATTAAGAGGATCTGTACTAAATAACACTTACGATGTCTGCGTATATGCTGCAAACGCAAGTGGTGTCATGGCTGCCGTTGCAGCTGCTCGTGAAGGCGCTAGTGTAGTTATAATAGAACCAAGTCGATGGCTAGGTGGAATGACTGGTAGCGGACTAGTTAATGTCGATTGGGGTCGACAAGAAACTGTTGGTGGATCTGCAAGACTAATATTAAAACACAATTACAACGATCCTCAATATCGAGACTGTTACGCTGAACTTATTAAAAAATATTCTATAGTAGTTATATTTAACCATAGAATAATTAACGTTAATCGTGATAAAATAAAGATTAGTTCGATAGATCTAGATTATGCACCATTTGACGAATTAGGTTGCCCACCAGCCTTTGCAACAAAGCAAAAAGATTTAAATATTCATGCAGCTGTATTTATCGATTGTTCGTATGAGGGTGATATCATGGCCAAAGCAGGGGTTAGTTATACTTATGGAAGAGAATCCCGTTTTGCCTATAACGAATCGCTTGCTGGCAGTGAAGCACCGATGAGCATATACAAAATTGATCCGTATAAAATACCAGGTGATTCAAAAAGTGGTCTTATTGCTCTTTTACAGAATCAAGATAACACAAAAGAAGGTGATGCTGACAAACTTACGATGGGATACGGCTTCAGATGGAAATACTCTTATTCAAGTGATCAATTACCTATAACACCAACCAAGGACTACGATCCTGCTCAATTTGAATTATTCAGACGGGCTTTTAAAGATCATGTTGATATATTTACCGGCAGGAGAATGCGCGGTAAATTAGGGGCATGGGAGCCATCGAATGGATATATATACTCACTAGTCGTAGGCAATTTAGCACGGGCTTTATTCGCCCCTACCAATTATGGAAGCAATTCTAATTATCCTGATGGCGATTATGTAACGCGCGCTAAAATCTGGAAGGATCAACAAAATTACATTCGAAACCTTACCTATTTCTTAAGAACTGATCCTAGCGTACCAGAGAAACAGCGAAAGATTGCAGAACGCGTAGGATTACAAAAGGGAATGTTTGATGATACATCAGGCTACCCTCATCAACTTTATGTTAGAGAATCAAGACGAATGATTTCTTCTTATATCCTAACACAACACGACTTAGAAGGAGAGACGGATCCAAACGATTCGATTGGCTTAGCATCCTATGGATTTGATGAATGGCCCTATGCAACAGTTGCTATAGGTAATAAAGTAGCACTTATGGGCGGATACTGTTCAGAAGTATATTTAGATGAAAAGCACAGAGGTATTTATAAAATCCCTTACCGATGTATAACACCTAAAAGCAACCAATGCACTAACCTACTCATACCCGTTTGCGTATCATCAAGCCATATAGCCATGAGCTCAATACGCATGGAGCCAGTTTGGATGATTCTTGGTGAATCAGCAGGTGTTGCAGCTTCTATAGCCTTGAAGGAAAAAATAGATGTTCAAGAAGTAAGCTATGTAAAACTTAAGCAAAAACTTTCGTCTCTTTATCAAATACTAGAAAGACCTGATTTAAAAAATATTAATAAAAATTGAGATTACCCCTTCGGGGTAACCTAATATACTAAACTAAAAGAGCCGCTTTAATAGCGGCTCTTTGATAAATCTTCTGTAAAATTACATGTTACTTGAAATTCCACGTACATTCATCGGTATAGGTTTTACCTCCAATTATAGCTTCAGCATGGATAGTATTAGTACCATGCTTTAAGGTAATAGCTTTCCATACAACAGTGCTATTATCTACAGGCTTCTTACCTAAGGATGCGCCATTTACGCTCAATTCTACTTCATTTGCATTGGAGTAGATCTTAACCGTAGTAACTGGATTTGTCCTTGTTACAAACCGTGAACTGGTAACTCGAACAACAGGCTCTGAACTCCAACTTGCTTTATAATAGTAGAATGCGTCTTTGCGCGTCTTACGATCATAGCTTACAAGTCCCTTATCATTACGTCCAGGCGTGTCTCCTTCGTTACGAAAGTCAGATGCAAAATCGAACATATTCCATACAAACTTTACCCAAATATATGGACGTGCATTGAAGGCCTTCCAGGTTTGTTCGTGGTAGTAACCCTGATATTCTTCCGGATGGACCTTAGTAAAAGCATTAGCTCTAGGCGAATTCATTGGTACAGGCGGCTTCTGTGAATAATCAACATCTTCATGCTGGGTTAACGCTGCACCTGCTCCGTATTCACTCACTCCGATACACTGGGATGGATAACGAGTGTGTAAACTATCTAAGAATTTACCTGCGTCACTAGGCTCACCGTAGTACCAACCGAAGTATTTATTGAAAGCAGTTGTATCGGTATACCAGCGCTGAGGTTGACCTTGAAACGTTGCTTTAGCCATACCTGGAATGTTAAAGGTATATTTTTCTTCCGTGTGATATGAAGCATAAGTCGTTAAACGTGTAGGATCTTCTGACTTTGCTTCAGCATGTAATGCTTGAATTAAGCGTTCTGCTATCGGACCATAGACACCAATACCTTCGACAAATTGTTGATTATAATCAGAATTTTCATTTCCGCAGCCCCAGAAGCATATCGCTGGGTGATTGTAATTTTGACGTATTAACTCACGCATTTGATCGAGCGCATTATTGAAAAATTCTGCAGAAGGAAGCGCTTCATCAACAAATGGCACTTCCGACCACATAACTATACCGGTTTGATCTGCTTGGTTATACCATAACTGAGATTGTTGATAGTGAGCTACACGGATAGCAGTAGCACCGACTTCTTTAATTAAATTAAAATCTTCCATGTCATCTTCTTTAGAAATAGCCCAACCCTTATTGATACGATCCTGGTGACGGGCCACTCCATGTAGATCAAGATGCTTACCGTTTAAAATAAAACCCATATTAGGATCTACTTTAAAATATCTGAGGCCTAAAGGTTGTACGATTGAATCCGTTAATTGATTTTGTGAACTGAGTTCAACGTTAGCATGGTACAAATAAGGGTCACTACGGCCATTCCACAAATGCGGATTCAATACCGTTAGAGGAATCATGACTTTTCCTTTACCTTGCGCAACGAGTTGAGCTTCTGCATCACCTTCTGTAACGACTTTATTAGCCGCATCTAAAATTTGAATATGTACATGGGCTGAAACAGCGCTGTCTGTATGATTTGCGACCTTAATCGTAGCCTCTACTTGTGCCTTTTCATCGGTAACAAGTGCTTCTTTTAAATACACGCCAGGAGACGCATAATCCATAGTCTCTATCTGAACAGGATTTGTAATGAGAAGAGAAAGATCACGATAGATACCTCCGCAGAATGTGAAATCGGCTGAGTGCGGAATACTTTCATTGTCCTCATTATTTACGCGTACTGCTATTAAGTTAGATTCACCAAGGTGTAGGGCCTTAGAAATATCAAAACGAAAACGTGCATTACCACCAATGTGTGTACCTACGAGAATTCCGTTTACGAAAACATCTGTTCTACGATTAGCTCCATCAAATTGAATATAAACCTGCTTACCTTGCCATGCTAGATCCGCTTGGATCGATTTTCTGTACCAACCTGTACCGCGGGCATAATCGCCACGCATCATGTTTTTGGTTGGATTTTTTGTTGTAATTCCATCCTGACCGTCAAAGGCATTCCACGTGTGTGGTAAATTGAGCGTAGTCCACTGTGATACATTATAAGACACAGCTTCTGCACCAGATAAATCTCCGTAGGCATACTGCCAGCTGGAATTAAGGTTCACTTCATTTCTTACTTCTGCACGAACCAACGATAAACAAGAAATAAAGACGACAAAAAGAGCTATTTTTCGTTTCATGATGATAGTTGAAGTTAAATAAGAGATAAAAAAAGCCCCCAGGTTTCGGACCTGAGGGCTAAGATTTAAATTAACGCAATTCTTATAAAGAATAAGTTACTGAGAACTTAACGTTAATTGGAGTACCAGGAACAATTACGTTTTCACTTCGTGACGAATAGATGTACTTCTTGTTGAGAAGATTATCGATCGAGACTGTGTACTTAATGTGCTTGCTGTACTCATAGTTGATTGTGGAATTAACGATAGTACGTCCAGGAATATATCCCCAGAATACTTGGTTAGGTCCATCAGTGATAGCACGCTTTGATTGATAGTTTTCACCTAAACCAACTTGTAGGCCCTTAAAGTTGCCATCTTTGAAGTTATAGAGAGCAAAGATACTTTCGGTTTGTTCAGCTGTGTTATCAACTGGAATAGAACCGTAAGCTACAGTGCCTGTACCAGGCTGTTTAAAGGTTGCGCCTTTGAAACCATCATAGGTAGCACCAAGAATTGATTTAGCACTATAGTTAGCAAAGGAACCCATAATGTATAGGTTTGAAGTTGCTTTCCAAGTCCAGTCACCGTCAAAACCACGTGAGATAACACCAGGAACAAGAACGTTAGGGTTAGCTGGATCAAGTGGGAATGAAGGTACAGTGTTGTTCTGTTGTTGAACATCAAAGTAAGAAATATCGAACGTGAAACGGTGATTGAAGAAATCATTCTTAATACCGACTTCATGTTGGAATCCTTGTTTTGGAGGATAAACGGAATTTGGAACACCGTTTAAAGTACCGATACCGTTAACAGAGAAGTTTTGGTTATAGCCTGTGAAAAGACTTACACCAGGAGCAACTTTAACAACTAGACCATATTGAATAAGGTTCTTGTTTAAGTTGTATGGAACACCAGACCACTTACCTGTGAGGTAATTCCAAGTACCACTATAAGTACAAGCACGTGATAGACCATAGCTTAAGATAACACGGTCATCAACGAGCTTAAGTGTTTCAAGAGCGTAGATACGATTTTGTAAGGATTGACCCTGTGTATATGCACTTGGAGTAGTATAGTTGATTGGTGCTGTCATCGTGACAGGAGTTTGTGGTGCATAAGGATACCACGCAGAGAAGGTTGATGCATTTACACCTGTTTTCCATGTTTCAGATGAACTTGGGCTATTGCGGTGTTCACCACCAACAAGGAAGAGTTCATTGAAGTATTTACCAGAGTAATTGTAGTTAAGGTCTGTTTGAATGTCATTATAGATGCTATGACCATCGTCAGCATTAACTGTATTACGAGGAATTGGGCCACCGGTGTATGTGCTAGGACCAGACCATGCTGGTTGACCTGCTGCTGGAGTTGTACCAACACCTGCGTTTGTCCATACGTTTGAACCTTCAGTCCAAGTAGGAGCAATAGCTTCTAAACGATCAGAACGGTAAGTAGCACGCATTGCACGAGCACTCCAAACCAAGTGATTATTGATACGTGTGTTGTATGAACCCCAAAGACGGTGTTCACCGTCATGACGCCAATTGTAAGGAGCTGGAAGATCTTGTGTGGATGTATATGGTACATCGATCATCTTGAGCGTACGTGGATCAATTGGTAAACCGTTATAGGATGGCCAGTTTGTTTCCAGCGCTTCATACTTAATTTCTAACTTTGTGTCAGAGTTAAACTGGTAAGCTAAAGCTAATAAACCAGTAAAGCGGTGCATATAGGTATAATCGTAGTAGCCATTGTAATACGTTTGGCTCGCGATTAAACGGTAAGATAAACGGCCATCTTTTGTGATTGGACCAGTTGTATCAATGTAAGCTTTGTTACCTTCAAATAAACCAGTTTGTAATGTGATTGAAGTGCTTGGCTTTGGGGAAGCGCCTTTAACCATCTTGTTGATAATACCACCTGGGCTACCGTCAGCAGCTAAGAAGATTGCGGATGGACCTTTAACGATTTCGAAACGTTCGAAAACAACGCTATCTAATTGAGCACCTTCACCAGGAGCAAAATTATCTTCATAGTCAGCGTCACCCGTGAAACCACGGATATTCATACGACCTGAAGTCCAGTTGAGTTGTCCATTTTGACCACCACCAACATAATTAAGCATATCGCTCATCATGGATGGATTGATCGCTTGTAAGAATGAATTATTCAGCACCTTAACGGACTGAGATAGTTCTGAAAGATCTACTGCGATACGAGTAGAACTTAGTGCTGAGGTACCTGCATAATTCGTATCTTTTTCAGATGTAATTTCGAATGCAGGCAACTTAACAACTTCACCAGACGGAGCTGTATCCGCCTGAGCTGAGGCCTGTTGGGCCTTAAGCGATAATACCATAGCTAAAGCTACGGCTAAACTAGCAAGAATATGACGTAATTTCATATTGTATTTCAAACAAGGGTTTTACTGACAGTAGGGTTAGGTAACAAACTATCTACGAGAGACAATTATGTATGTATGATATTTTCTAAAAATTAACACTTGGCATCAAGGACACACTGTCTTTACAGTAAAGTATGCCTAAGTCTACAGTTACTTTACGCAGTCTAGCTAAAGAAGCTGGGGTAAGTCCGATGACCGTATCCTTAGCTCTCAAACGAAGTAACGAAATTAGTGCCAAAACAGGCGACCGTATACGTGCTTTAGCAGAAAAGCGGGGTTACAAACCAGACCCCACGATGCGTAAATTAATGTACCACCTTAAAACGCGCACAGAAACACGTTTTAAAGCCACGATTTGCGCCCTAATAGCTGAGGATTCGGGCCATCCTGTCACACTTGATACATACCCTAATCGCGTACGCCAAGGTATGAAAGAACGTGCAGAACAATTAGGTTATGCAACCGATTTACTAAATTTAAACGATTTTCCGACCAAAGATCAAATAAACCGAGTACTTATTAATCGTGGTATAGAGGGTTTAGTGATCCTACCCCTGCGCTACATATCAGACTTAACAGACCGCATCAGCTGGGATCATTTTTCAACAGTAGTAGTTACTTCAGCACTTCAAGCACCTAAGTTTCACTCCGCACTACCCAACCATTTTGATAACGTAACCAAAAGTGTAAATCAGATCATTGAATTAGGTTATACTAAAATAGGATTTATAACACTAAAAGATTGGGGAAGACGAACTCTGCACAGATGGGAAGGTGGCATCGCATGGCATAACTGCTTCAGAGAATCACCCCAAATTAAAATTTTTTCCGAAACATTAACCAATCCTACTGACTATGGAATTCTGATCGATTGGTTATCCAAAAATCAGTTTGAAGTAGTTATTGCTGAACCTCTCACCCAGGTTCCGTTTCAAGAAATTTTCAATCAATTGCCTATAGATAAAAGACCGCAGATAATAACCATGAGCTGGCCAACCCCTTTAGCAATTGCTGGTGTTGATCAACTTCCAGAACTCGTAGGCAAAGCTGCAGTTGAAATTTTGGATGGCTTAATTGTACGCGGTGAAAAAGGCATTCCTCAAATTCCTTATGCCACGATGATTGAAGGCAAATGGGTTAAAGCGGATTTAAAAGATATAGTGAGTAGAAAAAACTCCGCTAAAACGAGTAGTCGACGAGTAACCTAAAACAGCAGGCAGTACATCATTTTAGGATTCACGAAACAAACCTTTCATATTGAAGGTCATAACACAGTAATTTTACCAATTCAGTGAAATACGCACGTCCTTTCATTTATCTTTTAGTATTACTTGTCATTGCAGGCGGAGTTTTAGTTCTACCTGCTTTTCAAACATGGTATGCGAATTACCAGTTAGATAAATTAGGTTTTAAAGATACCTCTCTTAATTTCATTTCAGCAAGTTTTGGAAAATTATCGATCGAAGATTTTTCAATCAAAAAAGATAATGCGGTGTTCACACTACCTTCCTTAGATGCAGAACTACCCATATCAGAAGTAATTAAAAACAAATCATTTCATATTAAACAACTTGAAGCCAAAGGCTGGGTTTTAGATTTAGCACCAAACACGAAGAATCCTAATGCTGTATCACTTACCAGTGCGTTAGAGTCACTCGCTAAATCTTCACCTATACCTCCAGAGCTCTCAATCGACAACATACACCTTGAGGGACAAATCATCCTTCCTGGACTCGATAATCATCCTAAAATTCATCTACAAGTAGAAGTTATCTCTGGAACCCTAAATCCAGATGGTAGCGGTAAACTTACTATCAATTTATCTACGATACTTGGGGACCCAGAAATGTTAATTAACGGATTTAGGTACCAAGGAGATATCTCGTTTAAGTTAGATTCACATCAGCACCTAAGCGCATACGCACTCAGTGGCGTATGCGTACCTACTGGAGCAGCTTTTCCTGACGGCAAATCATTTACGCTTAGTATCAAAGAAACCGATAGTAATACTAAAGAACATACTATTGTAAGTAATATATCAATAGATTCACAACCTGTGTTAACACTTCAGGCATTATGCGATTCAACTTATTCACACGTATCAGGAACGTGGACTATAAACACTGATCAATCTGTACTTGGAAATTTCATAACGACTAACCCTCTCCCCCTGTTCTTTACCAGGGGTACTGGTTCCTATGAATATAACTTTAAAACAAAAATTCTAGGTTTAGATGGAAGTTTAAAAACACGTTTCGATCATCTCGAGAATCTTAGTCAAGACCTACGTACGGCAAACCTAAGTCTCGTAAGTTCCCTGTTTAAATTACGTATTACACCTACGGAGATATCGATCGATAAACTATCAGGTGACATACAAACAACCCAAGTGATTGCTACTTACGAATCAACGAGGGCTATAGAATTAAATAAGGACAACCTTAACCTAAAATCTCAACTTTTAGATACCGACATATTCCTCCTTCATTTAAATGCGCTGCCAATAAACTGGCTTAATTTTTACAGTAGACCACTTATCCTTACCGGTGAAAGTGTATCAGGGAATCTAAGCATACAAAAACTAAGTGCAGGATACAAAATTACTACACTAAGCCCACTCACTTGCCTAAATTATAATATAAGTAGCAGTAACAACCCACTGCTTTCATCACTTTCAAGTAGTGCAGAATTTGAAATGACAACTGCGTCAGATGGATCGCATTATATATTCAAACAACTAGAAGCAAGTTTAGGACAAAATTCCGTTTTATCGTTAAAAGGCACTGCATTTAAGGCGAGCGATCCTGAGCAAGCTTCACAATTTAATGTTAAAGTAAAAAGCCATCTGCAAACAATTGCATCTTATTTCAAATCACCTTTTTTAACTGATATAAAAGGTGACGTAGTAGAAGGCGATGTAACAGGCAACTTATCCCAAAATCAAACTACACTTGAAGGGCATCTAGCACTTAAGGGTCTAGATTCAGCAATACTGATTAATCTATCACCCAGAATAGATTTTTTTCCAAATCATACAGAATCTCTCTTTTTACCAATTACTGTAAAACATGAGGACGTAGTAAGCGACCTAACCATTGAAGGATCACTTAGCCATGAACAAAATATTACTGCCTTTGAAGCTAAATTCACAGGCGACAAAGTTAATACTCAAGATTTAGCACTCCTTAGTCCTTGGTTACTTTTCGATCGATCCCAACTGAATCGAAAATTAAACAACCATGAAGCCTTTTGGGGAAATTTATCAGGAAAAGTACTCTTTGAATTTTCTCACCTAGTAACACCTTCAGATAAAATTAATGAATTCTCAGCACTGTTTGAAGTGGAGCCCGACCACATTCACATGAAAGGCGCTCGCGGAATTCTACCAAGTACGCACAGTTTCACGTCCGAGGGCACAATCTATTTTTCTAAAGATAAAAATCCTGCATACCGCTTAGAAGCAAAAGCTACCACTAACGAACTACCAAGTGCAGAATTTTTAGCGAAACCTAAAAAAGGATTAGAGCCTATTTTTGAAGGAAAATTTTCGTGTGATGCTGACATAGCAGGTCAGGCAAATCATCTCTCAGAGCTATTCGCATCTAGTACCAAAACACTACATCTCCACAGTACGAGCGGAATTCTACGTATCCTTAAAGTAAATATTGGCGATACGATTCCTCAGACTGCATCAACCATGCATGACACACTTGGAACCGTGGGTCAGAAAATGGGATCATTTTTAGATTTGGGTGACCGGCTTAAAAAGTATCAGGAAAATGAATTGAGCCAGAACGCTGAGAACGCGCTCGAGATAACCAATGAACTTTCTGAGTTTGGTTACGACACCCTCAAAGTAGATGCCGTTGTATCACCAACAGGGAAAGTACGACTCAACGACTTACATATTGTTTCCTCTGATTTAACGATCACAGGTGGTGGCGCGATTGAACCAACTGCAACCAATTTTTGTGATGGCGCATTAAATCTTAGCCTAACGCTTTACGTAAAAGGCAAAATTTCAGATTTATTAAAAAAAGCACATCTTGCAGCATCTCAGTCAACCATTCCTCATTTTACTCAACTCAATCAAACCATTCAGATTAAAGGTACGCTTAATCAATTAGATTTAAGTCAGTGGCATGATCTCCTAGGCAAACAGGCAAATATACCTGATCCAATCGGATCAAAACCAAAGCAAGAAAAACGTAAAACGCCTAAGGAGATTGAAGAATCACGGACCCTTCGAGATTCTGAGTTGGGACTTTTACCCCAATAAGATGCACTCGGTAAAAACCGTGGTTACTATGATTTGACAGTGAAAAATGAAGTTTTGCTTCATGCTTTGATTCGTCTCGGCTAAACACACCTAACAACTGCTGCTTACTATCATCACCGGTATAGCTTAATTCAAAGTTAAGATCTTCTTTCAAAGGATACCCGTAGTATATAAAAGCATCGCCCTGCTTAGATATTGGATCGAAAACAACTGCACCGCTTAGTGTATTTACACGCTTTGATTTTGAAACGAGAAGATCAACTTTGAGACGATCTTTGAATGACACTAGCTCTTGAACTTCTCTTGCATGAATAATGGACTGAGCTTCTTGGAGATTACGAGCAGACTGAAGTTCAATAGTTTTAAGAGCTAAATCATTCTCTAAACTTTCACGTTTAAATAATTCCTTAAAATAAAAAGCTCCCTGATAAAGCGATACGACCGCAAAGAGAACAACCATAAGCCATGCAAAGGAAAGGCGTGATTGTGATTTTTGAGCCATAGAGGGATTTCTTAAAAAAACGAATACCTCTATCCAACGCAACCCTTGTCTAAGTATCATTAGAATAACCCACGAATCGAGAGATAGCTTGAGCTATAGGGAATAATAACTTTCTTTTACTCTTCATACATGGCGCCCTCTCACACTTCCCCCACTGGCAATAACTCTCCAAGACGGATTCTTTTAGCCAGTTTAGCAGGTACGGCTATTGAATTTTTTGATTTCTATATTTACGCAACTGCATCGGTTCTTGTTTTTCCAAAACTCTTTTTTCCCACATCTGATGCGACTGCTGCCACCCTGCAATCTCTAGCTACCTTCGCATTAGCCTTTTTTGCTCGCCCAGTCGGTTCAGCACTCTTTGGTCACTTTGGCGATCGTTTTGGCCGTAAAGCAACGCTCGTTGCAGCCTTATTAACAATGGGGCTTTCAACGGTTGCGATTGGATTTTTACCTACTTATAGCTCCATTGGGACACTCGCCCCAATACTCTTAGCTTTGTGCCGACTAGGGCAAGGATTAGGCCTTGGCGGTGAATGGGGCGGTGCAATCTTACTTGCTACAGAAAACGCTCCTCCGGGTAAACGCGCTTGGTATGGTATGTTTCCTCAGCTCGGCGCACCCGTTGGCTTCATATGCTCAGGTGCTATCTTTTTAATTCTGTCGATTTACCTAACGAACGATCAGTTTATTTCCTACGGCTGGAGACTACCTTTTATTGCAAGTAGCGCACTTGTCTTTGTTGGCCTTTATGTACGATTAAAAATTACAGAAACACCAGCGTTCCTTGCAACCCTCGCTGAGAAAAAACAGGTTGAAGTTCCTATGCTGACCGTTTTCACCCAGCATTTCAAAGCACTCGTACTTGGAACTTTAATCGCAGTTGCTACGTTTGTTTTATTCTATCTGCTTACCGTTTTCTGCCTCTCATGGGGAACTGCTCATTTAGGTTACTCACGTAATCAATTTCTTATTCTACAAATGATAGGGGTTCTGTTTTTTGGTATAGCTATACCTTATTCAGCTCATCTAGCAGACACCCACGGAAGAAGACTCACCCTAATCCTTGTATCACTCAGTATCATTCTCTTTGGTATATTTTTAGGATCACTTTTTAGCGCTGGGACGCTTGGCGTACTACTGACTCTTATCATTGGCTTCAGTCTCATGGGTATGACCTACGGCCCACTTGGTACCCTACTCTCAGAACTGTATCCAACTTCTGTTCGCTACACAGGCTCTTCGGTAAGTTTTAATATGGCTGGCATCTTAGGAGCATCGCTTGCTCCCTACATCGCTACCACTCTTGCTGTTAATTATGGGCTATCAGCGGTTGGTTATTACTTAAGTGGCGCAGCACTGGTAAGTCTCATTGCTGTTAGTCTCATTTCAGAAACTAAACACAGTCATTACTCAAGCCACTAGACCTTAAATTTTTCTTTCCAAGTTTGAGCGTTGAATCCAACGAGCATTACTTTTCTAGAAACAAGAAAAGGTCGCTTTACTAAGTTTCCATTACTTTGAAGTAAGGCAAAAGCATCTTGCACTGAAAGTGTATCAAAGCGACTTGCCATATCCATGGCTCGGTAATCCATACCGGAAGTGTTAAAGAGCTTCTTTAAACTCACGATCGATTTAAGCATCGCATCTAATTCTTCAACACTTGGAGGTGTCTCACGAATCGGAATTTCTTCGAACTTAATTCCTTCTTGTGTAAGCCAGTTAATTGCTGACTTACACGTACTGCATTTACTGTAGGTATAAATTTTTACCATTACCTACTTACAGCCTATTAGCTGGTTAAAATTTCGTCAGCTGTAAAGAAACGAGCTACTTCTTTAATGCCGTTTTCTACGCTATCAGAAGCGTGAACAACATTAACCATCATATCTGAACCGAAGTCGCCGCGAATCGTTCCCTTAGGAGCCTTGCGAGAATCAGTTGGCCCGAGCAAGTCTCTGACCTTCTGAACCACATTATCACCCTGTAAAGCCATGACGATCACAGGACGTGAACTCATGAAAGTTTCGATTTCTGGGTAGAAAGGTAAATGCGCTACGTGTGCATAGTGCTCACGTAAAACGGCTGGTTTTAAGCGCGTTAGTTTACAACCAATGATGGTGAAACCGGCTTGTTCGAAACGGTTTAGCACCGCTCCGACATTACGCTTTTCCATACAGTCAGGTTTAAATATAATGAGGGTTTTCTGCATACGAACTAACAACTATAGAGAAACTCCCCCAATAAGGAAAGCACGTTTTTGTAACCGATTGGGCCGTATAAGGATAGCTAATCTATCCAATTTAAATGATCAAAACGGCTTAGCACGCTGACAGAACTGAAGTGGAACACCCCACGGATCACGCATCATAACTAAGAATGATCCATCTGGTAAGGTTTCTTCCTTAAAAAGCGTTGCACCCGCTGCAATGAGACGTTCCTCGACTTGCTTTGCATTCGCTGCAACAAAAGCGATATGAAAATTAAGTGGCGGCATGGATGGATAATCAGGAACAGGTACGGTTGTGTTTGAGTATAACTCAATAACTACACGTCCCGTTTCATCCGCTAAAAATTTTGTATAAGGCGCTTGCTCAATACTACGCACAATACTTAGGCCTAGATTTTCAACATACCATTTTGTTGTAGTACGTACATCTGGTACATTAATAGCGAAGTGTTCGAATTTCATAAATTAAGTTAGAATAAATTGAGCAATACGATCAAGCACGGTTGAGTCACAGTCTTCTAAAACATAATGTCCTATATCAGGTAAGTACAGGGACTGCGCATGCGGATATCTTTCTTTCCACTGATTATAGTAATAATCGTTAAAGCAAAAATCCTTACCTCCCCAAACGATGAAAACCGGGTGGTTCTTAAACTGACTTAACCCCGCCTCAATCGTTTCAAGCATCTTACGACTGCGTGACGTAGGCTGCATCGGGATGTCTTGCACAAAAGCATTCACTGCTACGCGACTGTCCCAGGAATGATAAGGTAATAAATAACCCGCTTTCACTTGAGCTGACATTTTATGCTTAGCCATAGCCATCCAGGTTGCAGGCCAAGCAAAACCATTTAGAGCGCGAATAAACCAAGGACCAAGGACGGGAATTCTACAAAAAGCGATGCGTTTAGAAAGTACTGTCGAGGTAAATGCAGCCGTGTTTAATATTACGATTTTACCAACCCTGTTTGGATGACACACAGCCCAACCCATGCCAATAGCACCACCCCAGTCATGTACAACCAAGTGTACTTTTGTTATTCCGAGTGAATTTACGAGTAACTCAATATCATCAATACGCGTTTTAAGCGTATAGTTATAATCTAATGGTTTATCAGAAAGTCCCATACCGATATGATCTGGGACGATACAGCGCATCTTACCAAAAATTTTAGGAATTAATTTTCTGTAATAAAAAGACCAAGTAGGATTTCCATGCAGCAGTAAAACAGCCTCTTTAGAATCAGCACTACTTCCCTCATCTAAATAGCTCATTTTTACACCCCAAGGCGTAACAAAAGTACGAGGCTTATAAGGATACTCTTCTTTTAAAAAATCTGGAAGTACGTGATTCATTACCATTCAACTCCAAGCATCATACAATTAAGACCACTGCCAATTCCGAATAAAGCAACGCGGTCTGCAGGATTGATGGCATTAGCCTCAAGCGCTTTTGCAAAAGTCACAGGTAGTGAGGCAGATCCCATATTTCCTAGTGTTTCAAAGGTTGAAAAATCTTTTGCTAGATCGATACCGAGTGCCTCAAAAATTCTACGTCTATGAACAGCACCCACTTGATGTCCTATGTAACGATTAATCATCGTATCTGACCAACCAAGCGTTGTCTTAAAAGCGTCCCAGGTCTGTGTCACAAGCGTAACTCCTGCTTCAAGCAGTTGCTCAGAATCGGTTTGCATAGCAAGACCATCACTCCCCTCTGAATCACCTTGGCAGAGTGCACTGTGATGCGTTGCTGCTTTAGCAACACCACCTACTAAGCGAAGTGCTTTACCTGACACGAGTGAGTCATGGCATAAAATGGCAGCTACTGCACCACACCCAATCGTTAAATTAGCAAAATAGGGTTTTATCTCATTTCGAGTAAGCTGTGTTTCACAGAGGTGCTTAATCGTATGATCAACTAACGGTCTTCCATTTTCTGATGATACAATCATAGCACATGTTATCTGCCCTGATTCAATCATCGAGGCAGCTACAGTCATGGCATTTAAAAATCCCAAGCAAGCATTAGAGATATCAAAAATCTGAGCTGAAGCAGGAAGCCCAATTTCTGCATGCGCAAATGAAGCCGTTGCAGGCTCAAGCATATCGCGACATACCGCTGCATGAATAAAGAGTTCTACTTTATCTTTAGATAACTTGGATTTTTCTAAGACAGCCTTACCCGCTAAAGCACTCCCATGTGAGGGTCTTGTTTTTAAAGGCCAACTACGTCTTTCCTTAATACCTGTCATCAATTCGAGTCTTCCAACAGGGAGATTCAAGCGTTCATAAACCTGACTTAAACGCTGCTCAATCATAGCGGATGATAAAACTTCATCCGGTAAAACATAAGCAATGGATTCAATACAAACGTGAGAAAAATGCATACGTTTCGTATTTAAGTTTGTTTTGAATCTGTACGCATAGCTAGGCGGATTACTTCTTGATCAAAGTAATTACTGCCGAGTCCTGCATCTACAATGAGTGTAGAACCATTAATCCCACTACTGCGTTTACTAAGTAAAAATAAAGCCGTGTCCGCTACTTCTTGCGTTTCTAGATTCCGTTTTCTAAACGTAATTTTTTCAGCAAAGAGGTAACTTTCTAAATATCCAGGAATACCAGCAGATGCACTCGTTTTGAGAGGACCAGATCCAATCACATTGAATCGCACTGCTGTATCTGCACTAAACGATTTCGCTAAAAAGCGAGCACACGATTCAAGCGCTGCTTTGATCGGTCCCATGTACCCATAATTATCAGGAGTCACAATAAGTGAAGATATGCCTAACGTCACAACCGATGCATCTGAAGTGAGTTGGCTTTTAAAAGCGTTCGCAATTTCAACCAATGAAAAAGCAGAAATGGAGGCAGCCTGAAGAAAATCAGCTCTCTTTGTCTCGTGAAACGGCTTCATTCCAGACGCGTAATTTGCAAAAGCTATCGAATGAACAATCCCATCAATTTTTCCTGCATGGGATTTTTTTATAGCCTCAGCTAATTGTGCAATGTCACCCTCTTTTTCTACATCACAGATATGTACGACTTTATCCGTTAACAGGGTTTCTAGGGACTTACGTCTCGCTTCAGATCGTACGCTATAAATAACTCGAGCACCTTGCTCTTCAAGAGAGCGTGCAATAAACCACGCGACGCTGCGCTTATTCGCTACGCCAAAGACTAAAAATGTTTTATCTTTTATGCCTAGATAGTCGGCCATGGTTATACTTTAGCTTCAGGTGTTTTCCAGGCGACTGCGAAATCAACAGTGAGTACACGTTTTTCGCCGGATTTGACCGATCCTGTCATCATGACAAAGCCGCCTAGGCTTTCTTTCTGCTTCACTTCAATCAGAGTAGTTTCTCCTGGAAACACGGGATTTCTAAAACGAACATCACCAATACGAGCTAAAAGAGGCACCCCAGGAGTACCCTGCTTAGCAAGATGACGTGAGAGAAACAAGGCACCCGTTTGAAACACGGACTCACAAAGCAATACACCCGGTGTTATAGGAGCACCCGGATAGTGACCCTTGTAAAAATCTTCATCTGCACGCCACGTCCGTTTTGCTACTAAACCGTTTTCGTCCTCAGACACGATTTCATCTACGAACAGAAACGGTGGACGATGTGGAATTAAATCTGTGACGTTAGTTGGCATAGATAATTACGAGGTCGTGGTATGGCGCAGGTGTCGATCTATTTTATTAGCTACGATTACACCATAATTCATGGTTCCTAGCCAGCCTGACATGATAATCCCTACTGATCCTGCGTGATACATGCCAGGGATTTGCTCAGGTAAATCCATAGAAACCTTAAGGCCTTCAAACTTCGTTCCAAAGGTGGTACCTCCGACATGCGTAGTATACCGCTCAATCGTCCTAGGAGTAGCTGCTTCCTTCCAATCAATCTTTTCTCGAACACCTGGAATATATTTTTCTAGAGCTGTGATTGAATCCTCTATCAAACGCTGTTTATTGGCTTCATAAACTTCGTCTGACATTCCCTGCCAATCGGCATACTTCGCGTTAATACTTGTAACGACTGCATAGCGGTCTAGGCCAGGACGTGTATCTGGGTAATAGACTGAAAAGGTACGACTGGATGTATGAATACGTGTTAATTCGTCGCTATCAAAATGGGGGCTTTCGGAAGTAAAAAGGATATCCCCCACGTGCGGTATCGTTTCGCCTTTTTTGATTCCGAGGTAAACCTGACACGCGGTTGAATTTAATCTAACTTTCGATGCATCGCTTATAAAATTTTGCGATAAATTTTCCTCTCCAATTAAGCGAAAGAGTACGTTTTTTAAATTAGCATTTGCTAAGACTGCCTTTGCACGAATAGTGCGACCACTCTTAGTAACAACACCACAAGCAATCGTCTTATCACCGTCCTTTTTAAGCAGGATCTTCTCAACTAAAACCTTTTTTCTTAACTCAACACCATTTTTCCTTAGCTCGTCTGTCATTTTTTCAACAAGCAAATCTGAGCCGCCTTGGAAGGTGTAGATTCCAGCGCCCATAAAATTGGTGAACACAATCCCATAAGCGATTGCTGGATCATCAAGCGAAGAGCCGTTAGCAAAACTGATAGGTTCTAAAAGTAAGCGCTGAACATCATCTCTACCCGGAAAAAAACGATTAAAGAGATCACGAATCGTCTCCTGATTATTATCGTAAAAATTCATTGCTGCTAGATACGCATAGAACTCGTCTACCTTTGCTTTATCTACGTGCAGTTCTTCGACAAGCACTCGTGTGTAATCTTCCTTAGTAAATGTGGTCTTCACATTCATCTGAGGATTAATAAAGCGAATATCCCTCAGTGGAACGATTCTATCGGCAATATCTTTCGTCCAATACTTACGACAGGACTTAATCATGCCGATTGGAAATCCATGTAGTGAGATATCAAAAATATGTCCCCCTTTACGGGTAAACCAGGTCGCTAAGCCACCAAACTGATAGTGATGCTCGAGCAGTAGCACTTTCCACCCTGCCTTGGCTAAATAGTTAGCTGAGGTCATTCCAGCCAGTCCACTGCCAATGACTATGACGTCATACTCATCATTCACTCCTTTTAGCCAATCGTATGCCATAAGAGACAAAGACGTAGATTACGCCTCCACTCCTTTCGTAAGTATATGCGTATTAGCCATAGTGATACCACTAAGCATCGCACCAATAATACCAAGAAACCCTTGGTCCGTACCGCATAAATACAAATTACCGACAGAAGTAACACCAGCTACATTCTTAGTAGGTGAGCCGTAAATAGCTCCATTTAAGTGCCCCGTATACCGTTTAATCGTCTTAGGTGTAAACATGTCATGCTGCACCAATGACTGTAATAAGGCTTCACTCTTACACTGGGGATAATAGCTGAGTACCCGGTTAAGCATCTTATCATACCAGTCTTTCTTAGCCTCCACATAGGTTTCACGCGGTAGTGCAGCCCAGTGTGAATAGTTAGCAAGGCATGTAATTTTCACAATACCTTCAGGCATTGTGCGCTCACTCCCAAAATTAAAATGATTGGGGATACAAACAACGCCGCATCTTAAATCGATCAAATCTTTAGGCTCTGAGTAATCGAGTTTTTCAGAGTCATTAAAAAATAACGCTGTTTCCTCAGTAAAACCTAATTCAGAGGGCTGATTTTTATAAACCGAAATGGTTTCGGCAAAGCTGATTTTTCCTAATTCCACGTCCTGCTTTGAGTGTGCAGGACTACCCTCTGTGTAATTTAAAAGCGCCTGTGTTTCTAAAGCACCAATTGAAGATAAAACAACATCCGCTGTAATTTCTTCATCTGAATCGAGCGTAAGTGCTGAGACTTTACCTGACTTAATGGTAAGCTTTTTAACACCGCATTTCATACGTCTTTCTCCACCACCTTCGCGGTACTTATCGATTAAGACTTTGATTAGCGGTCTAATTCCATCAAATGGTCTCGCTAAGCCTTCCAAAATGGATGCCTGAAAAAGCATAGCAAACTGCGTATAACTCATGTCGCCTTCTTGGGCAGAACCGTAAAATAACGGTACACAAAGAAGCATATCCTCTAAGAGCGGATTATGAATAAATTCTTTGATCACTGATCTTGCAGAAACAAGCGGCGCACTGGGTGAATAGTCCGTAGCTTTAATTCGCTCTACAAGCTTACGAAGCCCATCTACTTCATTTGGAAAACACTTAGCTACTTCCGATTCAAAGAGTGAAAATTGATTGCTGAAGTTTAGACTCACACCCGTCTTACCACCAAATGTAATTCGCGAATAGCGCTGCTCACACAAATCAAGTTCTCCTCGATCAATGCGGAGTTGTCTTAAAACACGAGCCAGAGCAGTTCCACGTACACCATGAGGAACAAAATTGGTTACCGCATGAAGACCTACATCAAATTTACGGCCATTAATGCTATAAAAACTATTGAGCCCGCCTGGTGCATTATGGCGTTCAAAGATACATACCTTCTTGCCGAAGTGAGCCAAGCGAACGCCAGCAGCCAGACCAGATAATCCAGCTCCTAAAATAACGACGTCGTAGTGCGAGCGAGAGTTCAACGCTTCGCTTCAAGCGCGTTGAACTTGGGTGTCAGATATTCAGCGCAGCTATCTAAGGATGCTAATCTACCGTATTCAGCTTCTGGCACTTCAATGCCATGGCGTTTTCTTAACTCCATAACAATATCAAGGAAGTCCATGCTATCGAGTTGGACCTGATCACGCAGCTTTACATCACTCTTTAAGTTAGAGAGATCTTCATCTGGTGCGATATCAGCGATAATATCTAGTACGGCTTTCTTTGTTTCGTCGTTGGTCATGGTCTATTAGCGAACTTACAACTATGCCACATACTTACGAACGATCAACGTAGAATTTATGCCTAACATACCGAAAGAATTGTTAAGAATTGTGTCTACTTTAGCTACCCGCTTAGGCGTATTAAGGACTAAACCGGCTATATCGCATAAAGGATCAAGATTTTGCACATTTATCGTTGGATGGACGATAGAATCGCTAAAAGCTGGTAAATTACCGGCCAATTCTAGGGCTCCGGCAGCTCCCATGGTGTGTCCAATGAAGCTTTTGGTGTTATTTATAGCCGTTGTAGGGCATCCTTCCCCGAAAACAGCCCTAATTGCCTCACATTCTTGAATATCCCCCTGAGGTGTCGAGGTTGCATGGGTATTCACGATATCCACGTCCTTTGGCTCTATTTGAGCGTGTGCGACTGCCCTACGAACGCACTCTGCCTGGCGTGTAGGATTTGGTAAAACATAGTCACTTGCATCACTATTTACGCAGTAACCCGCAATTTCACCGTAGATTTTTGCGTTACGCTTAAGGGCATCTTCTAGACGCTCTAAGGTATAAAGACATCCACCCTCGGAAACCACAATACCGTTACGATCTTTATCAAAGGGACGTGAAGCTTGAGTTGGATCAGCATGTGCCGCTAAAGCGCCTTGGGATTTAAACCCAGCAAAAATACCAAAGGTATGAATACTTTCACTTACCCCACCACAAATCGCAAAATCAACCTCTCCTAATCGTAACATCTGGGTTGCATGAATAATTCCTAAATTACCTGCAGCACAGGCAGCTCCAATGGTATAAGCAGGACCTGTGATACCTAAATTTAAAGATACTTCACCTGCTGGGTTATTAGCGACCGTTCGTGGGTTATGATAATGTGACCAAAATTTAGTATCATATCCAAACTTAGAAATAGCATAGACTTCATTTTCAGTCTCAACATTTCCATGCTCTGTACATCCAATAAAAATACCTACACGGTCCGTAGAACTTTGAGAAAAGTCCATACGGCTATCTGCCATGGCTTCACGAGCACAGTAAATACTAATACTGCCAGCACGCGTTCCTACACGGAGTTCTTTTTTCTTTTGGTGACGCAGAGGATCAAAGCTACAAACCCCTGCCGGATGACGTCCCATATACCTTACATCGATTGTTTGAACTCCAGAAACTCCGCCCAAAAGGTTCCTACGAAATTCCTCTAAAGAATTTCCGTTTGGGGCTGTTAACCCTATACCAGTTATGACGATTCGCGTTGACTTCATGTATGAGACGTAAAGCAGATACTAGCTAAATCGATTTTTAGGCCGACTTAAAGCATTTAACGAAGGCTTGTTTTTCATGCAACACAATGACTAACTAATTCAATATCATGAACGTACTCGTTGCCGGAGGTGCAGGATACATAGGAAGCCACTGCGTAAGACAGCTTATAGCAGCAGGTCATAGGCCAATTGTTGTCGATAATATGATCTATGGCCACACCAAGGCATTACTTCAAAACACCCATTTTTATCACGTTGATCTGCTTGATGAGACTAAGATCACTGAAATCTTAAAGGCTGAAAAAATAGATATCGTTATCCACTTCGCCGCCTTTTGCTATGTTGGCGAATCCGTAACCGATCCCCTGAAGTATTATAAGAATAATGTATCAGCGACGGTTAGTCTTCTAAGCGCGATGCGCTCTGCTGGCGTTACTCAATTTGTCTTTTCATCAACCTGTGCAACCTACGGCACCCCAACGACACTCCCTATCACCGAAAACGCACCGCAAAAGCCAATCAACCCTTACGGTCAGACAAAACTAGACGTAGAAAATTTACTCAAAGCACTCTCCCATGCTAATGGTCTAAGTTTTGCAGCATTTAGATACTTCAATGCAGCAGGCGCAGCTAGCGATGGAAGTATCGGAGAAGATCACTCGCCAGAAACACATTTAATTCCGCTCGCTATCGATGTAGCACTTGGAAAAAGAGCACACCTTGAATTATACGGAACAGATTATCCAACGCCAGACGGCACATGCTTACGCGATTATGTTCACGTCGATGATTTAAGCCGAGCGCACATTGCTGCATTTGAGAAATTGAAAACACCTGGGACGCAGTTATTTTATAATTTAGGTACAGGAAAACCGACTTCGAATCGCGAAGTAATAAGCGCGATTGAACGCGTATCTGGTAAAAAAGTAACCATAATAGAAAAACCAAGACGTGCAGGAGATCCTGCCAGCCTCTACGCAAATTCGTCCAAAGCTATTCAAGAATTAGGATGGAATATCCAGTATCCTACCATCGATTCAATTGTTAAAACAGCTTGGGCTTGGCATTCCAAAAACCCAAACGGCTACGCTGACAAATAATCTTATTTATTTAAAATTTTTTGAAGTGCGGGCTTAGTAATACCAAGTAAGGCTGCAGCCCCTTTAGGATCCTTCTCGTGAGCGCGTGTTGCCATTTCTAAAGCAACTTGCTCCATGATAGGAGAACCTGATTTTTCGAAGTGAGAGTAAACAAAATCGAGTGCTTGTTTAATTGATAGCTCGGCTGGACCTCCAACACTTTCCGCCTCTGGTGAGTATGATGCATCAAGCGACTGAATTTCAGGCGGTAAATCTTTAACAACAATTGCATCCGTTTGTGAAATAACAGCACTGCGGTAAATCGTGTTTTCTAGTTCACGTACATTTCCTGGCCACGTATATTTAACCAGTAAAGCCATCGCCTCAGGAGCAACTCGGCTGACTTTTGCTTTACGCTGCTTGACTAAGTTTTGTAGACAAAAATCAATAATCTGAGGGATATCCTCAGGTCTTTCACGCAGTGCAGGCATTCTAATACGAACAACATTTAACCGGTAATACAGATCCTCACGAAACAGTTTCTGCTTCACCATATTTTCTAAGTCTTTGTTTGTTGCAGCAATGATACGGACATCTACTTTAATGGTATCTGTGCCACCTACTCGCTGAATTTCACCCTGTTGCAAGACACGTAGAATCTTAGTCTGCGTTGCAAGGGCCATATCTCCAATTTCATCCAGAAATATTGTACCACCGTCACAGAGTTCAAACTTACCTAAACGCTGACCCGTTGCTCCTGTAAACGAACCTTTCTCGTGACCAAAGAGTTCACTCTCGATTAAATTATCAGGAATCGCTGCGCAATTTACGGCAATAAAAGGTTTATTTAAACGGTGACTATGCTTCCAAATCGAGCGAGCAACAAGCTCCTTACCTGAGCCACTCTCACCAGTGATCATAACTGTTACATCACTTGCTGTAACTTGCCCAATCGTTTTAAAAACATCCTGCATCACAGGAGATGAACCAACAATACCTTCCTTATAATCCTCAGGATTAATGATTGGTTTATAATCGGAAGCCGCATGAACATCTGCTCTTAGTTTTAGCGCCTGTTCTACAATTGAAATGATCCGTGCAGGATCAAAAGGCTTCATAATGTAATCGAACGCGCCATATTTCATCGCTTCGATTGCTGTTTGAGCCGTTCCAAAAGCAGTCATTAATACAACGAGCTGTTTTGGATTAGCAGAGCGTATATGTTGCAGGGTCTCTATGCCACCCATGCCACCCATTCTAACATCTAAAAAGATAAGGTCCGGGAATGGTCCTTTTTTAACGGTAGCTACACCGATTTCACCACTCGCCGCTTCTTTAACGTCAAATTTCTTTGTCGTTAAAACACGCGATAATGAATAACGCACTTCCGTATCATCATCAATAACAAGGATAGTTGCGGGCTTATGGACTGGATCAGACATAGAAGAGGAATTAACCAAATACAAAAAGTAGCGCTGGCGAAATACTAAAGTATAGGTTTATCTTCTTAAGCGATGCTTACGTGGTCAATTAAGTTGTTTAAAATTAGAGGCATACAACTAAGCCTGCACTATAGCTTTTTCCTGCTTTTAGCGTTTGCAGCATGGGAAGGCTTCTGGGACGAAGGCTTTCATGGACTTATTTGGAGCTGTTTACTCTTACTTTCATTTTTTAGCTGCGTCGTTCTCCACGAACTAGGTCACTCACTAACAGCTATGTACTTTGGGATACGGGTTCGCCGGATTTTACTTATGCCGATTGGAGGCATGGCTGAATTCGAAACAATACCCAAAGAACCTAAAAAAGAATTATGGATCACGGTAGCTGGTCCTCTGGTTAATGCTGCCATCGCACTTATACTTATTCCGTTTTTTTGGAATACAGGAAGCTTAGTATCCCTAGATAATACTACTTCATTTATGGGACTACTCAGGAGTCTATTAGCAGCTAATATTATCATGGGGTCATTTAACTTAATCCCCGTATTCCCCATGGACGGTGGCCGAATCGTAAGAGCGCTACTTGCGACTTACTTTCCCTATACAAAAGCGACCTTTATTGCAGCAACACTCGGTAAAGCTCTCGCACTCATCGCTATTGGCCTTGTCCTCTTTTACCCAGACAGGATCCCCTTCTTATCACCTAATCCTTTCATGATGATCATCCTCTTTAGTTTTATCTTTTTTGCAGGAGAATCAGAGTACCGCTACTTAGTAAGACGTGACAAAGAAGATCAGTACATCAAATCACTTATAGAGCAAAACCGAACACACTTTGAGGCTCTTCCACCTCATTCAAGTGAACCTCCACCGCTTTAATACCCACTTAGGAGTAAAAAAACTCCTTGCCTAGGACCACGGCTGTTTAGTCTAATGATTCTTCAAGTAAGTGATCGGGCTCTTAGCTCAGTTGGTAGAGCGCCTCAATGGCATTGAGGAGGTCACCAGTTCAAACCTGGTAGGGTCCACCACTACAGCGAGGTAGATAGTTAATCTACTCACTTTTTCTGCTATAACCTAGCACGCTACTAAACTAAGGCATCTAGATTCGTCTTCTTAGGATACTGATTTTGCATCTCCTTAATTTGCTGCCCGTAAGTTGGTGGAGGATTTGGATTTCGATAAAAGACTCCAGTATAAAGCGATGTGCCATATTCTTTCGCGAGTTCCATGGCTCTAAGATGATTGGTGCTATCATGTCCTTCTGCTTCTAATTTACGTACCTTTGCTTTCTGTGCTTTCATTTGGTTCTCAGGATCACCAAACGTTACACACGGTGATTGAATATTAACAAAAGCAAATCCTGGATAACGAATCGCCTCTTCAATTAATTTAGATAATCCTTCAAGATCAGCAGGAATACCCTGAGCTACAAAGTTCGCACCATATGCTAGTGCATAAAGCAGAGGATTCACCGGTTCATCAATATTCGCATACTGCGCCGCTGGTGTTTTTGTTCCACGAGCAGAGGTCGGAGAAACTTGGCCCTTGGTTAAACCATAGACCTGATTATCCATCACAAGATAGGTTAAATCAGGATTACGTCTTATTGCATGCGGTACATGACCACCACCAATTGAGAAACCATCTCCGTCTCCACCAGCGACCAAAACTAACAATTCAGGGTTCGCCATTTTAATCCCTTGCGCGATAGGTAATGCACGACCATGAACTGAATTAAATCCGTAAGCGGTTGTATATCCAGGGATGCGGCTTGAACAACCAATGCCTGATACAAACGCGATTTCATGGGGAGGTCGTCCAATATTTACAAGTGCACGGTACACTGCAGCAACGACACCATAGTCACCACAGCCTGGACACCAAATAGGCTTTAGGTCGCTCTTGTAATCTTTAACCGTGCAAGAACATGACTTAGGTGCACCAATATTATCTGAGTCTGGGGCTATCATATAAGATTAAGTAAGTCGCAATAATGAGAATTGAATTTATCCGTCTTAGGTTGTCCCATAACACGAATAAGTTGAATAATTTCACGTGGTGAAATCCGGTTAGCTCCACTCTTTGAAACGGATGTAAATTGCTTAGGCACATTAGCCCACATCCGGATAATACGATAAAGCTGACCTTGATGTGATTGTTCAATAACCACACAACGAGAAAGTGACTTAAAGAAGTCATTAAAAACTTCTTCAGCTATAGGATATAAAAGTTTCGGTATAAGTAACTTCACCTTAATTCCTTCAGTGCGTGCTACTCGAATAGCTTCTTGCGCGATTCCTGCAACATTACCCCACGCAATCAGTCCAATCGTCGCATCACGATCACCCTCTATAATAAATAAATCTTCCCGTTGTTTTAGAGGATTAAATTTTTGCAACCTCTTTTCATTCATCCGTGAATGCATTTCACCGTTAGATGAAGGAGCACCTTTCTCATCATGCTCAAGCCCTGCAGCTAAATAATTACCTCCAAACATACCGGGTCGACTAATAGGGCTTACTCCCGTCTCTGTAATCTTAAACCTCTGATACGATTTGAGTTCTTCCGCATTTGGTTCTAAACGGTTCACAATTTTTAACTGTGAAACATCTATAACAGGTAAGATACCCTTACTTTGAGCGATCTCCTGATCAGAAAGAACAATGACTGGGGTTTGATACGCTTCAGCGATATTAAATGCTTCAACCGTAGTTGGGAATGCGTCTGCTGCGTTGATTGGCGCAAGTACAGGTCTTACTGTATCACCATGTGCAGAAAAGACTGCTGTAAATAAATCTGCCTGTTCTTGCTTCGTCGGCATACCCGTAGAAGGCCCACCACGCTGCACATTAATACAGACAAGTGGAAATTCAGCGGCACTCGCTAAACCTAGTACTTCCGTCTTAAGTGAAAATCCAGGACCAGATGTTGCTGTCATTGCTTTCTTACCTGCATAGGAAGCACCAAGGACTGCAGCAACGCCTGCAATTTCATCTTCAGCCTGTAAACAGGTTCCGCCGTACTTCCAAATTTCTTTCTGCATGTACTGCATGATCTCACTAGCAGGAGTGATCGGATATCCACCAAAAAATTGGCACCCAGCATAGAGAGCTCCACGTGCACACATTTCATTACCATCGGAAATAATGCGTTTATTTTTCTCTAAACGTGGCTTATCAAGTTTCATATGAATACCAAGTGGATGCTCTACAGCATAATTGCGTCCAGCTTGATACGCCTTTAAATTTCCCTGCAAAATATCCTCACCTTTTTTCGAGAACTTTTTTACAATACCATTAACAATACTTTTTTCAGGTAAGCCAAACCACTCAGTAAGAAGTCCTAAAACAACATTGTTTTTAGCCTGTAATACACCAGCCGATTGCATAGCTAAATCTTCCATAGGAGCTTCAAACACACGCTCCAATTTTACATCCAGTGGTATATCAGCAGGTGCAACCCCACTCTTTTTTTCGTAAATAACAACCGTGTCCTCATGCACCGAGAGATCCCCACTAAAGCGTAAGAAAAACTCCCAGTTCAGTACTACCGCCACATCTATTTCACCACCGGAATTAAGTACCGGATTAGGAGATACACGCACCCGACAGGATGATTCTCCACCTCTAATTTGAGATCCGAAGCTCTTACTAAGAAGAGCGTAATAGCCCTCCTCAGCAAAGGCGCTTAGTAACGACTCCCCAGCTGAGACGATGCCATCACCGCCAGAGCCGGCCATGCCGATAATCAGATCTTGCATAACTTATGCTCCATCGTTGCCAATTGAACTAGTTGCGCAGCTAGATTCTGCCTCTGCTGCTAATTTGAGTTCTTCAGGAGTGGTTGGCTGCTTAATGACATATGAGCGTCCATCATCCGGATTACGCGCAAAGAGATTTGGCGCGATCACACGGCATTGATCACAATCAATGCAGGATGAATCAACGTAATAAGCACCAGTAGCATTTTCGGGGTTTCGATCAGTTAATGTAGCCATGTACGCATAATATGCTCTATTTCCGATTTGAGCTACGCATCGATTGGAGTTTGTTGTGCATTTCTTACCAAAAGATCACATAATGTTATAGCTAAGTAATCACTTCTCTTCTGTAAGGTATTGGCACTACAGCATAATTTGAGCAATTAATGAGCATATTCTAGCAAGATGCGTTGAGCCAAAAGTGCAAAAATAGCGCATTATCAGCATAATTTATATGCATTCGCTGTCTTACTCATTCTTGATTCTACTACTAGCGGTAGCTGTTGCATTCCCCTTATTTCTTCTGTCTGTAGCACGCCTGTGGTTTCTGTTTTTCCAACCACAAAAACCAAATCGTGAAAAAAACAATGTCTATGAATGTGGACTTTTCACAGAAGGTAACGCTTGGATACAGTTCAAAGCCCACTACTACCTCTACGCCATCATCTTTTTAATCTTAGATGTTGAAATTCTATTCCTATTACCCATCGCAGTAGCGTTCAAAAGCCTACCCGTAGGAGCACTTTTAGTTAGTTTATTTTTCCTAATACTCCTCGCAGAAGGCCTCATTTGGGCCTGGAAACGTGGCTACCTTGAATGGGCATGAACACAATTACCGACGAAGAAAAAAAAGAATTACGTAAAGCTGGTGTACTCGTTACATCGCTTGAAGAAATCTACAACTGGGGTCGTAGCCACTCCGTATGGCCACTGCAATTTGGTCTGGCATGTTGCGCAATTGAAATGATTGCAGCCTCCATGGCACGTTTTGATATCGCTCGTTTTGGCTCTGAAGTGTTTCGCCCCTCACCCCGTCAAGCTGACCTACTTATTGTATCGGGAACGGTCACAAAAAAAATGGCTCCTCAAGTCATTCGCCTTTGGAATCAGATGCCAGAACCTAAGTACTGTATTGCCATGGGTGCTTGTGCAATTTCAGGCGGGCCCTTTCGTCAGGGCTATAACGTTCTTAAGGGTGTAGACCGTTTCATTCCTGTTGATGTGTATATACCAGGTTGCCCTCCTAAACCTGAGGCACTGCTTAACGGCTTAATTACGCTGCAAGAAAAAATTAAAAATCAAAAAATATCAGGAGATAACGCAGCAAGACACTTACGCAGTGATACCTCGTGTTATTATCCAGTGCCTCGCTTCGGCGAGCATGACTTAGAGCCACCTTACAATCCAGATGTCTGGAAATGTCCCGTGATAAAACAGGAGCCAAACCCTTAAGCCTTTGCCCTATGGAAAATCTTGAGACAATCCAGTCCCAGCTAAGCCAGGCATTTAGTGATGCTTACATAACACTTGTTCCAAATTCTATTCTAGGAGCGCAAAGCTCACTTTTAATTGATCCAGTACACGCAGTTAAAATTGCAAACTACTTAAAAACGACCCCTGGCTTGCAGTTTGATTATTGCTCAAATGTAACCGGCGTAGATTGGTTAGCTAAAGATATCACAGAACCTATTCCTGCAGGCTCAGCTCCGGGAACAGTTGCGAATTTAAAACGTCTTCACGAAGGCTATCTCGAAGCAGTGTATCACCTATACTCAATGCAGTTAGGTCATGGTCCATTAGTCTTACGCCTTCGCACTAAAAACCGAACCACAGATACAACACTTCCATCATTAACACCCGTGTGGAGATCAGCCGAATTTCAAGAGCGTGAAATCTATGATCTATTTGGAATTACTTTTGAAGGGCATCCCGATCTAAGACGCTTACTTATGTGGGATGAATATAAAGATTTCCCAATGCGTAAAGACTACTCGGAGCCAGATGACTACGAATGGGAACCTACGGCTCACGGTTCGATTTTAACAAAGGCCCAAGCTCATCAAAAAATACCTACTCAAACTACGGAGGTAATCGTATGAGCATTATGCCTGAAAACTCATATCTAGGTCGTACGTCAGAAGTACAAGGCGATATTCTCGAAGTATCTATGGGACCACACCATCCTTCAACACACGGTGTATTCAGAATGGTCGCAACTTTAGATGGAGAAACGATACTTAAATTGAAGCCAGTATTCGGTTACTTACATCGTAACCATGAAAAACTAGCTGAAGGAACAAGTTACTTAGGCATTATGCCTTATACCGATCGTCTCGATTATCTCAATTCGATGACAAATAACTGGTCCTATGCGTTGGCTGTTGAAAAGTTGTCAGGTCAAGTTGCGACAGAACGAGCAGAATATGTAAGGGTTATTCTTGCTGAATTAAGTAGATTACAAAATCACATTTGCTTAGCTGGTTTTCTACTTCAAGACACAGGTGCTAGCGGTACACCTCTCATGTACGCATTTAGAGAGCGTGAAAAAATTCTCGATTTATTCGAATCACTCAGTGGCTCACGCATGATGTGCAATTTCCAACGATTTGGAGGTTGTCGCCTAGATATCCCTGAAGATTGGATCGAGAAAGCAAAAATAATCGTAGAAAACTTTCGTGTCTTTCTTGATGAGTTTGAAGCTCTAGTCACGGGTAATGAAATTGTTCTTAGCCGCACGCAAGGTATCGGTATCCTAAAACCCGACTTAGCAATCAACGCAGGGATAACAGGTCCTGTCCTTCGTGCCTCGGGAGTAAATTATGATTTAAGAAAAGTAGATGCTTACGGTATTTACTCACGCTTCGATTTTAGAATTCCTCTAGGTAAGTACGGAGATACATATGACAGATACATGATACGCGTTTTAGAAATGCGTGAATCAATCAAAATACTCGATCAAGCCTTCGCTACACTTCCAGCAGGTCCTATTATTGATCCTAAAGCAAAGAATCGTGGTCTGCGTCCTAAAGTAGGAGAAATCTACAGTCGTATCGAAGGACCTAAAGGAGAAATAGGATTCTATTTAATCAGCGAAGGTGGCCCAAACCCTTATCGCTATAGAATCCGCCCCCCCTCTCTCATCAATCTAACAACACTCGAAGACATGTGCTTAGGTCAGTCCATAGCTGATGCTGTCATTATTCTAGGCAGTATCGATATCGTCTTAGGTGAAGTTGATCGATAAAACCATTTAACCACTAACCCATAATTACCATGTACGGTTTTGGATTAATACGCGGTTTAATCGTAACAGGAAAAAATTTCGTTCAGTCCTTTTACAATCCTTCGCGTTATACGACACAGGAATATCCTGAAGTTAAATCAACCCCTCCAGAAGCTTACCGAAGCTTTCCTTTTCTAGTCACAGACAGTGAAACAGATCCACTTGGAGCACTTAGATGTGTTGCCTGCTTAACCTGTGAAAAAGAATGCCCAGCACAGTGTATTTTTATTGAGAAAAGTAAGGATAAAAAACCAGATGCTAATGGCCGCCCACAATTCTATCCCACTCAATTCATTATCGACTCATCAGTATGCATGAGTTGCCAGATATGCGTTGAAGTATGTCCATTTGATTCCATCAAAATGGACAAAGTATTTGAAGTCGCCGTTTCTTCACGATTCGAAAATTTATTACTCACACGTGACAAACTCACTAAGAGTAACCAGTACTTTCATTTGATCAGTCCAAGTGAAGCGCAAGAAGTTGATGATCGGTTGGCTGCTGAGCGTAAAGTAGCTCAGGAAAAAGCAGCCGCTCAAGCTAAGGCAAAAGCAGAAGCCGCTGCACTTGCAGCACAAGTAAAACCAGTACCTGCACCATGAGTATGCTCCCAATCTTACAGACTCAGGATCCTTATTTGGAACGCCTACCGCTTCTCTTACGTGAAGCATTCACTCACTATCTACCTGAGCCTTGGCACACACTGAGTAATCAACTCATATCCATCGTTGTTATTTTATCCGTATTCGGACTGCTATTCGCAATCCTTACACTGGCTGAAAGAAAAATATTAGGTCATGTACAAAATAGACCAGGTCCAAATCGAACGGGATTTTTTGGTATGCTACAACCGTTTGCCGATGGGATTAAAATGCTCACTAAAGAAGATATCGTCCCCGTAGCAGCTGATCATGTACTTCATCTCTTAGCACCAGTCAGTCTTCTTGCCGCTTCGATACTTACCTTTGCTGTTATTCCTTACGGGAAAAACTTAGTAGCACTAGATATTGATACCGCTGCATTATACTTTTTTGCCGTAGGTTCAGCAACAGAGCTCTCGGTATTTATGGCTGGTTGGTCGAGTAATAATAAATACTCCCTACTCGCAGCTATGCGCGCCTTAGCTCAGCTCATAAGCTATGAGTTACCGCTCATCATCTCGTGGATTCCGGTTGTCATGGTCGCAAGCACACTCTCACTAACTCGCATCGTTAGTCTGCAATCGGGTTATAGTTTTGGCATTCTTCCACACTGGTATGTTTTCACACCTTGGGGATTTGTTGCCTTTGCCCTTTTCATGGTATCGGCTTTAGCAGAGTCAAATCGCTCTCCATTCGATTTACCTGAGGCAGAAAGTGAATTAATTGCAGGGCATCTTACAGAATATAGCGGATTTAAATATGCGCTCTTTTTCATGGCTGAATATTTTGGCATGACAGCACTCAGTGGCATGGCAGTAAGTTTATTTTTA
>Ga0208742_1000079_pt1 | contig 39492 bp, 52 predicted proteins | sample CryBogCBH28Sep08_FD_184601 | JGI IMG/M metagenome (GOLD analysis project Ga0208742, IMG submission 184601) | Freshwater microbial communities from Crystal Bog, Wisconsin, USA - CBH28Sep08 (SPAdes) (version 2) | ecosystem: Environmental > Aquatic > Freshwater > Lake | place: Crystal Bog... | reverse complement strand
TTAGCGGATGGAACCGTATTTGACCAGACCAAAGAAAAACCAGCCAGTTTCCCATTAAAAAGATTGATAAAAGGATGGCAACTGGCTTTGCCGGTTTGTAAAGTAGGGGGTAAAATACAGGTTATTATTCCATCCGGATTAGCATATACCATCCGAAGCCGGAGTAAAGATATTCCGCCGAATAGTGTATTGGTTTTTACGATTGAAGTGATAAGCGCAAAAAAATAGGTTGCGAATGCAACCATTTTTTGGAAGAGTTTACTTGGGGACTCTTTTTGTGAATCCTATAAGCGCAAAATCGAAACGGGTATAAAAATAAAACGAAACGTATAAATTTTGAGCATTATTCAAATTTCGATTTAAAAGCTAATTAAACAAGTTTTAAACTACCTTTGAAGTGCCAATCAACAAAGCCTTAAATACCTCAAAATCCGGCCTATTCCCCAACAATAAAGCCCGGATAACTCAAGTATTTGAGGTTTTTTGTTGATTGGCATTGACAGAGGACAGTCCGGGCCTATTTTATGGCAAAAACAAAAAAACCGGGTTTTACCCGGCTTTTAATTCAAAATTGGCTGTTAATACCTCGATTTTTCGCTTTTGATAACCTCCTTTGGCATTTACACTAACTCCTTGTTCAACGCTCCACATTTGCCAGTTATTGGCCTTCATATACGATTTTAGGAGCGATCCGGGATAGCTACTAAGAATAAACTTCCCTTTTATAGTTGATAATGTTTTCAATAAAGCTTCGAAGTCTTCTTCAGTATAGCCATCATAATGGCCACAATTGCTATTGAAATAAGGCGGATCACAATAAAAAAAACTATCTTTTTGATCGCGGCTATGAATAATATAATTGGCATCTGCACATTCAATCTGAGCATGTTGTAGCCTCAAAGCCAATTGTTCTGTAAACTCTTCCCTTTTATTACTAATCTTCTGAGTAGTTGTATTATCGGATTTATCGTAGCCCCAGCTTCCATCAAGCATAGAACTAAAACTTTGGGTACTCAATACCCAAACAGCCCAAGCTCTTCTTACTTCATCAAATAACTGTGGTTTATTATAAATAATCCAAGCATTGTCATGCTCTTCTCTACTATGTAATGTTGTCCTCACTAAGGAACTAAGATCATGAAATCTATTTTTACATACTCTGTAAAAGTTTATCAATTCCTTATTTGTATCATTAACTACTTCCACTTTACTAGGTGGTTTGGCAAAGAAGATCGCCGCCCCACCTAGAAAGGGCTCACAGTAAAGGGTATGTTCCGGCAAAAAAGAAAGAACTGTCTTGGCTAACTTTTGTTTACCCCCATAATAGCTTATGGGAGTTCTTAAATTGAATTGCTTTTTCATATTCATTGGGGTGCCTATTCCCCAGTGAATAATTAAATATTTCCTTTTTATTACAAATGGTAATTGACGTACACCCCAGTTATAGTAAAGGATGGCGTTGTACCGCCTAACGTATAGTTTAATCGCCATGTTCTCGGTAGCGTTCCATTTATCTGAACTGTTTGCGTTGCACCCGTTGTAAGTGCCGCCGGAGTTGCACCCGCAGTTGAAAAGTTCGTAGGGTAAACTTGAAATACAATAGTGTTTCCCGTAGTTGTAACTGCACCAGATGCCGGGCCATAGTTAAGCCAGGTTGTACCTGCGTCTGGCGAAAACTGTATGGTTGCTGACATTGTGGGAGAGGTACCTGTAACGGTTCCACATAAAACGGTAATGGTTGCCCCTTTTGCGTCAAAGTTTGTTTGGGTAACACCTGTAAATGAAACTGTTTTAGCACCTGCATCAGTTGTTGTGGTGTTATAGTTACCATAGTTACGATCCCATGTTGAACCGTTATAAAAGTGGCTAAAATCACGCACTGCTGTAGTTGTTGGGTTAGCGGTTGCATCAGCATCGGCAGCGGATGCAGCAAACTGTGCAAGGGTTGTAACGTTTACAGCAGGTGTACCAGCGACACCTACCGTTGATTGAGACCCATTGAGTTTCAACGATTGCCCGAATCTTGCAGCAACACCTTGTACCGTCAAAACAGTACCAGTTGTTGTAACCTGAAATCTCACCCATTTATGAATTGGGTTTATAATTGAATAGGTTCCTGCTGCTGATATGGTTTGTGTTGCTGTTTGGTTGGCAGAGTTGTCCGATAACACGTTGATACTTTGAATATCCGTTCCCGTTGGATCATCAGTACCCTGGGCCGTTACCACGGTTGTAGTTGCAGCTGAAATTCTTATACCCAATTCTGACATACCTGAAACGTCAATCCATCCTGTAATTGTTTGACCGGATGTAATACCAGGTGTATATGGTAATTTGATTGCCGCATTAGCAACCCCAAATGGTTCAAGATATACCCATACCGTACCACTGGTATAAGATGAAACCCTCGCCCGGATATATAGTGCAGATGTAGGAACTTGAATTCTATATAAGCCAGCTGTTGTAGTCGTACTGACTGGCCCAGTCGTATTTGGCAAACCAATAAGAGGCGTTCCATTTACTGCCGTCCATGTGCTGTTATCTGGTGAAGTTTCAAACACTACGGTTGCGGTAAATGCAGAAGTAACAGCGGGAGCGTTATCAATGGTCATATAATAAAAACCACCGCCTTGTACCGTCCATTGTACTGATGAAGTAGATGTAATTGATTGCTGTACCGGGTTTGCAATAATCATAGCCGGTGTAATGGTTTGTGCAGCGGTCAAATTCATTACCGTTGCATTTACATTTGGAGAAGCTAATGTTACAGTAAATGCCGTGTTTGTTATAGTCGCAGATAAAGGAACCCCCGATGCATTTGAAACAGGTTGAACTGCCGGGAAATTACCAACACTAAGAGTTCCACTAACAGGCTGTACAGATTGCCAAAATGTGCCGCTTACTGGTTGGGTAGCTTGCCAGAAAGTACCGGAAACTGGAACAGTACCATTGATACCTACGTATCCGATTGTATTTGACCCTGAAGGTAAGGCAGCAATCAAATCAGTATGTAATTGATTCAATGCAGTTAATGCCGCGCCTGTTATTTGCACCGTTGCGCTATCTGCACTTAATCCTAAATGCCATGTTCTGCCAACACTCCATGATCCGTTTTGAACAGCTTGCATTAGTAACCTTTGATTCACACTATCAGCCGCTCTGGTTGTTACTTGAACTGGCGCATTTTGACCGGAAATAACCATATTTGTTTTCTGCTTACTACTATCTCCGGGAAATACTGTAGGGAAATTATTTACCCATAAAGTAGGATATGTCTTTCTTTGAGTATTACTATCCAATGTTACTGATCCTCCTGAACTTCCAGATGAAGATGCTAATAAGGCTCCTATTAATAACTTATAATTATTGTAATCAGTAGCAAAAACGCCAGCAACTTTAATCTTATTTGCCGGAACCGGGCTTAAACGAAGGGAACCTGCCTGAATGGACACATTTGAAGAACTGACATAATTAACAATAAATTGGAGTGGGTCGATAAGCAGACTCGAATTAGTATTCAATTTAAGTTCTACGTATGGCCCAACCTTATTAATCATAAAGCTGTCAATTCTCTGTGCTTTGAGCGATGATGTTACAGACATTATAAACAATGCCAATAATAATTTTTTCATGTTCTTGAATTTGAAGGGTTTACTCATTATACTTAGTGGTGGAAATAATTATTTCTTTTTGGGTTTATCAACTATCTCCTTTGGTTTATCAGCTGGTTGTTCGACAATTCTTGCATTTTTTTGTAAAAAATCTAGCAACTCTTTAGTAATTATTTTGCTATCAATATTTTGATCAATCTTAAATAGTAATAATTTGAAATCATTTAGAGTTATAGTTATTGCTATAGCTGTGTCTTTTACAATCGGCTTACTTGTGTCCTTTGATTGCGCAAAAGAGAAAAAGGAACTAATTAAAAAAGTAGTTAGGATAATTATTTTTTTCATGGTTGTTGGTTATTTGGTTATTGATTGTTTTTTAAGAATTTCTATTACTGCTTCCAAGGATTCTACCTTTTCAGCAAGCTCTTTTATAGCATTTACCATTGTTACATATATACCGTCTGTTTCCAGTCCTAATAGGTCGCTATCTTTATTTAGCTTACGAACCATATCGGGCATAACCTGTAAAACTTCCTGTGCAATGAAGCCATATTTCAATGTGGAGTGTGTACTATCTGAATTATAGTAGAATGATTTAGGTTGCAGTTTCAATACTTCTGCAAGTCCATATTTTAAATCAATTATACCGTTCTTTAATCGTCGGTCTGATGGGTTCGTGTTGGTGAGAATTGAACCATTGCTATAAACGGTTCCTGTTCCTAAATAAGATATTTTTAATTGTTGAGTTTGAATATACAATTCAGAATTTCCTGAACCACTGGCAATATCTTGAATTGACGATGAATAGTTGTTCGTAAAATTCCAAAAGTTGATACTGTTACCACCGTTCTTCATGTCAATACTATAAAAAGCAGAACCAGCAGTATTAGCTATTATGTATGGTAATGTCAAACTACCAGCAAGACTACCAATCCCCGATGTTCCATCAAATGATACAGTTCCAGTACCAGAATGATTATACAAATACATTGCTCCATCGCCTGCGCCATTTCTATAAAATCCACCAAGCGTAACGCCTGAACCATTTAAGGCTTGAAAAATCCAAGAACTATTACTTGATTGATTAGATTGTAAATTGGCAGAAAAAGTAGAAGCTTGTACACTATTAATGGTTAATGCGTTTGTTCCATTTGTATTTACAACATAAGTGTAAGCATACGAAGTCATTGTTCCAGTACCAACTGTTGATATGTTTAACCCCTGTGAACTATTGGTATAAAATTGCCCATAAACAGTTCCATTATAAGCTACTGATAGCAATCCACCAGAACCGCCACTACTTCCATCAATATTAAATGTCTTATAGCTTCCAATTGTATATATAGAACCTATCCCGGAAGATGCTGCAAAAATTGATTGTTGTGAACTGTTAATGGTTAATGCTAAAGTTGCATTAGTTATAAAAGTCATTGTATTGGGTGTACCTGAATATGATGCACCCGTAGCAACTATATATGAAGTAAATCCGTTGTTACCCCATATAGCCCTGCCAGCAGCAGTACCACCAGATACCCTACCATCTGTTGCAGATAGTGTTAAATCACTACTAAATGTTCCTGTCGTAAACGAAGCTGCTGCTCCTGAAACCGACCCAGCAAAAGAAGCAGCGTATGTGGAATTATTAATTGCGAATGTATTAACCCAAGATGAGCCATTATAACCCCAAAATAAAAATTGTCCTACACCTGTTTGAAGTATATTATTGCTTGTAGTTCCACCACCATTACCCATTGATAAAAAAGAACCCGTTCCAACTGTATTTGAAGGTGTTCCAGTAGCATTATAGCTTAATGCTGTGACAGAATTTGAGAAAGATGTTGCTCCTGTATTAGCTATCGAAAAGAATGTAGTATAAGAACCACCGTTTGGTTTTCTTCCAATCCCAAAGAAATCCGAGCCAGTTAATACAGCATTATTTCCTCCTAAATCTAAAGCCCAAGATGGCAAACTATTTACACCTGTATTGTTAGCTATTATTGAAATACCATTATACCCTGATGAATTACCCGCATTTGTTGTAATTCTTACATTCCCGCTATTGTACCCATTTAGATAAATATTGTTATCATTTCCGTTTACACCACTTGTTAGAACTGTTGAATTGTTTGTAATTCCTGCCGCAGTAAACGAATACGTTGTACTTGTATTTCCTGTCGTATTATCAAACCTTAATACTTCAGTTGTAGGCGTATTAGTTCCGCTACCAACTAAAATAGAAGTGATATTTGCGCCAATATAATTGGTTACAAAAGCCGCATTTCCATTACCGCTTGATATTAAACTTATTCCCGGAATGTTACCCTGTGATTGTATCTGTAATTGCTTAGTATTTGTATAGGAACTATTGAAAATTCCTATTGTTCCGGATAGGCTACCTGTAAGCGTTCCACCCGTCAACGCTAAATACTTACCCGTAAAAGCCGCATCCCCCGCCAAAGAAGCAAGAGAAGTGTAACCCGTTCCCCCCTCACCTTGCAGTATTAGTGTTGTCTTTCGGAGATAATTAGAAAATGCATTTGCAGTATCAGAAATCTTTAACCTATTACTTAATGCATAAGCCGTATCTGTCTTTCGTAGCAGATTACTTAACATTGAAGCGGTATCATAATACTTTACAGCTGCCTGAAAATGCACATAGGGAGATAGCATTGTTGCCGTATCAGACTTACGCAGATGATTCACAAACGCATTGGCTGTATCTGAAATCTTCAGTCTATTACTCAATGCATAAGCCGTATCTGTCTTTCGCAACAGATTACCTAACATACTGGCCGTATCAGTATATTTCACCACCCATCCATAACGGGCATAATTCCCTAATAAGAAACTCGTATCTGAAATCTTAAACCGATTGGCAAGCATACTGGCCGTATCACCATACTTTACCCTTTGGTTAAATCGAGGTTGAAGGGTAGTGGTATCGAAAAGCGCACCTGATAAAAAAGATGGTATATGATTTAATACATACTTTTTAATAGCCGCTGCGCTTGAAATATCCCGATCGGTTACACTTGCCAAAGAAGTATCTATGGTAATACTCTTTACCCATTTACCATTGATATATAGGCTATCATTTGCCTTTACTTTTTTAGCCTCAATCACAGTAGACTGAGCGTTTCCTTGTGTAAGGAAAAAGAGGGCTAAAACTGCGCTTAAAATCCGTGCTTTCATCGTTTAAGTATTATTATTATCGTATTACCCGTTATGCCTCCGAAGTATAATGTTCCGGCTGCATAGAAGGACACTTTTTTATCATAAATCAGTTCTCCTGTAAATTGCTCTCCGTTGATTATATCGTTCCCACCTAAAGTCTTTCCTACAGTCAGGGTAATGTTTGTTGGTTCCACCACCCAAAAAGTTTCAACAATGGTACCAGCGGGAACAGCCCAGCTTGCGGTACCAGGAGCCAGAACTACTTTATTATTCAAAGCAGCTAACTGATCAGTATTTGCTTTAGCTGTTAAAGCATCTGTTAAGCCATCTATGTTTGATATTTCCAAAGATGCGTCCAGATGAAAAAAACTATCGAGCCAATCCCAAAACTGCTGCTGGGTTGGATAATCGTTTGTTTCAAACCATCCTTTAAGCGTATCAATAGATTGCTTCGCCATTTTTATATTTTAACGATATAAAGCATCACAATAGAATCTGGCAGGTAAGCTTGTCCTCCCCCTGCATTGGTTAATGTGGTGTTTACATCATTGGTTCCAAAACTTGCATCAGCAGGTGCGCCACCAACTACATCAACATCCAATACGGTAACACCATTATCTGTTCCCCCCTTCTTAATCATTTTCCCTCTTACTTGAAGTGCCATAGAAGCGGGTAAATTAGTTTGAGCTATAGTGGAACTACCTCTTTCTGATCCCACTTCACTTACCAATCCTGCGATATTATTCCAGTCATAACCCAATGGAAGCTTATCAGCCATATTTACGGTACCGTTCTGTCCGTTGCATACTTTCCAGCCTGCTCTTTCTCCTATGCCTAATCCGGTACCATCAAAATTTGCAACGATATAAGCCATCGTCTGCTGCAAAAGCTTTACATCACCGGAGAGCCACATATTTTGAAGTGTGCTTAATCTCACCAAATCAGAAAAAGGAAATGTTGCCGGAGCCCCGCAGGTAGCTACCTTTTGAAATTCTACATCATGAACGGTAGTATCCTGGAATACCGGTGAATAAGTGGCTGTTTCCTGTACCACAACTCCGGCACTTAAAGGGCCACCCAAAAACTTTATCAATTCACCATTATAGGATATCCAGCCATCACTAATATTTGCCCCTACAATTACCATCCCTGATACAATTACTTTATTGCCACACAATGCAGCGATTGCAGCAAGAGGCTCACTATAAGCAGTCTGCATAAAATCAAAACTCTGCTCATCCATTGGATTGCCGCCGAGGTTACTAAAGTCAATTCTATTCATCGTTAACCGATTTGAATTTTAAACTGTTTGGAAGGGAGTTTATAGGTTTGTACCAAAGAGGTCATTTCATTAAAATTGAAGACTACATCAATTGGCACTTTTACTATAAAATCATTTTTCATGGAACTTACCTCCCCTCTTGTATAAACATAAACAGGTTCGTTTTCGCCCATATTGTAAATGGTAACGGGCTTTAACTCTGTCCTTTTAAAAAAGTAAATTGGCTCCTGATCTATTGCATCAACAATCGTTATTCTCCTTTCTACATAATCATAGCGATCATTCAACAACTTTTGTAAATACACCACCTGTGGAGTAATGGCCAGTTCGTATAATTTTTGTGTACGAAACAGTAATAAGTCCTGATACACATATACTACTGGACTAATGATAATTCCGAGCCATGCTACCAATATTGGATTGCGTAAAAAAATGGGGGTAAGCCATATTTTTAGCTTCGAATAAATAATATTGTAGATCGCATTATTCACTGTATGGTATAAAGTTTATTATCAGATCAGTTGCCGGAACGATAAACCGCAGGTAACCACTATCAGGAACATAATACACAGCAAACGAAGTATACGGTAAAATACCGTATTGGCTTTGCGAGTTAGTTATATCGATCAGTTCGACCCCATCAACAGACTCCAATTGATTTTGTAAATTCTCTAGTGCAAAAACTCCATTGAATGGCAAATTTTTTAAATAAGTTTCGATACAGCTTTGTACAGGTGTATCATTGGTTCCATCAAGCCTGTTTCCATTGTCATTTAATACAAGCGCATTGTAATAAATATCCATTGTCAGTTTAAGACCGTCAGCTGCTCCCGAAGTAATCAGCAATTTTACTCCTGCATCTTTAATCAGGTTCATGTAAGCAGTAAAAGCTGTCAGCTGTGGCGCAGACAATGCTGCTAAATCGCCAGCAACTGTTGTAGCTACCTTAATACGCAAAACCAACCCGGTAAGGGTCTGTTGTTCTTTTACAGAAACATAGCTAATGATTTGGCTGGCTGCTATATCTGCATCGGTAAGGCCTGTATTATCGTAGGTGTCACTATCGGAAGGCAGATCATATCCGTATTGGAAAGCCAAAGCTTTTGCCCCATACCAACTATTCCTATGTGGTTTAAGAGTGGCAATAGTGTTGTTCACATCACTTTTAAAGATATCCTGTAGATTCTCGATTGTCCATTGACAAACGGCCACCACATAGCACAATAAACGCCATATAGACACCTTACTTGTGCTTGTGAGTAAAGGCCCCAGGGTAGGATCAGCCTGAACCTGGGCAATTAAAGCGTTATTTATATCGGTGATTGATCGTGCCATTAGTTTACAATAAATGAGTTTTGAATTTGCATAAATCCGATACCTCCCAATGGCAAATCAATATCCCTGATCCCTGTTGCGGGATGCACTTTCTGAAGTATCAACACTACCAGTTTTAATGGGTTAACTGGCAATGGAGAATAGTAGGTTCCACCCACTGTTAAATCGCTTGTCGGGGAAACCTGGTTCAGGATAGCCAAATCGAATAAACGGCCCAAATCCCCTGTTTCCTGAATAGTCAAATCCAGTAAAGTCTGCAACAACATTGCCTGAACCGGATTCTTAGTAACCTGTACGGGAGGCACCTGTGTACTTGGCATCACCTGTCGGGGGGCTGTATAGTCCGGAATTGTCAATAAAGCCCCAACAGCAGGCTCATCAGTTATGCCTATGCCATTAGCGATTGCAAGTGCAAATAGCCCCTCTACGGTGCTGTATTCGCTTTCAGAGATATCTGTCAGCACTTGATTGGTTAATATGGGCTTAGTAGCTGGCATCTATGGTTAAATTCGTTCCGTCATAATTAAGGGCCGTAATGGTCATTCCGTCTTGTGTAAACTGGCTACGGATTTCTCTCATCATAAGGGCGGGATCTTCCCCTTCCAGGAATTCGTCTATTCCTACCCCCACAGTTGGAAACTGCTTGAAGCTTCCTTTAGAAGAAAGTAACAACAGCTCCTGATGTTGTTCATCACTTCTACCGACAACAAAATCACCATTGGCGATCTGTAAATCAAGGTTGCTATCTAAGAGTAAGTCCTGCATTATTGTATTGTTCCTGTTATACTATTTCCTGTTACTGCTGTACTTCCTGCTGTTAATCCTGTACCTGGTACATGCAATTCGCCATGAGCCTTAATGTGATTGATTATTTCTGTGGCTACAGCCGTCCAAAATGCTTGTCTGTATGCAGCCATAGCAACCGGATCAGTGATATCTATTGCCGAATCATTAAACGATTCACTGGCTGTGTAGATAGCCGCTCCTAAATCAGATGCATTAAGTGCCATTTAAAATATTTTTAAACATGGTTTTAGCCTGTTCCAATTTCACTACATCAACGTTGCGACCCTGTAGCACGATAATGTTTTCGACAGCCTGAATAAATAAACTCATCGCAGACCATAGATCATCGCTCCCTTTTTTGATCACATGGCCACTATTGGTTACCTCATAGCTTACCGATCCGATCACTAATCTGTATTTATCATACGATCCGGCTGCTATTAACATCCACTGATCATCATCCTCTATCCTGACCGCTAATGCCCAGCTTCCAACCGTAGGAAAAAGGGTAATAGATTCGTTATCATCCAATACAGGTCGAAGCCTTACATCCGGTGTTTGAACTCCCTGATCATCTACCAGGACACATGTAAAAGAACTATCATCAACACTAAGGGTAGTGGCAATAAGAGTAGGTTTAGGGCCACCCTTATTCACCCATTCACGCAATGCCGATCTTATCTCTTCTTCTCTACCCATATCAAACTGTTATTCCGATATCTAATATTTGACGGCCACCGGAAGGGCCAAAACTTCCATCAATTCCTTCAATCACATAACTGCCTGTTCTTTCATTGTACTGTGGATCAGTGATCCGGCTTACTCCATTTAATGAGACCACTGGTTCCAGGAGGGTGGTGATCTTTCCGGTGTAACCCTTATTATTTTTAGTCAGCTGCAAATCTGACTGAAGCTTTTTTGCATAGGCAGAAGATGCGCTAATACCCCATAATTTCATTCGCTTCGTATCCGATACATTCGCAGTAGATGAATGATTAAACCCACCCGCCTTAGAAGATGAGGATAATTGAATATTTACCTGTGATCCTTCCCGCTCGGTATCAAATACCAACTGACTGTCCTTGATTACATTCCAGTTTAAACGATGCTGTACAGGAGTGGCATTCTTGTAGTAATTCTGATCGTAACCATTGAAATATCGCAACCCTACATACAACTCCTGAAAGTTGAAATAAACCGTTTGCAGCATCTTCTCTTTAAACCATTCCAAAACCTGAACTCCGGAGGCATTTTCAAATTTTGCCTGCTCCACTATTACATCCGGAATACTATTAGATAAGGTTATTCCGGTACCCTTTACCAGATCACCCAAGATTGTTTTCATGGGAGTATTAACATAGGTTCGATTAACCCGGACATTATTGAGCAGATAACTGTATCCTTCGCACTCGATAGTTAAAGGGATATTCCAGTCAATCCTTTTGATAAACCCTTTGAATTGAAGGTTATTATTACCATCATAACCACATTCGATAGTAACTGCATTGCCTGGCTTGAATTGTAATCCGGTAGGAACGATGTTACCATCATTTACATCTCCGGGTTTTATAAGCCTCGATTTAGCAGGTAGCACTATTTTAGCACTGTCTGCGTAGTTATCCATTTTCCTACTCCATGTGCATGAGTGGCATTTGAAAGGATTAAACCCTTGAATGGTAATATTTCCTGTCATTACAAAACTCATGATCCAGTATAGATTAATGTGAATATGTTATCACTGGCAAGTTTCATAGTAAATGGCCGTACATGCTTTTTTCCACCACGTACTTCAGGTAAATCAAATGACTCAATTACCACCTTGGTATCCTTATCGAAAAAAATATCGGTAAGGGCGTTTGATAACCGTAGGCTGTTTCCACTTTCATGAAAGGATTTAAGTTTCTCTAAATCACTTGTAGGAAAGAATCTATTTTCCTTATCGATAAAAAAACCATTGATTGTGATATCATAATCATCTATTGAATAGAGTTCTTTTACGCTTCCAACCCTTTCATTTAGATTGGTCTTAACCCATTGGCTTTTGCCCATTACACGAATAACAGTATAGGGCAGATAAAATTCATTAAAGGCATTGTCAAAGAGCGTTGTAGGAAGCCATATTTCAACTCCCAAATAAGTATCCTGATAAATTGATCCTTTGCTTGTTACCTGTGGTGTATTCGTATTCTTCTGGTTAATTTGATAACCACCCATCGGGTAGTTATAATCTTCTGGAACAATACTGATCGAATCACCCTTTATTTCTTTAGGTGTTACTTTTTGAACTACATACGGTCTGCTACCAAATGTCTTTTGGTATAAATCAGCCAGTTCAAATACAACACTACTCATCGTTAATTCTGCATTTTAGCACCACTATATAACAGACGCAGCAACATCTCTTCCAGCTTAGGTTCCATTTCTTTAAACCCTTCCGTGGCAGATGCACTATGTATTTCTAACTTCTCAATGAACTTTACTCCATTAATATTGATAATTCTCGGGCCACCGCTTGTAATACCTCCTACAACTCCTCCATCATCAGCATTTGATAAACCGGAACCCTTTTTTTGAGCAGCTGTCATGCTATCAATACCCATGTATTGATTGATTTGATTGCCTAAAACTTCCTTTGTTTTATTGATACTTTTTATCGTTGGAGAGAGCGCATTAATCTGATCTACCGCCTTATTTTGCAGTTTAATCGCATTTTGAATATCATACAACAAATCCTCTTCTAAAGAACCCTTTATACCTACTGTTGCGCCAGTTGTACTGTTTGTACTATTCTTATAATAAGATTGCACCTGACCCGATTTCACTTTATCCTGTAAATATCGAATAGCAGCAATCTGTTTTTGTCCAGGACTCATTGAAGTATCCTGCGCTATTTCAGGTATCTGTCCTATATAGTTCCAAATATTGCCAAAGGAATCAGCCTCTAACTTTTTAGCATTAGCATATTGTGAAAGCACTCCCGCATTAGTCTTGTCAAAACTTTCAATGAAAATTTTATTTTTCAATGCAGTGGTAACATTATCAATATTGGTAGCCAGTTTTCCATAAGCGATATGTTGCTCATCTATCCCTTTAACAATATTGGGGTTGATTTGCTCGAGTTCACGAAATAACTGTAACTGCCTGTCATGAGAAGTATTGGAAGAAGTTAATTCCGCTTGTAATGCCCTTATTTTCAGAATCTGATCACCCAGCTTCTTCTCAAGTGGAATTTCAACAAAATGTTTAGTCCAGGTAACTAAGTCAATCATTAATCCCACTACAGACATGTAACCCATCTGCATTCTTTCACCTAATGCTATTTTTAAACTGGCTATCCGGCCTTCTAACATTTGCGTTTTACCAGCACTTGTTTCTGCCATTTTACCCAGCATATCATGAAAGCGGCCACCCGGGCCGGTAGCGGCCTCAAATGCCTTTTGAACCATAGTGGCACTAATTGCCCCTTTCTTCATTTCTTCCCTCACTTGTGCCATGCTCTTACCCGTCATCTCGCTGATCTGCATCAAAGGATTAAATCCGGCATTGATAAACTGCCTTACTTCTTTTCCTGTAATACGTCCGGTTGCTGTAACCTCAGAGAAAGCAAGTGTTAAGTGCTGCAAACGGTTTGCATCACCCATACTTACATCACCTAACATCCGTAAATCCTTAGTGATATCAGCAGCTTTCACACCAAATCCAAGCATGGTTTGGGCGTTCTTATAGACTGCTGGCCCCATGATCGTATTTTCCTTCAACCCTCTCAGATCATCGGCTAATTGGCCTCCTATTCCATTATTTCCTGTGAGAACCTGGTAACTCTGCCTTTGTGCGCCAAATTGATTAGCTGCCTCAATACTACTTTTTACAAATCCGAAAGCCTGTGAAGCACCAAAAGTCAAACCAGCAGCAATTGCGAGACCCTTAAGGGTACCTCCAATGCCACTGCTGAATAAACCACCACCCTTACCATCCATTTGGCTGATTTCTCTTTTTAGTGATTTGGCCTCCTGGGTGAGTTGTTTGAATTCATCTTTTAACCGTGTTCCTGCTCTTGAAAATTCAACGTCCTTTAACCTTGCTTTAAGCCCGTCCAAACTGGTAGCAAACTCCTTACTACTTTTCGTAGCACTTCCAAAAGACTGTTTGGCAGTATTAGCCATCTTTACGAGGCCACTGCTCATCATATCTTTCATCTGTACGTAAAATTCTAGGATGTCGCTCATGGTTGATTATTCTGAAGTATTCTATTAACCAGATTAGAAGTATCTCCGTCCTGTTCGAGTTTTCTTATTTTCAAAAGGTGAGATAGCTTCACTGCCAGGGCATAGTCACTCAGTTGCGATGCATCCAACCCCGGCAGGTAGTATTCAATCATCGTTTCAAAAAAGCCGAAGAGATCGTCTTCGGCTATTTTCGATGCACCGCTTATCTTTTTAGGAAGGACGCTTTTTTGCCTTCCAGAATTTTATTGAATTTCATGGCTGCGGGAATAAAGTATTCATCATCATCCATGATGCAGATATCGCCTTCCACCCAGCATTCACGCATACAAGCTTCCAAAAACACATACAACCCTTCGTCTTCAATTTTGGTACTTGCGAAACTTAGGATATGACGATCGATCGGTTTCATGATACCCAGCTTTTCGATACTTCCATCATCAGCGATGATAGGCAGGTACCATAAGCCTTTGTATTTATTGCTCCAACCTAATACTGTATCCTTAGTGAATCGTTCAAATGCGAGTTCTTCGCATTTATCTCTCAATTCCTTTTCTTTAGTAATGCGGTCATTCTCCCGCATCGTCTTTAGTGTAGCTTTGTTGTTGTTGTTATTTTGTATCATAATAGTGGTTTAAACTGGTATTAAACGAGTACTGTTTTGAGTGATTTGAATGGAAGCGTTACCTCGAACATCTTTGCATTTTGCTCACCTGATATTTTATAGCTTCCGATTTTTACCATTTTAGCCGAAATAGTCTTATTAGGACTAGCATCAGTCAATTTAAAGTTGCAGGTGATATTAATTGCCGCATAAGGAACCTCGGTGATATCCTCATAACCCGCCCTTACCGCAGCTGCATTGAGCAAATCCAGTTCATATTTCAGTAACTTAATGGAACCCGGATAAGATTTATTGCCACTTGTAATATCGAGAGGCTCATCACCTGCACCGTAGATATATTCATCATCAATAGTCTTTTCAAATTCAAAACCCCGGATACCAATAATGGTGCGTCCTAGCATTTTGATACTTGTTTGTGACCATGCACATTCAGTAGTAGAGAATCCCATATAGTTCTTTTAAGGTTATTGATTATTAGTATTAAGCATTCAATCCAATAGTGATACTGATATAGCTAGTATATCCTTTTGGTTGTATGCCTAACTTCAGACTTAACTGGCTGGTATTAAGAATATTTGATTTAGTGAAAGTCACTACCGGATCACCACTCATTTGCTCTGACATGGCTAAATTGATCTGTTGTGAGATTGTATCCTGTAAGTGTAACAGATCAATATCAGTGATGTTGCCATTATCGTCAACATCCACATCGTTTTCAATTTGTTCCGTGAAGGTGGCAGCAGCTATTACCGCAGCTTTGTCCAGGACACAACCGTATGCCCATAGACGCTGATCATCTATACTGGCCATGTGATCAATACCAAAGTAGATACCCGCTTTTTGAGGATGTACCATGAAACTGATATATCCTTTATCATGCAATGCTTCCAGATTGGCCATTGCAAGGATATTTTTCGAACCGATATATGCGTTGGTTAAAGCAAGAGGGCCATTGAGTACTTTACCGACTTTAATATGGGCACCGTATTTGGCTTTTCTTCCTAGTGCTGTGCCTATGGAAGCTGATCCATCATTAACCGAGCCACCCAAAACAATACCCGCTGCGCCGTTGGTAAGTGTAGAAGGTGATAAGATTACATTACTTGCTTCATTAGCCAGCAATACCCGGCCTTCAATGATCACACGAAGGAAGTTGTTATTTGCATTTTGATTGGCTACAAGTGTACCTGCTGCTGTTACAGCGGCGGTAACATCCGAATCGATATAGTTTGCACCACCATTATAACCATTTGGAAGTATTTTAAATACACCCAGATTACGAATGGTAAAATTGGAAGCTTTTAAAAGTAAAGGGGCTGCATTTGCATTGGTATAGTCCAACATCGCAGCCATCGTAGTAGCTGCTGGCATACCGAGTAAATACAATTGCTGGTTGCCACCGATTTCAGCATAAAACTCAGAGATATGTCTGTGGAATACTGGTTCATTGGCAACGGTAAAACCCTGGTTCTCGGCATCCGTTAAGTTATTAACGATAAACACAGTTCCTTGCATCGGAGCGGTAGCTGCAATACCAATAATGCCTGTAATAGCATCAATTACAGGAATATCCAGTAACAGGTTACCTGTACCAAAACCGACACTTACTTTAGGAAAACTCATAATTATAAAGTTTGTTGCAAGGGAAGGAATTGAACCTCCGACCTTTGGGTTATGAGCCCAACGAGCTACCGCTGCTCTACCTTGCTATGATCAATTAACTATCCTTCTTAGAAGAACCTGCTTTTTTTGATTTTTGGGTGCTGTCATCTTTAGGATCAGCAGTTGTTGCCTCCCCTTCTGTTGCATCAGCTTCTTTGGCTTCGCCTTCTGTTGCATCAGCTTCTTTGGCTTCACCTTCTTCTGCATCAACATCTTCAACTTCACCATCATAAATCGGGTTGATATGAACCTCAATTTTCTTATTCACGTATTTGGCAACCCAACTTTCCGCAGCTTCCTGAGAAGGGTGGATCAACCCATCAAATGTTTGATAGCACTTTTTGAGTTGTGGATGCTGTTGAAAATAATGTCTGATGTAAGGGTGTAATATATTTTCCATAAAAATTTTTTAGGCTTTGCGAATGGTTAAAAAAACATCTTCATGATTGGCAAGTGCTGCATAGGCTTCGGAAACAATATCATCCACCTGTATTTTGCTCTTGCTTCCCAGTCCTGGGCCATCAAGGGTAGTTACCGGTGCAATACAGCCCCTCAACTCTTTTATGGCATTATTGGCCGGGTGGATCAGGATAGCTTCCCGGTTGGGTACATTCTGTACCTCAAGACAATTACCTAGGTGATCACTGATATGCTTTTCAAGGCTATAACGACCTTCGGGGATACAACTCACTGAAGATTCATTGTTATTCCAGGGCAATTCAATAGAGTGGCACTTCTGAACACCATTGACAAACAGATCACCATTGGTTCCATCAGGGTAATATTTTCTTTCAATCAAAATTTCCATAAACGCTATTTAAAGAGGCCAAAAACAACCTTTAATAAACCATTAGATGGCATATAAAAAGCCGAGGTTATCTTCAACCCGAAATACACAACATTGAATACAATCAACCACCATACCCATTTAGGTATATGAGGCGTAGGTACCGGAACGGTAATGATTTGCTTATCCTGTGTTTTGAGAGATCGGTAGAGATATTCAGTCAATTGCCATTCCAGCCATTGAATGCGTCTTTTCAAACTGTCCTCTCTGCATATTACCTGAATACGGCCACCTGCTATTTTTACTGAAGCCTGCAATTGTCCGGATTTACTATACCAGCTGGTATCCAAAGTCCATGAAGGCATATTGGCAATAAGGGATATACTACCAAAAGCACTATCAGCAGGATCAGTGATCACTGTATCCTTTAGGGTCGCTCCCCTTTCAATCCAGGTACTATCCCAAATCAGGGATTGATTGGATGAGGTAGGGGCTACCCTATGAGAACAGGCAGCAAAAACCAGCGTAATAGATAATATGAACAGGAGTTGCTTCATTAAGCGTTCTTTTTACCAAACAGGGATTGTAATACTGAAAAGATTACCTGGTACACTGCGTTCTGCTTAATGGTAGTGGAACTACCCAGAACTTCAGAGATCAGGAATAACACGGTTCCTATCGTTGAAATAATAGGCCATTTTCCTTCCAGGTAAGTCAATAAGGTTTCAGCGAAAGAGGTAGCACCACCGCTTAAAACAGCATTGGTAGAATCGCTTGCATACATGTACATTGGCATAGCCAGTACAATCAAAGCAGCTAAAAACAGTAAGGGAAATAACTTTTTCATACAATTTATTTTTTGGTTTTTCTTGATTTCCATTTCAACCAGATATTAAGCAGGTTGAAGAGAATGGTTGTTGCCGCAGCACCTATCGTGAACCATGTTAGTATCTCTGACTCATTTGCACTTCTCAAAACATTGAGAATAACAGTTGCTGTACACATTCCGATACTATGGGTAGCTGTATTATTCAGTTCCACTCCAACGATTATTTTTTTAAAAGATTTTTTTTCAAAGAAAGCCCCCGGATTAAACCGGGTAGCTTTTTAGGATAACAACAGCAACTTTTTATTCGTCAGTTCTTCGTAATAGCGTCATATAAAGCGTACTCACTGAGGTACCTGTCGTTTTAAAATTTCCTCGATAGGAGTTGAACTGGGTTCCTGTAAAGAAGAACATCTTTACATTTTGCGCCTGATCTACCAGTGTCAGTGAATCAATTGTGTACCAGCCAATACCATCATCGGTACCTTGCAGATATACCGTACCAGCCAGGGTACCGCTAGTTTTATTAACGGTAAACTGTGCACTTTTAACCCTGCTCTGAACAGTGTTAAAATTGATATACGAGGTAACAGTAGAAGATACATTGGTATTGGTAGACTGATTGGTAAGTCTGATCTGTGCATGTGATGCACAAAAAGTACCGAGAGCGAGGGCGATGAATAATAATTTTTTCACGATATATTTTTTTGAGTTAAAAGATGCCCCACCCAAAAAGGGTGGGGGCTTACGGCTTGATCTAGCCTGTCTTTGGGGTTTTTTTATGGCTGAATGATAGACTCTACAACTGCATATACACCAGCTGTCCTACGGATACGGCCTCCCATCCTCAGTTCGAAGCTCATGATATCACCATAGTATTCAGCCCGGTTAGGGTTATCAAACATGGTAACACCACCGAATGCACGTTCAACAGTTGAATCCTGATAGAAAAGAGAAGCAGCGCAATCTCCTGTCTGATCATCGGTAGCAAAAGTTGCACCATACTCATCTACTGGTACATATACTCCACCGTTCAAACGGTAGCGTAATACGCTAGAACGCATCATTACTTCGATACCTAAGTACATGCCGATTACGCCTCTTTTCATATCAGCAGCAGCATTGTAGCCTGTTCTTTCTGCATCAGATAAACTGTCAAGGAATTGCTGATGGTGGTAAGCAGTCAAAAGAGCGATACGACCATTCGGGTCAATATCTGCGGCATCCATAGCAAGTTTGGCTTGGCCAAATACTGCTTTGGTGAATCCGGCTCTGTTATTGGTAGCATTGGGAAGGGTTGCTGCTAATGGATTTCCTACAGTAGGAATTACATTGGCTGCTGCTGGTGCCCAGTTATAGAGCAATGAATTCATTGCCACCTGAATAAGCTGCCTTTGATCTTCACCAGCCACACTCTGTCTTTTATCATAGCTCAATTCGTATTTGTCGATATTGGCTATCCTTCTTGGCGTTGTCTGGAAAGTATCAATGGCATAAGTCACATCCACATCCCCTCTGCTTACTGCAACCTGCGGGAATACGGTCTGATTCTTATTTACAGTACTCGGTGCCCCGGCAAAAGGAATATGCACAATCTTACCCTGGGTAACATACTGATCGGCATTAAATGCTCGCTTAGCGAAATCATTATTTTTAAAGAGATTACCTACGATATCTCTTTCCCATATCTCTACTTGAATAGCCATATAAGCCATTCCTTTAGGTACAAACAAGGAGGTCGATACCAAAATGACAAATAATACAATCGGGCTAACGGCAAACAAATTGCTTAGCAACATGGCCATAGCAGCGATAAAAAGGAGGTTGGTTACTTTTTTGAGGTTTTTCATTTTATTAATAGGGGTCTTTTGAATAAATGGTGTGCTGTTGTTATCACCGTAAATTCAATTCGTCCGGGTATTAACCTTTATAGTCAGTGCCGAATTGGGCTTTAAACTTTGCTTTAAAGGATTCAGGGGCTTTAGCTTTCAACTCTTCCAGTTTGCCTCCTTTGTCCAGGTCATCATAACTCATAGCCACTAAACTGGCCAACTCCTTATCTTCTTCGTTGATTTTTTCGGTAATGCTTTGGTACACTGGCATTGCAGCGATTAAGGCTTTCAGACCTGCTGCATTGTCCTTATACGCTACTTTTAGCTGATTACCCACTTCCACCGTAACTTTCTTATCGGTAACAGCTTGGGAGATCAGGTTTTCAATGGTAGTGGTACCCTGTTCAGCAATCAATAAATTCAGTGCTTTTTTAGCAGCTTCTTCGCTTACTTTCAAATCCTGAATTTGCTGGTTCAGTCCAGGTACTTTAGCAGCCTCTGCAACCAGGTCTTTAATTTTCGCATCTACCGCTGGTGCGTCCGTATCTGCTTTAAGATTCAATACTCCAAGTTGCTCGGGTGTTAAGAATATTTGTTTCATAAGGGGTAATTTTTGTGAAGCGATTAGTTCAGCTAATTGTAAAGGATTATTATGTGCATCGAATAACTCTGTCAAAGCGTTATAATTACCTGGTACATCTACCAGACTACATTCCCGGTTAAACCATTTGCTTACTGTCGGGCCTTCCTGACCTTCCAAATAATCCTCTGGTTTATCAGAAACTTCCAGTACAACGAAGTGACCAAAAGAAGCGGCATTCAAAAAGCCACTTTCAATTTCATCAACAGTGCGTTGCCCCCTGGGGTGTCCGAGATTAATACAAGGCTTGCCGTAAACTTTGTCCCCGTCTACCCGTAGATTATCCCATTTTACCAATACCCCTTTTTCTCTGGGATATTCAGTTGTTGTCCCATGCATGTAATAGCCGATGGGATTTTTACGGAATTCATCTAATAAATAGCCGGAAGTAAGCAGGCGATACTTATAAGAATTTAAAGAGCTATCCGAAAGCAAAAATTCCTTTTCAATCTTTTTGAACGTATCAGCCATCTTTGCTTTTGGTGTTTGAAGTGTAAAAATGCAATGCCCTGAAACCTTTGCCAAATCAGCATTTCATGAGATATAACTAATTGCATAACGATACCATCCTTTTTGCGGTATCATACTTTTAGCCAATTACTATAAAGGCCATTTAAACACAACTTTGCCATGTCATGGCAATACAAAAACAAGCGATATCAGACAAGCAATACCTTGCTAAAATCCTTTACACCCGTGAACAGCTGGACGGTAAAGTGGTGGCTAAAAAAGTAGGCGTAACCGAAAAGACAATCAGCAATTGGGTAAATACTTTCGGGTGGAAAAATCTACGCAAACAACTTTTGATCGGTAAACAGGAGATCATGAGTAACCTGTATGAACAATTACAGGAACTAAACACAGCCATCCAAAATAAGGCAGTAGGTCAGCGATATGGAGATTCCAAACAAGCTGATATACAGATAAAACTTACATCCGCTATTCGTAATCTGGAAACAGATTTAGCCATCGCAGATATCGTTGAAAGCGGTCAACGATTTATCAAGCATGTTCAATTGGTTGGCACATTTGAACAGGTAATGGAGATAGCCGATTTATGGAACTCATTTATTCAGGCAAGCATTAAAAAATGAGTACCACTAAACTCATATTATCCAATAAATCCGATAAACAGGCTTTACAGGAATGGGAAGACTTTTTACAAAGTATTCGTAATAGTACTCCTATTGATCATTCTGAAACTGTAGATGCCAAAAAGAAAAGAATTAAAAAACTGGAAGCCGATTTTGAAGAATGGGCTATTTATTACTTTCCAAATTTCTGCTTTGCCAAATCAGCAGACTTTCAAAGAAAAAGCAGCCAACGGATATTCAAATCAAAAGGTATTTACCAAAGGCGTGCCTGGGCAAGGGGATTATCCAAGAGTACCCGTAGGATGATGGAAATACTGTTTTTAAAGTTCGTTAAAAAGGTTCCTGTAAATGCATTATTGATATCCAAAAGCTATGATAATGCTGAACGTTTACTGGATACTTATATGGGTGTCTTAGAAGCGAACCAGCGGATCATCAATGATTATGGTGTACAGGAGAAAGCAGGTAGATGGACACACGGAGAATTTTCTACAAGAGATAAATGTAATTTTCGTGCAGTAGGTGCTGAGCAGAACCCAAGAGGAGCCAAGAACGAAGAAATCCGTATCAATGTAATCATATTCGATGATGTGGACGATGATGAGGTATGCCGCAACCCTGAACGCTTACAAATAAGATGGGAGTGGATAGAACAGGCCGTTATCCCTACAGTGGATATCTCTAAACCGTACTATATATTTTTTGATAACAATATCATCGCAGAAGATAGTCTGGCTGTACGTGCCGCTTTATATGCCGATGATGTGGAATTAATTAATATACGGGATGAGTTCGGTAATTCAACATGGCCTGAAAAGAATACCGAAGAGCATATCGATAAAATACTTTCTCAAATCAGTTACGAAAGTGGTCAGAAGGAATATTACAATAACCCGTTATCACAGGGTAAGACTTTCAAGGAAATAATTTGGGGTAGCTGTCCTCCGCTAAAGTCTATGACTTTTTGCGTAGTATATGCTGATCCTTCTCCATCCAATAAAGATAAACCGTCCTTAAAATCTAAGGCGCACAATAGTTGTAAGGCTGTGGTGGTGTTAGGCTACCTCAATGAAAAAATATATCTCTATAAGTGCTGGGTAGACAATACCACGAACAGCAACTTTATAGACTGGCTGTATGCCGCTAAGAATTATGTAGCAGGTGCCACCCAGCTTTACACTTTTATCGAAAACAATACCCTCCAAAATCCTTTTTATGAGCAGGTATTACTACCGCTGATTTATCAAAAAGGAAAAGAGAATAAAGGCACTTTATTAATATCTCCTGATGATCGGGATAAGCCGGATAAATGGTTCCGGATTGAAGGTACTCTGGAACCACTTGTAAGAATGGGATTACTCATCTTTAATAGTGCTTTAAAGGATGATCCACACATGAAAAGAATGGAAGCGCAGTTTAAATCAGCCAGCGCAAATTCTCGCACAATGGACGGCCCGGATGCAGTGGAAGGTGGTGTAAAGATTATCCAGGATAAAGTAGCTACAGCAGCTGTCGGGGATTTTACTACTGTGATTCGTAAACCCAATCCAAAAAGATATTGATATGGCTTATTTAACCAAAGCAGACCTTACCCCACCGCTTTACCCTGAGATCATAGATGAGATCACCAGGGGAGATGATAGTATCGTTGATAAAGCCATTACCCTTGCTATGGGTGAAATGAAAAGCTATCTTAACCGATATGATTTGGTGGCCATGTTCGGAAGTTCTCCTGTTACAACCGGAGTAGTATCTACCGATGGAGGCGAAGTAGATAGCAATCCTACTTTTTACGATGAATTTTTAAATTCATTGGCCAAAGATATTATCGCATGGCACCTCATTAAACTCGGTAACCCAAACATTAATTTGACTTTGTTCAGAACATCTTATGAAGATGCTATCAAATTTCTGGATAAAGTAATGAGGGGAGAACGTGATCCACAGTGGCCACTATTGCCGATTGATCCAACTAATCCGTTAGATGAATCTGGATTTGTAGGATCATCCTCCAATCCAAGAAGAAGGCAGTTTTATTAATCCTTTTTGTAGCAACACAAGCAATAAATATTATGGCACAAAAAAAACCAAGATTTGTAAGTCCTGAAACTGCTGAAGGCATCTTTAAAATGCCCGGTAGCAATATCGATCCCAAAGCGGTGATCTTAAATGAGATTATCCTTCGCAATATTGACAGAACGCCAAAGGATATTCGTAGTTGGCGGGATGCGCATATTAATGCAGAAAGTATTTATTATCCCAACCGTACCAGGTTGTATGATCTATACGAAGATGTACGCCTCGATCCACATCTAACGGGAATTATCAATAAACGCCTGGATGCCGTATTGAATAAAAGTTTGCGCTTTAAAAAGGATGACAAGCAGGTGGAGGGTATGGAGCCGCTTTTTAAAACTGTTGCTTTTCGCAAAATGTTGCGTAGCCTTTTAATGACTCAGTTCTGGGGCATTACTGGTTTTGAGTTTATACCCGGCAAAGATTTTTTCTTTGAAGAAATCAACCGTAAGCATATCAAACCTGAAATGGGTATCATCACTGTGGAGCAAAGTGATTATGCGGGGATTGATTATAGTGACCTGAGTAATGTTTGGGTAATCGGTGATCGCAGGGATTACGGCCTGTATTTACAGTGTGCGCCGTATGCTCTTTACAAAAAGGGTAATATGGGAGATTGGGCGCAATATGTAGAAATATTCGGCCAACCAATGCGGGTATATCGCTATGATGCTTTTGATAAAAAGATAAAAGATCAACTGTTTCAATCAGTAGATGAAGCCGGAGGATCACTCTCTATCATGATCCCCAAACAGGTGGATTTTGATATTAAGGATGGCAAGATCAGTAATGGTGATGGACAGTTACAGGAACGCCTTAAAAACGCCTGTAATGATGAAATGTCGATCATCGTACTCGGCAATACTGAAACAACCAATAGCACACACGGAGGCAGTAATGCCAAAGCCCAGGAACACGGCAAACAACAAATGGAAATCACTAAGGCAGATATGCAGTATGTGATTGATCAATTGAATACGGATAAGTTTAGGGCTATCTGTAAGAGTTATGGCTACCCGGCTGATCAGGGTGAGTTTGAATTTGAGAAAGAAATAGATCTTGTTACCCTGTCTCAAAAAGTGATCATTGATAGCCAGATCGCCAAAATAGTTCCCATCGGAGATGATTACTGGTACGATACCTACAATATCCCGAAGCCCGATGATTATGATGCATTGAAAAAGAAGATGGAGGCTGAAAAACAAGTTGCTTTAAATCCTCCCATAAATAATCCTTCCAATCCTACCAAGAAGCCAACTGATCCGATACCGCATGCCAAAAAGCCCAATTTAACGGCATGGCAGAACCTACGAGCTGCGTTGGCTGATTTTTTCGACCCCGCCCCACTGAAATAGTGGGGCTTATGGAAGAACTGGAAGGCATTTACAGCCGTAAATGCTCTATATGCGGCGGTTACCACGACACAGACCCTTTGCCTTCCCTATCGGCCTCTAATGAGCAATGGGATAGCCTTTTGGATCGTATCGCCAAAGAACTCTTTGATGAGAAGATCAGTAAAGGGTTTATAGATCAGGAAATCTATGAACGCACTGCTGCCTCACTCATAAAAGCAGCCCATGAAGGATTGGGTGGTGTACAGTTTGCCTATGATGATGAAAGGAACATTTTAAAAGCCTACCTCGAACAAAACATATACAAATTTTCTGCGGCAAAGGACTTAGCCGAATTAGAAACCTTCCGGGGTATGATGCTAAATGAAAAAGGTGAGATCGTTGATTTTGTAACCTTCCGAAACAGGGTAGCAGAAACCGGGAATACCTTTAACGAGACTTATCTTAAAACAGAGTATGACACTGCCTATCAATCGGCTTTAATGGCCCTGAAATGGGATAATCTTTCTCAAAGTTCTGAGTACCTGGAATACTCCACAGCTGGTGATGATCGGGTACGTCCTACCCATGCGGCACTCGATGGCCTTACCCTCCCGGTTGAATCTCCAGTATGGAATACCATCTGGCCACCGATTGATTGGAATTGCCGCTGTACTATCGTTCCCGGTGTGGCTGATAAGGTTACCATGACTGATAAGGAAGCAGGTAAATTGGGTGATTTTATTGCGCCTTATTTCAGGAATAACTCCGGTAAAACAAAAACAACCTTCAAGGATGATCATCCCTATTTTGTCAATGCCAATTTTAAAGAAAAGCAATTGGATGCTGTCAAAAATTATGGCCTAAGAACGCCTGAACAAATATTTGCTGATGTGTCCAAATTGCCCCCTATTAAAACAATGGAGTCACCTGATGAGTTTGCCAATTGGTGGAAGGAATCTTTAGGAGAAGCTGCTGTCAAAGTGGACGTTGTGAATAACAGTGTATTTTTTGATCAGGGTGTAAAGGATCATTTATTGCAAAAGAACTCGGAGAAAAGATTTACGTATGGTGCTAATATCATCGATACACTGCAAAAGCCCAATGAGATATGGAGCAACCGGGATAAGAATAACAGGCTGGTAAACTTTTATATCAAATATTATCAGGACGGTGCGTATGTATTGATCGTTACTGACAAAGAAAATAGTTTACAAACAGATACTTTTTATAAACTGACCGATAAAAGATTGGTGGAGTTAAGAAAAGGAATATTGAGATATAGGAAATAAAAAACCGGAAGTTCACGGCCAGTGCTGTTAAGGCACTTCGTTAATCCCGGTTTATTACCCCTTAAATGAGGCTTCAAAGATATGACACCAGAGCAATATTTCCAAGGTTTAAACAGGTCTACAACAGCCTTTAAAGGCTATATGAACAACGTTTGGCCTAAACGGGTTGGAGAGATTGCGATACGGTTTATCAATGGAAATTTTAGAGCGCAGGGATGGCAGGGAGAAAGCTTCCAACCCTGGAAACAACTTAAAAAGCCAAGACCGGATGGAAGCATCCTTCGTAAAACTGGCCACCTTGCATCGTCTTTTTACTTTAATACCTCTCCCGGTAAAACTGTCATAAGAACAAACGTACCCTATGCACGGGTGCATAACGAAGGGTTTACAGGGCAGGTAACGGTTAAGCCAGGGCTTAGAAGGATCAATACACTAAAGGGAGTAAAGAATGTCGCTGTGAAGGGATTTACCCGCAATATGAACGTTCCCAAAAGGCAATTTATGCCAACCAATTATTACGATAGTCCTGTCTTTTATGAAGCCGTGAAAGCAGAAACCATAATGGGTATAAAAAACATTTTTGACAACATTAAATAACAGCCATGAGTTCACTTAAAGATTTGTTTTTAGAAATACAGGAACATATTCAAAGGCATGTACCGGAAGTAACCTGGATAGACCAGGACTTAGGGCAGCTCGAGCATTATGATACCCGGCCAGCGGTTAGCTTCCCATGCGTGCTGATAGACTTTGATACTGTTCAAAATCAAATGGAAGGTGGCCTTAGTGTGTGGTCTACCATTACTATACAGATACGGTTGGCATTTTCTCCCTTCAGTAGTGCAAACTCGATAGCACCTGATATTTCAAAAGAGAATGCACTTGCCTTTTATGATATTGAACAAAAGCTTTTCAAATTTTTACATGGCTGGATGCCCTTAGATGACACTGATCAATCTCCCATGACTCAACCTTTCACCTGGATACAGTCTAATAGTGAACGAAGGACTGATCCTATCCGGGTAAGGGTAATGCTATTCAATACAGCTACAGAGGATAATACGGCTATGAAGGATTATACGAAGCTACAACCTGGCTTAGTAATTAATGCGACAATCGGATCAGACTGATCTACCAAACAAGGTGTGGCCACTTTTTTTGAAAGTCTTTAACAGTAGGTTGCTGCTTTTTTAAGGCAGAAAGGGTGGGGTAATTGTCTGCGATCACTTCAGGAATGGTGACACGGGAAATAAAGAATTCAGTTTCGAGGATTTCAAGGATAGCTGAATACCGCCATTTTTGTTGACCGTAATAGAAATACCTATCTATAAGGCATTCGTTGCGGCGGTTATGGAGTTGAGAATTACGACCCTTTAAAGGCTTAGGTAGAACAGCTTTAGGCTGCTCAAAAATATCCGCAAATAAGGTTTGGGAGCCCCGTTGGATCATGCTTATGCTAGGTGGTTGGAACAATATTATTTTTTTTTCTCAAAAGAGCAAAAAAAAGATAACTACAGTTTTTATAGACTGATTATATATAGTTCTTTCCCGGTAAGTGCGAAAACCAAGTTTTGTAGTTGATGGAGATACTGAATTGTTAAGTTAAAATGAGGGTTGTGAAACTTCCATCCTCCTTTATTATCATCAAGCAATCCAATATAATAATCTTCATCGTTAAGTGTAAACCCGATGTGTCCAGTAAAGGCTAACGCTCTTTCGCTAAAATGACATTTCCGAAGTATTTCGGGAGTAAGGGGGACGGGATCGCAATCATACAAATAATTTGCGAAAGATTGAAAATCAGAAAAACGCTCATAACTTTCTTCTGTTAACCCCGTTTTGCGACATTTATACCAATTCCCTATCCTCAACTCATTTGCTTGTATCATAATTAAAATTTTATTTTTAACTCTTTTCCGGTAAGTGCGAAATATATGTTTTGGAGTTCATGGACGTAATATAGGTTTCCTCCAATCAATATGCCTTTGTATAAAAGAACTGCAGCATTAATACCATTTCCCAAATCAAAAAATGGGTAAAAAGCAAATTCATAATTAGAAAGCCCATAAAATAAACTAAAAGAGTAATATATTTTATCACCAATTAATTTTTTTTCGAATCCACACTTTTCAAGTATTTCAGGGGTGAGAATGATTCCATATAATTCTTGATATAAAACGCATCCTTGTCCAAATTCTTGTGTATCAAGAAAAGGATATTCTTTTGAAATACTATATATTCTAAAAAGTTTTTCATTGTATCTAACTAAATTCCCTATTCGTAATTCTTGATATTCAATCATGGTTTAAATCGATTTTAAAAAGTGATGATAAACACTCTCAAACTGGCTAACTAATTTAGGTAATTCTTTGTAAGTATATCTGTCAAGGCTTTTTTTAAGATAACTGTAGTTTCTACACCAAGTATCTATTGCCTTCATATTTACTTTGCCATTCACCCGCCAATTCATCTCATGGGCCATGCTTAAAATCTTTTTTCTCATCTTATCTGCTTTAGCGTTTTCTGGATCAAGTTCTTTCAGATGTTTAATCATATCAGTTGCCTCATCCAAATACAAATCCTTACTGCTTGAACATCTGCCACTACTAAAACCTTCAACCATCATAGCCTTATCTTCCTTGTTTATGCCAAGTTTGCTTATAAGTGTATTTAAAGCCTTCAGCTGTGCCGGATTAATAGGTATCATAAGTCACGCCATTTATTTTTGAATTCAGCCTTTTTAAGCCATGTTTCGGCTATTTTGGGGTTATACCAGCCTTTATTCCTTTCGCAGTATTTACGGTAATCTATGGCTGCACAGAATGCCTGGTATTGCTCTGAACTGGTTAATCTAGGCCAATAGGATTCGGCTAGGTGTGTATTACGCTTGTAGGGGTATTCACGAATAAAGTCCTGAAACGTTACTTCAAAGTCAACCTCTTCAACCTGTACACCTGTACCCTCAAAAGCAGAGTATATATTTTCTGATTTAATGGTAATGCGGTCTTTGTATAATTTTATCTGAGCAGGATTTAGCCCCGAAGCTTTGGTATAATCAATCCTACAAAGAGTGCCCATAAAATCGTATATCGATTCAATATGACCTTTGAAAGAATGATTCGTTATTATAAATCGTTTCATACTAAAATAGTTGCTGTTGAACAAGGTTATGATTGATGATGATTTTATCCGTTTTGATTATTGCAATTAATCGTGACCGATGAAAACCTAGCCTAAACTCCCTTGTTACATTGATAAGATCGAAGGTATCGCTCCAAGAAGGGTGTTGGGAAAATTGATCTTTGGGGCTTATTATTTTTGTATAAAAGGTATGCTCATCATAACCAATAATTGTAGCGGTTTCAATCTTAGGTTGACACTCCGCATCATATCCATTGAACTTAACCATGTCACCTATTACTGGCAAATTTGAAGAAGTCATAATATTCCCTTTTATTAAACTAGCTTTTAACAAATACTGTCATGGGGTTAAATCCAATGATTCCCAAAAGATCATTTATACTTATTTCCCTTTGAGCCAGTTTATTCTCACTTTCAGTAGGTAAATTTGGCATCCACCAGCAAGTAGTGGTGGTCGTCTTTTTAACCTTATCGAAATATTGAATTATTTTCCAGTAATGAGTAGGTACGTTTACGGTAATATTGCCAGAACTGTAGTTTTTTTGGCTTCCATAAGTACCACACCAGATATTAATACTATCCGTTACTTCCGGCTGTTTCAAGCCAGTAAGGGTTCTACATAAATTTTCTGTTGCTATTTCGGTTCCAATGTTTTGGCCCTGATACTCCATACCCTCGTTGAAGTCCTGTGTATCCGAAAAGATGGCTGCATCCTGGCACCATGCTAAGAGTATCCATGCCTGACAATGACCATATACTATTTCAAAAATGGTATTATCCTTGCCAATAATCTTATTGGCTGCTTTATAAACGTTATCAAGCTTTGGCTGGCCTTTAACAGGTGACCATGCTGCAAATATGCCGGAACGGCCAAAGGTTTTATTTTTTTCAATTGCTTCTTGCATTAATCTGTGTTCCTTAGTATAAACCAGATGTGTTACAATTGGCATGTGTCGTTCAGTATCGGCAATGCTTTCATAAAAAGGATTGTGCCATTCCTTACAAGCTGGGCAGAGATCGCTTTTTGTAGTTGGGTATTTCTCATATAAGGAATGCACATAAGAAGCGTTATACGTTTGTGAATTGCCTATTGTATAGGCACTTAGTAAAATGATAATGAATAACTGTTTCATAAGATTATTTTTATTTTTAATTATACTTTCTAAGTATATCGACATTATTTATACCTACCATGCAAGTATTATCCCACATGGTAGGTATGGTTATTAATTACTTCAGTTCTTGTTTGTAAATAAACCCTTCACCGTTCAGCCATGTAGTAAGTACAGCACCGTTTTCTAAATAAGCTGTTATGATTATTTGAAGAGAATCATCTTGAAAAAATACCTCTCTTCCTTTGTTATCAAAAAGACGTGTAACACCTTTTTCGATAGGCAGTCCTAATGTTTCAAGTTTATGCCTACGTAAAAATTGGTTACATACTTCTCTTAATTCGGGATTAGCGCAGATTTCCTCGTAAAATTTTACCATTGTTTCTCCATACTTATGCCTAAACTCTCTTTCAGCTGGGGATAATTCCTGAAAATTGTTACTTGTCTGCCAACTTGGTTCGTTCTGTGTTTGATTGTTTTGGGTGTTCATATTGTTTGAGTTATTGGTGAGTGTTTTAATTACTTTTTTTCTTATCCAAATGGGCTTTTCTGTCCTTCGGTATATAATACTATCCATTAAACATCTCATGCATGAATAAATGAATATGACCTGTTTTTTTACTAAAAAAGTTGTATCACGTTCATCTACAATATGCTCAGTAGAATCCTTTATTGGTAAAGTATATGAAGGAAAAACGTGCCCTCTTATTTTACATGAATCCCCAAACCGTTTTAGGGAATCATCATAAATATTTTTCACTAAATGATCTTGTACCGAATACTCTTGAGCATTTGCATTTAAGTATAAAATTGTGAGTGTAACTAATAGTAGCTTTTTCATTTTTTTTGGTTTTAGTATTTGATTAAGATAAAATGGTTATAATAACTCCGTCCTTTATTACAGCACGGATATTTTTTATTCCGATAGGAAAAGTACCATCGCCTAACGCATGATAATATTGAATTAAGCCAGGAGTGAGTATTTCTGAATATACCTGATTGATATCTACGCTTTTTACACGTTCCAGATATCTCACAATCGCATGATCAGTAATAGGTAGCTTATTGGCTTTTCTCAAATTATCTACCTTCTTTTGCAATTGCATTAGTTCGATAGTCTTTTGAGCCAAGACCCTTTCCATTGTGGCAATATTTTGTTTGTTACGGCTCATCATTAAAAAATTTATTCAGCAGTTATTGGATAATGGTTTCGGTGGCCATGATAGGAGTTTCTTTCGGTTCTTCAGAAGTAGGCTGGACTTTAGCTTTTGCCTTTTTCACTTTTAGTATCTTACTTGGATATTTCTTACCCCAGTACGATTTGGCACCGTCTTCCCATATAACATAGTTTTTCGTTCCACCATAACGACTTGTCACAAAAGCAATAAATCCTTCCACATGAACCTTGATATTCGCATCATACCTAATAGAGATCGCAGTGTTTCCCTTTGGTTCTTTCCCTGATGCATGACTTATGAATATGAATATTTTTCTTCTGAAGCTTTCTTTCAAATATTGATACTGCTCATAAGTCATTCTGGAATATTGGATGCTATCAATCACCACGATTTTGGGGCTTCTTTTCTTTTTAAGACGCTTTACCAGATCATCAAAGGGTTCGTTGTCGATAAATAACATATCAGCCCCTTTGCCCACTAAATCGTGCCTTATTGCTAAATCCTGCATGGTCTTTCCATGACCCTCTTCCAAACTGTTATAGGCAACCTTGCCGCATAGTCTGCTTAACTCTTCCAATATTTTGATTGTGAAATTTGTCTTCCCTTGACCAGAAAGCCCCCAAATAACCATGGTAAAAGCATCTTCAATATCTCCTAAACTATCCTTTAATTCAGGGCTTAAACCTTCGATCAAGTTGTACTTTTTGAGAAGTAGCTGCTTTAATCCTATCGCTTTAGCCATTGATACTATTTGTTATCGGTTCAGAATAATCCGCAAATGATGCTAGAAATACCATTTCAGCCACTTCAGGAGCCCATCCGGGCGTTTTCAATATCAAATTGTACTTTTCTGCCATCTCGTCAAATGGCCTGAAATTTCCCTTCTGAAATGCCTCATGTTCCAACTCCAATATTTCCCGGTCAAGCTTTTTGATTTCATCATAAGTCCAGTCATCGGTTTTAAGGCTGAATTTCAGCGAAATCACATGCTCAAATAGAACTTCAAATTTTCTGTACGTCCTTCCCAGCTGGTGTTTTAAAGGTTTGCCAATATCCTGTAGGTAGGCTTCAGAGGCATCATGGAGTAAAGCCTCTTTTTTGATGATATCCGGGGCCATAGCAGCCACCAAAACACAATGTTGGGCTACTGAGTAAAACTGATTCGTATGGCCACCAAATCTGCAAATTTTCGATAAAGAGGAGGCTATATCCCTTATATCTATCATATCCTCTGTCGGGTTATTTAAATTGATAATTTTCCCACTTGAGGTATTAAAACATCCTGTATCAAATTCTTGAAAGGCAGGAAAGTGTTGCTGTTGTTGCATTTTAGGGTATTTTAAAGGGTGTAAAAAGGTGGTTTTATAGCGAAAAAAAGTGCAAAATCCCCCCCTCTATTCGTTGATTTTTGGACATTTTAAGGGGGATTTACCGGGTAAAAGGGAGTCAAATACCCCCATTCTATTGGCTTATTTTGGTACAGAATGGGGGTAATTCAAAGGAAACGTTAGGCTGGTTGTAGTTCTTCCTTTTTGGCTTCAACATAAAAGCTTTCTTCCTGTACCACATCGATAAAACAGGTTTTCTTGATTTCATCAAAGCTGTCTTCCTTGCTCAGCACGATTACCGAATCCTTATCCAGTTCAATTTTAGTGCGAACCAATCCTGGGAAATGTTTAGAAGCAAGTTCCGTTACTGCCTCCCAGCTAAAGCCTTTCGCTTTGGTAACCTTTGGCATACCAGTGCGGTAGCCGATCACCGTATGTAACAGTTCAAAGCTTTTTCGCTTACCCCAGTTTTCCTTCTGTTCATTGGCGTAAACTTCAAGCACTTCCTGTGGCTCCGCAATAGAGTCCTGTAGTTCTGTGATCTCGTCCTGGTACTTGCTTTTTACCTTATTGATTTCTTCATTCATTTTAGCTTGTACCTTATCCAATCGGGTATAGGTATTAGCAAAACTTTGGCTGGCTTCCTGTGCCTGTTCCAGCGTAACATTGGCAATTACTTTCTTTTTGATTCTGGTCATCGGGTGTTGATTTTTAGATTATTGAAATAGTTGATTAAGCGAAATGCTGGTGAATTTGGTTGCAGAGTTTGAGCAATAGATTTTTTGAAAAGTCGCTATATGCTTCTCTTCCAGAAAAAAGGCAATACAGAAAAATGGTTAATTCAGGAGGAAGTTCAAAAGAATATTTAGGCTGTTGATTAAAGGATTTTTTATAAAGAATTGTCCATATCCTTTCTGTAAGTGCCTTTGCAAGTTTATCCTGCATTTGAAATTCATCACCTCTGATTTTTCTATTTTCAAAAGAAGTTAGAACTCCACCAAGTTCATGACAAAGGGCATTCATTTCAGCGTTAGTTAGTTTTAATCTCATCGAACAAGTGTTTTACAGGTAAATAATAAAGCATGAATAAAGGGTCTTTAACATCGTATAAATCCTGTGCGGTCTGGACACTATGTATAAATGAACTGTGATCTTTCAACCCGACTAGCTGTGCCATTTTTGTTTGCGATACCTTTCTTTTAAAATGCAGATTCAGAAGCCAGCAAACAATAAAACGCATACAGACCTTTTTATCAATTCGCTTTTTTTCAACCAGATAAGGATAGGTGATCTCCCAAGCTGTACAACATTTATGAATGATCTCGAAAAGAAGCACATCAGATTTTTCCAGTTCGCTCACCTCGGTTATATCCAAACACAGTTTAATACCAGTAGCTTCTAATATCCGTCCTTCAGCACGGTTGATAATGGATCGTATGGATGGCATGTGCCTTCCCAGGTATTCTGCTGTATTCATATCATCATCTCTTTAATAACATTATCAATCATCACAGCATAGCTTGCATTAAGTACAATGCCATTCGGATATATTTCACGGGCCAGATATTCAGCATTGTGTAACAGGCTGTATATTTTTAACCTTGTAGCCATCGTGAGCGTAGGCGTACCCTCATTACAAAACTGTTCATCCCTATCCAGCCAGCGATTTTTCCACCAGTTCCAAAAGATTCTATTGGATGCCAGTTGATCAATACCATCCGGGTCACGGGGGATATAATGCTGTAGGTATTGAAGCCCAGTATGGTACTGATTCTCGGCATATTGTAAAGCAGTCCATTCAAGCAACGCACATACCTGGTCTTTTAGAAAGCTGGCCCTTTCTGCTTGTTTGATATGATCTTGTTTAACTGACATACTTAATATTTTGGCAGGTTATACAATAGCCTGAAGTAATCTTCTGTTAGCGGCTTACCCTCCAAGTCAGATTCACGCAGTGCGGGTTCCAAATAATCATTCAATTCCCCGTAGTTATCGCATAAGTCATGAAGTAACCTGCATAACCCTTTATCGTTAACTCCCATTTTCTCCAATACAGAAGCAAAGTTTTTGCGCTGCATTGGTTCTATGTGTTTTGTACCCGCTTTAAACCTTCTCCAAAACTGTGGCATGCCATCTCGGTTAAGAGAGCGGAGCCTTTCAATTTTTTTAGGAAGCTGATCAGTTCCAATCAGGACGATAGAACCATATCCTTTTATCCCATCATACAAAGCCTTTATGGTTTTGATAAGTGGACTCTTGGCATTTTCGAACTCATCAAGGATGATGATTGGTTTACCACCCTGTCTTTTCAACCAGCGCATTTTGAGGCGTATTTTTTCCAATCGGCTTAAATAGCTGCCTCCTGTATCGGCACCCATCTGAAACAATAAATCATTCAAGATATCGCCCAGTGTGTGCAGTTCATTTACCGTCACTTTGTAAGTGTGCTGGGGATGCTTGCTCGCAAATTTTTCACAGGTATAGGTTTTGCCCATTCCGGTTGATCCGATGATCATACCGCTCTTACTGGTCTTTTTGAAGCTTTCAAGGGAAGTGATCATCTGAACGAATTCAGGGGTTGGAACAGTTTCCCAATATTGCTTTTCAACTTCGGAGCCTACCTTTTCGGATAAAGCGTAGAACCATTTTTCATCAATATCAACAATGTGTCCATTGCCGATTTTGATTTTGTAATTTCCCCGGAGCATGTTACTTAAATAGCCTTCATTGATTCCGGTCAATACGGCCATTCTAGCTTGAGAGATGCTTTTTTCGTTCATGTACCGAACGGCATCTTCGATGACTTGATTTTTTTGTTGTGTTGTCATGTTGCTGTTGTTGATGGGTTAGTTTATTATTTTTTGGAATCTTTTATGGAAGCGGAAATATTGGCTGCTGCTACTAAAATCACAACCGATATCCAAAGGGTGCAGAGTACTATTAGCATGTTGTTTTGTTTTATGATGAATAAATGGTTAATCTAAATACTGTTCTAAATCAGTCTTGCCTTGCAGGTATTCCATTTGCTTTATATGCCAGTCATTTACCTTCTCTTCCTGGGCTTTGGCTTCGACCTTAATTTGTTTTTGTTGTTGTATGCGCAAACCTTTAGCATCCTGTAAACCCTCTTTCTGTTGACCCTTATTGGTGAACATTAACTTTAGGCTGGCTTCCGTGAAATCAGAAATATTCAATGGTGTATTGGAAACAAGCTCATCCACTATTTCAGCATCGCTGATATAGGTCTGTATGATCTCCTGTTGACGCTCTTTATTGAATCCTCTTATTTGTGATAAGTAGGCATGATCTTCTTCGGTCATACTTTTTATGTCCATTGGTAATACCCTCTTTTGTTCAAGGACAAATTGTAACCGTGACTCTTCGTTAATGGCAAGCACCTGAGTCATATCTGTTTCGTCATAAACAATCTGCCAGGATAAATGCTGATTGGCTCTAAAGGAGGGGTCGAAACTATCCCAAGTGTATTTCATTCCGTCAATGGTTGCTACCAATCCCTGACCAGTTATGCTATTGGTGTGGCTGTGTGGTTTACCAAAGCAGATAAGTTTATCCTGGATACTGAGTGCCACCTTATCTTCTGCTGGCATATGCGCCCATCTTTCTACGAACTGCGCAATCTTATTTTTGCGCTCATGCTGCATGATCATATTGATCTGGCTGATCACTCCCTGCTTATCAGGAAATGTAGTTTTGATCTTATCAAGCATTTCAGTATTCGGTTGCCTTTTCTTCGAAGAAGTGATATTATGGCCGCTCCAATTATACTGTGTCTGAAAATATTTAGTGTTGATCTCGTTGAAATAAGGTTCCACTACTTTACTCTTTGCGTTACCTACAGCAGCTGGTGTGTATATCTGAGTCATTGCCTCATAGAAAGAGGTCATTTGCTTTTTTGCGAAGTTGTCGCTCTGTAATTGCCAAGGTCTATAAGACTGTCCGAACAGTTCCTGCATGTGTATTATTGCATTCCTGTTGGCTTGCTTGATGAGGTCGGCATTCTCTCTTTCACCGATGGCATATCCTACCGGATAATTATTCATCGTATCTATTACCACAACCATTACCAACCTATTATTGTAGGTCATGGTACCGTTACGCTCCTGTTGAAATAGAAGTTCCACTGTCCAACCATCCAAGCACCAGTAGTATAATGGGTAATCCGGTCTTTTACGTTTGGCTTGCATCGCTACGGTACTATTATATACCCGTGTACCTTTTTGTCCAGGAGTAATTATGTGCTGGTTCTTTGCGATGATATTCTTAACGGTACCATTAGATATTACTGGCCAGCCGTTCTTTTCAAAAACTGTATTTACAAATCGGGTGATCTGTACTGCATCGAAATTGTTATGCATCGATGCAGCTTTGCGAATAAGGGCTGTTTGCTGCTCGGCAATTTCTTCATTGTAACATCCTTCTGCTTTACCAATCTTCGCTGCCAACTTATTGCCGAAACGCCAGTCTATCAAACAATCATATCCCTTCTCTTTGTACTCATCTATTTTATTAATGAGCCGCTGGTATGAAGTTGGCAGATCAACTTCCTGCGTCTTGATAAGATCACATACATGTATCCAAAACTCTGCTCTGTTGATACCGATCTCTTTGAATGCTTTTTTATTATTGGTAATCTCAATACACATATTCAACCAGGAGGCAGCTATCGAATATTTCTTCTGATGCTCGTATGATAAAGACTTATCATTATCAAATCGGTAACTCCGGAAATGATCTTCGGCTTTAAAATCCGGTTTAACCATTTTACGGATAGGCTCTTTCGCCATGTATTCATAAGGGTTACCAAACTTGGCCTGTATCTTTTGCTGATGCTCTGCCCGGAGGGTTTCGTATTTTACCAAAGGGCTACGGCGATCCGTTGGGCTGGGGATCATGATCCAATATGGGCCGTTCCGGAGGTTCGATTTCTTAACAGAATCCTCTTTCCAACCTGCTGAAAGGAAGTCTGCATATTCAATCCAAAGTATATTATCGATTAGTTTCAATGTGGTAGGTTTTGAACGATGATTGAATAATGGGTTAGAGGGGAACTACCTTTTTTACTGCTTCCAGGAGCAAATTGTCCTGTTCTACTATTTCCATGTAACTCGCCATAATGGCTTCATTTTCACGGTCTCCCCTTATTACCTTCCTAACGTAGTTATCTGAAACCCCATGTTTAAAAGCTACCAGGGTAGCCACATCTCTTCGAATTATGCCTATTGCTCTAGTTTTTTCCATACTTTTATGCCTCTGTTTTTTGTACCGTATTCCGGTACTACAAATATTGCTCGTTTTTCGAGCAAAACAAAATAAATGCTCGAAAATTTTATCCACATGTCTGAATTTCTTAAAAATAACCTCGTTTTTTTACGAAATAGAAAGGGGGAAACTCAGCATGAAACCGCTATGGGATTGGGTTTTAGCCGTGCGACTTACTCACATTATGAAATAGGGGATAATAATCCAAAATTGGATAAGCTAGAGGTAATTGCTCGATATTTTGGAGTAACTATCGAGCAATTACTAAATATTGATTTAGAGAATGTCCACCTAAATGAAAATAAAAATGCTCAAAAAAACAGGGAAAATGTCCACCTAAATGTCCACCCAAGTGTCCACCTAAAGGGTAAAAAAGGGTCAAAAAGTAAAAATTATCCTTCTATTGAAGAGGCTGGATCAGTCATTGAAGAGGATAAGGTAGGATATGAATATAATCAACATATAATCGATGGGTTACTTTTGGCAATAAAAGCCCTAGAAGCTAGTAATAGCAAGCATTTAGAAGAAATTCAGCAACTTAAAGAACAAATAATCGACTTAAAAAGAGAGATTCCGAAGATCGGTACGGAAATGGGCGGTGCAAACACCATGACAGCCTGAAAATGCCTTATAATGCAGCTTTGGGGGGGCTGTCTTGCAAACTATTAACCTTATTCCTTTAAAACCTCATTAAGCTCCGTTTAAATTATACTTGAATGGTACTGGATGGAAACGTTTCGTTTTATCCTCTTATTGTACCAAAATCGGCTGAAACCCACGCCAGTCGTGCAAAAAATGCACTTTTTATATATTTATTAAATTATACGCATGGTTTTAACCCCCATATTGCATGCATGACAGAGGTATAAAATGCTTC
>Ga0208742_1000077_pt1 | contig 40145 bp, 42 predicted proteins | sample CryBogCBH28Sep08_FD_184601 | JGI IMG/M metagenome (GOLD analysis project Ga0208742, IMG submission 184601) | Freshwater microbial communities from Crystal Bog, Wisconsin, USA - CBH28Sep08 (SPAdes) (version 2) | ecosystem: Environmental > Aquatic > Freshwater > Lake | place: Crystal Bog... | reverse complement strand
GGTTTGATCCTTTTTGGCGGGCGCGCTTCATCAGAAACCCCTGAAACTAAGTAGTTTCTGGCCCCAGGAGGGGTTCGAACATAGTCCCATTACCTCCACCAAGGAATTCTCTGTGTACACGGGACGCGCGGGTTGGTTCGATTGACCGACCCCACTGAACAACGAGGCTGGCGACAAGACCGACCGCTCATTTGAATATGCGGGGGCTGTTCTGCATGATGTGCTCGATACCGAAGGCAATGTTGTGCAACTCCGATGCTGGCAGAATTCGCTGATTTAAGGTCGGCTCGACGGAGCGACAGAACTAGGGTCGTCGTATGACAAAAAGCCTTCTTCTCGTCCACGGCGCTTGGCACAACGGTGCTGGTTTTGACGCACTGGTCGGTGAACTTGTCAAGCATGATATTGCAGCAACGACGGTTGAACTGACCAGTGTCGGTCACGAAGACGCGCCGCTTGGTGACCTCTACAGCGACGCCGCACTGGTGCGAGCAACGGTGGCACATCTCGGTGACGATGTAGCGGTGCTCGGTCATTCTTATGGGGGCGTCGTGATTACCGAGGCACTCGCCGGTGTGACCAACGTGAGCCACTTGGTCTACTTGACGGCATTCATGCTCGACGAGGGCGAAAGCCTCTACGCCGCCTGCGGCAGCGTGGACCCCGATTGGTGGGTGCGGTCATCTGACGATCAACGACTGAGTACGGCTACTCCCGAAGACGTGTTCTACAACACCTGCGAACCATCCGTGGCGCGTCAGGCCGCAGACGCATTGCGCTGGCAGAGTGTCGCCTCATTCATGAGTCCGGTAACGCAGGTCGCGTGGCGCGAGGTGCCCTCCACCTACATTGTGTGCGAACTCGACCAGGCCATTCCAGCCTTCGCGCAAGAGGCCATGTCACAGCGCGCCGGCACCGTGGTAAGGATGTCGAGTGATCACTCGCCATTTCTCTGTCAGCCAGCGGCGCTCGCCGACGTCATCGCTGCAGCGTTGCGTTAAGTCCACCAAGTAAGGCAGTTCGGCCTTCGTCCGCGTTCCTGATCGTTCCCACCGGTGATTCATCGGGCTGCGAGCGTCAGCGACGCCAGTGCATTTCTCGAACCGAGGGGTGTCCAGCGTGCAAAATTCCTCTTGACGGGCAATTAATCGTCGTTCGCGAGGATCGGGATCAGCACATCCATTCGTGAATGCGCGTTCTGCGGATCCCAGTCGGACGGATACATTTCCAGGTGCAGTCCGTCGCGAAACTGGTAGCCACTCTGGTTGAAGACGTCACCATAAATCTCACCGACGGCGTCGTCGAAATTGGTAATGGTCCCCTCGTAGGTAACCGCGAAATACGCTCCCGGTGCCACCGTTATGTCAGCGAGCTGTCCTGAGTAGTCATCGGGTGCGGGGATGCCCACAAGGTACCGAATCAGCTGTGGTGGAACGGCGTCATCGGCGGGGCTAGTGATGCCGAACACCTCCGCCGGTGACCTGTTTGCCGAAAAGATTGCCCTGGGGTACTTCACCAGCCTCGTAATTTTTGCCGGTGTTATTGCCGTGGTCAGTATCGCGTACCGTCTCCGCCTCCTCGGGGGAATCGCGAGCTTCTGGTTGACCTACATCGCGACGCGCCCGCTGGGTGCCTCAACGGGTGACTTCCTGGCACAGCCGAAGAACACCAGTGGTGTCGGCTTGGGCACGACCACCACGAGCCTGATCTTCCTGGCGGCAATTCTGGGACTCGTCACTTTCCTCGCGGTGACCAAGATCGACAAGCCAAAGGAAGTCCGCGCGTAAGGCAGCCAGTCGCGTCGCCTCTCGATTTGGGTGTAAGAAAGTAACACCTCGAGACAAGAAGACAGAGTGCCGGCCTCACGACAAGAACGATTTCGGGCAGTAGCCAATGCGGTAACGCCCCACGTTGCGAGCTACCTCGCGCGCCGCATGTACCCGCTGGCGAAGGACGACCTAGACGACCTCGTTGAAGAGGTGTTGATTGTGGCGTGGCGCCGACTCGATGACATCCCCGCGGGGGCCGAAATTCCTTGGCTTATTGCCGTCGCACGAAACGTCCGCCGCAACGCGGTGCGTAAGCACTACAACGCGAAGCACGCCGAGTCCCAGCTGACGCCGCGCGCGTCGACGGCGTCGGCCGAAGACCACGTGATTGCCGACGATGGCGTGCGGCACGCCCTCGAAAAGCTCAGTGACGACGATCGTGACCTCCTCCTTCTGCACTTTTGGGACGGCCTAGACGCCGCGTCACTGGCCCTCACGTTTGGCATTTCCACCAATGCCGCATCGGTGCGCCTCACCAGGGCACAGGACCGTTTTCGCCAGCATCTGGCGCCCGTTTTCGCCGACTGAAAAAATCCGTCGCCCGCGACATAAAGAAGAAAGAAAGGGGAGTGCCATGACGAACGCCGACGATCGACTCCGCAGTGCCAATCCCGTGCCCGAGAATTTTCCGAGTAGTGACTTCACTCACCTCTACAGCCGAGCGATGAGCGCCCGGTCCACTACCACGTCATTCTGGCGCGCGTTCCAGCTCCGCATGGCGGGTGCGGTGGCGGCATCTGCAGCAGTTACCGCCAGCCTGGTGGCCCTGCTCACCGTCACCAACACCTCACTGCCGGTTATCGACTTTGCCGCTTCGACGTCGCCCACCCCGTCAGCGACGGCCGCCAAGGGCATGATGGGCACGTCGCATGGCGCCATGATTCCACTCTGGAACTACACCTTCACCGCCAGTGCCGATCTTTCGACCGCACCTTCGTCGGCGCCCGCCTACACGGTGCAGGCGCCGAGCGACCTCGCGAGCGATCTCACTCGCGTTGCGGGTGCTCTGCACCTGCCAGTGGGAACACCGACCTCGGCCGGAGACGGCAGCGTCACGAGCACTGGACCAGCAACCAATGGGGTGGCCTTCACCAGCTCGGAAAGTCTCGTGGGCGGCTACGCCTCGTGGACCATTGGTCAGACCAGTGCGAGTCCAACGGTGACGGGAACCAGTGGCGTCACCGGGAGCGGTGGCGGTGCTGTTTCTGCCGTGAGCCGCGCGACCACAATCGCCACGGCGATGGCGGACGCGGCGGCGGTGTCGCCAACATTGACCTTCGGACAGCCGGTCCTCGTCTACGGACCAGACGTGGTCGAAGCGACTGTTCCTATCCTCATCGACAATGCACCGACCTCGCTCTCGGACACCTTCAACTACAACGCCTCCGGACAGCTTGAGGCCGCCACTGGTGCTTCGTTCACGCTGACACCGCTGGCCACGTATCCACTACTGTCGCCCGCTGACGCCGTCTCCTTGATCACCCCGCAACACACTTTGACCAGCCGCTCCTTTGGCATGGGCAACCTTGGAGGCGTCGTGATGTACTCAACGGTGCATTCGAGCGGCCTGAAGGCCCGCGTGGTGCTTTCTCGCGCCGAGCTCACGTCGGTGACCGGAACGACCGGCAGCAGTGTCACCGGTGCAACGGGGACTACTGGGGCCTCAGGCGCAACGGGTGCCACCGCGACGACGATGTCTGTGGGTGTGTCTGGCTCCACGGGCACCACGGGTACCTCAGGTGCAACCGGCACCACGGGCACCACGGGTACCTCAGGTGCAACCGGCACCACGGGCACACCGCCCTCCGTTGGTGTGTCTGGCACTTCAGGGGCGACGGGCACCACCGGTGCAACCGGAGCGACAGGCACCACCGGCGCGACAGGAGCGACGGGCACTACGGGCACTACGGGCTTGCCTGTCGACCCCGTGATCGTCCTGGCACCACACCCAATCATGTACAGCGCCGCCTCAGGAGCACGCTCAGCGGAAGCTGATGGTGTGACGACCTCGACGCTGGCCGCCGCGACGGGGGCCACGGGGGCCACTGGTACGTCAGGCACCACCGGTACCACTGGCACGACGGGCACCAATGGCGTCTCTGTGACACCCGAGGCAATCACCATCACGTCGGCCACGCTGCAGTACGGCTTCTTCACGATGAGTGACGGCACCGTGGTGGCATTGCCGGAATACAACTACACCGGTACGCCGGCCAACGCCACTTACACGCTGACGTTTACCGTCGTTCCGATTGACGCGCAGTACGTAAATCTGTCGAACATCACGAAGCAGAACTAAAAGAGCCGTTCCGCCACAACGCTGATGGGTTCAAGCAGTTCCGGGCCGTCGTTGCGAATTGAACCAACGGCAATGTTGACGGCGAGGTGCTGGAGTGTGCCAACGGGCGCCGGCTTGAGGAGCGCGAGCCGCTCTTCGGCGCCGCTCGGGCCACTGGTCAACCACTGATCGACGTCGCGAGGATCGAGAATGACCGGCATACGGTCGTGCACGTTGTCGATGTCGTCACTCGGTTCCGTCGTGAGGACGGTGCAGGTCTGTCGCGCCGGCGCGGTCGCGGGCAGTGAGGGGTCTCGCCAGTATTCGAAGAGGCCCGCGAAGAGGGCGGGGTTGCCGTCGCGTCGGGTGAAGTAGTGGGGCTGTTTGTGGACGCCGTGAATCGCCCACTCGTAGAAGCCGTCAACGGGGAGCACGCAGGGACGCGAACGGAAGGCCTCGCGAAACGAGGGCTTCTCGGCGACGGTTTCCGATCGGGCGTTGATGAGGTTGTTCGAGATGGTGGGGTCGCTGGCCCAGGAGGGGAGTAGGCCCCAGGAGAAGCCCTCCATAATGCGCTGGCCTTCGTTGAGGCGGACCCCGACGAGCTGGCGCTGTGGGCCAACGTTCCAGCTCGGGTGACCCTCGGGATCAAGGCCGGCGTCCAGGGTGGCCTGGAGAAAGCGCGAGAGCCGGCTCGGTGGGGTAAAGAGGGCCACGCGACCGCACATACCCGCCTCCTCTCCGCTCGAAATCCCCACAATCTTCCCACGTTTTCAGCCGGTTGGCGCATGTCACGGCGACTGACTACTCTTACGAACATATGTTCGCTTTTTCTTCATCTCGACCCCCGTTGCCGGAGGACGTGCGCGCCCGATTTCGCCCCGTCTCGATGGCAAAATCCAAGACAATTCCCCTTGGCGCCCCCTGGGGACCACTCGTACCGGAGGGTGGATTGCGCCGTGGCAGCACGGTCGTGGTCCAGGCCGCGGCGGGCCACGGCGGCCTGAGCGTGGCCCTGAGTTTGCTGAGTGAGGCGAGTGCGCGCGGCCACTGGGTTGGCGTGGTGGGCATTGAGGATCCTGGCGTCGTGGCCATTGCTGACCTCGGCATTGATTTACGTCGCGTGCTGTTCGTACCGCGCCCTCGGGGTGCGTGGGCCGAATCGGCCGCCGACCTCCTCGACGGGGTCGACCTCTTGATCGTGCGTGCACCCTCGCGCGCGAGTCACGGGGCGGCTCGTCGGCTCATGGAACGCGTGCGTGAGCGGGGCACGGTGTTGATTGTGGTGACCGAACCGAGTGCGCCGTGGCCATTACCTGCCGATCTCTCCTTTGTCGTGACCGAGTCGAAGTGGGAGGCCACGTCACGGCTCGTGGCGCGCACCCTCACGGTGCGCGTCGGTGGACGCGGCAGTGCCGCTCGCGCGGGCGAGCACGTCGTACGCCTGCCTGATGAGCAGGGGAGGGCGGCGAGCTAAGTGGAACGACTCCTCGCCCTCTGGGTGCCGGAGTACGCCGAGGAGAAGGCCGATGGTGCGTCACTACGCACGATGGCCGCACTCCTCGACGCACTCGTGAGCGTGTGCCCCTTCGTAGAACCCATTCGACTCGGACTGCTCACGTTGCCGCTTCGCGGACCCAGTCGCTTCTTTGGCGGGGACGAGGCCGTCTTTGAGGTCGTTCGCGCCACGGTGCACGACGTCGCTGGTGTGACGCCCCAGCTCGGTGTTGCCGAGGGGCTCTTCTGCGCCGATTTGGCCGCGCGTCAGGGCGTTGTGGTGCCGGCGGGCGAGGGGCCGGCCTTTCGTCGGGCGCAATCAATCGAGGTCCTGGGTCGGCGTGATCTCATGACCACGTGTCGTCGACTGGGTATCCATACCGTGGGCGCCTTCGCCGATCTCCCGCCGGCGCGAGTAGCCGAACGTTTCAGCGCACCGGTGCGCGTGCTGCACCGGGTGGCGCGAGGGGACCTGCAAGAGATGCCCGGTCAGCGCGACGCGAAACTTCCCGAGCGCTTGCGTCGGAGCCGTGGGGAGGAGGTGCACGCCGACGAGCAAATGGGCTTTTTCGGACAGCGCAGCGCGGGCGACGACCGAGCCCAAGCGGCCGCGCACCGTCTGCGCCACCGACTTGGTGTTGAGAGTGTCTTGGTGGCCGAGGTGCTCGGGGGGCGCACACCCGATGATCGGGCGACGCTGGTGCCCTGGGGTGCGCCTCGAGCAACGTCACGAGACCAGGCCCCGTGGCCGGGTCGTATCGGCGCTCCCGCCCCGACCACCTCGTTTCGTCAGCCCGTCGCGGTGGACGTGGTGAGCGAGACCGGTGAGCGCCTCGAGCTCAGTGCGCGGGGCACACTTAGCGCTGTGCCTGGCGCGGTAGTGCTTCGTGCCGGTACGCGTCACCGGGTGCGCTGGAGTGCGGGGCCGTGGCCCATGGTGGAGCGCTGGTGGCAGACGCCTCGTCGTCGCGCCCACCTGCAGGTACTGCTCGATACCGGCGAAGCCTTTCTCTTGATGACCGAGGCGGGTCGGTGGTGGCTCACGGGGGTCTACGACTGATGGCTACCTACGGTGAACTGCACGCTCACTCTGGCTTCAGCTTTCTCGATGGGGCGAGCGACCCCGAGGAGCTCGTCGCCGAGGCGGTGCGGCTCGGCCTGCCGCGGCTGGCGCTGACTGATCACGCCGGCTTCTACGGCGTTGTCCGCTTTAGTGAGGCGGCCCGCGCACTGGGGCTGGAGACGGTCTTTGGTACGGAGCTGACCTTTGGCGCACACGACGATCGGGTGGGGGTGTGTGACCCTTCCGGTGAGCACCTCGTCTTTCTGGCTCGCTCACCCCAGGGGTACCGCGAACTCTCCACGATGATTGGTGAGGCCCACCTCGCGCGCGGGGAGAAGGGGACGCCAACCTTCCTGCTCGACGAGGTGGCCCGGCGCACCACTGACCAGCTGGTGCTGACGGGGTGTCGCAAGGGGCCTTTGACGCGGGCACTGCTCCGCGAGGGACCCCGGGCAGCGGAGCGCGCCCTGAGTGGACTCCTTGAGCGCTTCGGTCGCGACAACGTGGCCGTTGAGATCTGGGACCACGGCGACATTGACGACGTCGCCCGCAATGACGCCCTGGCGGACATCGCCACTCGCCTCGGCGTCGCGGTGGTGGCAACCGGCAACGTGCACTACGCAACCCCCGCCGACTTCGCGCGGGCCAATGTACTGGCAGCTATTCGGGCTCGCCGTGATCTCGACGAGATGCAGGGCTGGCTCAGCGCCTCACCACTGGCGCACCTGCGCAGTGACGCCGAGCAGCGGCGTCGCTTCGCTCGCTGGCCAGGGGTCGTTGACCGAGCCGGTGAGATCGCGGCCGATCTGGCCTTCGACCTGCGTCTGGTGGCACCGCAGTTGCCGCGCTTTGCCACACCGGTCGGGATGGACGAGCAGGCCTACTTGCGTCACCTGGTCGAGCAGGGGGCGACACAGCGATACGGCACCCGGGAGAACGAGCGGGTGCCCGGAGCGTGGCGCCAAATCGATCACGAACTCGACGTCATTGCCCAGCTCGGTTTCGCGGGGTACTTCCTCACGGTGTGGGACATCACGGAGTTCTGTCGCCGTTCAAACATCTTCTGCCAAGGCCGCGGCTCGGCCGCGAACTCGGCCGTCTGTTACTCCCTCGGTATCACCAACGCCGACGCCGTTTCGCTGAATCTCTTCTTCGAGCGCTTCCTCTCGCCGGCTCGCGACGGACCCCCCGACATTGACGTGGATATTGAGTCGGGTCGGCGTGAAGAGGTGATTCAGTACGTCTACGAGCGCTACGGACGTCACCACGCGGCCCAGGTGGCTGCGGTCATTACTTACCGACCACGCTCGGCGTTGCGCGACGTCGCGCGCGCCTTTGGCTACTCCGAAGCCGAGGCCAACGCGATTCGTGACGGGGTCGATCGCTCGACCATGACCGTGACCTCTGACGCCGTGCCGCCCCTCGTCGTCACTATGGCCAATCAGCTCCTGGATCGACCTCGCCACCTCGGGATCCATTCAGCGGGCATGGTGCTGTGCGACCGGCCCGTGCTCGAGGTGTGCCCCGTGGAGTGGGGACGCACGCCCGGGCGCACCGTGCTGCAGTGGGACAAGGACGACTGCGCGGCCATTGGCCTGGTCAAGTTCGATCTGCTGGGACTCGGCATGCTCGAGGCGCTGCACCGTGCCGTTGACGTGGTGCAGGCCTTTCACGGTGTGACGCTGGACCTCGGCGCGTTGCCGCAGGACCCGAGCGTCTACGACCTCTTGTGCGAGGCCGACACCGTGGGGGTCTTTCAGGTGGAGTCACGCGCCCAGATGGCCACCCTGCCGCGCATGCAGCCGCGCTGTTTCTACGACCTCGTTATCGAGGTGGCCCTGATCCGCCCCGGCCCCATCCAGGGGCACGCCGTCAACCCCTACCTGCGCCGCCGTCGCGGTGAGGAGCCCGTCACGTACCTGCACCCGCGACTCGAACCAATCCTGAACCGCACACTGGGGGTGCCCCTCTTCCAGGAACAGCTCATGGAGATGGCCGTCGCGGTGGCCGGCTTCTCCCCGGCTGAGGCCGACGAACTGCGTCAGGCCATGGCGGCCAAGCGCTCCGAGGTTCGCATGCTCAAACTCAAGAGCCGCTTCTACGCCGGCATGGCGGCTAACGGCATCACCGGGGCCGCCGCCGACCATCTCTTCGACGCCCTCTCGGCCTTCGCCAACTTTGGATTCCCCGAGTCCCACTCGGTCTCCTTCGCCCACCTCGTCTACTGCTCGGCCTGGATCAAACGGCACTACCCGGCGGCGTTTCTGGTGTCGCTGCTCAACGCCCAACCACTGGGGTTCTGGTCACCGCAGTCCCTGGTCGCCGACGCCCAGCGTCACGGCGTCGTGGTGCACCGCCCCGACGTGCAGTCCTCGGGGGTCGGGGCAACGCTGGTGGGGTCACCGGAGCACCCTGAGGTGCAGCTGGGGCTGTCGGCAATCCGAACCATTGGTGACGAGCTCGCCTCCGCCATTGTGGCGGGGGCGCCGTGGCGCGACAGTGAGGATTTGGTTCGCCGGGCCGGCTGTCAGCAACACCACCTCGAAGCTCTCGCCGCCGCGGGGGCCCTCGACTGCTTTGGGGCCAGTCGACGGGAGTTGACCTGGACGGCGGGTGCGGCGGCGCAGAGCACTCCGGGCCGACTCGAAGGGGTGGTGACGGGGTTGGTGGCACCGCGACTCACGGCGCCGAGTGAACTCGAACGGGTCGCCGATGACCTGTGGGCGCTCGGTCTAACGCCCGAGGCCACGGCCCTGGCCCTCGTGCGGTCGGCCCTCGACGAACGTGGCGTGGTGCGCGCGAGCGCCCTGGGAACGGTGGAGAGTCCGCGAGTGGCGGTGGCGGGAGTGGTGACGCACCGCCAGCACCCCGAGACGGCCAAGGGCGCGGTCTTCTTGAACCTCGAAGACGAGACCGGTCACGTCAACGTGATCTTCTCGAAGGGAGCGTGGGCCCGGTGGCGCGAGTGCGCACGGTCGTCACCGGCGTTGATTATTCGTGGCACTATCCAGCGCGGTCAGGGCTCGCTGGCCCTCACGGCCGAGTTTGTGGAGGCGCTGTCACTGGGGGCAACGGTGCCCTCGCGGGACTGGCGCTAGTGCGGCCCTAGTTCGCCGTGGGCGTGGGTGCGTCGTCGGTGCACTGACAGTCAACGCACGTGCAGGGATTGCAGCGGCACTGTTCATTGGTACAGGTTGACATACGTCTCCTTAGCTCCAGCGAATGATGGACGAGGCCCACGTCATACCGGCACCGAAGCCGGTCAGCAGGGCGTACTCACCCGGCTTGATGCGACCTTCCTTGCGGGCAATGTCGAAGGCCAGCGGGATCGACGAGCTTGAGGTGTTGCCGTAACGGTCGAGCGTGATCACCGCGTTGTCCATCGAAACGTTCAAGCGCTCGGCGACGGCCTGAATGATGCGCACGTTGGCCTGGTGGGGAATGATGAGCGAAAGCTGGTCGGCCGAGATACCGGCGCGGGCGATGGCTTCCTCGGCCGAGTCGACCACGGCACGCACGGCCCGACGGAAGACTTCGCGGCCGTCCATCTCGAAGGTGCCACCGTGGGCGCAGGCGAGGATGTCGGCGGCGGTGCCGTCGGCGCCAAGCGAGAAGGAGAGGACGTCGTTGGTGTCGGCGCTGTATTCCATGACGCAGGCGCCACCACCGTCACCGAACAAGACGGCGGTGTTGCGGTCGGTCCAGTCAACCCAGCCCGAGAGGCGCTCGGCACCAATCAGCAAGATGCGCTTGGCGCCAGTTTCGAGCAGGCCCTGTGCGACGCGGACGCCGTACATGAAGCCACTGCAAGCAGCGTTGAGGTCGAAGGCCGGGCAGGTGGCCCCGAGGTCGGCCTGGATCATCGCCGCGGTGGCGGGGGCCATGCGGTCGGGCGTCGTCGTGGCGAGCAGGATGAAGTCAATGTCCGCGGGGGTCAGTCCGGCGTCGGCGATGGCGGCGCGGCCCGCTTCGGTGCCGAGCGAACGGGTGGTGCCGCCGATGCGGCGCTCGCGAATACCGGTGCGTTCCGAGATCCAGGCGTCGGAGGTGTCCATGGTCAGCGACAGTTCGTCGTTGGTCACGACACGGTCGGGAATACCAATACCCCAGCCAGTGAAACGAACACCCATAGACATAGCCCCTTTACTGGCTCGACGTAGGTGCCAGTCTACGCCCCAGCACCGCCGTTTTGGGGTGCCTTGAGGACCTGCAGGCTGCACCGTGCGGTGCAGACCAAGCGATCACGGTCGTCACGAATCTCGACGGCCCAGACGTGCACGGTGCGCCCCTTGCGAATGGGGGTGGCAATGGCGCGAATCTCGCCGGACTTCACGGGGCGCAGGTGCGAACAGTTGAGCTCGGTGCCCACCACGATTTCGTCCTCCGCCACACTCACGACACCGCCAATGGAGGCGGCGCCTTCGGCCAACAGGGCTGACACGCCACCGTGCATGATGCCAAAGGGCTGGTGAACGGCCGGGGTGACGTTGAGCGTCAGGACGACGCGGTCGGGCGTGACTTCGGTCGCGGTAATGCCCAGCGTGTCGTGCACGTTCTGCACTTTTGGTAAGCGATCGGACCAGGTCGTCATGTTCTTCAGTGTACGGGCTGCCGGTATGGTTACTGATTATGAGTCGCTTCGTTGATCTTCGTTCCGATACCGTTACCCAACCCACCCCGGGCATGCGCGAGGCCATGGCCGCGGCCGTGGTCGGCGACGACGGCTACGGCGAAGACCCCACCATCGCGGCGCTTGAGGCTCGCTACGCCGCCCTCGTCGGCAAAGAGGCGGCCATCTTCGTGCCGTCAGGCGTCATGGCCAATCAGATTGCCGTGCGCGTGCTCACCCAGCCCGGTGACGTGATTATTGCGGGCAAGTCCCAGCACGTCGTCAGTTACGAATACGGTGCCTCTGCACGTAACTCCGGAGTGCAGTTCGCGCTCGTCGATGACAGCACCGGCGAACTCAACCTCGACGACGTGCGCGAGTACCTCGCCGCGGAAGATGACCACCAACCCCACATTGGCCTGTTGTCCATAGAGAACACCCACATGCCCTCGGGCGGAACGCCGTGGTCGCTCGATGCCCTGCGCACGCTGAAGTCCGTGGCGGGGGAGCGCCCCATCCACCTCGACGGCGCGCGCCTCTTCAACGCGGTCGTTGCCACCAAGGTCTCGGCCGCCGAGATCTGCGCCAATGCGACCACCGTGATGTCGTGTTTGTCGAAGGGGCTCTGCGCCCCGGTGGGTTCACTGCTCGCCGGACCAGCAGCGCTAATGGAGCGTGGCCGCATTGAGCGCAAACGCTTGGGTGGCACCATGCGCCAGGCCGGCTTCTTGGCCGCGGCCGGACTGCTGGCCCTCGACAACATCGATCGCCTGGCCGAGGACCACGCTCGTGCCGCCACGCTGGCGCAGGCCTTCGCGGCAGCCTTCCCCGAGTCGGGCTACGACCCCGCCACGTGCCAGACCAACATCGTGGCCTTTACCCACCCGCAGGCCCGCCAAATCGTCCACGAACTGGCCGAACGAGGCGTTGCGGGCGGTACCGTGGCCCCGCGTCGGGCCCGGTTTGTGGTCCACGCCGGCATTTCGGACGACGACGTCGCCTACGCCGTCGATGTGCTCAAGGATTTCCACCCGCGGGGCTAGTCGTTTCACGAAATTCACCCAATTCTTTTTCGGCCTGAACAGGGCGAAGGGTAACCTTGAGGGCAAACGAGCACGCTATGACCGACATCCTTCACCTCTCCACGTTCCTGCGACGACCGATCTACGACCAGGACGGCGGACGTATCGGACGAGTCCAGGACCTTGTCGCTCGTCTCGGCGATGACGCCCACCCGCCAATCGTCGGCGCGGTCATCAAGATTGAGGGTCGAAATACCTTCGTGCCCATCCGCAAAATCGGCGGCTTGGCCCAGGGGCGCATGACCTTCCAGGGCAAGCGCGTGGACCTGCGCCGTTTTGAGCGCCGCCCCGGTGAGCTGCTCTTGGCCGAAGACCTCTTGGCCCGCAACTTGATCAACCTGGTCCGTGGCCGCCTCATCATCGCCAACGAAATCGAAATCGCCGAGATTGACGGACAGTGGGAAGTCGTGGGTGTTGACCCGGGTCGCCGTCCCTTCTTCCGCCGCATTCTGGGGAAGAACCTCGGCCAGCGCGTCAAGGCCGAGGCCATCGTGGACTTTGCCTCGATTGAGCCCTTCGTTTCGCACGTGCCCTCGGCACGCCTGCGCATCCCGTACCGCAAGTTGGCCAAGCTGCACCCCGCACAGATCGCCGACCTCGTCGAACAGGCCAGTCACGAAGAGGGTGAAGAGATCATCGAGGCCGTGGGTCTGGACCGTGAGCTTGAGGCCGACGTCTTCGAGGAGCTCGACACCGAGCACCAGTTGGAGTTTCTCCAGTCGCGCACCGACGTGGAAGCCGCCCGTCTGCTCGCTCGTATGGAGCCCGACAACGCGGCCGACCTGATTAACGAGGTTGATCAGGAGCGACGCCTTCCGATTCTCGAGAACCTGCCCGATGACACCCAGCGCAAGGTGCGTCAGCTCCTCTCCTACAACGCCGACACCGCTGGTGGTCTTATGAATACCGACTTCGTTTCGGTGAGCACCGAAGCCACTGTGGCCGAGGCCCTCACCGCGATTCGTGTGTCGAAGGTGCCCGCTGCGTCACTGCACGCCATTTTCGTCATGGATGACGCCGGTACGCCGCTGGCCGAAGTGTCGCTGGGGTCACTCGTCAAGGCCCGCGAGACCGACACGGTTCTCAGCATTGCGTCGACCAAGATGAGCCACGTTCACGCGCACTGGGACGTGCACCGTGTGGCGCGCACGATGAGTGACTTCAATTTGACCGTGGTGCCCGTCCTTGACGACCAGCACGGCTCGATGATTGGTCTCGTCACTGTTGACGACTTGATTGAAGAACTGCTGCCCCAGGGATGGCGTCGCGAGTTCGGAATGACCACGGTCGAAGAATGACCGTGACCCTGTCGCTCGTTCTAAGGGGGCTTGTCTGAAACCCCCCAGTACCACCTCGAACACGCCCGACCGACGCCACCGAGTGACGACCAGCGCTTAACGCCCTTGTCTCGCGGTGGCCCCCATCACCACACGAGAAAGGAGAAGCAGTGAGCGCGTCACCAGAAAACCAGATCACCGGTGCCTTCGGCACAATCAAGTCCCACGACCTCGGCGGCCGCCGCGGTATTCGCGCACGCCTGCTGACCCTGCTCGCCATTATTGGCCCCGGCCTCATTGTCATGGTCGGCGACAACGACGCCGGTGGCGTGTCAACCTACTCCCAGGCCGGACAAAACTACGGCTACTCGCTGCTGTGGGTCCTGCCGCTCCTCATCCCCGTTCTCGTCGTGATTCAAGAGATGGTGGTGCGCCTGGGTGCCGTTACCGGCCTCGGCCATGGCCGTCTGATTCGCGAGCGCTTTGGTCGCTACTGGGGAAACCTCTCGGTGCTCTCCATTCTGTTCTTGAACTTCTTGATCATCATCACTGAGTTCATTGGCGTCTCTCTCTCGATGGAGTACTTCGGCGTGTCGCCCTACCTCTCGGTGCCGGTAGCCGTGCTGCTCCTCTTTGCAGTCACCGCCTCGGGTTCATTTCAGCGCTGGGAGCGCTTCATGATGCTCTTCGTGGCCACGAACTTGGTGACCGTGCCCTACGTCATTTTTGGCCACCCGAACTACCACGCCATCGCGACCCACTTCGCGGTGCCGGGCATCCGTGGGGGCGCCAGCTCGTCGGCCGTGTTGCTCATCATTTCAATCATCGGCACGACCGTCGCCCCGTGGCAGTTGTTCTTCCAAGAGTCCAACATTGTCGACAAGCGCATTACGCCGCGTTGGTTGAACTACGAGCGGGCCGACACCATTATCGGTTCGTTCATTGTCGTCATTGGGGCGAGTGCGTTGATGGCCATTTGCGCGGCGGTACTCGCACCGCACGGCGGCACCAACAGCTACACCAACGCCCTGGCGGTCGCTCGTGGCCTCAACCACTACACCGGCCACGGTGTGGGTGCCATGTTCGCCATTTTGCTGCTGAACGCGTCAATCATCGGTGCGGCGGCGGTCACGCTCGCGAGCTCCTACGCGCTCAATGACCTCTCGAACTCACAGCAGGGATTGAACGCCCGCTTCAAGGACGCCAAGGGCTTCTACGCCACCTTCGCCTTGCTGCTGGCTCTCGCCGGCACCGTGGCCCTGATTCCGCACGCGCCGCTGGGTCTCATTACCTTGGCGGTGCAGGCAATCTGTGGCCTGATGTTGCCGAGCACCACCATTATCGTGCTGCTGTTGTGCAACGACCGAGCCGTGATGGGGCCGTGGGTAAATCCACGATGGCTCAACGCCATTGCCATCACGATTGTGTCAATCCTCGTCGTGCTGTCCATCACGATGATGATCTCAACACTGTTCCCGCACGTCAACGTGGTGGCTCTGCTCGAGTCGTTAGGTGCGCTCCTGGCGGTGGGGCTCGCCATCGGACTGCCCTTTGGCCTGCGCCGTCTCAGTGACCCGCCGAAGGTCGACATCGACCGTCGCGACTGGCGCACACCTCGCTTGACTTTGGTCGAACCCCTGCCACCACTGCGTTCACGCAAGTGGCTGATGCGCGGCCAGAGCACCTATTTGCTGGTGGCTGGCGTGCTCCTCGTGGTGCGCATCATCCAGATCGGCTAACGCGATTTTTCCCGTGACCGGTAGCCTCGACCTATGACTTCTCGACCGACGTTGCTGTGCGTGCACGCCCACCCCGACGACGAAGCACTCTTCACCGCGGGCATCACGTCGCACTACGCCGATCTCGGCTACCGCGTGGTCCTGGTGACCTGCACCAATGGCCGCTTCGGCATTGACGCCGCCGGCCGCGGTGGCGATGAACTCGGTCACGATGACGCCACCACCGCCGCCACGCGCGCGGGTGAACTGGTCGCCGCCGCTGCCCTGGTGGGGGTGGAGCGGGCCGTCTCGCTGGGTTACAACGATTCGGGCATGGTCGGCTGGCCCCAGAACGACTTGCCGAACGCCTTCGTGCGCGCCGACGTCAACGCCGTCGCCCGTGTGCTGGCCAACCTCATCGATGAAACGCGAGCTTCGGTTGTCGTCACCTACGACGAACACGGCTACTACGGGCACCCTGACCACATCAAGACCAACGAGGTGACGCGCGCCGCCGTCGCCCTTTCGGCGCACGCCCAGCGACTCTTCTATCCCGTCACGCCCCGCAGCGTCCTCGAGAACTTTCTGCCCCGTGCCCGCGCGGCCGCGGTGCACCTGCCGGCGTGGATCGAGGACGCGGTGCCCGACGTTGCTGATGAGTCCGTCGACGTGGTGATGGACGTTTCGCGCTTTAGCGAACGAAAGCAGCGCGCTATCGCCACCCACGCGAGCCAGGTCGACAATCAGGACCTCGTCGCAATGGACGCCGCGTTGTTCCAACTACTCTTTGGCACTGAGTACTACCAGCTGGGGTGGCAGCGCGACCAGGTCTCGTTGACCGGCGCCACCGATTTATTTGAAGGATTGGTATGAGTGATTTGACATTTTTGGCGGTGCACGCCCACCCGGACGACGAAGCGTCGTCAACGGGTGGTCTGTTTCGCCTTCTGGCCAATCAGGGCGTTCGCACCGTCCTGGTGACCTGCACCAACGGTGAGTGCGGGGACAGCCTCGACGGGGCCAAGCCCGACCAGGACCACCACGACGGCGACGCTGTCGCGGCGATTCGCAAGGTCGAACTCGATCGAGCGGTGGAGATTCTCGGAATTTCGCGCCTTGAGCGACTGGGCTACCGCGACTCCGGCATGATGGGCTGGCCGCAAAACCAGGACCCCACGAGCTTTTGGGCCACGCCGGTGGAGGAGGCCGCTCAGCGCCTGGTCGCCATCTTGCGCGAGGAGCGCCCTCAGGTAGTCATGACCTACAACGAAGTCGGCTTCTACGGTCACCCCGACCACATCCAGGCCCACCGCATCACGATGCGGGCACTTGAGCTGCTCGACTACGAACCCACTCTGTATTTCAACGCAATCCCGTCGTCGATTATGGACGCTCGTCGCGAGCAGTGGGCCGAAGAGGACCGCCGCAAGCGCGCCGAAGAAGAGGCCCAGGGCATCTTCCGCGAGCCCGACAAGGGTCCCGTTGATGAGCACGGGAACGAAATCGATATGGGCACGCCCGACGACCAAATCGGTGCCGTGATTGACGTCACCGAGGCCATTGACGCTAAGTACGACGCGCTGTCGGCGCACGCCTCACAGATCAGTCCCGACTCCTTCTGGATGAAGATGTCTCGGGAGGAGTTTCGCGAGATGATGGGCCGCGAGGCCTTCAAGCGGGTCACGAACCCCCAGGGTCTTGAGGGCGTCGTTTCCGACATCTTTGCGGGGTACCGCTAAAAACAAACACCCCCGAGGCGAGGCCCCGGGGGTGTTGTTCGAATCGCGGTGTGCTTAGTAGCGGTAGGTGTCCGCCTTGAAGGGGCCCTCCACCGACACGCCGATGTAGTCGGCCTGTTCCTTGGTGAGCTTCGTGAGCTTGACACCGAGGGCGTCGAGGTGCAGGCGAGCAACCTTTTCGTCGAGGTGCTTGGGCAACACGTAGACCTTGTTTTCGTAGGCGCTGGTGTTGGTGTGCAGTTCGACCTGGGCCATCACCTGGTTGGTGAAGGAGTTGCTCATCACGAAGCTGGGGTGACCCGTGGCGTTGCCGAGGTTGAACAGACGACCTTCGGACAGCAGGATGATGAAGCGGCCGTTGGGGAGGACCCACTTGTCGACCTGCGGCTTGATGTTGATGCGCTGCGCACCGGGCAGCGCGGTCAGGCCGGCCACGTCAATCTCGTTGTCGAAGTGACCAATGTTGGCGAGAATGGCCTGCTGCTTCATCATCAAGATGTGGTCAACGGTGATGATGTCACGGTTGCCCGTCGCGGTGATGATGATGTCAGCCTCGGGCAGCGCCTCTTCAAGGGTGGTGACCTGGTAGCCGTCCATCGCCGCCTGCAGGGCGCAGATGGGGTCGATTTCGGTCACGATCACGCGAGCACCCTGGCCACGCAGTGACTCGGCCGAGCCCTTGCCGACGTCGCCGTAACCGCAGACGATGGCGACCTTGCCACCAATCAGGGTGTCGGTGGCACGGTTGAGGCCGTCAATCAGCGAGTGGCGGCAGCCGTACTTGTTGTCGAACTTCGACTTGGTGACGGCGTCGTTGACGTTGATGGCGGGGAAGAGGAGCGTGCCGGCACGCTCCATCTCGTAAAGGCGCATCACGCCGGTGGTGGTCTCTTCGGACACGCCGATGATGCCGGCAGCCATGGGTTCGAAGATCTTTTCGCCACTGCCGACAATCGTGGTCAGCAGTTCGAGGATGACGCGGTACTCCTCGGAGTCGGCGGTGTCGGGCGATGGCACGAAGCCCGCGCGCTCGAACTCGAGGCCCTTGTGCACGAGCAGGGTGGCGTCGCCACCGTCGTCGAGCAAGAGGGTGGGGCCGTCAAAGCCGGGCCAGCGCAGCAGCTGCTCGGTGCACCACCAGTAGTCCTCGAGAGTCTCACCCTTCCAGGCGAAGACTGGGACACCCTGCGGGTTCTCGGGGGTGCCGTTGGGGCCCACCACAACCGCCGCCGCGGCGTGGTCCTGGGTGGAGAAGATGTTGCAAGAGACCCAACGCACGTCCGCGCCGAGTGCCACGAGGGTCTCGATCAAGACGGCGGTCTGGATGGTCATGTGCAGCGAACCAGAGATGCGGGCACCGGCGAGTGGCTTGCTGGCGCCGTACTCGGCGCGCATGGCCATGAGGCCGGGCATCTCGTGTTCGGCGAGGGCAATCTCGGCGCGGCCGAAGTCGGCAAGGGAAAGGTCGGCGACCTTGAAGTCGAATGGTGAGGTCATGATGCTCCTAGGTAGTGGCTGGGTTCTCCGGCGTGGACCTCTGTCGCGACCGCCATGTCCTACCTAGATTACGCGCCGACGCGGAACTCCACGACGTCACCATCACGCATGACGTATTCCTTGCCCTCAATACGGGCGCGGCCCGCAGCCCGGACTGCCACCATGGTGCCGTGTTCCATCAGATCGTCAAAGGCGACAACCTCGGCCTTGATGAAGTGCTTCTGGAAGTCAGTGTGGATTTCACCGGCCGCTTCAGGGGCGGTGGCACCCTGACGGATCGTCCAAGCGCGCGTTTCCTTGGGCCCAGCGGTCAAGAAGGTCTGGAGTCCCAGCGTGGCGAAGCCGACACGGCTCAACTGCGAGAGCCCCGACTCCGTCTGGCCAAAGGACTCGAGCAGCTCGAGTGCGTCGGACTCGTCAAGGCCCGCCAATTCGGCCTCCACCTTGGCGCAAAGAATGACGCAGGGGGCGGGGGCGACCGACGCCTCGAGCTGGGCGCGGCGTTCGGCGTTGCCGAGCGTCTCTTCGTCAACGTTGAAGACGTAAATGAAGGGCTTGTCGGTGAGTAGGTGCAGATCGGCCACCGCGTCGTGATCAATGGCGTCGCCAATGCGCGAAAGTACTTTGCCCTCGTTCAAGAAGGACTGGGCCTTCTTGACTTCGGCGAGCTTGGCCGCAACCTCGGGCAGACGCTTGGCGTCGCGGTCGAGACGGGGGATGGCCTTCTCGATGGTCTGCAGGTCGGCCAGGATTAGTTCGGTCTCAATCGTCGCGACGTCACTGGCGGGGTCGATGCGACCGTCGACGTGAATGACGTCGTCATCTTCGAAGACGCGCACGACTTCACAGATGGCGTTGGACTCACGAATTGACGCGAGGAACTGGTTGCCGAGGCCTTCGCCTTCGGAAGCACCTTTGACGATGCCGGCGATGTCGACGAAAGTGACCGACGCGGGCAGGATGCGCTCGGAGCCGAAGACGGCGGCCAGCTTTGCCAGTCGAGTGTCCGGAACGGCGACGACGCCGACATTGGGTTCAATGGTGGCGAAGGGGTAGTTGGCGGCCAAAACGTCGTTGTTGGTCAAGGCGTTGAAGAGGGTTGATTTCCCAACGTTTGGTAAGCCGACGATGCCAATTGAAAGTGCCATAAGGCTTTCAAGGCTACTCCACTGGTTTGTTCACGCGTTCGTCACTGACCCGTGCAGGGGCTCTACATTGGTGGAGTGAGCAACTCCGAACTCCTCCGTCTCGACGGCGTTGAAAAGCGCTTCGGCGAGACCGTGGCACTCCAGGAGAGCACCATCAGTATTGACCGGGGCTCCTTTGTGTCGATCGTTGGCCCGTCGGGCTGCGGTAAGTCCACCTTGTTCAATGTGGTGGCCGGACTCCTGACCCCCGAAAAGGGTGACATCTTGCTCGACGGGCGCAGTGTTCGGGGCAAGACCGGCCACGTCGGGTACATGTTGCAAAAAGACTTGCTGGTGCCATGGCGCACCGTACTGGGCAACATCACCTTGGGCGCGCGACTGACGCGACGGGTGACCAGCGATGACCGAGCGCAGGCTAGTGCCTTCGCCTCGCGCTACGGACTCGGCGAGTTCCTCAACCACTATCCCGGGTCGCTGTCGGGTGGCATGCGCCAGCGCGTAGCCCTCATGCGCACCCTCGCGCTCAACCAGCCACTCCTCCTGCTCGACGAGCCCTTCGGCGCACTCGACGCCCAGACGCGTTTTGAAATGCAGCAGTGGCTCCTGCAGGTCTGGCGCGACTCGGAGCGCACCGTCTTGTTCATCACCCACGACGTCGATGAGGCAGTCTTCTTGTCGGACCGAGTCCTCGTGATGTCGCCACGACCCGGTCGCGTCGTCGATGATCTGACGATTGATCTCCCTCGTCCGCGCACCCTCGAAACATTGACGTCGCCAGAGTTCACCGCGCTCAAGGCCACGATCTTGCACCAGCTTCACGCGGAGCGGGCGCAATGACCTGGCGTCGCGTGCTCAAGGGTGTTCTCGGTCCCATCATCTCCCTGGTCGCGGTTGTGGCGATTTGGCAGGCCATCGTCGTATGGGGGCACGTGGCGCCCTACATCGCCCCGCGTCCGCTAGCGGCCTTCCGGGCGATCACCAGCAACTGGAGTGTGCTGTGGCCACTCACCTCGTGGACCATCAAGGAGACGGTCTACGGATTCGTAGCTGGCGTGGTGCTTGGTGTGAGTTTCGGCGTAATCATGGCGAAGATTCCGTTTTTGGCGCGCACGATCTATCCCGTATTGATCATGTCCCAGGCAATTCCTATCGTCGCCTTGGCGCTTCCGCTGGTGTTAATCCTGGGCTTCAGCTTGATGCCCAAGGTGGTCATCGTCGCGTGGATTGTCTTCTTTCCCGTCACCGTGAACGTTCTTGACGGACTTAATAATGTCGACAAGGACCTGTTGACGCTGTCGCGCGTGCTCGGGGCCAGCAAGTTCCGAACGTTTGTGGTTATCGAAATCCCTGGGGCCATCACCCCGCTCTTCAGTGGCCTCAAGATCGGTGCCACCTACGCCGTCACTGGCGCGATCATCGCCGAGCTGGCTGCATCCACCGGCTCCTCGCTGGCGCTGTACCAGCACACCGAGGCCGGCCAGCTGAACGCCGCTGGCGTGTACGGCACGACAATCCTGATGACCGCCATCGGCATGAGTTGGTTCCTGCTGACGCTGGGAGCCGAATACCTCTGCACGCCATGGCGTCGACGCTCCGTCGCTCGTCGCGGGTGGCGCGGTGCTAAGAACAGTTCTGCAGTAAATAACAAACAAGGGGAGTAGTAATGAAAAAGCATTTCCTACGCGCAACGCTGACCGCGGCCGTTCTGGCCTCGTCGGGCATCGTCGCCGCCAGCATGACCACCGCCGCGTCGGCGGGAAGCATGGGCACCACCACGGTGAACTTTGCCTATGACTTTCCCGGCCCCGACATGGAACTGATTCCTATTGTCGTGGGACAGGACCAGGGCTTCTACAAGGCCGCCGGCCTGACGGTGAAGACGGAGTTCCCTGCGAACACCGCCACCACGTCGTCGATGCTCGCCGCCGGTAGCGCCAACGTTGGCTTCATCACCACCGCCGACATGGCTGACGCCATCGCCAGCGGTGCGCCACTGCTGTCCATCGCCAACTACTCGATGTCCAACAACTGGACAATCTTCGCCAAGCCTGGTTCGAAGTTGACCGCCGCAAACCTGAAGGGCAAGAAGATTTTCTCGTGGGGTGACAACTGGACCAACACGATGATGAGCTTCGTGCTGAAGCACGCCGGTTTGACCTCGAAGCAGATCACCATCGTGACGGCTTCGAACGACATCCCGCTGCTCATGAACGGCAGCGTCGACTTCGACACCTCGACCACGAACTACGCGGTTCCCGGCATCGAAGGAGCCGACCACGGCCTCAAGCCCGTGATGTTCACCGGTTCGCAGATTGGTGTTCCGAACATTCCAATCTGGGTCTACGCCGTGACCAAGGCCTACGCTGCCGCGCACCCCGCAACGGCCAAGGCCTTCTTGTCGGCCACGCTGGCCGCGACCAAGTGGGCCATCAAGAACCCCGCAGCGGCCGTTGCTGACTTCGTCAAGATGTACCCGAACAGTGGTTACACCAAGGCGTACAGCACCACGGGCTGGTCACTGACGATTCCGCTGCTGACGAACGCTGCTGGCAAGTTCTTCGTTCAGTCGTCGTCGCAGTGGGCCACGCTCGACCAGGGTCTCCTTGCGACCAAGCAGATCAAGTCGGCTCCGGCTCCCACGACGTACTACACCAACGCCTTCGTTCCGGCGCAGTAGTGATGTCGGCGACCTCACCCTCGGTGGGCGTCGTCGGTAGCGCCAACGTCGATCTCGTCGTCCGCGTACGGTCTCTCCCTCAAGCGGGGGAGACCGTACTCGGCGGCGATCTTTCGCAGTTTTCTGGCGGCAAAGGTGCGAACCAAGCTGCCGCCTGCGCCACGCTCGGCGCGACCACGACCTTCTTCGGGGCAGTCGGCAGCGACGCCCAAGGGGCGTGGCTCAAAGAGCAACTCGCCAGCCGCGGTGTGAACGTTGACGCCGTTCGACTCGACGAGCGCCCCACCGGCACTGCGCTGATTGTTGTTGATGACCACGGTGAAAACACCATCGTCGTCTCTCCTGGGGCCAACGACACGGTGACTGTCGATCCCGAGGCCCTCCACTCCTTTGACGTCGTCCTCGCCCAGCTTGAAGTGCCGCTCGAGGTCGTGACGGTGGCTGCGGCATCGGCCGCAACGTTCATTTTGAACGCCGCCCCGGCGCGTGCGCTGCCCCGCGAACTCATCGAGGCCTGCGATGTCATCATCGTCAACGAGACGGAGTTTGCGGCACTGGATCTCTCGGCCGCCCGCTACGTCGTGGTCACCCTCGGTGCCCAGGGCGCCCGCAGCGTGATTGATGGCGTCGAGGTGGCCCGAGCGACCCCACCATCTGTCACCCCCGTCGACACCGTCGGGGCGGGGGACACCTTCTGCGCGGCCTTCGCCGTGGCCTACGCCCGTGGCGGGTCACCACAGGACATTCTCGAGTACGCCGTCACGGCCGGCGCGCTCGCTACGCTCAACACGGGAGCCCAAGGCTCTCTCCCAACTCACGAAGAGGTACTGACATGGCTCGCACGCGCGTCGTAATTGACACTGACCCCGGCGTTGATGACGCTGTCGCCATCTTGTTGGCTCTGGCCAGTCCCGAGCTCGACGTTGTCGCCCTCACGACGGTGACCGGCAACGTTGATCTCACGCGCACGACGCTTAATGCTCGACGTTTGGTTGAGCTCGCCAACCGCCCCGACGTCATCGTGGCGGCCGGCTGTGGCGTGCCGTTGAACGACGTGCCCAAGCACGCCAGCGAAGTGCACGGCGACGATGGTCTGGGCGACCTGGTCTGGGAGGAGCCCTCGGTTGGCGTCAGTGACGCCCACGCCGTCGACTTGCTCGCTCAGCTCATTGCCGAAGGTCCGCTGACCGTCATTGCGATTGGACCATTGACCAACCTCGCCACGTTGCTCCAGCGCTATCCAGGGATCGATGAACAGCTGGACCACTTGGTGATTATGGGTGGCGCCTCGCTGCAGGGCAACGTGACGCCGGCGGCCGAGTTCAATATCTGGGCCGACCCCGAGGCGGCCAAAATCGTCTTTGATGCCAAGTGGCGGATTACCTTTATGCCACTGGACCTGACGCATCAGGCCTACCTCAATGACGACGATCTTGCGTACTTCCGCTCACTGGGGTCGCCGGTGGGCATCCGACTGGCCGACAGCCTGGAACCGTACGCGGCCTTCCACATGGAGTGGTACGGCAACCGCGACATCATCATGCACGACGCCATGGCGGTCTACGAAGTCATCGACCCCACGGTGATTACCAAGCAGGGTGTCGCCGTCACGGTCGAGACGGGCGGGGAGTACTCGCGCGGGGCAACCTGGATTGACCGGGGCATGCAGCACGCCGCGTCGTCAACGCAGGTGGGTGTGAGCGTCGACAACGAACGATTCCGCTCATTCCTTCGCGATCGCATTGCCCAGTACAAATAACCCTCGCCAGCGGGGTAGCGAACCGGCGGCCCTAGTCCGCTAGACCGAGCCAGTCTTCTTCAGCCTGGGCTAACTCGGCGAGTAGCTGCTGGAGCTCCGCTCCCAACGCGGCCTGCTTTTGGTAGTCGGTCTCATCGGCAATCTTGTCCATCAGCGTGCTGCGACGTCGCTCGAGACGGGCGACGGTCTTTTCGAGGTCGCGCAGCATCTTGTTCTTGGACGCCGCTGGTGCGGCCCCCGTCGCCTCGGTGCGCTCCGAGGCGGTGTCCACGACACCCACACCCATTGAGCGGGCAATCCAGGCGTCGATGCCACCGGGGATGTCGTTGAGCGAGCCGTCGGGGTGGATTTCGAGGAGGCGATCAGTGGTGCGGCTGAGGAAGGTGCGGTCGTGAGAGACCACGACCAGGGTGCCGGTCCACAAACGGAGAAAGTCCTCGATAAGCCGAATGGTTTCGAGGTCGAGGTCGTTGGTGGGCTCGTCAAGGAACAGGACGTTGGGCTTTTCGTTGAGGGCGAGCAGGAGCTGCAAGCGGCGGCGCTCCCCACCACTCAGGTCTTTGGCCTTTGTCTTCGTCAAGGCCCCCGTGAACCAGAATCGCTTCATAATGGCGAGATTGGCCGGGGCGTCGGGCACGCCACGGGGGCCAGCGACGAGTTCCTGCACCGTCTTTTCCAAGTCGAAGTTGCCGCCTTCTTGGTCGAAGAAGGCCGTGACCACGGTGGGGCCGTGCTTCACGGTGCCGCTCGTGGGTTCGAGGCGTTGCGCCAATACGTTCAGCAACGTGGACTTGCCGGCGCCGTTGGGGCCCACGATGCCGATGCGGTCACCGGGGCCGAGTTCAAGATTCACCTTGTTCAGTAAGTTGTTGCCGTTGGGGTAGGCGAATGACGTCTGGTGGGCCTTGATGACCATCGTGCCGAGGCGCGGGGCCTCGGTGGCGAATTCCATCGTGCCCTCACGAGCAGCCGACTCCGCCTTGGTATTGAGCAGGCGCTCGGCGGCGTCGATGCGAGCCTGGGGCTTGGTGGAACGGGCCTTGACGCCGCGGCGCAGCCACGCCAGTTCGGTGCGGGCGAGGTTGCGACGGACCTGCTCAGCGTTGGCCGCCTGCTCCTCGCGCTCGGCCTGGGCCTCAAGAAGCTGGGCGTACCCGCCGGCGTGCTGGTAGGCCTTGCCGCGGTCGATCTCAATCATGCGGGTGGTGACCTGGTCGAGCAGGAACCGGTCGTGGCTCACCAGGACAACGGCGCCACGGAAGGCCCGGATTTGCTGCTCGAGCCACTGAATAGCCCCGAGGTCCAGGTGGTTGGTGGGCTCGTCCATGATGATGACGTCGTAGGGGGTGGCAAAGAGCTGGGCCAGGGCCACGCGCTTGAGCTGTCCGCCGGAGAGGTGGGCGATCTGGGAGTCAATGGAGCCCATCATGCCGAGTCGGTCGAGGGAGGCGTCGACCTGCCAGTCGTAGCCGAGGGCTTCACGCACCGTGCCGTCGGGCAGTACGGGAATCTGTTCGAGGTAGCCCACCTGCACCGTTTGGGGCCGTCGAATCGCGCCGCTGTCGGGGGTGAGGGTGCCGGCGATGATACGCAGCAACGTGGACTTGCCGGCACCGTTGATGCCGACGACACCAAGACGGTCACCGGTCGACACGGTGAGGTTGAGGTCCTCGATGATGGCTCGTTCGAACCCCTGGTAGGAAACTTTTTGGAGGTCGAGAAGAATAGCCACGGGCCTCTAAGCCTAGGGCGTGGCAACTTTGGCGTTCGCGCCGCGTCGCCGCCCCCGCCACAGACCGGTGAGGGTGGCGACCAACGCGACGCCCAGCAGGCCGATTGCTACGTAGGGCGGCTGCGGCGTCGCTAGGTGGTCGTGCTCGGTACACGTGACGACAAAGTGGGGCGCGCGAGGGTCAATGTCCACACAGAGCCGCGTCTGAGGGGCCACAAAACTGCTCCAATCGGCGAGGGTGCTGGAGAGCGAGGACCCGTTGAAGCGGTAGGTGCCGGTGCAGGTGTACCCAGCGCCATTCGATCCGCTCCCTCCAAGGTTGCCAATGCAGCTCGAGACGCTGAGCGTTGACTGCACCCCGTGCGTCCGCATGTCGCTGACGCGCTGGTAGTCGCTCGCGTACGCGTTGAGGACGAGCGCAAGCGACGCCGCGATGACGGCGAGCGTGGCAATGAGGGCGCGTCGCCCGGACAGTGTGGGTCGCCCACGAACGGTGGCCCCACGGAGTTGGGGCGCTTCAGGCGTCGCCTCGGTCATAAAAAAACGATACCGGTACTTCTTCGGTTCGCCGCGAGCAAACGTTACGTGGGCAATAACATTTCGTTGTTCCCACGAGAAACGAGAGCAACGTGACCCACAACCTAGAAGCCACCACCGTAACGATGACCGGCCACGGTGGCGATGAGATCGAGGCCTACCTCGCGGTACCGACCGACGTCACCGCCGTCGGCTCCATTGTCGTGATTCACCACATGCCCGGCTACGACGAGGCCACCAAGGAGATCGCGCGCAAGTTTGCCGCGAACGGCTTTGCGGCGTTAATGCCCAACCTCTACCACCGCGAGGCTCCGGGGGCGGACGCTGATGACGCCGCCGCGATTGCGCGCGCCAACGGTGGTGTTCCTGACGAGCGACTGATTGGTGACGTCGCCGGCGCCATGGCCTATTTGAAGGGCCTCCCGATTTCGAACGGGAAGGTCGCCTCCATCGGGTACTGCTCCGGTGGTCGCCAGTCACTCCTCGCGGCGTGTCACTTGCCACTAGACGCGAGCATCGATTGCTACGGCGCCTACGTAGCAATTGACTCGCCCGAAGGGTCGGCCCTTCGCGCCAAGGCCATCCTTGACCAGGTGGGCGGCATCACGGGACGCATCCTCGGTCTCTTCGGGGCCGAAGACCAGTACCCGTCGATCGAGCAGAACGAGACGCTGGCGGCCGCCCTGACCGACGCTGATGTCACCTTCACCCTGCGCACCTACGAAGGTGCCGGTCACGGCTTCTTCGCGGTTGATCGCCCGAGTTACCGTTCCGAGGCAGCCGTCGAGGGCTGGCGAGAGATCTTCTCATTCCTGAACGAAGCGATTGCCTGATGTGCACCTACGACACCGAAACAATCGCCCTTCGAGCCAGCGGGAAGACGGCTGAGGGGTGGCGACGCATGGACTCGGCCACGGTGTATTTTGATCACCCCGTGCACTTTCCAGCGGGACATGCCCTGATGATTGACGTGCGCAACACCACCGCGAGCCCGGCAACGCGGGTGGCGTTGGAGCTCGATGCCGACTCGGCACGGTCGTTGGCGGAAGCCATTTTGCGGACCTTGGCGAGTGTCCCCGCGGGACTCCTCAACGACGAGCAATCGACCCTCACCGAGGTGCGCTGAACCACAGGCACTACGCTGGAGCATCGTCACCGCTGCACTACTGTGGCGTGAAAATTGCCCCCGTAGGCTAGTGGATAGACCAACGGTTTCCTAAACCGCGAGCGCAGGTTCGAATCCTGCCGGGGGCACCAGCGTTGACTTCTTAGTGAGCGGCGCGAAGTGCGGCCACTTCACGTTCGGCCTCTTCGAGCGCGTTGAGCAGTCGCAAGACGTCGCACTCGACGAGCGAGGCAACATATCCGCAGTCGTCGGTGCCGACATCAAGGTGCTGGTGTTTCTTGCGAAGGGCGAGACGTTCCTCTGCGGTCATGAAGGTACTTTAGAGCGGCGATTGCTGGTTCATGACGAAGGGGAAGCCGGGTGTCGCGAGGTGCCGGTTCTCGCGGTCGATCAGAAAACCCTCGTACCCTTCAATGGTGTCGAGTAGTGCGAGCATTTCGCCGCCACCAACGGCCAACGCCGTCGCCAGGGCGTCCGCAATGGCGAGGTCCGGTCCCGTCACACTGGCCGACAACGATGCCGATTCCCACGCACGTGAAAATGGGTTGAGCAGGTGGGCCCCGCGCTCGGCTTCACCGGAGGTGGCGAGAGCGCCATTGAGCGCGACCACTTGACAGACGCGGGAGCGATCGAGTGGGTCAACAATGCCCACAGTGAACACTGTGTCCGACGTCGGGCCACCGAAAGAGGCAATGTCGCCGGCGGCGTTGACGAGTGCCCCGCATAGGAGATCACGGTCGAACAGCGCCAGAACGCGGTCCGCAGCCCATCCCTTCACCAGTCCTGTAGGGTCAACGCCGTCGGGTAGAGCCCAGGGGTCAAACCATCCTTCGGTGAGCTCCGTTAGTGCGGCACACAGGTCAAGCACAACGGGGATTTCGACGGGAACGTCGTCTCTCGTCAACGCACCAAGGCGGAGTTGGCTCAGCGGGCTCTCGGGCTTCCAGGTTGAAAACGTGTTATCGACCCAGTCCAGCTCGGCCTGCACGCGATTGACGAGTGACGGCCACCACCCTTCGTCCATGACGTCATGGGTGAAAGCATCCACCGTGACCACCGTTCCCATCGACGGAAACTGGTGCTGGTGGTGCGCCATTGGCGACTAGAGCCCGAGTGACGCGAGCGCGGACTGCAGGGACTGCACAAAGCCCGCCGACGTCCAACTGGCTCCCGAGACGGAGCTGATGTTGCCACTCTGGGCCGACAGGACTTCCTGTTCGAGGATTGGAATGGCGTACTGGTCGATGTACTGGCTGCGAGGGTTGCCGCCATCATCCAGGTAGGGCACGGTCACGGCGGTAATGCGTGATCCGACCACTGTCACTTTGACGTCCAGAATTCCGAAGTTGTAGTTGACCTCTGGTCCCGTTGCTGAACGGGGGGTGCTTGGCGGCCGCGTCGTCGTGGTGACCGGCGGGCGCGTCGTCGTTGTCGTAGGCCGTGTGGTCGTGGTGGTAACGGGCGGCCGTGTCGTTGTGGTCGCCGGCGGGCGCGTTGTGGTTGTCGTGGGACGTGAAGTGGTCGTGGGCGTCGGTCGGGTCGTGGTGGTGGCCGACTGGCCCGACGACTTCTTCTTTGGGACCGTGGTTGTCGGGGCCACAGTTGTCGCGGTTGAAGTCGTCGTCGCCGGCGCCGTGGACGTCGTTGTTACTGGTGGCGTCGATGTGGTGGGCGCGGGTGTCGTCGTCGGCGGCACCGTCGGCGGTGTCGTTGAGACGGTGAGACCCAGTGATGCGGGCGAAGAGCGGAAGGCGAAGACGCCAACCAGTCCGAGCAATGTTCCGGTGAGGACGTAGGGTGATCGACGCATTAGAAAGAAAACTCCTCCGAGTGAATTTGACCTGGTGAAACGTTGAGTGCCCGCAGGCTTTCGACGACCGCGCGCGTGAAGTCGGCCGGACCGCACACGTAGACGTCACCCGAAGCGATGCGCGGCGACAACTCGAGGAGTCGCTCGGGCGTGAGGGGGACGTCATGGCGAGAGCCGATGACCTCGTGTAACTGTCCACCGGTCCGCTTCACGAGGTCGGCGATGTCACTGCGGTGCACGATGTCATCCACCGTGCGGGCGCGAACAAGAAACGTTGGCGTGACCCGCGGCGGAAGGTCTTCGAGGAGGGCAACCAGCGGGGTGACGCCAACGCCAGCTCCGATCAGTGTGACGTGGTCACTTTGCAGCGCATGCCGACTGAAGGTGCCGTACGGCCCCTCAACAAACACGCGAGTTCCTGGGGCGAGGTCTCGAATAGCGCGTGACTGATCACCGAGTGACTTGATGGTGACCCGAAGAAATGGTGGTCGAGGCATGGCCGAGAGGGAGTACGGGTGCGATTCCCAGCGCAGTCCGGGGTGGTTGAATCGCCACTGAAAGAACTGGCCACCATCGACAGCAAGTCGCTCGACTCGACGGCCGCGCATGATGACGGTGTGCACGTCGGGGGCAGTTTCTTCGACGGACACCACACGGAGCCCCAGGCGAAGATTGGTTACGACCGGATACAGGACGCGGCTCGCGATGGCCAGAGCGCCCAGCGCAATCCACAGCGCGACCCAGACACGGACAGCGTGGGGGCTTGGGAGGAACATGATTCCCGTGCGGACCTGGTGCGCCACGGACAGGGCGAGGGCCAGGTAGAGATACAGGTGGATGCTCCACCACGTTTCGTACTTCAGCTTTCGACGGGCCTTGTTGTACGACGTGACACCGGCCAGCACCAGGAGACCAAACGAGACGGTGGCCATCATGATGTCGGGTGAGTGGAAGAAGAACACGAGGAACTGGTGGATCACGCCGCTGTGAACCACCGCGGCGTATCCCCAGGTGATCGTGACAATGTGCAGGGCCACCAGAATGATGGGCCACCCACCAATGGTTCGGTGCCACTTCACGAGACGGTCCTGACCAACGCTGCGTTCAAGGGCGGGAATGCGAATGACGAGCAGCACCATGAAGGCCATGCCGACGGCACCGGCCATGCCCGAGAGGCGCCCAATGACGTCGAGTATTCCCGACGTACTTTGCAGCGAGGACTGCGAGTCTTGCGAGACGGCAAAGCCGAGCGCGAGGACAAAAAGTGCACTCGCCACAAGCAGCACAAGATTGCCTACCCACCGCTGCGGTGTTTTACGGCGACGCTCGGCGGCCTTGACCACGGTTGACGACCACGTCGGTTCGGTCATTCGTGAGGACAAGGTCGAGGAAGGCACGGCGCAACGCTAGTGACCCGACATAAGAAAATATGAAGAGAAGCCTGTGTTTCTTTGTGCCGGTCGCCCGATTCAGACGATTCGGTACCCCACGGCGAACATAATGCCGTAAATAATGCCCAAAATAGTGGCCAGGGTTATCAACTGGGACGAGGCAATCATGCGCACGCGGACCGGAATGGTGTCGAGAAGCGTCGCGAGGACGACATAGAGCGGGGCCAAAAAGACGACGAACCGGCCCAAGCTGGTCGTCGCCCCATTGCTGGTTGACGACGACAACACCAGGCCGAGCGTCAGCATCACGGTGGGTGGGATGAGCGACGGCTGACGGCGACACACCCAGGCACCCCCCAGGATGACGGCGACGCAAATGCCCCCGAGAAGCACGTCACCGGCAAAGTAGATCCGCAGTGATGCGGCAACGTGTGGTGCAAAGGTGTAGTGCGCGTCTCGGATGAAGGCGTGGAACGGATACGAGAGCTGATTGCGCCACACGGTTCGCTCGGCGCGCAGCATGATGAACGCGTTGGCGTAGCGAAGTTGGGAGTACAGGCAGTAGCCCAGAAATCCTGCCTCACTGACGAGTCCCCACCCGAGGGCTCGTGCCCATCCGCGGGCGTGGGGGTCACTCAGCAGAATGGTCAGTGCAAGGCACGGTCCAATGATGAGCCCTTGGGCGAGAATGCCACTCGCCACCCCGCCCAAAATGGCCGCCGCCGCCCACTTCTGCTGTGTCATGAAATACAGACTCCACGCGGTGAGTGCGACGAGGAGCGACTCGGGGTAGCCCGCGACCAAGAACAACGACAGTGGCCCCCAGGCGAAGAGCAGGGTGGCCGCATCGGATGAAGCGGCGCTGGCGTAGTGATCGCAGACTCGCAGCAATCCCCAAATGGCAATCCACGTGGCCGCCCAACTCAGCACCACGGTGGCGCCGGAGTAGCCAGCGAGTGGGGCCAGCAGCCGAACGAGGAGCGGGAAGCCGGGGTAGAACGCGTGGGAGGGGAGCGAAAAGTAGCCGTGCCGAGCAATATTGCTGTACCAGTTAGCGTCCCACCGGGTCAGGCTCGCTAACCAATTTTGTGGCGGGGTCACCCCAGTGGGCGGCTTGACGTAGTGCCGAATCAGCTGGGTCAGGGCCATGCCCGTCACGATGCGTACCGCCGCGATTATCAGGGCAATCGTCGGTCGATGAAACCAGGGGCGCGACGTCTTTCCGCGATGGGCTCCGGTTTGCATGCCGCCCAGTTTACGGTCGGTCCTTCGTCGAGCCTCGGTGAGCGGCCCATGTCACACGAGGGTGCGACAGTGGAACGATGAGTACTGCGAACCATAAAGCCTGCCCACTCTGTGGTGCCAAGGTGTTGCCGATTGTCTACGGACTCCCATCGGCCGATGCTTTTGAACGTGACGGCGAGGACCTCATCCTTGGAGGGTGCGTCGTTGGCACCCCGTGGAGCGACGCCCAATGGCAGTGTGTTGGTGTCGAGGGGCATCGATTTCTCCGCCGCGATCTGACCGAGTAAAGCATCCACCACACCCTGGCGTGTCTTTGGCAGTGTGAAAGGTCATGAACAGTGATCGACCGGCGGCCCCATTGAGTGAATGTCAGAATCGATTCGGCATCTTCCACGAGTGCCCCCACTGCGGCGGTGGGCTCACCCCCGAACATGCTCACTTCAAGTGTCGTTCGTGTGGGTGGCGCGACAGCTGCTGCGATTAGCGATTGACGCTTTCCGCGTTGACTCTGAAGTCGGGAGAGCGGTTCGCTAGGGTGGTGACAGCGAACCAGTGCATTCAAACGGTCACGGCAACGTGACTGGCGAATGGATAACGGAAGAGAAAGCACCATGAGCACCGCACTCGTCACCACTGGACGACTCCACGTTCTCGACACCGTCATGGTCGATGTCGCGCTCCACATTGACTCGTTGCCCGTGCGCGGCGGCGACGTGGTCGCCCACCAGCGTCTGGTCACTGCCGGCGGCGGCTTCAACGTCATGAGTGCCGCCACTCGGCAAGGGTGCACAGCGTTCTACGTGGGGCAACTAGGCGAGGGGGCTTTCAGCCGAGTGGCGCAAGAATCGCTCAAGGCCGAGGGCATCGTCAATCTCGTGACCCCCCATGGTCCCAAGGATCTCGGTGCCTGCGCCGTGCTCGTGGAGCGGTCGGGCGAGCGTACGTTCATCACCTCGCCGGGTGCCGAACTGACCTTGACGGCCGACGACCTCGCGGCCGTGGTGCCAGCACCAGGTGACGTCGTCTACGTCTCGGGCTACAACGTGGTGTACCCCGAAATCGCGACGATCGTCGTGGCGTGGCTCGACGGGCTGGGCGATGATGTCATCGTTGCATTCGACCCAGGGCCTCGCGTCGCCGACATTCCGCTCGACCTGCTGCGCCGTGTGTTGGCGCGGACGGACTGGCTGTTGTGCAACAACCTTGAGGCCTCGTACTTGACGCGTGCGCACAACGCGGCCTTGGCGGCACGAGCGCTCATGGCCCAGTGGGCACGGCGTGGCGTCGTCGTCCGCGATGGTGCGCGTGGGTGCGTCGGTATCGACGCCACGGGCGAGTACGTCATGCCCGGCTACGTGACCACTGTGGTGGACACCAACGGTGCGGGGGATGTGCACAATGGCGTGGTCCTCGCTGAACTCCTCGGCGGGGCCGAACTCGTAACCGCGCTCGATCGCGCGAACGCGGCCGCCTCGATAGCTATTTCAAGTTTTGGCCCGGCAACGTGCCCCTCACGATCGCTCGTGCTGGCGCGCGTCGCGCAGGGACACTAACGCTTAGCGTTCGCCGAGCTCTTCGCTCCACGCGGCCACGCGCAGGTCGCCCGAGGGCACCGTCCAGCGGAAGACGGGCTTGATGTCGAGAACGGGTGAGCCGTCGATGCCGTCAAGGCCACGCACGGTGATTGAGCGTTCGGTCACCGACTCAATGGCTACGGTGCTCAGCAGAATGCGATTAGGGCGGTCAATGTTGCGCTGCGCGAAGACGCCAACATCGGGCCAGTCGGTGTTGCCATGTGGGTGGCGGTGCCACGGCCCTGGCGGTACGTCCTGTGCCCAGTCGGCGAAGAAGACGATTTCGACGTGACTGAAGTCCTCGAGGCCGCGAAGCGACTCACTCGGGACGTCGCTCGCGAGCTCGACGGTGCTGACGACGTCAGTCCAGTTGTGGTCGAGTGCCTCAGAGCGCTCGTTGCGGATATAGGCGATGGCGCGAACGGGAAGATCCATGGACTCAATCTAGTCAAGAACCCCCGCGGGGATTCGTTAGAAGAAGCTGGCGCAGAGATCGTAAATGTCGCGAGGCACCTGGCGCTGACCGCCGGTGACACTCTCGAGCGGGGCGAGCTCAATGGCGTTGCCACGTACTACCGGAATCGTGCCGAAGGACTTGTTGACGACGGCGTCGTAGGCCGCCGCGCCAACGCGCGTGGCCCAAATGCGGTCGTACGCGGTGGGGCTGCCACCACGCTGGAGGTGGCCCAGAACGGTGGTGCGAACTTCAAAGCCACCGTGCTCTTCGATGCGGTTGGCGAGGAAGTTGCCCACGCCACGCGAGGCCAGTCGCACGCCCCCAATACCCGTCGTGGGCACACCGTTTGCTTCGTGGCCGCCAAACATCTCCAGGTTGACCCCTTCAGCGATGACGACAATGGAGAAGCCGTATCCCGAGTTGCGACGGCGCGTGATGTGCGCGATGACGTCATCCATCGTGGTGGGGAATTCGGGGATCACGATGAGGTCAGCGCCGCCGGCGAGTCCACCCATTGCGGCGACCCATCCCGTGGCCCGGCCCATGGTTTCAACAATCATCACGCGGTGGTGCGACGCCGCGGTGGTGATCAGGCGGTCGATTGATTCGGCGACGATCGACACGGCGGTGTCGAAACCGATGCAGTAGTCGGTGCCGAGCAGGTCGTTGTCGAGCGTCTTCGGGATGCCCACCACTGGGGCACCGCGTTCGGCCAGCCAGTGCGAGATGCTCTGGGTCCCGTCGCCACCGATTGCGACCAGCGCGTCGAGGTGGTCGCCAATGGCGGCCAGCACACGCTCGCGGCCATTGGGTGGGTCGTTGAGGTTGTAACGGGCGGTGCCCAAAATGGTGCCGCCGTCGCCAACGATGTAGTCAAGTTCTTTGTCGGTCAGGGCCGATGGCGAGTAGACGTCGCCAAGACCGGCCCAGCCGTTGGCAATGCCGATTACTTCGTGACCATCTCGCAGCGCCATGTGGCCGAGGCCGCGAATTGCCGCGTTAAGGCCGGGGGCGTCGCCGCCGGCAGTGAGAACACCTATGCGCATTACTAAATCACCTTGCTGCTCGTCGTTCCCCCGCTCTTCATCATAGAAGACGCTTCGGGAAATTTTTTCTGCATTCGCTTGTGGAATGGGGCGCAGCATCGGTGGTCCGCCCAAATGAATTCTTCCATTGTGTCACCAAAAGTTAACCCAAACATCGCTTTCACTTCACCTTGCGGACAACGGCTGGTGACCCGAGGGATTTAGTCTGCTGATAGGTCAATCGCGACGCGGAAACCACGTCGTCCAAAGGAAGAGCCCATGGAACACCTTGACACCACTGAGAAAACCCTCTCGACCGACAGCGTGATGAACAAGCTCGAGGCAGCCGTGGCCAATCGCGGCCCCGCCGCCATGAGCCTGCGCAATGTTGCCGTCGCCTTCAACGGCCGCACCGCGGTGCGCGACTGCACCTTCGACGTTGCGAAGAACCGGGTCACCAGTCTGATTGGTCCGTCGGGTTCAGGTAAGACCACCTTGCTGCGCGCACTCAACCGCATGCACGACCTCACGCCCAGTGCCAAGGTCACCGGTGAGATTCTTCTCGAAGGTACCGACATCTACCGTGGCGACATCACCGTGAATGAGCTGCGCAGTCGCGTGGGCATGGTCTTCCAGCGGGCCAATCCATTCCCCACGATGTCGATCTACGACAACGTCATTGCCGGCCTTCGCTTGACCGGTAAGCACAAGAAGTCCGAGCTTGATGACGCTGTCGAGCAGTCGCTGCGCGGTGCCGCATTGTGGGACGAAGTCGAGAATCGGCTGAAGTCGGCGGCGACCGGTCTTTCCGGTGGTCAGCAGCAGCGCCTGTGCATCGCCCGTGCCCTGGCGATGAAGCCGGAAATCTTGCTGATGGACGAGCCCACGTCGGCGCTGGACCCCGTCGCGACGCTGCGTATCGAAGAACTGATGGCGGAGCTCCGCAAGGACTACACCATCATCATTGTGACCCACAACATGCAGCAGGCGGCACGCATCTCCGACGACTGCGCTTTCTTGTTGATGGGCGAGGACCGTGCCGGTGAGCTCATTGAGTTCTCAACGACCGAGAAGATCTTCAACGATCCCAAGGACGCGCGCACCCTCAACTACACGCTCGGCCGCTTCGGTTGATACGCCGTCCAGCCGAGCTGGACGAGATCAGTTGACGTTGACTTCTCGCAAGTCACCGTCGTCGACGTTGAAGACGAAGCCACGAACTTCTGTCGTGTCAACGAATGGGCTCCGGCGAAGCGTCTCGACCGTCTGACGAACGTCCGCGTCGACATCTGAGTACGCCCCGAGGTGGAACGGTGCGCGCACACCGAAGGCTTCTTCGAGTTCGACCTGCAGCGCGTTTTCTTCGAAGGTCTCCAAACCACAGCGGGTGTGGTGAATCACCATGATTGAGCGCGTGCCCAGGAGGCGCTGGCTCAACAAGAGCGATCGAATGGCGTCGTCGCTGGCGAGTCCGCCCGCGTTACGAATCAGGTGGGCTTCGCCGAGGTCGAGTCCGAGTGCGCCGAAAAGGTCGAGACGAGAGTCCATGCACGTCAACACCGCAAGGTGCAGTTGTGGGGCCGTGGGCAGTTCCCGGTGGCCGTGGCCTGCCACGTAGGCGCGGTTGTGGGCGAGAAGGTTGTCGATAACGGTCATACTCGTATCATAAAGAGCAAATCGGACTACGTAACAGGGGGGGCGACGATGGAGCACAGCCACAACATTCGAGAAGAACTCCGCGGCCCCGCGTTGGAGCTTCGAGCACTGATCCCTGATGTCCTTCGGTCTTTCGCGCAATTATCAACGGCGGCGATGGCCCCCGGCGCATTACCGACGAGTACCAAGGAGTTGCTGGCGCTGGTCATTGCCGCGACGCGCGAGTGTGACGGGTGCATCGTGGCGCACACCCGTGGCGCACTGCGTGCGGGTGTGACGCGACAGGAGATCGCCGAGGCGATGGGCGTCGTCATTGCCATGAACGGAGGTCCCGGCACGGTGTGGGGCCCGCGAGCACTGCGGGCCTATGACGAGGCCGTGGCCGACCGCGCCTCGGGGGCACAAAGCACGACGGACACGGCAAACTAGAGAGATGGAACTGACCGAACAAGAACGTGGTACTCGTCTCAAGGCCCTGCAGGCGCTGCTCGACATGATGCGCCCAGCAGTGCAGGCCGACGGCGGTGACCTTGTCCTCGTTCGCGCCGATGTCGAGACCGGTGTAGTGGAAGTGCAGTTGGGCGGCGCTTGTTCGAGTTGTGCCATTTCGACCGACACCCTGCAGGGTGGCGTCACGCGCATTCTGAAAGATCGTCTGTCGTGGGTCACCGAAGTCATCGGCGGCCTTGACGACACGATTGACCCCGAGGCCTCAACGGCGCTCGGTGTCGGTGGCTACGTGCCGCGGTATCGCTCGCTCTAATCGCGCGTGCATCGCGTTTCTTCTAGGTTGGTAGCCAGCAACGGCGCACGAGGCCCGTGGCGCGACGGAAAAGGTGGCTGCGGTGGCTGACGTGAATCACGCTCCGCCCGAGGCCCGTTCCGGTTCACCCGCCGCGCCCGGCAAGCTACGCATCGCCTTTTTGGTCTATCGCGGCCACCCCCAAGTTGGTGGGCAAGGCGTGTACACGAATCACTTGACGCGAGAGCTCGTACGGCGGGGTCACGCCGTTGAAGTCTTTTCAGGACCACCGTGGCCCGAACTGGATTCGTCGGTGGGCTTCACACCGGTGCCCAGTCTCGATCTCTACCGCGAGCCCGACCCGTTTCGCACCCCACATCTGAGTGAATTTCGCTCACGGGCCGACGTGATGGAGTTTTTGACACTACGCATGGGCGGCTTTGGTGAGCCTCAGGCCTTCGGCATGCGGGTCAAGAAGCTGCTGCGCGCGCGACGTGGTGACTTCGACATCATTCACGACAACCAGTGTCTGGCCACCGGCATCCTCGATCTCTACTACGACGGGTGGCCGTTGCTCGAGACGCTTCATCACCCCATTACGGTCGACCGCCGCATTGCGGTGGCCCACGCACCCACGTGGCTCAAGCGGTACGGCATTCGACGTTGGTACGGATTTCTTCGTATGCAGACCCGCGTCGTCCAGCAGCTCCCGGCCGTGGTCACCGTTTCGTACAACTCGCGCACCGACATTCACGAACAAATGGGCGTGGCGCTTGACCGCATGACCGTTGTGCCCGTCGGCGTCGACCACACGGTCTTTCGCCCCTACGACGACGTCACTCCTCGACCGGGACGCATCATGGTCACCACGAGTTCTGATGTCGCAATGAAGGGGCTCGTCCCACTCTTAGAGGCCGTCGCTCTTTTGCGTCGCGATCGCCCCATCGAACTCGTGGTGATTGGTCGCCCCAAGCCCGATGGCGCCGTCGCGGCCACGCTGGACCGTCTTAATCTGCGTGACATCGTGACGACGGTGTCGGGTGTCACGACCGAAGAAATGGCGCGCCTCTACGGGGAGGCGCAGGTTGCTGTAATCCCGTCGCTCTACGAAGGTTTCTCCCTGCCCGCAATCGAAGCCATGTCCTGTGGCGTGGCGGTGGTGGCAACGACGGGCGGCGCCCTCCCCGAAGTTGTGGGTCCGGACGCTGGTCTCCTCGTCCCACCGAATGATCCGCCCGCCCTGGCGACGGCCATCGCCCGCGTGCTCGACGATGCGACGCTCCGCGCGGCGCTCGGACGGGCCGGACGAGAGCGAGTGATGGCCCGGTTCACCTGGGAAGTGACCGCGAAAGCCACCGCGGCCTGTTACGACGCGGTGCTCAGTGGGCAGCCACTGCCGGCGCCGGTTCCGTTCGACTGATGCTGACCATTCGCTACGACGCCTTGCCGCTGCACGCGGAGGAGATGGTGCTCGATATCGGCTGTGGCTTTGGCCGACACGCCTACGAAGTCTTGCGACGCGGTGGTTCAGTGGTGGCGGTTGACGCAAGCCACGACGAAGTGGCGTCGACCGCGACGATGTTCGCCGCCATGGCCCTCGAGAACGAGTTCGATCCGAGCGCGGCCCACGGCTTCGTGGTCCAGGGCGACGTCACGGCTCTGTCGTTTCCCACCGACACGTTCGATCGCGTGATCTGCTCTGAAATCCTTGAGCACATTCCGAGCGACACCGCGGCGATGGCGGAGCTGTTTCGTGTGCTTCGACCGGGTGGCACTATTGCCGTGACGGTTCCGCGATTCGGACCGGAGAAAGTTAACTGGTGGTTGTCGGACGACTACCACAACGTTCCCGGTGGGCATATCCGGATCTACTCCCGTCGCACACTCGAGCGACGACTGCGCGACGCCGGCTTTCGTGTGGGCGCGCACCACTACGCCCACGCCCTCCACAGCCCCTACTGGTGGCTCAAGTGTTTGGTCGGAACGACCAACGACGATAATCGATTCGTCAAGGCCTACCACCGACTTCTGGTGTGGGACATCATGAAGCAGCCGCGCGCGACGCGCTGGCTCGAGCGCCTCTTGAATCCCGTGCTGGGCAAGTCCTTGGTGGTCTACGCGGAGAAGCCCCAATGACGGATTTTGACGAGACCTTTATCGCTGAACAGGTGCTGTCGAACGAACAGTTCGAGCAGAGTGCCCGCTATCTCGCGAGTCTGCAGACGGCCAGTGGGCAGATTCCCTGGTTCCCCGGCGGACACTGCGACCCGTGGAATCACGTTGAGTCCCTGATGGCCCTGACGGCAACGGGGTTGCATGCTGAAGCCCGCGCGGCCTTCGGGTGGCTGCGCGACGTGCAACGGCGCGATGGCAGCTGGTTCAACTACTACCTGGGGGAGTGGGTGTCGCAGCGCCGCATCGATCTCAACGTATGCGCCTACGTCGCCACCGGACTCTTTCATTACCTTCGCGCTACCGACGATGTCGCCTTCGTCGCCGAGCAGTGGCCGTGGGTGGAGCGCGCGATTGATTTCATTCTGCGGTACCAGCGCGCTGACGGCACCTTTCCGTGGTGCATCGATGAACGAGGCGTGCCGGCCACCGAGGCACTCTTGACGGGCTGTTCCTCGATTCTGATGTCTCTGCGGTGTGCGGCCGCCGTGGCCGATCGTCTCGA
>Ga0208742_1000073_pt1 | contig 41498 bp, 39 predicted proteins | sample CryBogCBH28Sep08_FD_184601 | JGI IMG/M metagenome (GOLD analysis project Ga0208742, IMG submission 184601) | Freshwater microbial communities from Crystal Bog, Wisconsin, USA - CBH28Sep08 (SPAdes) (version 2) | ecosystem: Environmental > Aquatic > Freshwater > Lake | place: Crystal Bog... | reverse complement strand
TCCCCACGATCGGTAATGGAGGTAATCTTCAGCTCTGCTGACAGTATTTGTAGGGTTAAGCCTGAGACAGCCCCAACAACCATTAGTTGCCAACTAGGAAAGTCGGTGGCATATATTCCAAACGCAATAGCAATCAACCCGTATGAAGTCCATGGCGAATTTACAAATGGTTGGCATGCAAATGGAGCAAGAAGCAATATAGCGGCTAAGGGAACATAGGCATATGCCGAGCCAACTTCTCGAATTTTCCAGTTTCCGAAAGACCAGCCAGCCAGGCAGAGCGCAGCAAAGACAAATTGCCACACGCCCACTGGGTTATTGCCCAAAAGGGATTCAGAGACTTGGTAAACAGATAGTACTCCCCATACAACAGTAGATACCCGCTCAATTGTGACAACAGCTAGCTCTTGCTCTGAATATGAAATTTGATTTTTGGGCCAGCGAAGCCACATAGTCCTAATTCAACAATCCTTCGTCACGCAAGACTTTATACATCTGGGTTTTTGTTCTCATATCGATTCCAGCTGCCTGATACTTAGCTTTGGAGCGATCGATGTACTGCTTCACGGTGCTAGGAGCGACAGACATGCGGCGAGCAACAAGTTCCAACTTCAGACCAGAGGCATAAAGAATCAACGCCTTCTTCTCTTGAGCGCTCAACTGATCTGATGCGGTCTTTTTTGAAACAAGGGCGGATGAAAGCGTGGGCGAAATCCATTCCTCGCCCCGCATTACAGCTTTGATCGCACGCCCAAATTCCTCTGTCTGAGAGTCTTTCGAGACAAAACCTGAAGCGCCGACTGAGAATGCACTTTTTACCGATTCAAAGTTATTGAGTGCGCTAATCACCAGGACCGGGATTTTCCGTGCCGCAAACATCGCCACAATCTCACTTGCGGGTCGACCGTCTCCTAAGTGAAGGTCCACAATCGCAAGACTTGGAGTCGACGTTGCAACCGCATCACGCGCACGAAGAAAATCTGGTCCCTCATAAACCAGTTCGCAATCGGGATGGCTCTTCTTTAAATAATTAACCAACCCCTCCCGATATAGCGGGTGGTCTTCGAGTACTACGAAGGAGGCCGTCCTTGTCATGTGGTTGAGCGTAAGTATTTCCTGTCCCCAATTCACTCGGCGAACCGTTGTCTGAATGGGGGACAGGCTATAGCCGTGCCGATATCCCTGTGAAGAGGGCCTGGTGGGCATTCTTGGAATTGTGAGCAGCTTCAATATTTATCGGATTCGCCCGAGGCAGCAGGATTCGTGGCTCAAGAGCCTTCTAATTGGAATCAGACAGAAGGTTAGAGGAGCTAACCGTTTTGGCGGGTCTCTGGTGCACAATAATTTTGTCTTAATCGTAACAGGGATCGTTTTATTGGGTGTTGTGTCTGCCGAAGAATTCGCTCAGGCTACTCCAACTAATTTAACGTGGACAATTAATAATATTTCGTTGGGATACGTTGGCAGTTGCACGCAAGGTTCTTACACACAAACTGTTTACAACGATGAATCGGGGAATTATTCCGTAGCCGAATTTATTGCTCCAAGTCAATCGGGATCCACACAAGGAGCGTGCTCCTTTTCGGTACCTTCGGGTGTAGCAAAACTGAAATTTTTGCTACTCGGTGGTGGTGGAGGAGGAGGATATGACGCTGGCGGTGGTGGTGGCGGTGGCGCATATGTAACAGGTGAGTTGAATACATCAGCTGGCAGTACCTTTTCGATTCAAATTGGAACAGGCGGACAAGGTGCACATGGATACATCCTGAATTCAGACGGTACTCAAACCTCAAGTGCTACTCGCGCTCAGGTAGTCAATAGCTTTGCATCCGCAACATGTCCCGGCAATTATTGGGGCCTGAATGGAAATAATGGCAACAACTCTCAATTATCGGGAAGTGGCTACACGATAATTGCTCTCGGGGGTGGAGGTGGAGGAGGTCGTTGTGACCAAGGGACATCTGGCACTGCTGTCGGAAATTCTGGAGGAAACGGTGAGCGTTGCTTCACATCATATCACTCGTCTGACCCATACATCCCCTACACCCCATGCAGCACTCCATCAGCGCAACAAAATTACAACAATGGCTATTCAAACCAGAATTTCAATTCTGGAGGTATCAATTCAAGCTACCAAGGTGGTGGTGGAGGTGGACAAGCAGCATCTGCCAGTTCGGCCGATGACAGTTCAGTATCCACAGCCTCGGGAGCAAATGGCGTGTCGATTTTTCTTAACTCTCCTTTGAATCCAAGCAACGCAAATTATGGTGGAGGAGGTGGAGGTGGAACCTTTTGTGCCGGAAACCATGCATGTGGAGCGTTTGCACCAACCACTCATTCGTCGGGAGGAGGCTCTGGAGGTAACGGAGGAATTGGGGATGCTCTCGCGTCGGCGGCAACAATTCTTCATACAGGCGGTGGCGGAGGAGGAGGCGGTGGTTACTCAGCGGACGCTTTGAAGGGAGCAGATGGATCTGACGGAGCAGTCTTTTTAGAATGGCGAGAACCTCTTACTACAAGTGCAAACACTGTTGCGGTAAATAGAAATGCGACGACGGATGGGACTCTTTCGAGTTCGGGCACAGTAGCTCTTTTGTCTGCGCCGCTAAGCGATACCTCACTTGTTGCATCGTCATGCGGAATTTTTTCAGAAATCTCGACATTTACTCTACCGAATAACTCAAATCAAAGTTGGGCTGTTTTAGATACCGGAACCGCAAGTTCAACAAATTTGATTCGTGGTTTCTGTTATATGTGGACTCAAGATTCGGCGGTGGCGAGTAGTGCTGGAGTTGGCGCATCACCGCCGAGTGACGGTTCTGGGACAACTTTTGGAAACTTAACCTCTCCAATTTTGATGCTACCTTCAAGAGTACAAATTAATTTGCCATCTGAAATTTTAGTGGATCCGAGAAGTACATCAGTGCAGTTCCCTGTAATATCAACTCCGACAGGAGCGGGTATTCCGCAGATTTGTTTAATGGAAAACGATGGCCCCAGTTTAGATAACTCTGGCTTTGGCACACCGGCTGCCTCACAGAATTTGCAATTTACGTCAGGAAGTGTAAACACTTCCCAAAACGACTCAGGATTAACGTCTTTCAGTTATTTTTGGGATACCGAAACCAATACAGCGGTAACGCTGTCCAATATGTCTATCAATCTTTTACATTCTACAAATTTCAATACCCCTAGGTACCTCTTGGTCAGAACCGTCCCAAGGTTGTATCCGGGCTTCACCTCGGATTGTTCTAGTACATCCCCAACAAGCTCACTCACACCAACCTCGAGAGATGTTTTTCTGATCACCATTAGGCCCTACGGGTTGATCAGAACTATCGTCCAGCAACAGACCGACCTCGGCCACCATCGCTGACCACCATTCCGTGGACTAGCGCCTCCCAAAGACTGAGGGGGGTGCTATTTACTGTGGTAATGTGAATAAAGGAGTTATGCCATGCGCATGAGAAAAGACTCCCTCATCGATCAACGGATGGGTCGCCGTTTTGGCGGCGGACGCCGGCGTTACAGTCCAAAAGTTATTGCTGGGGCAGTTTTACTCTTGGCAATTCCTCTGGTGGCGACCTCCTTAGCATCTCAAGTGACAATCAATGGCACAGAGGGCGGTGCGATTGAATTTGGTCAAGGAAATCAGATCACACTTGCTTGTGATACGTCGATACAAACATCTGTTGGAGAAATTTGGAGTAGTTCTGTCACGAACTTTATCGTTGACACAATTACGCTAACCAACTTAGATGTGAATAATAATTACCAAACTGGAACGGTTTCTAATCAGGGTTGTGGCGGAAAATCTTTGAAAGTGGCTTTATACGATACTTCCAGCGTACAGACAGCTATCGGCCAGGATGGTTCCACTTATGTTTCATTTGCAGTCCCAACGAGTGATCAAAGTATCACTCCATTGACGGGCAGTGCTGGTGGAGCAAATAACATTTCAGCTAGCCTCATTAATTCTAAAGTCACTGTTACAAGCACATCCGTATCGGGAAGTGCCATTACATATACATACACCTCTAATTCCTACACGACCACGTATCCATTCGTCGTGGGTGACTACGTGACCATCACAGGCTTCACGAGCACTTCCTCTGGCTGCAATTATGCGGGGGCACTAGTTTCGGCCATCGGTTCTGGAACGTTCACAATTACGCAATCTGGAACCACCTGCATCACCAATTCCCAGAGCACTTCCGCCTTTGGAAAGGGCGTAATTCAGCTGACCTTGCCTGCCTCAAGTCTGAACTTCTATGCGACCAGAGTTGGCCGGGTTTCCCTCGAGTCGAACTAGGGAGCGTGACCCCCAAACAGATGGAGTGTTGATTGGCGATACAAAGGGTTTTCCTCTCTATTTTGATATAACTACACGAGGCAGGAGCCAGAAATGCTTGGATTGAATCTCAACGCTGAGGATGAACTTCCTTCATCCCCTAAGAAGCAGAAGCGGGGCAAAGGCCCTAAGTTCATCTTGGGAGCAGTCGTACTTCTCGTCATTCCTATTGTCGGCACCTCTCTTGCATCCAATGTCACGGTAAACGCGGGCAGCATTACCTTCGGTCAGGGCTATTCAGCTGCGGTCGCATGTTCAGATACGGTCAATATTTCACCTGCTGCTGTTTATGTATCCTCGTCCTTTAAAGTTGAGACCCTTACGGTTACTGGAATTGATACACGCTCAACGGACAGTGGTACTCATAAAGGTTGCGGCGGCAAGACTCTTACAATCTCAGCGATCGATTCGACTACTGGCACCGCTCTCTCCAATGGTTCCGTAACTTTTACTCTGCCAACAGCGTCTGGTGCGGCGACTTCACTCACCGGAGCTAACCCCTTCGACTCCGGTGCCGCGGCATCGGACACTCTAATTATTCCTATAACCACCTCTTTCGCCGCTGCTAACATCAATGCATTCACAGTTCAAGAGCAGTAAAACCTCTGTCGGAATTCGAGAAAGCTGGAAGACGAAATGCCAGGATTAAATCTTTATTCAGAAGAGGAGTTTTCATCCTCTGGAAAAAAGCAGAAGGCGGGCAAAGGTCCGAAGTTGATCTTGGGAGCAATCGTGTTAGTTCTTGTGCCGATTGTTGGAACTTCTCTTGCATCAAATGTCACCGTAAACGCTGGAAACATCACATTTGGTCAGGGTTATTCGGCTGCTGTGGCATGTTCAGGTACCGTCAACATCAGTCCAGCTACTGTGTATCAATCTTCCGCCTTTAACGTCCAAACACTCACGGTGACGAATATTAATACTGTGCAAACGAGTGGTGGTGTCGGTTGTGGTGGACGAACTCTCGTAATCTCAGCGATCGATTCGACTACTGGCACCGCTCTCTCCAATGGTTCCGTAACTTTTACTCTGCCAACAGCGTCTGGTGCGGCGACTTCACTCAGCGGAGCTAACGCGTTTAACTCTGCCGCGACGAATCCCGACACCCTGACCATTCGAGTGTCTAGTGCGTTCCTGGCAACTAATGTCGGCGGATTCACGATTCAAGAACAATAAAGATAGTTAATCTGTAGATGACCCTGTCCCAACCCATCCGGGTATTGGGTTCATCGCTGGACTTGATTCATTCGCCATCCTCTTCTGATGAGATGACGTTGATAACGCTATCCAATCGAAGTGGCGAGAAGTCATTATTGATTTCAAAGCGCGGGATGCTGGAAGTAAATCCTGATCTATACGTGCTGGCCCCGAAGGAACGCGTGGTCCAAACGCAAAGCCGAATCAAGAGGTTCTTTCGTGTTATTGGTTTGGTTTTAGCCTGGCTTCTCACGGCTGTGCTCTTGACGTTTGTAACACTTGATTTAACAGGTGTTGTACAGGCAAGAATTGTTGTCACCGGTTCAATGGCACCCGCCATTAATCCCGGAGATGTGGTTCTGACTATGTCGCCCGATAATGTCATGCCAGTTAAGGGGAGAATTGTTACCTATCAAGGCCGCAGACTGGATGGAACGCCCGTTGCGCTCTTTTCCCACAGAGTTATCAGTGGAAATGCTCAAGATGGTTTCGTTGTCAAAGGCGATGCAAATCCTTCAGCCGATACCCAAAAGCCAACAATTAAAGATATTTTGGGTGTTGTTGTATTAACTATCCCGTGGGTTGGACATTTACTTGATCCCAAGATTTTGGTACTCGCATTACTTGGACTATTTGGCCTCTGGCTTATCTGGGATGCCTTCCGTGAGGAAGAATAAACTCGCTTTAGGAGTTGCTTGGTTTTTTCTTGCGACCTTCTTCTCACTCAATATTGCCTCAGCGGCCGATGTTCCCAATTTGTCTTGGGAGCGAGGACGGGAACAATCCATTGCCTTGGGCGGAAACACCGCAAGCCAACTGTGGACAATCTCACTCGCCGGCCCGTCAGGGAAAAACCTCACATTTTCTAGATCGAGTTCAAATTCTTCTGGCTTTTTTGTTTATCACGTATTCATTCCTCTTGATTATCCGGTCGGAACATATGATGTAAAAGTTGAGTCACATAACGAATCAAATGTTGTCGCGCACGTCAAAGTTGAATTAGCCCAAAGTTATGATCCGCTTTCCGATCCGAGGGCTGTGGGCGGACTTGCGGTGCTTGCATTCTCTTTACTATCGGCCTTCTCTTCTTCAAACAGAGCCGGGGGCGTAGAAAGTAGCGATAAAGCAGAGGCACGTGATTCTTTGGATGCTGAATATCATGGCATTCAAATCGGCAGGCGTGGATGGTTCGACAAACTGGGATTAGGTAAATCAAGACTCATCTTTAAACTTGATGAATATCGCCATATTGCAACTTTTGAACTCTCTCCGAGGAGTTCGTTTTTACAGCGTATTTTTGCTGATGGCTCCTATCTTCAGGCGTTTCTTGGACCAGTTGGGGTGCTTACTCCGGTAGCTGGAGGTGTACTTGGTTATCTTTGTGGCACGCACACCGATACAGCCTTTAGCGTCATTCCAATGGGTGCGGGATATGTAATCGCATTGCTTGTACTCGGACTTTTTGATGCGATGGCCGGATTTATGGGCGCACTTGCTTATGGAATTTATGTATTAGCTCACGGTGACTTCACCACGATATTTCAGATTAGAGGCTTCCTTGGACTTACTGCCTTATGGTGCGGTCCAATACTTGCGGCAAACAAAATGAGGCCACTGCGTCGTGAAAATTCGGGTGATTATTGGTGGGAACGCTTTGGTGATTTGATTATTCCTCCATTGTTAGTTGGTTTTAGCGTAAAAGGAATATTGCTTGCTCTCAATGGATTCACCCACCATCACAACCTGATTACCGATCACGCAGGTCGGATCGCAATTATCGCTGGAGTTTCGATATTTCTTCGCTATGTCGTTGAAGAGCTTGCAGTACAAGCAACACCCGCGCGCTTAGAGTATTTGAGCCCACCAATAATGCCTGAAGTTGAAGTCCGCTACAAAGTAGTGGCTCTTTTAGTAAAGGTGCTTCTCTATTTATTCTTCATGTATGGGTTTTTGGGGTGGACCTGGCAATTGGGTTTAAGTATTGTCTTTTTAATTTTTCCAGCCACTTTCCGATTACTCTTCCGACGCCTGCCAAATTCGCCCCGGCTTTTCCAAATTCTGCCAGCAGGTATCCCGGGAATTATTTTTATGAATCTCGTGGGTCTCCTCGCGTTGGCTTGGGTCGATTCTCTGCCGATATTTTCTGCAGATAAGACCCAGACAATTTTTGTTTTAGCCGCAGTACCTGGTTTCATAATCTCTATGGTCCGTTTATTTGCACGCGCCCCAAAGGAGGGTGACACTCGTTGGTATATGCGAGAAAAGAATGCGCGACTATATAAAGTCTCTGGCCCGATCTTTGTTGCAGTTGCTGCCCTTGTTGTGTACGGAGTCTTGCCATGATTCCAAAAGAGTGGGAGGGAAGTAATTTTTATGAGGACCTTGGTGTAGCTCGAGGAGCCAGCCAACAAGAGATTCGGCGAGGATTCCGTGCCAAGATTCGCCAGTATCACCCTGATATCTATGATCAGAATGACCACAGCGAGCAGTTTCAGAGAATCTCGATTGCCTATCAGGTCCTGCGCGATCCTTATAAGCGCTCTCTATATGACTCGTATTTGTTTCCTGATGCGCTGGCCCCACGAGAAAAAAGGATTAAAGACACGTTTCAAGGCAAGACAGGTACGCTCTTATTTCGAACGGCAATATTCATACTCTTGCTCTTTCTAGTGTCCCATCAAGGATTTTTTGTCAATCAAACCACTAACTCAAATACCGGTGGTGCAAATTCTTCAGCCTCACAAATTCCAAAGGGTCCAGGAAATCAGAATCAAGTTCTTGAATTAATGGTTGGCCCCCAAGGTCCTCCGGGTCCTGCGGGAGTAGCGGGAAAAAATGGATTCATAGGTCTCAATGGTTATCAAGGAAAAGACGGTCTTCCTGGTGCGCCTGGAATTTCGGGAGCACAAGGTACGCAAGGACCAGCAGGCCCAGCAGGGCCAGCCGGACCAGCGGGAGCTGCTGGAGCATCAGGAATTCAAGGACTGCAAGGTTTAGCAGGCCATAGCGTGACGATTACATCAGCATCGGTCGATCAATGCAGTGCTGGCGGATATGTTTTGAACGGAATTGATGCGACTGGCACTGCTGTTTCTGTACCAGTATGTAATGGAACGGGTGGCGGTGGTGGTGCTGGAATTTTGGGATCAGGGTATGCCAACGTTGGGGCGTGTGACTCGAGTGTGCATATTTCACTTCAAACTACATTCACTGTTACATTTTTAATGAATTCGATAACGCTTGATCAATTAGATGGCGCCTGCAATGGTCAGACGCTCACTACGACCCTGAAGATTAAGTCAGCGCCCATCGATGACACCTCTGGCGCCTATCAAGCTGGCGACATTTACATCTGCACGAAAAGTCTTTCAATTACAGCAAGCAGTGCGAATAACTCCGTCACGTTGACTTCTTCAGATTGTGTGAATCAAAGAACGAACGCACACAATTTCAATTCGGTCTTGGCAAGCGACGTTGCAAGCGACAGCAGGGCTCTTCAGCTCCAGATTGCCTAGCCGCAAGGCCTCTGACCACCATTTGTAGGACAGCGTGCCTGGGTAGCCATTAGCCAATATCACGAGGGTTTGGGAGGATTCGGTCATGAGTTCAGAATCCAAAGACGCCAAACGTTTGCGGAAAATGGAGAAGAGGAAAGCTAAGTCCGCTGAATTTGCTTCCGAAATGTCTTACGAAATTGCAAAGGTGGAGGCTACTGAATTACCGCTTGCCTCCCGAGAAGATCAACCGCCACTGGTGGTCGACCTTCCTGAGGGACAGAAACTTGTGGTTGGGCGTTTGGAAGAGGGAACGGTAATAGAGGTTGCCTCTTGGCGAGGTACCGGACGACCTGACTCACGAACTAGCCGACTCATGCTTGGTATTACGAAAGATGAATCAGAATCGGAATTTGAAGAGGCGAGAGGAAAATTAGGGAGACCAAAGGAGGATGGCCAGGGCACGGAGAGCTCTTTAATGGCTGCCGCTAGTCATGTATCCTCCACCAAGAAAAATGAAGCTAACTTCGAAATTTTACGCACAGCAACGACACCAGAGCCCACCTCAAGATCAAAACTGAAAGCAGGAAAAATGAACCGACTTCGAGATTTTGTTATCCGCCATAAGGCTGGAGAGAGTGTTATCGCTGGGGTTATTTTGCTGGTCGTTCTCATCACAACAGTGGGAGGAGTGTCTATCGTTCATCCGCGATCAGGTGCTGCAATCTCGCTAGGTACTGTAAAAAATTCCTTAATCGCAATTAGTCGTGGCTCTAATGTTGCAGTGGGCGACAAGATTGTTGTTTCAGTTGGCGGTAAGGATTCTCCAGAGTTGGTAGTTGTTCAGAGTGTTGCCCCACAGAGTGTGCTGACGACCGCTAACGGAAGAATTCAGGTCGTTACACGCGCTCAAATACGGGGCCGCGTACTCGCCCTGTTCCCATTCCTTGGCTGGCCTTTTAGTTTCTAATTAGCTCATTTATCCCGTGGATATTTGATTATGGTGTTAGAAGAAAATCGTCGGGCGATGACTTGGCTCGTCATAGGAGCATCGCTCATAACGCTCTTCTTCTGGTCAAATTTGTATGATCCATTCAATGCACCCAAAAGTTGGATTCTCAGCATTTCGGGATTCTGGTTACTTGGCTGGTTAATTTTTCAAGTTCGCACTCAAACCAAACTCCAACCACTGAAATGGGCAACACTTCTTTCAGGAGTTTATCTATTCACTTTGTTCATTGCTTTTTTAGCGACTGACGAGAAATACATTGGTCTGTTTGGAGATTATCAACGCCGAACTGGTCTGCTTTCGTATCTCTGCCTAATTTCCTTCTTTCTTGCTGCTAGCTACTTGGTTAATCTTCGAAATATTTCGCTCTTTGAAAATGCCATACTTTTTGTTGGTCTCACAACGGCGCTTTACGGTATTGCGCAGCACTTCAATATTGATTTTGTACGATGGAATAATCCGTATAACTCGGTGATCGGTACCTTAGGTAATCCCGACTTCGCTGCAGCCCTCATGGCGATCTTCTTAATCTTGAATTTTGGGATAGCAATTCAAAAGAAGTATGTGACGTGGGCTCGCGTCGCGGCGGGACTAATCACGCTACTTCTTCTGATTGCCATAACCTTCTCCCAAGCTAGACAAGGGTTATTGGTTTCTGGTTTTGGCGTGACAGTTGTAATTCTCGTTGCCATTTATCAACGCTCAAAAGTCACCGCACGAAGCGCTACTGGAGTTTTTGCGATACTTATCATCTTGGGAACCATCGGAATCTTAAATAAGGGACCGTTTGCCAAGTACTTATACAAGACCTCTGTTTCACTCCGCGGTTACTACTGGCGAGCTGGCATGCGGATGTTTATCCATCACCCGATTTTTGGGGTCGGCCTCGATAGGTATGGAGCGAGTTATCGCCCGTATCGAGAGGCTGGACAGATTGCCAAAACTGGCCCTAGCGTCGTCTCCAATGCCGCACACAACATTCCGATTCAACTGGCGGCTACGGGTGGCATCTTCGTTCTGCTTGGCTTTTTAGCGCTGACAAGTTTTATTTTTTACCGTGGTGTAGTTGCGCTGCGCACGACAACCGGGGCGCATCAAATCACAGTTGCCTCAATATTTGCGGCTTGGCTTGCTTACCAGGGACAGTCTCTTATCTCCATCGACAATCTTGGAATTGCTATCTGGGGTTATGTCTTGGGAGGAATTGTTGTAGGCATCTCTCTGGGATTAGGAGACGCTAAAACAGCTCAGGAGAAGCGATCATTAGTGCAACCCTTGGTTTCAACAACATTAGCTCTCTTTATGTTTGCAGTATCGGCCCTCTTCTTTGAAGCTGAATCTGCTGCAAAAAGTGTAAGTGGGCTCGGAATTCCACGAACGCAATCTGAGCGAGCCGGTTATGAACAAGCTGTTCAAAAGCCCTTGAACTATGTTTTTCAGGAGCCAAAGTTTGAGTTCACGGTGGCGGCCACTCTTGCCCAAGCGGGCGACTTCGGGGCCGCCCAAAACCATCTCTCGAAAATGTTGAAAACAGACCCTAAGAATTTTGATGCTTTGGAATTGCAAGCTCGCGTGTATGAATCTCAAAGAAATTGGGTGAAAGCTAGTCAAATTAGAAAAGTTATGATGAATCTGGATCCGTTCAACCCCGACGTTCGAAGCCAACTTGAGGCTGATATTAAAAGCTCAGGAGTTAAGTAAATTTATGAGCGTAATCTGTCTAGCCACAGGTCGAGGTTTTACAATTGAGAAAATTTAGAAAGTTTGATCAATTTTTTACGTATAAAATAATTTCGGTATCCATCTTGGTATTGATAGCTGTTGTTCTGACTACGCTTGCTTCATTGGTGACCATTTCTACAGGCAATACAATTGTTTTTGGGCAAGGCTATGCACCGACCGTTGCCTGCACAGGGTCTAACAAGATCACACATCAATTTTTGGAAAGTTGGAACAGTTCTAGCTCAGATTTTTATGTGAGTGGAATGAACGTTGGAAACGTTCCCGATGCTTGTATTGGTTATGATCTTTTATTGCGCGCTTACGACGGCGCCGGAAATCTAGTCCCACTTTTTACGGCTGCTGGGTATCAACAAACAGTTGCCTATGTATATTATGCACCCGGCCCCACACCCAATATAAATGTAACACCATCTGTTGCAAGTACCGCGTTTTTTGCTGCCGGATATCGCTCTTTATGCGGGGCAACCGTGCAAAATCCAGCAGCAGGTCATTCTTCCTCTACGCCTAACAGTTTCACAATTAATTTTGCGCTACCACTATCCGTTGCAAGCACTATTGCTACGGCAACCATTGAAATCGTTCCACACACCGCATATCTTTGTGTCGCCCCCTTTACACCAGATATCAATGGGCTTTGTACGGATGTCATTACAGATACAACTCAGACTATTTCAGTTGCAGTACCTACCTGCGCAAACCTTATGAATATATTGATTGTTGGAGGAGGGGGTGGTGCAGGCTATTGGGGTTCAGCCGGTGGTGGTGGCGGCGGCGGGTTGCTCTACGCGAATGGATTCAGCGTTTCGGGTGGAACAATTACCGTGCAGGTGGGAGCAGGTGGGCTTGGAGCATCGACTTCGGGAACTTACGTTTCAGTTGGAACAGGTGGGTCTGGAAAAGGCGGCTCTGGAACAAATGGTTCAGACTCTTCAGTGACATATAACGGTTCTACCTATATCGCTAAAGGCGGTGGTGGCGGTGGTGGTGGACAGTATTCATCGTTCTGTTCATCCAACTGTCCTGCGAGCTACACCTTTAAATTTAATAGCGCAAGTAACAATGATGGGTACTCCAAAGGAAAAGATGGCGGCTCCGGTGGTGGAAATGCTGGTGATGGGTACTCATCGAATTCCTGTGGAAACACTAACGCAGAACAGAGCGTGTCGACTCAATCCACTTATACAGGTTTTCTGTCGCGTGGATTTTCTGGAGCGACTGGTTGCAAAAGTGCAGGACAAAATAACGCGGGCGGCGGCGGAGGTGGTGCGGGCGGAACAGGATGTGGCGGCGGAACAGATGGAACTCCACGATGCCCAGGAAGACCGACAAGTAGTGGCGGTCTGGGTTACACATCCGTGATTGACGGAAAAACTTACGCAGCGGGTGGTTATGTGGATCCGGGTTCTTCCAACACCGGAAACGGTGGAGGAGTAATCGGTCAGTCCAATGGACGTAGTGGAGATGGCGGAAGCGGAATTGTGATTCTTCAATATCCATGATCCGAAACTTTAAGGTTATGAAAATTGCCAAGTCACAGTGGAGAAGTGAGGCAAGTAGGACTCGAACCTACGACGACCGAATTATGAGTTCGGGGCTCTAACCAACTGAGCTATTGCCTCTTTGTTTCTTGGGACATTCTAATAATTATCTTTAACCAATGAAAAAGCGGACCAGCGTGAACCGGTCCGCTTTTTTGTTAATGGTTGTTATGCAGGGTTAACCGCATCAGCCTGAGGACCCTTTGGACCCTGTACTACTTCAAAAGTAACGGCTTGACCCTCTTCGAGAGACTTGTATCCATTGCCTTGAATTGCTGAGTAGTGAACAAATACATCTTGTCCGCCACCATCAACAGCGATGAAACCAAAACCCTTTTCAGAGTTGAACCACTTAACTGTGCCTGTTGCCATGTAGATATTTCCTTCGGTATGTGAGTGAGGCTAAAGATTTCTTTAGTCTCGGTCTTCCTCTTTTACAGCGATACCGAATCCATGAAACGGGTACTGCCAAGCGTCGGACTAGTAGAAAGTGTAACTTAGTTATTGAGGGTTCAAATACCCCGCCGGGCGCTTTTTATTCTTGAAATGAGCGGAAAACGAGCACGACATTGTGGCCACCAAAGCCAAAGGAGTCGTTAAGAGCAACGATCGGACCCGCTGGAAGATCGCGTGGCACATCGCGTACGACATCGATCTTTACCTCTGGATCTAGATTTTCAATGTTAATAGTTGGTGGCGCTTTGCGGTGATAGAGGGCAAGAACACAGAAAATTGTTTCAATCGCGCCGGCGCCGCCTAGTAAATGTCCGGTCATAGATTTTGTTGCTGAAACGGCAACGTGGGAGATATCTGAACCAAGGGCCGCAGCAAGAGCGTTCGCTTCGGCGATATCACCAGCTGGCGTGGAGGTTGCGTGAGCGTTGATGTGAACAACTTCAGAGAGTTTGACTCCGCTATCTTCTAAAGCAAACTTCACTGCTCTGTTTACACCTGAACCAGAAGGATCAGGAGCAGCGATGTGATAACCATCAGATGTCAGTCCTTGGCCAACGATCTCGGCATAGATCTTTGCTCCACGCTTTTGTGCATGCTCTAAAGATTCAATAACAATTACTCCGCCGCCTTCACCCAAGACAAAACCATCACGATCTTTGTCATAGGGACGAGATGCTTTCTGAGGAGCGTCGTTGCGGGTGGAAAGTGCTTTCATCGATGCAAAGGCTGCAATAGGAAGTTCGTGAATACATGCTTCCACTCCGCCTGTGACAACAATGTCTGCTCGTCCTGTGCGAATCATCTCCATCGCATAACCAACAGCTTCAGCGCCAGATGCACATGCACTCACTGGTGTGTGAACACCAGCTTTTGCGCCAAGCTCTAGCCCAACATTTGCTGATGGGCCATTGGGCATAAGCATCGGAACGGTATGTGGACTAACAGACCTAGGTCCCTTTGCCTTCAAGATGTCATATTGATCTAGAACGGTGATCACCCCGCCGATACCTGATGCAATAACAACGCCTAAGCGTTCTTTATCAACATCGGGAGCGCCCGCGTCTTTCCATGCTTCACGGGCAGCGATCAAAGCAAATTGTTCTGAACGATCAAGGCGGCGCATTTCAACGCGCTCCATAACTTCAGATGGATCAACTGCAACTCGCGCAGCAAACTTCACCGTTGATTCATGGGTCCATGCTTCATCAGGAAGGGCATGAACGCCAGATTTTCCGGCAAGTGCATTAGTCCAGGTTGTTGGAACATCTCCGCCAAGAGGCGTCGTTGCTCCAAGTCCTGTAACTACTACGCGAGGTCTAGTCATCTAAAAGTGAATACTTACTTAGCTGCGCCTACGATGAAGTTCACAGCGTCACCAACGGTGGCCATCTTTGTTACTTCATCATCAGGGATCTTCACGCCGAAACGCTCTTCAGCGGCAACGACTACTTCAACCATGCTCAAGGAATCTACTTCGAGGTCATCGCTAAAGCTCTTGTTCATTTCGATCTTGCTTGCATCAATGCCAGCAACTTCAACAACGATCTCTTTGATTCCTGCGAGTACTGCATCTTGAGTTAGTGCCATTGTTCTTCTCTTTTCTTTTGTTTTCTTGAGGTTATTTCTGTGGTACCGGTGGTAGTTCGACGACTTGACCGGCATAAACCAGTCCAGCCCCGAATCCTAGGAGTAATGCGTTCTTGCCATGTAATTCTGGGTGTTCTGCGAGCAGAGCGTCCATGGCAAGGGGGACAGATGCGGCAGATGTATTACCTGTGGTGCGGATATCGCGTGCGATCGCCACACTTTCAGGCAATTCCATAGATTTAGCAAGAGAATCGATGATTCTCTCGTTTGCTTGGTGAGGAATGAAAGCAGCGATCTGATCTGGAGTTAATCCAGCATCAGCGATGATTTCTTTTCCTACCTTTGCAATTTCATAGACGGCCCAGCGAAATACCTTCTGTCCTTCTTGATGAATAACAGGCCACGCTGTCTGCGCCAAGTTAGCTCCTGGTTTGTAATCAAGCCAAGAAGGCACCATCGCAATGGCTTCTCTATTAGAAACATCTGAACCCATCATCGTCTTACTAATTCCCACGTGATCTGAAGGCCCAACAATGACGGCGCCTGCCCCATCAGCAAAGATGAAGGATGTTGCGCGGTCATCTAGATCAAGGAAATCTGAAATCTTCTCTGCGCCAATGACGAGCGCGTAAGTGGAAGTTCCGGTGCGCACCATGTCACTTGCCACGCCCACGCTATAACAAAAGCCCGCGCACGCTGCGTTCACATCAAAGGCGGCAGAGTTTTCAATGCCAAGGCGCAAGGCAACCTCTGTTGATGCGCTAGGTGTTTGATAAGGATACGTAATGGTGGCAAAGATGACTGTGTCGATATCGGCCGAAGTTAAACCTGCGCGTTTGATAGCGATCTTGCTCGCTTCCACTGCCATATCGGCAAGTGATTCATCAGCACCTGCCCAGTGACGGGTTTGAATACCGGTGCGCTGCTGGATCCATTCATCGCTGGAATCAATGCGCTCAACGAGCTCTGAGTTAGGAACTACACGCGCCGGCCGATATGCGCCAACAGAAAGTATTTGTGTGTCGCGCAGAGGCGCGCTGTTTTTAATGCTCATTTATTTGCCGCCATGCTCTTTAGCAAAGGCGCGAGCGCCGCTAATGTCATCTGGAGTTTTGAGCGCAAAAGTTTGAATCGAAGGCTCAGCGCGCTTAAGTAACCCAACAAGAGTTCCACCGGGCGCAACTTCAATCACTCCAGTCACACCAGAGTCAGCAAGAGTCTTCATGCATAGATCCCAACGGACTGGGCCGGCAACTTGGCCGACGATGCGAGCAATAAGGTCACTTCCACTTCTTACTATGGCACCATCTTTGTTGGAAAGCACGGCAATCCTGGCATCGGAAATCTTTTCGCCATTTGCCGCCGCCTGTAGCGCGCTCACAGCCGGGTTCATCACCGATGTGTGGAATGCACCGGAGACAGCGAGCGGGCGAACGCGAGATCCTTCAGGTGGATTTTCGGCCAGTTTCTCAAGAGCTGCAAGATCTCCTGCGGCAACAATCTGACCAGCGCCATTTTCATTTGCTGCTGTTAAGCCAAGAGAAGCAAGCGCGGCAATAACCACATCACGTTCTCCGCCGAGCACAGCAGACATTCCTGTATGGGAGTTGGTAGCAGCAGCAGACATTGCCCGCGCGCGCACATTGACTAGCTTCATTGCAGTAGATGCATCAAGTACGCCAGCAAGAGATGCGGCGGTGATCTCACCTACTGAGTGACCTGCAAAGAAGTTAATAGGTATCTCTTGTTGATCAAAGGTCTGCATAAAAGAGATAAGCCCTGCAGCAACTAAGAGCGGCTGAGCATGAGAGGTTTCGCGAATTTCATCTGCGCCAGCTGTAGTTCCAAGGGCGAGAAGATCAAGGCCGATCTCTTCCGACCATGTGGCAACAAGATCGCGAGCAGAACTCTCTTGAATCCAAGGCGATAGGAAGCCCGGCGTCTGGGCGCCTTGTCCTGGAGCAACGATCGCGAGCATTTGGAAAGTTTAAGACTGCGCATCGGTTACTCGGCAGTACGCCGTATGGATGGGCTCTCCTAGAATAAGGCAGTGAGCATCTACCTCGATCATGCGGCAACTACGCCGATGAGCCCTGTTGCGATCAAGGCGCTTACCGCTGCGATGGCAAAGACAGGTAATGCATCTTCGCTTCATACGCAGGGACGAAGTGTGCGCAAAGATGTCGAAGAGGCGCGCGAAGCAATTGCGCTGGCAAGTGGCGCTCGCCCCAATGAAATCATTTTTACCGGTTCTGGAACTGAAGCAAACAACCTAGCGGTGAAGGGTTTTTACTGGAGCGCTACCGGGCAAAATCCGCAGCGCAATGTGATTGTGATTGCCGCATTTGAACACCATGCGATCTTAGAACCCGTTGAGTGGCTAGAAAAACATGAAGGCGCGGTGCTGATTTATATTCCTATTACTCCCAGCGGTGTTGTGGATCTAGATGCGCTCGCCACAATCATTACAAGTCATGCAGGCAAGATCGCGCTTATCTCTGTCATGCACTCAAATAATGAACTTGGAACAGTTCAGCCGATTGCAGAGGTTGTAAAGCTTGCTGGAGATATTCCTGTTCACGTTGATGCTGTGCAGAGCTTTGGAAAAGTTGGATTTAACTTTGAAGAGTTGGGTGCAACGTCTGCAACTATTAGCGCCCATAAGATTGGCGGGCCTCTAGGAGTTGCCGCGCTTATTCTTCGCCGAGGTTTAGATATCACTCCTATTTTGCATGGCGGAGGCCAAGAACGAGATATCCGTAGCGGAACACTCAATGCCCCAGCCATTGTCGCCTTTGCTGCAGCTGCCACAGATGTTATTGCCCAGCGAGATGTGAACTACAAAAAAGTATCTACGCTGCGCGAGTTACTTAAAGAGAAAATTGCTCATTCAATTCCAGATGCGCAGTTCAATGGAGATGCCCCGCAGATGTTGCCGGGAGTTCTCAACGTCACTTTTCCAGGAACAGAGTCAGATAGTTTGCTTCTTCTGCTAGATGCTGAGGGAATTTGTTCATCAACTGGATCTGCCTGCAGCGCAGGAGTGCAACGCCCCAGCCATGTTCTTATGGCAATTGGATTATCAGAAGATCAAGCACGTTCATCTTTAAGATTTTCTTTAGGCCTAACTAATACAGAGGCCGAGATAAACGAAGTAGGCGAGAAGATTGCTGGCGTTGTTGCCAGAGCTCAAGCGGCGCTGGTGCGTTCATCATGAAGGTCATAGCAGCGATGAGTGGCGGCGTTGATTCAGCCGTTGCAGCAGCGCGCGCAGTTGAGATGGGTCATGAAGTTGTAGGCGTGCACTTAGCGCTTTCTAGTAACCCTCAGAAGTATCGCTCGGGGGCGCGAGGCTGTTGCACGATTGAAGATTCACACGATGCAAGGCGCGCAGCAGATGTCATCGGTATTCCTTTTTATATCTGGGATATGGCAGAGGAGTTTCACGACAACGTCGTAGAGAACTTCATTGAAGAGTATGCCCAGGGCCGCACGCCTAACCCATGCCTTCGCTGTAATGAAAAGATCAAGTTTGCAGCAGTGCTAGATAGAGCTAGCGCGCTGGGCTTTGACGCTGTTGCAACAGGTCATTACGCGCAGATTCAAGATGGGCCATCAGGTCGCACGATGCATCGCGCCGTTGATCCACTGAAAGATCAGTCTTATGTGTTGGCTGTTCTCAATGCCAAGCAACTAGCCAATGCGATGTTTCCGTTAGGTGATACCAAGAAGGAAGATGTGCGCAAAGAGGCAAAAGCGCGTGGACTCTATGTTGCTAATAAACCTGATTCACATGACATTTGTTTTATTCCTTCTGGCAATAATGCAGGATGGCTGCGCGATCGCTTAGGTGGCGAGAGTGGCCCAATCGTTGATCAAGAGGGAAATCAAGTAGGAGAGCACCAAGGTGCTTACACATACACAATCGGTCAGCGCCGCGGTCTTGGTTTAAGCGTTCCTGCTGAAGGCGGAGTTCCTCGTTATGTTTTAAAGATTGAACCAAAATCAAATACCGTTGTTGTTGGAACTAAAGATTTACTTGCAGTAAGTACCATCGTTGGAGAAAAGCCGATCTGGTGTGGAACGCCGCCAGTCTTTGATATTTCCCTCAGGGGATTTGCTCAGATCCGCGCCCACGGCGCAGCCCTTGCCTGCTCTTACATTGCAACAGAGACATCCATAACTGCGATCCTTGATGAGCCGCTGCTAGGACTTGCTACCGGACAAGGTTTAGTTATTTTTGATGGTGACCGCGTTGTTGGCTCAGCAACTGTCAGCGCTACGGAGTAATTTTTCCTTATGTCTTCTGAGATTGCGGAGAAAATAGACCAACTGGCCACGGTAATCCGTGACCATCAATTCCGCTATTACGTCTTAGATAAACCCATCATTAGCGATGGTGAATTCGATCTTCTACTCAAAGAGCTTGAAGGGCTAGAAAAAAAATACCCTCAATACAAAACCGCTGATTCACCCACTGCCACAGTCGGCGGGGGATTTGCTACGGAATTCCAACAGCGCGATCACATCGAGAAGATGATGAGCTTGGACAATGTATTTGGCGCAGATGAACTAGATACGTGGTTTGATCGAATCGAAAAATCAGATGTAAAGAACACATGGCTCTGTGAAGTAAAGGTAGATGGCCTTGCGATCAATCTGCTTTATAAAGATGGAGTTCTCACTCAAGCGCTCACCCGCGGTAATGGAGTCACCGGGGAAGATGTCACCCTGAACATAAAGACCATTAGCGCGATCCCACACCAACTTAAAGGTTCTAGTTTTCCAAAACTGTTAGAAGTTCGCGGTGAAGTTTTCTTCCCCACACAAGCCTTTAACGAATTCAATGACGCACTAGCCGCTGATGGGAAGACATCATTTGCAAACCCTCGCAATGCTGCTGCAGGTTCACTTCGCCAGAAAGATCCTCGTGTAACAGCGAGTAGGCCCTTATCTATGGTTGTTCATGGAATTGGTGCATGTGAAGGCGCTTCTTTTGATTCCCAATCCGGTGCGTACGATCTTCTTGCCTCCTGGGGCTTGCCAACAAGTAAGCGCACAAAAGTAGTCAAGAGCCGCGCTGAAGTTCTAGATTTTATTAATTACTACGGTGAACACCGCCACGATGTTGAACATGAGATAGATGGCGCTGTTATCAAAGTCAATGAAATCAGTGTTCAAGAACAACTTGGGTTTACATCCAGAGCGCCTAAATGGGCGATTGCCTTTAAGTATCCACCTGAAGAGGTAACAACAAAGCTGCTGGACATCAAAGTGAGCGTTGGTCGCACAGGACGCGTAACACCGTTTGCCTTTATGGAGCCTGTTCTTGTTGCCGGTTCAACAGTCAGTAATGCCACACTCCATAACCAAGAAGAGGTCATCCGCAAAGGCATATTAATTGGCGACACGGTCATCATTCGAAAAGCGGGAGATGTTATTCCTGAAGTTGTGGGTCCTGTTGTTGAGAAACGTAACGGAAGTGAGAAGGCATTTGTCATGCCGACAAAGTGCCCAGATTGCGCAAGCAAACTACGCGCAATTAGTGAAGGTGATGTTGATATTCGTTGTCCAAATACGCAGAGCTGTCCTGCCCAATTGCGTGAGCGCCTCTATTACATCGGTTCTAGATCTGCCCTTGATATTGATGTTCTGGGATATGAAGCAGCATCAGCCCTGCTGGATAGCAAGCTTGTAGAAGATGAAGGCGATCTCTTTGCTCTGACTGAGAAAGATTTAGGAAAGTCAGAGTTCTTTACGAAAAAGAATGGCGGCGCAGGAAAGAATGCTGAAAAGCTTATTGCGGCCCTAGAGGGAGCAAAGAGCAGACCGCTCTGGCGCATTCTTGTTGCCTTATCTATTCGCCACGTTGGTCCAACTGCCGCGCAAAGCTTGGCAAAGGCATTTGGTTCAATCGATGCAATATCTGCCGCATCCTTAGAAGAGTTATCAGCCGTCGATGGAGTAGGCGGGATCATCGCTGAATCGGTGATCGAATGGTTTGATGTTGATTGGCACAAAGCGATCATTAAGAAGTGGAAGAAAGCTGGCGTGCAACTCGAGGAAACATTTGTCAATGAGAACCCCCAGACACTTGCAGGGCTCACACTTGTCGTTACTGGCTCCCTTGAGAGCTTCACCCGTGACGGGGTTGATGAAGTGATTGTTTTACATGGTGGCAAGAGCGCAGGATCAGTATCAAAGAAGACTGATTTTGTTGTCGTGGGAGATGCACCTGGATCAAAGGCTGCCAAGGCGGAAGAGTTGGGTGTGAAAATATTGAACGAGGCACAATTTAAGCAATTACTTGCTAGCGGCCCGGATGCGTTAAAGTAGTGCCATGTTCACATCAGTTTTCTTGAAAGAAGCAGGCGCTATCGTGCGCCACGAACCAGCATCTCCAGTTTTCTTTGGCCTCTTTGCCTTCGGAGTTCTTTCATTTCTTCTCTATCTTGTCCTTCGCTTAGACCGGGACTAATACCATCGCAAAAGTTGGAATATTGGGCGGAACATTTGACCCAATACATAGAGGTCATCTGCATATCATCGAATCACTTTCACAAGACTTTGATTCCATCATGGTTATGCCAGCAGGAAATCCATACATGCGAGATCACGCGCCGCAAGCAAATGGTTTTGATCGTGTAGAGATGTGCACACGCGCTCTCGATGATCTACCAAGCGCCGTCCAAGAAAAGACAGTTCTGACTGATTTAGAGGTCAGACGAGATGGTCCAACATATGCGATCGACACGATTGGACAACTCAAACCCTTTTTCCCTAATGACACATTCACTCTCATTCTTGGCTCAGACGCCGCAGCAGGATTTGATAAGTGGCACAGAGTTGATGCGCTCAAGAAGGTTGTCGAGGTTCTTGTTGTCAGAAGGCCTGGGGAATCAGCTAATGCCTCTGGATTTAAAGAAGTTGAAATTGACGCGCTAGATATCTCTGCAACGAAGGTGCGTGAGCTTATTGAGTCAGGCGCTGATGTATCTGAATACATTTCCGATTCAGTGTTGGAATATATCAAGGAGCGTGGCTTATATGGCAGCAAGTGAGAGCGTTAAGAAGCTCACGCAATTAGCAGCAACTGTTATCTCTGAAAAACTTGGTGTAGATATCATCGCTTTAGATATGACAGATCAGATGCTTCTCTCTGAGGTCTTTCTAATCGCAACAGCTAACAACGAACGTCAGGTTGAAGCGATTGCCGATGAGGTCTATGAAAAGCTCGGGGCAATTGGCGAGAAGCCAATTCGCCGCGAAGGTAAGGGCCAATGGGTATTACTTGATTACAGCGATCTTGTTGTTCACATTCAAAGCGAGGAACTTCGTAGCTATTACATGCTCGATCGTTTGTGGAATGACTGCCCTCGCATTGAACTTGAAATCGTGGAAGCTCGCTAATTCATGTCTGATTCCCCACGCATTGTTCTCTGGCGCCATGGGCAGACGGATTGGAATATCCAAAATCGGTTTCAAGGACATTCTGATATTCCACTAAACAAAGTGGGGGAGTATCAAGCAGCTCACGCTGCAAAGATCTTGGCAGCAATGACCCCAAGTAAAATCATCGCAAGTGATCTGATGAGAGCAAAGCAAACTGCCTCAAAACTATCTGAATTACTCAATCTTCCTGTTGCTATTGATTCTGATCTTCGCGAAACAAATGGCGGAAATTGGGAAGGTAAAACTGGGGAGCAAAACCGCGAAGAAGATCATGAGCGCTTTACAGGATGGCTCAGTGGCGATGATGTTCGCGCCGGTGAAATTGGTGAAACAAGAACTGAAGTGGCCGAGCGCGCTGTTCGAGCTATTGAAAAAGCAATGAAAGATGAAAGTGGAACTGTTGTCTTTGTTACTCATGGCGGAGCAGCAAGATGCGCGCTTGGTAAGTTATTGGGTATTGCATATCCACAATGGGCAGCCCTTGGTGGTCTTTCAAATGCATGTTGGAGCGTTTTAGAGCGCGATCGAAATGATCGTTGGACATTAGCTGAGCACAATGCGGGCTCTATTCCTGAACCTGTTTTTGGCAACGAAACTGGCGCTTAAAATAAGATAGAGTGCGCTTTCTTATTCAGTTATGTGAATGAGGGGATATGGCGCAGTTGGTAGCGCGCTTCCATGGCATGGAAGAGGTCAGGGGTTCGAATCCCCTTATCTCCACAATGAAAAGTAAAGTGAAAATACCTGCGCGGTGGGATACCTCTGCCATACCAGACCTGACTGGGAAGAATTTTCTGATCACTGGCGCGACTAGTGGCTTAGGTTTAGAAACCGCAAAAGCACTTGCTGCAAAGAACGCTCAAGTGACAATTACTGCGCGAAGCGCTGCTAAAGGTGAAAAGGCGTTGAAGCAGACGGGCGCCCAGGAATTCATTGAGTTAGATCTTGCAGATCTTTCAAGCGTTCATAAAGCTGCAAAAGAAGTAAAGAAAAAATATGACGTTGTATTTCTCAACGCTGGAATCATGGTGCCGCCTTTCACAAAGACTGTTGATGGCTTTGAATCTCAGATGGCGACAAATCATCTTGGTCATTTCGCATTCACTGGACTCATAGCAAAGCAGATCACTGGGCGTGTAGTTGTCACATCAAGCTTTGCTCATAGACTTGGAAATCTTGGTGACGGAACTAAAAAAGAGATTGAGAACCGAATTCGCGGGATAGGTAAGTACTCACCGTGGGGGGCTTACGGAGATTCCAAGCTTGCCAATTTACTTTTTGTTAATGAACTTGAACGGATGAGAGTAAAAAACGGTGGATTTATTCCCATTGCCGCTCACCCTGGTTGGGCGAATACAAATCTTTTTGCTCACGATGAGAAGACCAATTTCTTTGCACAGATGGGCCACCTTTTTGGTCGTATTGCTCAAAGCGCCTCTCAAGGTGCCCTACCTCAACTATGTGCTGGAACATATGCGGGAATCAGCAAGAGTGTATTTATTGGGCCCGAGCATTTTGAATTACGTGGCCATCCAAAGACTACTCGAGCTAAATCACTTGCCTATGACGCAGAGTTTGCAGCCAACCTCTGGCAGGTGTCGGAGTCGCTGACTGGTGTCGCATGGGAGAATTCTGTCCATGCATGAGGCCTATGACTTCCAAGGAATTCAAGAGAAGTGGCTTCCGGTTTGGGACAAACTAGAACCGTTTAAATCAGGCTGGGCAGATGATGCACGTCCGAAGAAATATGTCTTGGATATGTTTCCTTATCCTTCTGGTGATTTACATATGGGCCATGCAGAGGCGTACGCGCTAGGTGATGTCATCGCTCGTTATTGGATTCAAAAAGGTTTTAACGTCATGCATCCCATCGGTTGGGATTCATTTGGTCTGCCAGCTGAAAATGCTGCAATCAAACGTGGAAGTGATCCACGTGAGTGGACCTATGAAAATATTGAAATTCAAAAGGCGTCTATGCGTCGTTATGCATGTTCCTTTGACTGGGACCGCGTTCTTCACACCTCAGACCCTGAGTACTACAAATGGAATCAGTGGTTATTTTTGGAGATGTATAAGAAAGGTCTTGCTTATCGCAAAGACTCAGCAGTGAACTGGTGCCCAAGTTGCCAGACAGTGTTAGCAAATGAGCAGGTAGTTGCAGGACTTTGTGAGCGCTGTGATAGCGCAGTAACCAAGAAAAAGCTCAACCAGTGGTACTTAAAGATCACTGATTATGCCGATCGTTTGCTAGATGACATGGAGCAACTAGAAGGCAAATGGCCTGAGAAAGTTCTCATGATGCAGCGCAACTGGATTGGCCGCTCACAAGGGGCGGAAGTGAGCTTTGAGATTGAAGGAAGAAGTGAACCTGTCACTATCTACACAACTCGTCCTGACACTTTATATGGCGCTACTTTTATGGTCGTTGCCGTTGATAGCGCACTTGCAGCAGAACTTGCCAAGGGAACGCCTGCAGAGAAGTCATTTGCCGAGTATTTAGATAAAACAAAAGCAGCAAGTGATATCGATCGCCTTGCAACAGACCGTCCAAAGACCGGCGTCTTCTTAGAGCGTTATGCAATTAATCCAGTTAATGGGGAGAAGTTACCTATCTGGGCAAGTGACTACGTATTAGCTGATTACGGAACTGGCGCCATCATGGCCGTTCCAGCACACGATCAACGAGATTTAGATTTTGCTCGAGCAATGAAGCTGCCTGTCAAAGTTGTTGTAAACACAGGTGAAGAAGATCCAAATTCAACCGGAATCGCCACAGGCGGTGATGGAGAGCTTGTGAATTCAGGATCTCTTAATGGTCTTTCTAAAGATGAAGCGATTAAAAAAATTACCCAAGAGCTTGCTGCTAAAGGCTTAGGAAAAGGCGCGAAGAACTATCGCTTGCGCGATTGGCTCATCTCTCGCCAACGTTTCTGGGGAACACCTATTCCTATTATTCATTGCCCTAAGTGCGGTGAGGTTGCCGTTCCAGAAAGCCAACTTCCAGTTGAACTGCCGAGCGCAAAAGGACTAGACCTTAAGCCAAAGGGCGCATCTCCACTTGGAGCACTTGAAGAGTGGGTCAATGTGAAGTGTCCAAAATGTGGAGCAGATGCCAAGCGTGATGCTGACACGATGGATACATTCTTTGATTCATCTTGGTATTTCCTGCGTTATACAAGTGTGAATAACACAGAGAAAGCCTTTGATGACAAAGCAGTAAAGACATGGCTTCCAGTAGATCAATATGTTGGCGGCGTAACCCACGCGATCTTGCACCTTCTTTATTCACGCTTCTTCACCAAGGTATTACATGATCTCGGTCATTTGAATTTCACAGAACCGTTCACCGCTCTTTTAAACCAAGGAATGGTCCAGATGGATGGCTCAGCGATGTCTAAATCGCGAGGCAATCTTGTTCGTCTATCTGATGAGCTTGCAACACATGGCGTGGACGCTATTCGCCTTTCTATGGTTTTTGCAGGTCCTCCTGAAGATGACATCGACTGGGCAGATGTTTCACCTGCCGCTTCATTTAAGTTCTTAAACCGCGCTTGGCGCTTATCAGGAGACGTTGAGAGCAAACCAGGCGTTGATTTCACCAAAGGTGATTTAGCTCTGCGCAAGGCAACAGCCAAGAGCCTCAATGACATTTCATTTGCTGTGGAAACTTTCCGATTTAACGTTGCAGTTGCTCGCGTCATGGAGCTTGTAAATGTCACACGCAAGGCAATTGATAGTGGATGTGGGCCAGCAGATCCCGCTGTTAGAGAAGCTGCAGAAGCAGTTGCGCTCTCCCTTTCTCTGATTGCCCCATATACAGCTGAAGATATGTGGGAGCGCCTTGGACATAAGCCTGCAATTGCACTTGCTGGTTGGCCAACCATTGATCCTGCCCTTCTTGAAGAAGATGCAGTGACCGCTGTCCTTCAGATCAACGGGAAGATCAAGGATCGCATTGAGGTCGCGCCAAATATCTCTGATGCTGACTTAGAAAAACTTGCCTTTGAGAACGCTGCGATCAAAGCAGAACTTGGTGACAGTAAGGCGCAGAAAGTTATTACGCGCGCGCCTAAACTTGTTAACATCGTTATTTAATACACAAGCAATAACTTCTTGAGCAATCCACGTACTTCACCTGGCTTAATCTGCCGCTATGTTCGAATTTCCTCAATTTAGCGATATACAAAAGCGTGCTATCTATATAGCCCTTGCAGCCGCACTTGCCGTGGGAGCGATCTTTTTCTCACTCTCACGTGGCAATGCACAGCCTTCACCACAACCGACGTTTACCCCCGTCTTTACTCCTGCGCCAGTCATTCCAACAACAATTGTTGTTGATGTCTCGGGCAAGGTATTACATCCTGGTATTTACACACTCCCACAAGGAGCGCGCGCAGCAGATGCAATTAAAGCAGCGGGTAAACAACTGCGCGGTGTTTCACTCACCGATATCAACCTGGCGCAGGTGCTCTCCGATGGTCAGCAAATAATTGTGGGCGCACCGCAAATTGTTGCCAGTTCATCAAAGGGGAGAAAGGCAGGTGCTACAAGCAAAGCAAAGATCACTAGCGGCACAATCAATATAAACACCGCAACGGTTGCGCAATATCAACAACTTCCAGGTATTGGCGCCGTTATGGCAGCAAGGATTCTCACCTATCGCACGGCGCACGGCCTCTTCGCAACGATTGATGATTTAGGCAAAGTAAGTGGAATGGGCAAGAGCAAATTCGCCAATCTCAAAAGCTTTATTCGGGTGTAAGGCCAGATCTTCACCTTTTTGTTATAGGTGTTGCGATCTGGATAGGCGCGGCCGCTGTTGGTTTGATCTCTCCGATATGGATGATGCTTGCGATTCCGCTCATCGCATGGCTTATTGGTTGGCATCAAAGCTCAGCGGTAGTTCTTATTACAGCTCTTCTTGCAGGCGCCCTTCTTATGGGGATCAGGGAGAGGTCACTCTCTCATTCATTTCTCTCTCCATTTTTAGATAAAAAGATCAGCGTTTTACTTGTCGCATCGGTTCGTTCTGATCCAGTGCTGGGTCAGCCAAAAGTAATGGCTGGGTATACAAGACCTGCTACTACGACCATGCTGGTGACTGCAATTTCGGTAGAGGCAAACAAGACTCTCTATAAGACGCACTTACCACTTCGATTCACTACCCCTCAGCAGATTCACTTTCTTCCCGGAACTGTGATTTCATGTCGGGGGATTCTCTATTCCACATCTGAAAAACGTGTAGCAGGACTTTTTGCGGAAAGAGGCGCCATCACCTTTGTACATGGAGCAGGGGAGATCGGTTTAATCTCTGGCGCTATTCGAAGCGATTACAGGGCTGTTGCAACACGGGTAGGCGGAGATGCTGGAGCGCTCATGCCTGGGTTTGTATTGGGAGACACTTCACTTGAAAGACATCCATTTGTAGTTGATATGCAACGGGCTGGGCTTACACATCTAACGGCCGTGAGCGGCGAGAACTTTGTTGTGATTGCAGCGTTCATGATGTGGTTTCTGCAATGGTTTATCGCTCGTATTCGGATCAGACTTCTTATTAACTCACTTGTACTTATTGGATTTATCTTCCTTGTTCACCCCTCACCATCTGTCTTGCGAGCAACAGTTATGGTTTCCGTCGTGCTTCTTGCTAGGGCGCGTGGGCAGAAAGCATCTGCAATGCCTGCTCTTGGCTTGGCAATCGCCTTACTTATTCTGCTTGATCCATTTCAAGCAATTGATCCTGGATTTGCGCTCTCTGTTGGAGCAACCGCTGGGATTTTGCTCCTTTCAAAGCCAGTGACTAGCTATCTGACTCGTCATCTGAAAAGTGAGAAACTTGCATCACTTGCAGCAATTTCAATCTCGGCAAATCTCATTTGTATGCCAATTGCTGTTGCAATATCCGGTCAGTTTTCACTTACTTCACTGATCAGCAATATTTTGGTTGAAACCATAGTTGGGCCTGTCACAATCGTCGGATTTATTGCTGCGCTCTTCTGTCCCTTTTTACCCTCCCTTTCGTACATCATGCTTCTGACCCAAAAGCCATTAACGGCGTGGGTCTGCTTGGTTGCGAAGGTTTCGGCAAAAGTTCCCGTACTTTCGATCAGCAAAGGCTTCGCAGGCGCAGGGATTATCTGCCTTGTCTTCCTTTGTGGGTGGATCACTTTAAGATGGCGCTCGTGGGCATAACGCTAATTCAAGGGGCAGAGGATCTTCTCGCCGACCGAGCAATTGCCGATGTTGTTGCAGCCAATAAAGGCGCAACGGTCACTCAATTAGATGCTGAAACCTTAGAGCTAGGTGGAATAACTGACGCCCTTGCGCCATCTCTATTTGGAGATGCTCGCATTATTGTTATTAAGGCAATCCAAGATTTAGCAGCAGATTTAGCAGATGAAATCACAGAGTATCTAGATAACCCAGATACCGGAGTCGAGCTAGTTCTTTGGCATAAAGGCGGGGTTAAAGGAAAAGCCTTGCTGGAGAAGATAAAAAAACTTAAGCCCACATTTATTGAAGTTGAAGCTATAAAGAAGGAAAGTGATAAGTCAGAGTTTGTGAGAAGTGAATTCTCTAGACTTGGTCGCAAGATTTCAGCAGATGCCGTGCAGGCGATTGTTGACGCACTTGGAAGTGATATGCGCGAGCTCTCTGCTGCATGTTCCCAATTAGCATCTGATGTGCAGGCTGGGTCAGCAATTGGTATTGAAGATGTCGAGAAATTCCAACAAGGACGTATCGAAACAACAGGATATGACGTTGCTGATGCAACGCTGGATGGAAAGACAGATCAAGCCTTGATTGCACTTCGCCAAGCACTTCAAACAGGAGTAGATCCTGTGCTCATCATTACAGCTCTCTCTGGTTCTATTAGAACTCTTGCAAAAGTATCGGGTGCTAATAGAGGAGCTAAATCATTTGAATTGGCATCTTCTCTTGGTTTACCTCCATGGCAGATTGATAAGGCCAGAAGGCAATTGGGAGGATGGACTCCTTCTACTTTGGCGGGGGCTGTTGTGGCACTGGCCCAAGCAGATGCTGATATCAAAGGCGCAGCTTCTGACCCTATTTACGCCTTAGAGCGCACAGTTATCGCTATTTCACGCGCAAGAAATAAGGGCTAAATCCCAGTTTGAGGCAGGGTGGCTCTGGCTGATAACCTACGCATCTGTTCCTGTGGGACATTACAAATACCGACCGAGTACTAATTAAAAGAATTGAGTTAAATAAGTGGCAAACATCAAGTCTCAGATCAAGCGAATCAAGACCAATGAGAAGGCACAAGAACGCAACAAGTCTGTGCGCTCATCGATCAAGACTGCGATCCGCCGCTTTAAAGATGTAGCTGCTGCCGGTGATGCTGCAAAGACTCGCGATGAACTTCGCGCTGCATCAAAGGCTCTTGATATTGCTGTTTCAAAGGGTGTCCTTCACGCTAACGCAGCTGCAAACAGAAAGTCTGCAATGGCTAAGGCAGCTAATAAGTCTTCTAAGTAATCTAGTTTCCGCAAGCGCTGCGCCCGGAGAAAAATGCCCGCAATACCATTAGCGCAAGCGCCGCAACCATCTAAAACAAAGCAAGAGCAGATTCGCAATTTCTGCATCATCGCCCACATCGATCACGGCAAATCTACTTTGGCTGACCGCATGCTTGGAATTACCGAGGTAGTTGAACAACGCAATATGCGCGCGCAATATCTCGACCGCATGGATATCGAACGCGAACGCGGAATCACAATTAAATCTCAGGCTGTTCGTCTTCCTTGGCGTTCTGGTTTAGACAATCAGGAATACATCTTGAACATGATCGATACTCCAGGTCACGTGGACTTCACCTATGAAGTCTCTAGATCACTCGCAGCATGTGAAGGCGCAGTTCTGCTCGTGGATTGCGCTCAAGGAATTGAAGCCCAAACTCTAGCTAACTTGTATTTAGCAATGGAAAATAACCTCACCATTATTCCTGTACTCAACAAGATTGATTTACCAGCAGCGCAACCAGAGAAGTTTGCCGAGGAGCTTGCCAAACTCATTGGCTGTCAGCCAGAAGATTGCTTACGAGTCTCAGGTAAGACTGGTGAAGGTGTCAAAGAATTACTCGACCAAATTGTTGCTCAAATTCCTGCGCCAAGTGGAGATGCTAATGCTCCAACGCGCGCGCTGATTTTTGACTCTGTCTATGACAGCTATCGCGGTGTTGTCACTTATGTTCGCGTAAAAGATGGTCACTTAACTGCCCGTGATCAGATTCAAATGTTTTCAACTGGTGTACGACATGAAATGCTCGAAGTAGGCGTCATCTCACCTGAACCAGTTGCATCAAAAGGACTTGGCGTTGGTGAAGTAGGTTATGTAATTACAGGCGTGAAGGATGTCCGCCAATCACGTGTGGGCGACACAATTACTACTTACAACAATCCAACAAAGACAGCGCTGGCTGGATATAAAGATCCGCGCCCGATGGTTTTCTCTGGGCTGTTTCCATTAGATGGCGCTGATTTCCCACTTCTTCGTGAGGCCCTAGATAAATTACAACTCAACGACGCTGCGTTAGTTTATGAACCAGAGAGTTCAGCGGCGCTTGGTTTTGGTTTCCGTTGCGGATTCCTTGGGCTCTTACATATGGAAATTGTGCGCGAGAGGCTTGAGCGCGAATCCAATCTTTCACTCATTTCTACTGCCCCTAACGTTGTTTACACAGTGACAGATGGCAGCGGCAAAGAGATCATTGTGACTAATCCTTCTGAGTATCCAGATGGCAAGATTGAAAAGGTTGAAGAGCCTATTGTTCGCGCAACCGTGCTTGCACCAGCTGAATTTATTGGAACGATCATGGAGCTCTGCCAAGAGCGGCGCGGAGTTCTCCTCGGCATGGATTATCTTTCTGAAGATCGTGTGGAAATCCGTTACACCTTGCCTCTTGCTGAAATTGTCTTTGACTTCTTTGATCAACTCAAATCCCGCACAAAAGGTTATGCATCTTTGGATTATGAGCCAGTTGGTGAATCTGAAGCTGATTTGGTGAAAGTGGATATCTTGCTGCAAGGTGAGAAAGTAGATGCCTTTAGCGCAATCGTTCACAAAGATAAGGCTTATGCCTACGGAACGATGATGACTGGCAAATTGCGTGAGCTGATCCCAAGGCAGCAGTTTGAAATCCCTATCCAGGCAGCAATTGGCGGCAGGATTATCGCCCGAGAATCTATTCGCGCTATTCGCAAGGATGTTCTTGCTAAGTGTTATGGCGGAGATATCTCCCGTAAGCGCAAACTTCTTGAGAAACAGAAAGAAGGTAAGAAGCGCATGAAGATGGTGGGACGCGTAGAAGTTCCACAAGAAGCGTTCGTTGCAGCCCTTGCCACAGATGCTGATATTGATAAAGCAAAGGCCAAAGCAAAAGAGCAAGGCTAATTTGAATGAATAATGAACTAGCCTTTTACGTTCATATTCCTTACTGCGCTAGGCGCTGTGGTTACTGCGACTTCAATACTTACACACCATCTGAGCTTTCAATCTCTTCAGATCTCTCAGGTGTTTCCCGTAATTACATCGATCTCGTGATCGCTGAGATTTCAAGCGCGCGAAAGGTCAGTAAAGCTGATGTTGTTCCGACAATCTTCTTTGGCGGGGGAACCCCAACGCTTATGGAGCCCAAGGATTTAGGCAGAGTTATTGCAGCAATTAAGAATAATTTTGATCTAGCGCCAAACGCTGAGATCACCACTGAAGCAAACCCAGATACAGTGAATAAGTCCAAACTTGCAGAGCTTCGTGAAGTGGGAATCAACAGAATCTCTTTTGGCATGCAATCTGCTGTGCCACATGTTCTAGCTTCCCTTGATCGCACTCACAATCCTGCCAATGTTGCCCAGAGTGTGAAGGACGCGCGCGCCGCTGGTTTTGATGAAGTAAGCGTTGATCTGATCTATGGAACTCCTGGTGAATCTATGAGTGATTGGCAGGAGAGCATTGATACGGCCTTATCACTACCCATCTCACACATCTCCGCATACGCCCTCATTGTTGAGCAGGGAACAAAGCTCGGCGCTCAGGTAAAACGCGGCGAAGTAGTAATGCCAGATGATGATGAAACTGCAGATAAATATTTACTTGCCGACGAGAAATTTAAGGCCGCCGGCTTAGATTGGTATGAGCTGAGCAATTGGTCAAAGCCAGGCAGTGAATCCAAACACAATCTTGCCTATTGGAACGGTGCTAACTGGTGGGGCGCAGGACCCGGAGCTCATTCACATATTGATGGGAAACGTTGGTGGAATGTGAAGCACCCAACTGCATATAAGGAAAAGATTTCATCTGGGCAAAGTCCCATGCATGATCAAGAAGAGCTCACTCTTGAAGAAAAATCTAGTGAACGCATCATGCTGGAGATCAGACTTGCTCGGGGTATTGATTCCAAAACCTTAACCGCTGAGCAAATATCAACCCTTGAAGGATTTAAGAATCAGGGGCATCTGCTCGAAGACTCTTGGTCCTCAGGGCGAATCGTTCTCAGCACGAGCGGGCGGCTTATTGCTGATCGAATCGTGCGAGAAATCCTTTCGTAGTAGATTTGGCAATTATGCAGGAACGTCAGCTAGAGATATTGCGCGCCATTGTCGATGAGTATGTCGCAACCGAAGAGCCGGTCGGTTCTAAAGCAATTGCAGAGCGCCATGGCCTTGGCGTTTCTCCTGCCACGATTCGAAACGATATGGCTGTTTTAGAGGATGCTGGATTGATTAAGCAGCCTCATACGAGCGCTGGTCGAATTCCAACTAATACCGGATATCGCTTATTTGTAGACAAGCTTGCAACTATCAAGCCACTTTCAACAGCTGAGCGCCGCGCAATTGAAACCTTTATGAGTAATGCCAACAACCTAGATGATTTGCTTGCACGTACAGCAAAATTGCTTGCCCAACTGACTAAGCAAGTTGCTGTTATTCAATATCCCGATGAGAACAAAGTAGTCCTTGCTGGCACAGCAAATCTTGCTCGAAATAGTAGCCAAGAATCTGCAGCCTCAATTTTTCCAGTGCTTGAAGCACTAGAAGAGCAGGTTGTACTTCTCAAACTTCTTGCCGATGCCAACGATCAAGTGCGAGTGCGTATTGGTAAAGAGCAAGCAGAGAAAAGCTTGCAGACTACGTCTTTGGTGAGCGTTGAATTTGGCGGCCGTGGCAAGACTCATGGAGCTATCGGCGTGCTTGGACCTACACGTATGGACTACTCAGCCACAATGACCACAGTCAACGCCGTTGCCCGTTATATCGGTGAGTTCATCAGCGAGGAAAAACGTGGCTGATTTCTACCAAGCACTGGGCGTTGATAGAGATGCATCTTTTGATGATATTAAAAAGGCATATCGCAAACTTGCCCGCGAACTTCATCCTGATGTAAATCCTGATCCTAAGGTTCAAGATCAATTCAAAGAGATTACTGCCGCCTATGAAGTTCTCAGTGATCCAGATAAGCGTCAGAAATATGATTTAGGTGGAGATCCTTTCTCCCAATTCGGCGGGTCAGCAAACTTTGGTTTTGGCGACATCATGGATGCATTTTTTGGCGGGGGAGGACAAAGAGGACCACGTCCTCGTGCTCGCGCTGGCCAAGATGCACTCATTGGCATTGAACTTGATTTACAAGAAGCGTGTTTTGGTTGCGATCGCGAACTCACTGTTGATACCGCCGTGCGTTGCACAAAGTGCAGTGGAACTGGCTCTGCAGATGGTGGCAAACCACAAGCATGTGGAATTTGTAAGGGTCGCGGTGAGATTCAACAGGTCACTCGTAGCTTTATTGGAAATGTGATGACTAGCCGTCCATGTAATAACTGCGGTGGATACGGCTCCATTATTTCCTCTCCTTGCACAGAGTGCGCAGGAGATGGACGCGTAAGAAGTCGTCGCACACTCAATGTGAAGATTCCTGCCGGCGTAGAAACTGGCAATCGAATTCAAATGAGCGGTCAAGGTGAAGTTGGTCCCGGAGGCGGTCCAGCAGGAGATCTCTATGTTGAGATCGTTGAGCTACCTCATGAGTTTTTAGTTCGTGATGGAAACGATCTTCACATCTCGGTTTCAATTCCTATGACATCTGCAGCCCTTGGAACACATGTCACCATCGAAAGCCTGGATGGACCACAAGATGTCAGCATCAAGGCAGGTTTCCAAAGCGGTGAGATGATCACACTCAAAGGACTTGGCATGAGCAAGCTGCGAGGAAGTGGCCGTGGTGATCTGATCGTTCATGTTGAAGTACTCATACCAACCAAGCTTGGTAAAGATGAAGAAGAGCTTTTGAAGAAACTTGCCCAAGTGCGAGGCGATAAGCCGGAGCAGGTAGAGATCCATCGACGCGGAAAGCACGAACATAGTTTCTTCTCGCGCTTTCGTGATGCGTTTAACCGCTAATGCTCTCTCTATTTTTTGTTCCTGCTCTGCCTGAATCAGGCCCCGTCGCGATTACCGGCGATGAAGCCCATCATGCAATCAAAGTCACCCGCATGGAAGTTGGCGATGAAATATTGGTAGCAGATGGAAGCGGAGCGTGGGTTCAAGGCAAAGTATCTTCAGTAGATAAGAAAGTATTAACCGTGGAGCCCCTTGCTCGAGGAGCTACACAGAAATCAAAGCCACAACTTATCGTGGTTCAAGCTTTAGCAAAATCTGATCGCTCAAAAGAAGCAGTAGAACTTATGACGGCTGCAGGAGCCGACATGATCATTGGCTGGCAAGCTGAGCGAAGTATCGCTAAGTGGCAAGATGATTTTCTAGATAAATGGAGTACTACTGCCCTTACTGCATGCAAACAGTCACGCCGCTTTGATCTCCCGGTTATTGAAGGACCGATCTCTACTGCTGAAATTGGAAAACGTTTTGGGCAAAATGCAATACTTTTAATTTTTCATGAAAGTGCAACACAGAGTCTTTCTGCATTCTTTGAAAACTATGCAGAAGGTGCATCAGATGGCCTTCCTATTGTTTGCGTGATTGGACCGGAGGGTGGAATTAGTGAGGCAGAACTTGATGCCCTTGGTGGGGCCGGCGGACATGTTGTCCTACTTGGCCAAGAAGTTTTCCGTTCAGCGCACGCGGGTTTCGCCGCGCTATCTGCCATACAAGCGCTGATCAAGCGCTGGTAGGAGTAACGTAATTTCTATGACCTGCATATTCTGCAAGATCGCACAGAAGGAAATCCCAAGTGATTTTCTTTATGAGAGTGAGAAGGTTGTTGCTTTCAATGACCTCACTCCACAAGCACCTGTTCACGTCTTAGTTATTCCAAAAGCACACTTTGAAAATGCAGGGGAGCTCTCAGAAGCAGAACCTTTGGTGCTTGCCGAGCTCTTTACTGCAGCCAAAAAGATTGCCCAAGAACGTGGGCTAGATGGCTACAGAACCACTTTTAATACCGGAGCAAGCGCTGGTCAGAGCGTCTTTCACGCACATCTTCACCTTTTAGGTGGGCGTCCGTTCGCGTGGCCGCCCGGTTAAGCATAAGATTTGAAGTAATGGAGAAACACCTTTTGCCACCGGCGATCATCGTTCCGACTGCAATTCCCATGGTCGCATTTACTGGACCCAATGATGCATACCTTCGAATTTTTGAGACAACATTCCCTGATGTGAAAATGACCGTGCGTGGAAATGAAATCTTTCTCAGCGGCGATTTAGAACAATCTGAAAAGTGCGAAGCACTCATGAAAGAACTTCTGGTTCTTTTGCGCGCTGGGCAGAACCTCAGCGCAGATACGATCCATAAATCCGTTGCGATGATCAAGCATGTTCCAGCAGACCACCCTGCAGAAGTTCTCTCTCTTAACATTTTAAGTAACCGCGGAAAAACAATTCGCCCAAAGACCGCGAATCAAAAGCGTTATGTGGAGGCGATTGGCGAAAACACAATCACATTTGGCGTTGGTCCAGCAGGAACAGGCAAGACCTATCTTGCCATGGCAAAGGCAATTCAAGCTCTGCAGGCAAAAGAAGTAAACCGCATTATTTTGACTCGCCCTGCTGTTGAAGCAGGAGAGAAGCTTGGCTTCTTGCCAGGAACTCTTCAAGAGAAGATCGATCCTTATCTTCGTCCGCTCTTCGATGCTCTGCACGACATGATTGATCAAGAATCAATTCCGCGCCTTATGGCCGCAGGAATTATTGAAATTGCTCCTCTTGCCTATATGCGTGGGCGCACGCTCAATGATGCTTTTGTGATTTTAGATGAAGCGCAGAACACCAGCGCTGAGCAGATGAAGATGTTCTTAACACGTCTTGGCTTTGGATCAAAGATGGTTGTCACAGGAGATATCACCCAGGTTGATCTGCCTCATCACCAACAATCTGGCCTAAAGATTGTGGAAGAAGTATTGGAAGGCCTTGATGATATTTGCTTCATGCACTTGGGGGCTGAAGATGTTGTTCGAAATCGTTTAGTTGGAGACATTGTTACGGCATATGCAGAATTTGATGCGCAGGTGCCAAGCAATACTCGCTCAGCTCGCTTTGGAAGCGGTGATCGCTAATATCACCTTCTTCTTGGTGATGCAGCTATGGGAATAGAACTTTTAAATGAATCAGGCTTCACTTGTAATGAAGATTCACTTCGATCAGTAACCTCATTTGCTATTAAAGAGATGGGCTTGCATCCTGATTGTGATGTGGAGATCTCACTAGTCGATGAAGATGCGATCAGCGCCCTGCATGTGCAGTGGATGGATCTTGAAGGTCCCACAGATGTTCTCTCCTTTCCCATGGACGAGCTCACGCCACATTCAGCTGCCGAGGGTCCTGGAATTATCGGAGATATTGTTTTGTGTCCACAGTTCGCTGCCAAGCAAGCTAAGAACGGTGTTGAGACAGAACTGCAACTGCTGACAATTCACGGACTTCTTCATTGCATTGGTTTTGATCATGCAGATGAAAAAGATGAGAAAGTAATGTTTGCGCTGCAGGAGAAAATTCTTAAAGATTGGCAGGGCCAGGCGTGAGCCGTATAGGAGATTTCAAAGAGTCACTTCGCGCAAAGGTTCTGCGCCGGGGATTTTCTAATGAGAAAGATCTTCGCAGCCTTGTTGATCAAGCTAGTGAGCGAGGAATCGTAGAAGATTCTGAAGCAGAGATGATCCACTCAGTCTTTGAACTGGGAGATACATTGGTTCGTGAACTCATGGTCCCGCGCACAGATATTGTTTGGATCGAAGCTAATCGCACATTGCGCCAAGGGCTTTCACTTACTTTGCGCTCAGGCTTCACACGTATTCCTGTGATTGATGAGAATCTCGATAGCATCGTTGGAATTGCTTATGTGAAAGATCTAGCTCGCCGCGTGCATGAACACCACGAAGCAGAGCAATCTGAAACTGTAGGAGAACACATAAGGCCGGCAACATTTATCCCAGAAAACAAGCCCGCTTCCGAGCTACTCAAGGAGATGCAGCGCAACCGCATCCATATGGCCATTGTTGTTGATGAGTATGGCGGCACAGCAGGGCTCATTACGATCGAAGATATTATTGAAGAGATCGTGGGCGAGATTGCAGATGAGTATGACAATGAGATGGCAGAGGTTGAGTGGATTGATGAGAAAAGCGCGAGAATTTCAGCCCGCCTCAACGTTGAAGACTTTGAAGATGCTTTCAAAATAAAGCTTGAAGAAGATGTGAAAGAAGATGTCGATAGCGTCGGGGGATTACTTGCAAAAGAGTTAGGGCGGGTTCCTATCCCTGGAAGCACTATTGATGTTGCAGGCTGGCGCCTAACGGCTGAAAGGCCTGTGGGCCGCCGCCATCGAATTGGCGCAGTCCTTGCTACACGCATTCCGCAAATTGCTGATGAAAGTGGCTCGCAATAAACCGATAGCATTGCCTAATGCGCATTGTGCGGTTTACACCGAGTGAAAAGAGCGGGATCGGTACTGATCCTCACTACGGCGTACTCAATGACAAGGATGAGCTTCTCGTCCTTAAAGGCGACCCTCTCTACACAGGCATTGTGCCCACAGAGACAAAAATAGATTTAGCTGACGTGAAAGTGCTTGCTCCTGTTTTGCCTCGAAGCAAAGTCGTTGCAGTCGGCAAGAACTATGCCGACCATGCAGCTGAAATGAACTCAGCCGTTCCAGATGAGCCGATCATTTTCCTTAAACCAAATACAGCGGTAATTGGCCCAGAAGAGACAATTCAGTGGCCCCGTATGGCTGATCGCATTGATTTTGAAGGCGAGCTTGCCATTGTTATTGGGCGTATATGTAAAGACGTTCCGGTTGAGCGTTACAGCGATGTCATCTTTGGTTACACCATTGCAAACGATGTCACCGCACGTAATTTGCAGGCTAAAGATGGCCAGTGGACCCGCGCTAAGGGCTTTGACACCTTCTGCCCACTTGGACCTTGGATTGAAACTGATTTTCTCCCTGGATCTCAGATGATCACAACAAAAGTAAATGGTGAGGTCAAGCAATCAGAAGCCCTCTCATCACTCATCTTCAAAGTTCCAGAGATCATCGCATTTGTTACTCAGGTAATGACACTTCTTCCTGGTGATGTAATTTTGACCGGCACCCCTGCTGGAATTGGACCGATCCCTGAAAAAGGCGAGGTCGCAATTACCATTGATGGCATTGGAACACTCGTGAATAGGGCAAGTAGCCGTGGATAAGAAACAAGTCAGAGTTCGCTTTGCGCCCTCTCCAACGGGAGATCTACATGTGGGCAATATCCGTACCGCGCTCTTTGATTGGGCATATGCCCGTCACACAGGCGGAACATTTATTTTTCGTATTGAAGATACAGATCGTGAACGCGTCACCGATGAATATATTCAAGCAGCGATAGACACTCTTAAGTGGCTTGGTCTCACATGGGATGAAGGTCCCGAGGTAGGTGGCCCTAATGGTCCCTACTTGCAATCACAGCGTTTAGATTTATATGCAACATGGGCAGCAAAGTTTCTTGAGCAAAAAGATGCTTACAAGTGTTACTGCTCTGCAGATGAGCTCGAGGCAGTGCGCGAAGCACAACGGGCCGCTAATCAAGCACCTGGCTATAACGGAAATTGCCGCGATCTAAGCGCAGATCAAATTGCGAAGTTTGAAGCTGAAGGACGCAAGCCAGTTATTCGCATGCGTATGCCAGATGGCGGGACTACTTTTACTGACCTTATCCGCGGTGAAGTGAGCTTTGATCATAATTTCGTACCTGACTTTGTCTTGGTGCGCGGTGATGGCTCTCCTCTCTACACACTTGCCGTCGCAGTTGATGATGTATTAATGAAGGTCACACATGTTCTACGTGGTGAGGATCTGCTCTCATCTACCCCTCGTCAGATCCGTGTCTATCAAGCGATGGGCGTAAAGCCTGAGGATTACCCAGTATTTGCCCACTTGCCATTTGTCATGGGTCAAGACAATGCAAAGCTTTCTAAGCGCAATGGTGAGGTATCGATTGCTTGGTATCGTGAGGCGGGTTATTTACCTGAAGCAATCTGTAATTACTTAGCGCTCCTTGGTTGGTCTCCAGGAGATGATCTTGAGAACATCTCTATGAAAGAGCTCACCGAGCTCTTTACTGTGGAGAGAGTTCATAGCAGCCCTGCTCGTTTTGATATGAAGAAGCTTGAAGCAATTAATGGCGACAAGATCCGCGCGCTGACACTCGATGAATTTATGACGTGGGCCTTGCCCTTTCTATCCAAGGCTGGAGTTATTTCAGGAACCCCTGAAGAGCTCGCTCTTGTGAAACAGGCGCTTCCAATTATTCAAGAGCGCATCGCAACCCTTGCTGAAATTCCACTCATGCTCAAATTCTTATTCGTAAAAGAGTTTGTGGTGGACGCTGATTCCTTGCCAAAGATTTCAGATGCCCAGTCGAAGGAAGTTTTAAAAGTGTCTTATGAGAAGCTTCAGACGCTTTCTGATTGGACCCATGAAAGTATCGAAGGCGTTTTGCGCGCTGCTCTTATTGATGGCATGGCACTGAAACCACGTATTGCATTTGGCGCAGTTCGTATTGCTGTTACTGGCAGCCATATATCGCCCCCACTCTTTGAATCGATGCAATTGCTAGGCCGTGAGAAGTCATTGGCCCGCATAAAAGCGGCCTTATAAACACGCTATCCTTAGCACTTGTTAATTGGGGTATGGGGTAATTGGCAGCCCTTCTGATTCTGGTTCAGCGAGTCTAGGTTCGAGTCCTGGTACCCCAGCGCAGTACTTACAACTACATATGTTTTACAGAAGCAGTAAATATTTACCAGCACGGTCCCGTCGTCTAGTGGCCTAGGACTCTGGCTTCTCAAGCCAGCTACGCGGGTTCGAATCCCGTCGGGACTACTTATCAATTAATCCAACAGGTTGGAGAAATGATGCAGTGGTCATCTCTTGTGACAGTTTGCGATCTGATCGCAACATTTGCCTTTGCAACAGTTGGCGCACGGGTAGCGGCATCTAAGGGGATGGATTTTGGCGGCATTGCTCTAATCGCCGGGGTTTCATCGTTGGCTGGTGGAACATTTCGAAATCTGTTTCTCCTTCAAAAACCTGCCTGGGTTCAAAACCCTTGGCTCTTCACGGCGGTTCTTGCTGCTTTTTTAATCACGATTATTCAGCAAAGCGCCGAACCCGTTGGACGTTTCTTACTCTCACTAGATACTTTCGGTCTTGCTGTGGCA
>Ga0208742_1000071_pt1 | contig 41781 bp, 38 predicted proteins | sample CryBogCBH28Sep08_FD_184601 | JGI IMG/M metagenome (GOLD analysis project Ga0208742, IMG submission 184601) | Freshwater microbial communities from Crystal Bog, Wisconsin, USA - CBH28Sep08 (SPAdes) (version 2) | ecosystem: Environmental > Aquatic > Freshwater > Lake | place: Crystal Bog... | reverse complement strand
GCCAGGAGGGATTTGAACCCCCGTAGGCAAAGCCGTCTGGTTTACAGCCAGATCCCATTGGCCGCTCGGGCACTGACCCGTCGACAAGCCTACAACCTCACCGCGCACCGATTCCAACCGACGACCTCGTACAATCGTCGCATGCCAACTTTCGACATTGTTTCCGAAATCGATCTCCAAGAAGTCCGCAACGCCGTGGACCAGGCCAACCGTGAGGCCGGCACTCGCTTCGACTTCAAGAACACCGACGCCCTTGTCGAGTTTGGTGAAAAGGAACTCACCCTGAGCGCCAACACCGAGGACCGCGTCCGCGCCCTCTACGAGCTCTTGCAGGAAAAGATGGTCAAGCGCGGCGTCTCACTGAAGACCCTCGACCCGGGCAAGATCGAGGCCGCCTCCGGCGGCGCCGGTCGCCAGAAGGTGACCTTGAAAGCCGGACTGACCCAGGAGCTGGGCAAGAAGATCAACAAGATCATCAAGGACCTCAACTTCAAGGGCGTGAGCTCGTCTATTCAGGGTGAGCAGGTTCGCGTCACCGGCAAGCAGCGTGACGACTTGCAGCAAGTTATTGCGCACTTCAAGGACCTCGACTTCGAAGTGCCCCTGCAGTTCAACAACTTCCGCGACTAAGCGCGTTCCTCAATCGTGAGGTGCTCGTCGTAGAGGGCAATCGGGTTGGTGTGAAAGATCTTGTTGAACAAGACAATCTTGAACACCCAAAAGACGCCGAAACTCGCCAGGTTTACCCCCGCGACGAGGCCCGTGTTCACGAGGTGGGACAAGTGGTGCGTGTAGACGAGGTGGCGGCAAAACGACGCCCCCACCAGTGACACTACGAGTCCCAAAATGTTGAGTGACACGTAGGGCAACACTTCCTTGCGCCAGTGGCTGGTGCCCGTCTTGCCCCACGCCCAGCGACGAGTGAGAATGTAGGCCGGCCACATGGCGGCCACGTTGCCAATTGCCGTTGCCCAGACTGGTGAGTGGGTCAAGGACAGGCCGTAGACCAGCACGATAACGGCCTCGGAGATCACCGTCGAGATGACCGAGGTCATGGTGAAGCGAAGCAGTTTCTTTCCGTCATGGGTCTTGGACCACGCGACGCCGCGATCGAGCAGCGACAGAGTCTCGTTCATGCCTGGGTGCCGCGCTCTTCTTCCGTCAGGTGCACGTCAATATCGTGCAGCTTGTCGGTGTGGAAGATCTTGTTGAACACCAGCATCTTCAATACCCAGAAGATGCAGAAGCTCAGCAGGTTGACCGCGGCCACGAGGCCCGTGTCGAACAGGTGGGACCAGTGCTGGTCGTGGTGGATCAAGTACTTGGCGCCCAATGCGCCAATGGTCGAAAAGGCAATGCCGGCGAGCGACATCGAGAGGTAGGGCACCACTTCCTTGCGCCAGTGGCTCGTGCCCTCTTTGCGCCAGGCCCAGCGCCGGTTCAGGTGGTACGAAGGGATGATTGCCAGCACGTTGGCGAACAAGGTGGCGGTGATCACGCCGTTGAGAATGTGGCCACCGTAGACAATGAAAATCGTGGCCTGGGAGAAAATGGTGGTGTAGACCGAGCCCAGGGTGTAGCGAATGAGCTTCTTGCCCTCGTGCGACTTGGTCCAGGCAATGAATTCGGCGTAACTGCGGGGCATCGCTCAATGTTAGTTCGCTCGTTCGTTCGCTTGAGGTGCCACAATTGAGCAACGAGGAGATGCCATGAACCTGCACGAACTTTGCGACGACTACGCCACCGCCACCGAGGAGTTTCTCGCGGCGGCCCAGCAGGCACTCGCACAGCCTGATCGTCTCGACCGCCACGTCGATGGTGGCTGGTCCGCGCGCCAGGTCGTGCACCACGTCGCGGACTCCGAAACGCAGTCGGCAATCCGCCTGCGCCGACTGCTGGCCGAGATGCTCGGGAGTGACATCCAGGGCTACGACGAAGACACCTGGTCACGCACGCCCGCGCTCGGCTACGAGTCACTCCCCATTGAGGGCGCCATTGCCGTCATCGCCAGTGTTCGGGCATCGTCACTGGCTATCGCCCGACGCCTCGACGCCAGCGACCTGACGCGGTGGGGCACCCACTCGGAGTCAGGACGGTACGACGTCGCCGAGTGGTTCGAGATTTACCGCAACCACCCGCGCTTTCACGCGCAGCAGTTGCTCGAAGCGCTCGAGGCTTAGCGGTCCGCCATCGGCACGTAGTCGCGTACGGCCGGTCCGACGTAGAGCTGACGGGGTCGCGCAATCTTCGACGGCTGCGAGAGCAGTTCCTGGAAGTGAGCGAGCCAGCCCGACACGCGGGGAATGGCGAACAGCACCGTGAACATCTCTGGCGGGAAGCCCATGGCCTGGTAGATCAGGCCGGAGTAGAAGTCAACGTTCGGGTAGAGACGACGCGAGATGAAGTAGTCGTCCTTGAGGGCGATTTCTTCGAGCTTGAGGGCAATGTCCAGCAACGGGTTCTTGCCCGTCACTTCGAAGACCTCGTAGGCCGTCTTCTTGATGATTGTCGCACGGGGGTCGAAGTTCTTGTACACGCGGTGACCGAAGCCCTGGAGCTTCACTTCGCCACGCTTGACTGACTCGATGTAGGCCGGCACGTTCTCAATCGAGCCAATCTTTTCGAGCATCTTCAACACGGCTTCGTTCGCACCACCGTGGAGTGGGCCGTAGAGCGCGGCCGTCGCGGCGGCGGTGGCCACGTAGGGGTCGCCGTGGGCCGAGCCCACGGTGCGCATGGCGGTCGTGCCGCAGTTCTGCTCGTGGTCGGCGTGCAGGATAAAGAGGACGTCGAGAGCGCGGGCCAACACGGGGTGGGCCTCGTACTGTGGTTCGGCAACCTTCCACATCATTGACAGGAAGTTCTCGGCGTAGCTGAGGTTGTTGTCGGGGTAGACGAAGGGCATGCCCACGGAGTAGCGGTGGGCGGCGGCGGCCAGTGTGGGCATCTTGCCGATGAGCCGCACGACCTGCTTGTGCATGACCTCAGGGTCGTTGATGGCCTTGGCTTCCTTGTAGTAGGTCGACAGAGCAGCGATGGACGAGATCAGCATGCCCATCGGGTGGGCGTCGTAGTTGAAGGCGTCCAGGAACCGCTTGCGCATGTTCTCGTGAATGTACGTGTGGTACGTGATCTCCGTGGACCAGCGCTCGAGCTCCGCCGCAGTGGGCAATTCGCCGTGGTTCAGCAGGTACGCGACTTCGAGGTAGGTCGACTTCTCGGCGAGCTGCTCGATGGGGTACCCGCGGTACTGCAGAATGCCGGCGTCACCGTCAAGGTAGGTGATGGAGGACTTGGCCGTGGCCGTGGCCATGAAGCCGGGGTCGTAGAACCAGATACCGGGGGCGACCTTCGAAAATTCCGACGCCGCGATGCCGCCATGCTCAATCGGAATTTCGATGCTTTCGCCAGTCCGATTGTTCGTTACGGTTATCGAGTCAGCCACGATTCCTCTTTTTCTTGCGGGAGTACGCCCATCGTAGCGAAGGCGGGGGGAAATTCGATAGGCCAGCCCCTAGGCCGGCGCCACCACAACGTGATACGTCTCATCTATGTTTGCGCCCGGTGCAGCCGGCGCCCCAGAAACGGCCACCGTCAGCGTGTCGTGCTGGCCGGAACTCACCGCAAAGCTCATGCTGGCGAAGGCGTAGGCCGTGCTCGGGCCGATGGTCGCGTGCTCGCTCCGCGTCTCGACGGCCCCACTCGGCAGCGTCAGGGTCGCCGTCACGGTAACCGGCTGGAGGGAAACGGTGTAGTTGCGAACGCTGACGCCGATCGCAAAGGACGGCACCGGAATCAATTCGATGGTGCCCGCCGGAGACGGGAAGGGGGCCGGGGTAACACTCACGGCGGCTAGTCCGATTGCGGGATTCAGGGCCAAATGTGGCGCACTCGTCAGCGAAGGAATCGCCGTAAAGAGCGACGGCGGCGGAGTGAGGAATGAACTCAGGGAAGGGTGACCGGGGGCCTGTGCCATCAGGGTCGCGGCCGTTGCCCACGATTGACCAGTGGCCGTCAAAATGGCAGACGGTGTCTCAGTAGTCGACCGTGTCGTTGTCCACGGCAACGAGAGTTCGGTCGCGATGGTGCCGATGAGTTCCCGGTAGGCGCGACTCCGCGCCTCGGTGTCCCGCACAAACGTCACGGCGACGTTGTCCTGCAGCGCAGGCGAGCGCAAGGGGGCCGCCTCAGGTACGAGGTTTGCCGCTTGGGCATCCAGCGTTTGCAGCGCCGCCAGAAGCCGGGCTCGACCCATCGTTGGGGCCGTGGCCACGAGTTGATTCAGGGTCGTCCCAATCAGATTTTCGTGAGCGACGATGACATCAGCCATTTGGGCGAAGGAAAGATTCTCGCCGGCCTGAATCGAGTGGTCCGCGTGCGCGGCTCGCGACACGTCTCGGCTGAAGATAAGAACCACCAGGGCGGCAATCGCCAGCACGAGCATCGTAAGGCGACGTCGGCGGCGGGTACGCATGCGGAACATGCACTAAGTCTTACCGACGCATCACTCCCCCGTGTTGCCCTCGGTGATTTCGGGGAATTCGACCTCGTCCACATCCCAGACCTCGCTCGACAGGGCGAGGTCATGGTTCGTGGGATCAACACCCCAGCGCTCATACGCCAGTGGCGTTGGCGCCTTGTCCACCGTAGACAACTCGGGCATCTCCTTGGCATTGGTGCCAACGCCCAGCCGCTGCACTTTGCGCGCTGCTGGCACCAAGCGCGTTTCGACACTCGAAACCAACTGGTTGTAGTGATCAGTCGCCGTGCTCAGCGCCTTACCCATCTTGGCGATCGGGTCCACCACGTTGCGGATCAGGTCGGGCAACCGTGATGCCGTTTTCAGAATCTCTTCGGCGTTTACGAGTTGACGGTGCTCCTGCAGCACCATTTTCGCGGACCACAGCAAGGCGAGCAGGTTGGTCGGGCCGGCAATCAGCACACCAAGCTGCGTGGCGTAGTCGTAGAGCGACGGGTCCGCGTCAAAGGCCGCGCTCAGGGCTGCGTCACTGGGGACGAAGCACACCGTGAAGCGCGGCGTGTACGGGAGGCGCTCCCAATAGTTTTTACCGCTGAGGGCCTTCACGTGGGAGCGCAGGGCCTTGGCGTGATCTGCCCGATAGGGCGCCGCTTCCTCGGGGGTCGCGGCCGCGAGTGACGCTTCAAACGCATCGAAGGGGAACTTCGCGTCGATAACGATGTGGGTGTCATTCGGCAGGTGCAAAATGCAGTCGGGTCGCTGACGCTGTCCACCGTCCGCGGTACCGCTGGACTGGAGATCAAAGTCGATTCCCTCCGTCAGGTCCGACGCCTGCAACACGTTGGCCAGTTGCACTTCACCCCAACGGCCTCGAGCGTCGCTGCGGCCAAGTAACTGGTTGAGGCGTGTCGTGGCGTTGGCAGCGGCAATTTGCCACGAGAGAAGTTCGTCCGCTCGCGTCCGCACGTCCTGCAGGGCCTTCCGGTGCTCCTCGTCATAGGTCTGCAACTTGGCTTCATACTTGCCGAGCATCTCCTTAAGTGGATCCAGACGAGACTGAAGTGAAGTGTCGCGCGCCGCCGCGACTTCGTCCTGGTGCTCTTGGTAGCGCCGCACGACGGTGTCGAGTACTTCCTGCGAGGTCGCAACAAAGCGCGTATCGAGCACGTTCATGAGCTCGCGGCGTTCCTCGTCGGCGCGCTGACGAATCGCAGTGACGTCGGCCTCCGCCTTTTCCTTCGCCTCGAGTGCGGCGTCCAACTGCGCGCGCAAAACGGCGGCGTCGGACGAAGCGGGTGTCGCGCCTCGACGGGCAATGAAGGCGCCAAGACCAGCACCGAGAAGCAGACCGATAATCAGGGCAGCGATGACCACGAGGTCCTCCTTTGGTAACCACCCCACCATAGAGACCACCTGTGACGTCGTGTTAATGTCGGACTATGCACCGCCTCTTCACTCCCGCAATCGATGGTGCCTCCGTGACACCTCTCCCGCCGGACATGGAGACGAGCGTTATCCACGTCTTCGCGCTGGTGGGCGAGGCGATTGCCGAGGCCACCCACGCCTTGTTGTCAGGCGACCGAGAACTGGCCAAACGGGTCGTCAAAAACGACGAAGTAATTGACGCAGAGGTCAATCGCCTCGTCGCCTATGCCGAGAACGAACTCATGACGAACCTGTCGCTCTCGGTGATGAGTCGCCAGATGTTGCTCACTCTCCTGCGCACGATGCCCGAGGTCGAGCGCAATGGTGACCTCGCTGAACACATTGCGCGACGCGCCGCCCGCGGACTGGGCAGCGAAATGACTCCCCGGAGTCGTGGATTGATTGAACGAATGGGCGAAGTGGCCAGCGTCATCTGGAAGGACGCCACTGACATCATCATCGACGGCAAGTTCGACGCCGTCGGGGCCATTGAAGACGTCGACGACGAGTTGGACGACTTGCACGTATCGCTCACTGCGGAACTGACGTCGGGATCAATGCCCGTGCCCGTGGCTGTCGAGCTCGCGCTCCTCGCTCGTTTCTACGAACGCTTCGGTGACCACTGCGTCAACCTGGCGCGCCGCCAGGTCGGCCGCTACGGCGCCGACTAACGAACCAGCAGTTCGGCGATCTGCACCGCGTTGAGCGCGGCGCCCTTGCGCAAGTTGTCGTTGCTCATGAACATCGACAAACCATTGACCAACGTGCCCGCGGGACGAAGACGTCCGACGTACGTGGGGTCCTGGCCCGCGGCCTGACGAGGCGTCGGGATCTCGCTCAGCACAACACCAGGCGCACCCTCGAGCAACGTCCGTGCTTCGTCGACCGACAACGGGCGAGCGAAGCCGGCGGTAATCGCCAGTGAGTGACCGGTAAAGACGGGCACGCGCACGCAGGTGGCGTCCACCACGAGACCGGGGATCTCGAGAATCTTGCGACTCTCGTCACGAAGCTTCTGCTCTTCGCCAGTCTCAAAGAGACCGTCGTCCACGATGCTGCCCGCCATGGGCACCACGTTGTAGGCGATGGAGGCGGGGAACTTGGCGCCCGGCGTCATCGAGAATGCGTCACCGTGGAAGGTGAGCTCGCGGATGTCACCGGCCATCGAGGCTTCAACCTGGGTCGCCAGTTCTTCGACGCCGTCACGACCAGCGCCACTCACGGCCTGGTAGGTCGACACGACCATTGAGGTCAGTCCGGCGGCGAGGTGCAGTGGCTTCAGCACTGGCATGGCGGCCATGGTGGTGCAGTTCGGGTTCGCCACGATGCCCTTGGGCAGCGACGCCAGTGCGTGCGGGTTCACCTCGGCGACCACGAGGGGCACCTCGGGATCCATGCGCCAGGCCGACGAGTTGTCCACCACGATGGCGCCGGCGGCGGCAATACGTGGCGCGAGCTCGCGTGACGACGTCGCACCCGACGACATCAGCGCAATGTCAATGCCACTGAAGTCAGCGGTCGCGGCATCCTCGACCACGATCTGCTGGTCACCCCACGACAGGGTGGAGCCGGCCGAACGGGCTGATCCAAAAAAACGAATGTCGTCAGCGGGAAAATTCCGCTCGCGCAGGATTGCGCGCATAACGGTGCCGACCTGACCACTTGCTCCTACGACCGCGATACGCATCAGTCGCCCCTTACGCCGCGTCGAGGCCGAAGGCCGTGTGCAGTACGCGCACCGCTTCGGCGACCTTGTCGGCACGCACCAGGCAGGAAATGCGAATGGAGCTCGTCGAAATCATTTCGATGTTGATGCCGTGGCTGGACAACGTCTCAAACATCAACGCGGTGACACCGGGGCTCGACTTCATACCCGCACCAATGATGGAGACGCGACCAATCTGGTCGTCGGTGGTGACCGTCGTTGCACCGATGGCGTCCTTGACCTCGGTCACCACGGCATTGGCCTTGGCCAATTCGTCAATGGCCACCGTGAAGGAGATGGCGGTGAGGCCGTTAGTACCGGTGTTCTGGACGATCATGTCAACGTTGACGCCGGCGTCAGCGAGTGAGCGGAACAGCTGAGCGGCGACGCCCGGGCGGTCCGGCACACCGTCGATCGTGATCTTCGCTTCGGAACTGTCGTCCGTCACGGCCGTAACGATGGCTTCTTCCATAGTGGGGTCCTCCTCCACAATCCAGGTTCCTGGTTCCCAAGTAAAACTCGAACGAACGTGCAGCGGCACCCCGTGACGGCGAGCGAACTCCACCGAACGGAGCATCAAGACGCGGCCACCCGTGGCGGCCATTTCCATCATCTCGTCGAAGGACACCTTCGGCAGGCGTCGGGCCTTCGACACAACGCGAGGATCGGCCGAGAAGACGCCGGTCACGTCGGTGTAGATCTCGCAGACATCCGCGTTGAGTGCGGCCGCCAATGCGACGGCCGTCACGTCGGAGCCACCACGGCCCAAGGTCGTGATGTCCTTGTCCGTCGAAACGCCCTGGAAACCGGCGACGACGGGCACGAGTCCGTTTTCGAGGGCCTCCAGGATGCGGTCGGGGCGCATCTCGAGAATCTTGGCGCGGGTGTGGTCAGTGTCGGTGATGATGCCGGCCTGCGAACCGGTAAATGAGGCCGATTCCACGCCTCGTGCGCCGAGGGCCATAGACACCAAGGCCATAGAAATGCGCTCACCAGCGGTGAGCAGCATGTCGAGTTCACGAGGCGGGCGCGTCGGTGAGACGTCATCGGCCAGTCGAATCAGGTCATCAGTGAACTTGCCCATGGCCGAAACGACCACGACGACTTGATTGCCCGCGGCGCGCGTCCGCGCGACGTGGTCGGCGACGGCGCGAATGCGTTCGGCGTCACCTACGGATGTGCCGCCAAACTTTTGGACAATGAGGGCCATGCCTACCTACTTTAGTGGGGCGCCGAACCCCCACTAGGAGGCGGCTAAAGTCTCTGTCTATGGCTACTACCAAGCGTGAACGTCAAAAGCAGCTCCGAGCCCAGAAGGTCGAGCAGATGAAGAAGGTCCAGCAGCGCAAGCAGACGGGGCGCAAGTTGCTCGTCGGTCTCATTGTCGTTGTCTTACTGGCCGGCTCCGCCGTTCTGATCTTCCACCCGAAGAGCGCCCAGGTCGCGACCATCCCGACCACGTCGACCACTACCGCCACGGCCGCCAGTTGCTCGACTGCCGACTCGTCCCACGTCAGTGGCAGCGTCGCCGGCTTCGCCACCATCGCCACGCCACTGCCCTCGGGCGTCTTCTGTGTCGCGCCCACTGTGACCGTTCCGAACTCGGCACCGCCGAAGGTCGAAGAGGCCTACGACCTCATCAAGGGCACCGGCCCGACCGTGGGCATTGGTAGCAACTTCACCGTGCAGTACGTGTTGGCCGACTACGCCACCCACAAGGGGCTGCAGTCCTCGTGGACCTCATCGCCCTTCTCGAGCACCCTTAACTACGGTGGTCTCATCACTGGATGGGTCAAGGGCATGATCGGCATGAAGCAGGGCGGCCGCCGCGAACTCATCATCCCGCCAGCCCTCGGCTACGGCGCCGGTGGTAACGGCATTGCCGCCAACGACACCCTGGTGTTCGTCATCGACCTGCTCAAGGTCAACTAACCCCTACGCGGTCACCCGACCACGTCAATAGCAAGGACACCCCATGAGTGAGCTCATCCCCAACGCCGACGGTTCCAGCGAAAAGCGTCAGAAGTTCGACGCCGCACCGCCGATGATCATCGACCCGTCGAAGACCTACAAGGCCACCATGGTGACCTCGCACGGCACGATGGAGATTGACCTGTTCGCCTCGAAGGCGCCCGTTACGGTCAACAGCTTCGTCTACCTGTCGCGCTTCCACTACTACGACGGCATCGTTCTGCACCGCATCATCCCCGGCTTCGTCCTGCAGGGTGGCGACCCCACCGGCACCGGCGCGGGTGGCCCCGGCTACAAGTTCCGTGACGAACTGCCCCAGGCTGGCGAGTACCAGCTCGGCTCCTTCGCGATGGCCAATGCCGGACCGAACACCAACGGGTCGCAGTTCTTCATCATCTCGGGTCCCAGCGGTGTGGCGTTGCCACCCCTCTACGCCCTCTTCGGTCAGGTGACCGAGGGCCTCGACGTCGTCGCGGCGATTGACAAGGTGGGCACCGGTTCCGGTCGCCCCACCGAGAACGTCGTCATCGAATCCGTCACCATCACCGAGCTCTAAAGCGCGGCGGGTTGTCCCGCCTGGGTGATTACCACGTCGCTTGACGCGACCCGCCACGTGCCGTCGAAGTGCACGATGGCTGACGGACCGAGTTCCACCAACGCCACTGACGGGCCCAGCAGTTGCTGGGTCCGGGTGGTCTGGTCGGCGTCCGAGGGTGCCATGAGCGCCACACCGTCAAAGCGGCCGAGCGCCGTCGTGGGCGCTCCCCCACGGGGATCAATCATCACTGAGCCAAACACCGACGCCACGCCCCCGAGCGCCACCGCCGGTGCGGTGCACAAGACGTCACCGACGGGACTCTGGCGCCACACGGTCCGAGCGTGCAGCGGGCTGCCGTCGACACAAATAATGATCGCGGCGTTCGTCAGTGTCGTGGCGTTGGCGGCGTCGAGAGCACTCGACCGGTCGGTCAGGGCCAGTATTTGGCCACCACCGAGTCGCGTGCGAACAGCCTCACCGGCGGCAGCGGCACCGATGAACGCGGCGGCCGTGCCAACGATGACAACGTCGCTGGGGTCAATGGCCTGGGTCGACCACCACGCCGAGAGCGCGTCCAGTGACCCGAGGGCCGTGAACACCGCTTACCGTCCGGGCTGAAACCACCGGTGCGAAAAGCGCCACCGGGGCGTCGGGTCGGCCACGGGCTCGTCGACGTACGAACGTTGCAGGCCCAGGTAGGCCGCGGTGACAACCGCAATCTCCTCGGGGGTTGCGCCAGGGCGAGGAAGCAGACCGCTCACAGTGGGATGTTGCCGTGCTTGCGCTTGGGGCTGTCGTCGCGCTTTGAGCGCAACAGGTTCAGCGAGGTGGCCAGAATGTGGCGGGTGTCGGCCGGGTCGATGACGTCATCAACGAAGCCCTTCTCCGCCGCGATGTAGGGGTTGGCATAGTTGTCGCGGTAGTCCGCCACCAGCGCCGCACGCAGGGCGGCGGGGTCTTCGGCGTCGGCGATGTCGTGCCGGTGCACGATCTCGACCGCGCCGGCGGCACCCATCACCGCGAGCTGCGCGGTGGGCCAGGCGAAGGCGAAATCGGCCCCAATGCTCTTGGAGTTCATCACCACGTAGGCCGCACCGAAGGCCTTACGAGTGATGATCGAGATACGCGGCACCGTGGCTTCGCAGAAGGCGTAAAGCAACTTGGCGCCGTGGCGAATCATGCCGTTGTGTTCCTGGTCGACGCCGGGCATGAAGCCGGCGACGTCAACGAAGCTCACAAGCGGAATGTTGAAGGCGTCACACGTGCGCACAAAGCGGGCGGCCTTGTCGCTGGCGTCAATGTCCAACACGCCGGCCTTGACGTTGGGCTGGTTAGCCACCAGGCCAACGGTGAAGCCGTCAATACGGGCCAACGCGCAGATGATGTGCGGGGCGAAGGAGGCGTGCACTTCGAGCAGCTCGCCATCGTCGACGACGGCCGTGAGGACCTTCTTCATGTCGTAGGGCAGGTCGGTCGACTCGGGCAAGAGATCGCGCAGCTCGTCGCAGCGACGGTCACTGGGGTCGCCGCTCATCACGCGCGGCGCCTCTTCGAGGTTGTTCGACGGCAGGTGCGACAACAGGAACCGGACGTCGTCGAGCGCACTGCGCTCATCCGTCGCGAGGAAGGTAGCGGCGCCGGACTTGGTCGCGTGGGTCATGGCCCCCGCCAACTCTTCGAGCGTGACGTCGTCACCGGTCACGGCCTTGACCACGTCGGGGCCGGAGATGAACATGTGACTCGCGTCTTTAACCATGAACACGAAGTCGGTCATGGCCGGCGAGTAGACCGCACCACCGGCCGTAGGACCAAGAATGACGGAGATCTGGGGGACCACGCCACTCGCGGCGGCGTTACGGCGGAAGATGCCGCCGTAGGCGTTGAGACCGGCGACGCCCTCTTGAATACGAGCCCCACCTCCGTCGTTAAGACTGATGAGGGGCAGGCCCATCGAGAGGGCCAGGTCCTGAATTTTGTGGATCTTCTGGCCGTGGGCTTCGCCCAACGAGCCACCGAAGACGGTGAAGTCCTGGGCGTAGACGCAGACTTGGCGACCGTCAATCTTGCCGAATCCCGTGACCACACCGTCGGTGTAGGGGCGGGAGGCCTCAATGCCCATACCGGTGGCCTGGTGGCGGACCAACAGGTCGAGCTCCTGGAAGGTGCCCTCGTCGAGGAGGTACTCGAGGCGCTCGCGCGCGGTCAGACGACCACGGTCGTGCTGCCGGGCAATGGCGGTGTCGCCACCGGCCACGCGAGCCTGCGCCTTGCGAGCCTCTAACTCAGCCAATTGTTGCGCCATTGATTGCTCCATAGGTATCAAGGCTACCGAGAATGACCCCCGTTGCGGAAGCGGGCCAGTGATTCCCGCTTTACCCGTGAGTAGAGGTGACCCTACGCCGGAAGGTAGGCGTCGACGAGTTCGTACCGGGCCAGACCGACCGACGTGGTCGACGGTATCGCCACCACGTAGGCCCCGGCCAGGGGCACGCCATCGCGGGCCGAGGCGGGAAGTTCGCCCGTCAAGGCCGCCAGCAGCTCCGTCACGGTCGGGTTGTGCGCCACTACCAAGAGTGAGGTAGTGACGGGATCGATGGCCTGCAGGTCAATGAGGAGATCTTCGGCCGTGACGTCTCGACGACCGTTGTAAATGAGCGAACTCGTTTCACTGGCACGAACGAAGGTGGTGTCCTCGAACGCTGCCGCAAAGGTCTGCTGCGTGCGCGTCGCCGCCGATACCAACGCGGTGCAAGGGCCGTAGGCGCCGAGCGAGGATTCATCTAAGGCCCAACTCCGCAGTTCGTCGCACTGCTGGCGACCTCGCGGGGTCAGGACGCGGTGGAAATCATCGCTGTTCGGCGCGGCGGGCGCCGCTTCGGCGTGGCGCACAATCGTCAAATATCGCATAGAAACTTTCTGGAGTCGGTGGTGCGAAGCCCCACACGGGTTTAGCGTGGTCGCATGGGTATTTCGCTTTCCTATTTCCAGTCAATCATTCTCGGCATCATCCAGGGCGTCACCGAACTGTTCCCGGTGTCGAGTCTCGGCCACAGTGTCCTGATCCCCGCCCTCTTCGGTTGGCACAATCTCGTCAGTTCGCAGACGGCGAATCAGTCATTCTTCGTGACATTCCTCATCGGCTTGCACTTTGGCACCGCCGTCGGCCTCTTCGTCTTCTACCGTCAGCGCTGGCTGAACATGTTCCGGGCCTTCGTGGCGCAGGTAACCCAGGCCCGCACCAACGGCCTCGCCACCCTGTGGCGCCTCAACGCCCCTGGCCTTGACCCCGAGTACCGCCTGCTGGGCCTTCTCGTCGTCGGCACTATTCCCGTCGCCATCATTGGACTCGTACTCGAGAAGCCGCTGCGCGAACTCTTCGCCAAGCCCGAGGCGGCCGCTATCTTCCTCGCCCTGAATGGCGTGGTCTTGCTGGCCGGCGAGCGCCTCAAGCGCGAGCAGGGGCGACACGCCCGCTACGAGACCCTCGACCAGCTCTCGCCCCGCGCCGTAGTCCGCATCGGCTTTGCCCAGTCACTCTCACTCTTCGCGGGCATCTCGCGCAGCGGTGTCTCGATGGTGGCCGGTATGGTCAACGGCCTCGCCACTGAAGAGTCGGCCAATTTTGCCTTCTTGCTGGGTACGCCCGTCATTTTGATCGCCGCCCTCTACAAGTTGCCCACGCTCTTCGGTGCGGCCGGAAACGGCGTGCGGATGCAGACGTTGGTGGGTGCGCTCTTCGCCGCGGTCGCCGCCTATATCTCCGTGGCCTTCTTAACCAAGTGGTTCGCCACGAAGAACCTGCGGCCCTTCGCGATCTACTGCCTCGTCGCCGGCGTGTTGTGCGCGGTGCGGTTCCTCTAGTCGGCCAGAACGCGGCGACCGGTAATAGCCCGACTCAGGGTCAGGTCGTCGGCGAACTCTAAGTCGCCACCAACGGGGAGACCGTTGGCCGGCTGGGAGACCACGAGGTCCGGGATCTGCAGCAAGCGACTCAGGTACATCGCCGTGGCGTCACCTTCGAGGTTGGCGTTGAAGCAGAGAATGACTTCCTTGACCGGCCCGTGCAAGCGCTTGATGAGTTCCTGAATACGCAGCCGGTCGGGCGTCACGCCCTCGAGCGGATTGAGCAGCCCGTGAAGCACGTGGTACGTGCCGTTGAAGGCGCGCGAGCGCTCCACCGCCACCACGTCTGGCGGACTCTCCACCACGCAAATCACACTCTGGTCGCGGCGGTCGTCACTGCACAGTGGGCACAGACCACCGGCTTCGGCGAAGTTGCAGCACTGCTCGCAGAAGGCCAGGTTGGCCTTCATGTCTTCGAGGGCGGTGCTCAACCGACTGACGTCTTCCGCCGGCTGGCGCATTAGCCAAAACGCGATGCGCTGCGCGGACTTCGGACCGACGCCGGGAAAACGACCAAGCTCGTCAACGACCGTTTGCAGTGACGGTGGGTAACTCATGAAATTTCGGTGGCCCCGGGGAACATTTCCGTGATGAGGTGCTCGGAAACCGAGGTCACCTTCTGAACCGTTCCGGCGTCTTCTTCAACTTCGTCGTACTCTTCGACATCCTGGACCGTCGGACGCGGTGCCAACGGCGCCACGGCTGAGGCCGGTGCCGGCGCACTGGCCTGCCCCTGATCGAGCACCCAGCGCAGCGTCATTGAGGTCTTGAACTCGTGGTCGAGGGCGCCCTTGACGCCGGGCGAAATCTCTTCGGCCTGCTTGCGCACTTCGTCGTCAAGCACGGCCAGCGTGATGGTGTTCTGTTCGAATCCAATAATTCGAGCAGCCTTGAGCAGCATCTGTGCGCCCCGAGAAGTCCGGGGAATCACGTTGTGCACGAAGCGCTGGCGCACGTCATCGAGCGAGAGTGCTGCGCCACCGGCCGGTGCCGATGCCGGAGTTGGTGTGGGCGCCGGCGCCGGAGTCGGTGCGGGTGCGGGTGCCGATACCGGTGGCGTTGCCGCCGCTGGCGCAGGCGTGGGTGTCGCCACAGGAGCGGCCGGTGCGGGAGCAGCCGACGCACCAATGGGTCGAAGGACCGGGGCTGGTGGTGGCGTGGGTGCGGGTGGCGGGGCGACGGGCGTGCGCTCGAGGCGCGTCAGTCGTTCATCGAGCGCGTCAATCGAGTGGTCGAGATCGGGACGAACAAGACGCACCATCGCGATTTCCAAAATGACGGTCTTGTCGGGAGCACTCTTCATCTCGCGCATGCTGCGCCCAACGGTCTCGAGGGTGCGCACCGTGCGCGCAAGGCCGTAGGACTGACCCCACGCGGCGAGACGCTCGCGGTCCTCACCCGTGACGTCGGCGACGTCGGGCGCGACCTGAAGCAAGAACGCTTGACGCACTTCTGCCGCAAAGGTTTCGGCCAGCTGCTCGGGGTCCCAGCCGTCCTGGGCCAAGGCCGCCAGCGCCTGCAGGGCGGCGGCGGCGTCACTCGTCGCAAGTGCCGTCAGCAAGCCCGCGAAGTCGGGGGTGACGGTGTCTGAGGCACCAGTCGCCAGCAACTGGTCGAGGGCACTCAGGGCGTCGCGGGCGGAGCCGCGGCCCAAGCGAACAGCCGTGTCGATTAGTTCATCGGTCGCGGTCAGGCCGGCCGCTCCCTGCACGTCGTGCAGCAGCGTGTTGAGCGTGTCACCCGCCAGTAGCCGGAACTCGAGGTGCTGGGTGCGTGAGCGAATGGTGGGCAGTACCTTGTGGGGGTCGGTGGTGGCCAGGACGAAGACCACGTGGGCCGGCGGCTCCTCCAGCGTCTTCAGCAATGCGGCCGAGGCCGCCTTGGTTAGCTGGTGGACTTCGTCGAAGATGTAGACCTTCCAGCGGCCCGGAGTGCCATGCCACGCACCCGACGTGATTTCACGAATGTCCTCGACACCATTATTGGATGCGGCGTCCAATTCGGTGACGTCAAGCGACGATCCCTTGGTGATGGCCACGCAACTGGCGCAGATATTGCAGGCGTCGCCCTCGCTCGGCTGCTCGCAGTTCAGTGCCTTGGCGAGAATGCGGGCCGTGGTGGTCTTACCGGTGCCGCGGGGACCCGAGAAGAGATAGGCGTGGTTCACGCGGTTGTTGGCGACGGCGCCTTGCAGGGCGCGCACCACGTGTTCTTGACCGCGCAGCTCGGCGAAACGGCCGGGTCGGAAGCGACGATAGAGCGACGTGACGCCCTCAAGAGAAGTCGGCACCTGCGCAGTTGAATCCATACGCCAATGCTAACGGTGGCATGAGACGCCGAGGTTCAAAGCGGTGGCCAGGCTGACCGTGGCACCCGAACAACCCGCTGAGGGCTGCTGGCTTCCGCCCCTGACCCGGTTCACGAGAGTCCGTCGCACGGGACCCGACCACCGCTTTGAACATCGGCAAATCAAGGTTACAAGAAGTCCGCCTCGCCGCGTCGGGTAGCCTAGAAAGCCGGTACGAGTCGCGAGACCCGTATTGATTCGGAGGAGTGCGAGAGCGGCCGAATCGGCACGCTTGGAAAGCGTGTGAAGGGCAACCTTCCGTGGGTTCGAATCCCACCTCCTCCGCCGCTCGCCTGGGTGGCCACGCAACTCACTCCCAATTCTGACGTCGGGGCACTAAGTGGGTCGCTTTCAATGGCTGAAAGTTCAGATTGTGGCGATGTCACACCTGCGTGCGACACTTCGTGCGTGACAGACACTCCTGACGCCATTCTTGACGCGCTCCGGCAACTTACGGGGAACACTGAGGTCACATTTCATGATGGACAACGTGAAGCAATTGAAGCACTTGTTTACGATCGCGCTCGACTGCTATTGGTGCAGCGAACTGGTTGGGGCAAAAGTGCCGTCTATTTCGTTGCAACCCACCTTCTCCGCAAAGAGGGCCTTGGGCCAACTCTCCTCATCTCCCCACTGCTGGTACTCATGCGAAATCAGATCGCCGCTGCCGAACGTCTCGGTCTCCGTACCTTCACAATTAATTCTGACTCCGATGCAACGGTGGATGAGCTCCTTTCGTTGATTGATAGTGACGAAGTGGACTTACTAGTCGTCTCACCCGAACGTCTGGCGAATCCGGAATTCGCAAATAAGGTCATGCCCGTTATCGGACGACGACCAGGCCTCACGGTGGTGGATGAAGTGCATTGCATTTCTGACTGGGGACACGACTTTCGACCCGACTACCGGCGGATTGGCAACATGCTGTCATCGTTTCCGGAGGGGCTCCCCATTCTCGGTTGCACCGCAACTGCAAATCAGCGTGTTGTTCAGGATGCGCGCGAGCAACTCGGCCATTCATCCGTGGTCCAGCGAGGACCGCTCGCACGGGCGGGCCTTTCGTTGGGCTCGCTTGAGCTTTCCCAACAATCCGATCGGCTGGCGTGGATGGCCGAAAATCTTTCGAATCTGCCAGGGTCTGGCATTGTGTACTGCCTGACAATTCGAGACGTCGAAATCGTTGCTGCGTGGCTTCAATCAGAAGGACTCGATGCTCGGCCATATCACGCGAATCTCACCGTTGACTGGAAGCTTGAGTCGGAACGCATGCTTCTAGACGGAAGTCTCAAAATCTTGGTTGCCACGACGGCCTTGGGTATGGGATACGACAACCCAGCTATCGGCTTCGTCGTCCACTATCAGTCGCCCGGATCAGTGGTGCACTACTACCAGCAGGTTGGACGTGCCGGTCGTGCGCTTTCAAACTCGAAGGGAGTTCTGCTCCGCGGAGCTGAAGATGACGGCATCGTCTCTTGGTTCATTGACTCAGCCTTCCCAAGCGAGGAAGAAATTCAAACGGTGCTCCGCGTACTCAATGCAGCCGAAGGGCCACTGAGTATTTATGCCATTGAAGCTCACGTCAACCTCAAGCACGGCGTCCTCGAAAACGTTCTCAAACAGCTCGATGTGGCGGGCGCAATTCGTCGGGTGCGTGGTCAAACGTACGAACGAACTCTTGCGACGTGGGAATACCCGAAGGAACACGTTGCCGAACTGAATCGCCTTCGCAAAGAAGAGCTCGCACAAATGCGTGCCTACGCTGCATTTGACGGCTGCCGCATGGCCTTTCTGGCAGCAGCGTTAGATGACGAATCGATTGGTGACTGCGGTATCTGTGACAACTGCCAGCAGCTCCCGCTGCCATCCGAACTTGACTCAAACGCAGTCCAGCGAGCACAACGCTTCTTGAGCGGACAGTTTGGGAAGATCAAACCACGCAAGAAGGTGCCATCAGGAGGTTTGATTGCTGAAGTTGATCAGCTCGCCCCTGGCCGTTTCCTCACTGTCTGGGGTTCCGAGGATTTGGGCAAATTAGTGCAGCGCGGAAAACAAGAAGACGGGTATTTTGACGACCGACTGGTCGATGCGATGGTTACGATGATTCGCGACTGGTCACCTACACCTGCAACAGCTGCGCTTACCTTTGTTCCCAGTGAGCGCCACCCAACGCTTGTTAGCGACTTTGCCCGAAGGCTCGCGAATGCCTTAGGCATTCCGCTGCTTGACATCGTTTCGAAACTTCGACCAACTGCACCGCAGAAGACTATGTCAAACAGTTACCACCAATACCGCAATGTGAGTGGGGCCTTCGCAGTGACGACCTCAGCGCTCGCGCCTCTAGAGTTGGGACCAGTGCTACTTCTTGACGATATTGTCGATTCTGGCTGGACAATGGCTGAAATCGGACGCCTCCTGCTGCAATCCGGGTTCCCCGTTGTATACCCAGTGGCGCTCGCGAGTTCTGCATCATGACGAGATCACCCGAATCGCTGGCGTTGGCGTTACTGACCAACAGGGTGGTCGATGTTGGTGTCAAACCATTCACCGCTCGAGAATTCTTCCGTACGTTCGCTTCTCTGCACGACCTCGATGGCATCCTCGAGTTGAGCCCTGATGGCATTGCCACCAAGTTCTTGGTTGCCCCTGACGCCGCACAGCGCATCGTCGAGCTGCTGGCGGCGAGCCGAGCGTTCGCATTCGAGCTTGAGCGGCTTGAAGAATCTGGCGTCCACTTGCTGACACAACTGGACGACGATTTCCCGTACCGCCTACGAACGGTGCTCGGTGATCAGTGCCCCGCAGCGCTCCTTATTGCCGGTCCGGTTGATTGGCTTTCCATGCCCAGTGTCGGCATCGTGGGATCGCGCTCCATTTCAGACAGTGACGTTGAAGTCGCGCGCCGCATCGCTGGCGTCGCCGTTGAGGCAGGGTTCGGCGTTACGAGTGGACTCGCCAAAGGCATCGATCAAACGGCCATGGCAGCGGGCCTCGACTTTCAAGGTCGCGTGTGCGGGTTCCCGTCAGAGGGTGTCAACATCGTCGCTCGGCGAAGTGACGTGCGGGCCGCAGTGCACGATGACGCGCTGGCACTGGCCAGCCCCTTTGGGCCCAATGCCCCGTTTTCGGTAGGCAACGCGATGGCAAGAAACAAGTTGATCTACGGTGCCTGCGATGTCACCGTTGTAGTCCGAAGTGACAAGGACAAGGGTGGCACATGGGCAGGCGCTACTGAAGCTCTCGAACGTGGGTACGGTCGCGTTGCAGTCTGGATGGGAGCGGACGCAGGACCGGGCAACGCGGCGCTCGTTGCCCGAGGCGCAACCCCAATTACCGATCTTGACGACTGCTCGTGGCTTAATCCTGCGAAAACCGCTGAGCCGGTACCCGTACTTTGGCCATTTGAAACGCCACGGCTCTTCTAGTCCGCCGCTGCATTCATCGAGTTGGTCTCGAAAGCTTTCGCAATCCTCACACAGTCATCGGCGAACTCTGCTCTACTCAATGGTGTGCATTCGCACGTCAAAGGAGACCCCATGTCAGATTCCCCCGCCACCAACCACGACCAGGCCCACCAGCTTTTTGACGGAGCCAGTGCCGCTCTCGCGGCATCAGAGCACGAGACCGCGATCGCCAAGGCCGAAGAAGCGCTGGAGCTGTTCTGGGAAGTTGACGAGCCCTGCCACGGTATTTCCGAGTCACTCTCGCTCCTGGGCCTCGCCTACGAAGCCACCGGTGACGTCGACGCCGCCCGTGACGTCCGCTTCAACAACTTGATGAACTTCGTCGGTGACAGCGACTACGACGAAGTCACGGCCCTCATGGACGTGGCCCGTCAGCACGAGGTTGACGGCGACCTCATGGGCCGTCGCATTCACTGGCTCGCCGCCGCGGGCGTCAGCCTCCAGCTGGCCGCCGATGACGAAGAGGACACCGCCAAGTTCCTCGAGCTCGCCGGACTGTGCATGAGCGAGGCCGACCGCTACGAGCACGACGTGCTGGTCGAGGACTTCATCGAAGTCGTCGACGGAGAAGAAGTCGCTACCGAGGCCTAACGCCGGGCCGCGAAGAAGGCCCGCAGCAGCGCCTGTGATGGTGCCGCAAGGACGTCATAGGTAACGCTGGCTTCGTGCAGGAGCCGGGGGTCCGCGAGCAGGTTGTAGCGCGACCCCACGGCCCCGGTCTTTTCTTCCATCGCTCCAATGACCACCCGGCCCACGCGGGCGTTCAGGAGCGCGCCGGCGCACATCACGCACGGCTCAAGGGTGACGTAGACCGTCGCCCCATCGAGACGATGACGGCCGAGACGCGTCGCCGCCGCGCGCAGGGCCACGATTTCGGCGTGCGCGGTGGGATCAGCGTCAAGTTCACGGCGATTTTCACCGACGGCCAGCACCTCGCCGTCAAGCACAACAACGCAACCGACGGGCACGTCGTCGTGGGCGGCGGCGGCCTCCGCGGCGGTGAGCGCTTGGGCCATAAACGCTTCGTCGGGTGTCGTCATACCCCAAGCCTACGAGGGGAAAGGCGGCCCCCAGAAGTCCCCCGAACGTTCGTTATAGACTTGTCGACGGAGGAGTGCGAGAGCGGCCGAATCGGGCAGTCTCGAAAACTGCTGTGTCTACGGGCACCGTGGGTTCAAATCCCACCTCCTCCGCCAGGCGGAAAACGAGTGACTTCGGTCACTCGTTTTTTGCTTTTCGGGACACCCGTGAGCGGCCGGCGGTACGCTGGAGACACCGTCGTTTCTTCTCTAAGGGAGTTCATCATGGTGTCATCAGTTGACGCAACCATCGGCACAGAGCGCAAAGTAGTCACCGCCATTCCTGGCCCTAAGTCCCAGGCCATGCACGCCCGTCGCAAGACCGTCGTGAGTGCCGGTGTCACCAACGGCTACCCCGTCTACATCGACCGCGCCGCCGGCGCCATCTTGCTCGACATCGACGGCAACCAGATCCTCGACCTCGGATCAGGCATCGCCGTGACCAGCATTGGCCACGCCGTCCCCGAGCTCATCGCCGCCGTGAATGAGCAGGTCGCGGCCTTCACCCACACCTGCTTCATGGTCACCCCCTACGAGAGCTACGTCAAGGTCTGCGAAGAGCTCGCCGCCCTGACCCCCGGCACCCACGAAAAGCGCACCGCCCTCTTCAACTCCGGTGCTGAAGCAGTGGAGAACGCCGTCAAGATTGCTCGCCACGCCACCAAGCGCCAGGCCGTGGTCGTCTTCGACCACGCCTACCACGGTCGCACCAACTTGACCATGGCCCTTACCGCCAAGAACATGCCCTACCGCGACGGCTTTGGCCCCTTTGCCCCCGAGGTCTACCGCGTCCCCATGAGCTACCCCTTCCACGACGGCCTGAGTGGCGCCGAGGCCGCCGCGCTGGCCATCAAGCAGATCGAAACCCAGGTCGGTGCCAAGAACGTCGCCGCCGTGTTGATCGAGCCCATTCAGGGCGAGGGTGGCTTCATCGTGCCCGCCGAAGGTTTCTTGCCGGCCCTGTCCAAGTGGACGACGGACAACGGCGTCGTGTTCATTGCCGACGAAATCCAGAGTGGCTTCGGCCGCACGGGTAAGTGGTTCGCCTGCGACCACGAAGGCGTCGTGCCCGACATGGTCACCACCGCCAAGGGTCTCGCCGGCGGCATGCCGTTGGCCGGTGTGACCGGTCGCGCCGACCTGATGGACGCCGTCCACGAGGGTGGGCTGGGTGGCACCTACGGCGGTAACCCGGTCGCCGCCGCGGCCGCGCTCGCGAGCATCAACGTGATGCGCGACCGCAATCTGCTGGCCCGCGCCACTGAGCTCGAAGGCATCATCACGAGCTACCTGACCGACCTCGCCAAGGACGTCACCATCATTGGTGAGGTTCGTGGACGTGGCGCCATGATTGCCATGGAGCTCGTCGAGCCCGGCACCAAGACGCCCAACGCCGCAGCCGCCAAGGCCATCGTGAAGTACTGCAACGACCGCGGCGTGATCGCCCTGGCGTGCGGTACCTACGGCAACGTCATTCGCCTGCTGCCCCCGCTGGTCATCACCGACGAGCAGATCGCCGACGGACTCAGCGTCATCGGCGAGGCCGTTCGCTCGCTCTAACTCACACAGGACATCGTCGACACCGCGGTCGTCGACGCCTTCGATAGAGCTGCCCGCAGCGTTGTCAGTGGCAACGCCACGGCGACGGTGCGGCTCACACTGGTCGGGGCCACAATCATCGCCACGACCTGCCCGTGATCGAGAACGGGGGCCCCGATGGCCGTCGGCGTGACCGACGTGGCCACCATGGCGACGGTCCTCGTGAAGAGGCCACCGGAGTAAATGCTGCGACTGGGTGTGGCGAGCAGGCCACCGAAGAGACCGGGCGACGCGGTCTGGTTTCCTGCGCCACTCGCAATCACGCTGACCGGCGCCGCTACCGGTGGCTCGTTCGTTGCCAGCGAGAGCGGCGCAACCCCGAGTGACGACACTCGCAGCACCGCCACGTCACTTTGGGGATCAAACCAGACGGCACTAGCCACGTGTCCGTTCACCAGGAGCTGGTGATACCCGGCCACCGCACTGGCTGTCGTCACGACTTCATTCGGACCAACCGCGAAACCTGACGAACTCGTCGGGGTGGCGCATCCTCCCGAGGCCGCAATCGAAACCACGCCGGACTGCGACGTCGTCGTCGCAGGCGCGGTGACGACCAAGTGGGTCAGCGAGGAGAAGTTGCCACTGCCAATGCGGCTAAAGATATTCGGGAGGTGCGCCGAACTGAGCAGTGCCTGAAGTGATCCGACCGCGGCGGGCGGCGTCGGCAACACGCGTTGAAGGTTCGTCAGGACCATTGAGCCGTTGATTTCCGAGGCCACCCCACCAATGCTCACGACCGAGAAGACGGTGGCCACGAGCCAGAGCAGCACCAGGGTTCCCGTGACTGAGACGGCGGCACCAATCAGCGAATCCAGCACGCGCAGCGCCGCCAGCGGCAGCGCTTTGGCCAGCCGACGCCCTAAAAAGCGGCCCAGCGTGCCACCGAGCACCAGCGCCACCACCATGATGCCCACGGCCGCCACTGGTCGCCAGTGGCTGTGCACGAGGGTGGTGGCCCAGCGAGGTCCGTAGGTGACGCCAACGAAAAAGCCGACGAGTCGGCCGATGAGTGCGCCCAGTTGCCCGAGGGCGCCCACACGCCAGCCGCGCCACGCGGCGGCGGCCACCAGAAAGAGAATGACGTAATCAATCCAGCGCACCTAGCCACGGTAGACCACCACCAGTCCCGTGCGGCGGGAGCACTACGATTGGCTTCGTCCGCTGGCGCTCAAAGGGTCTCTCGATGCCACACTCCACTCCGACTCCGCGTTGGCTCGCTCGAGCCCTCAGCGTGCTCGTGGCCGGTGTCCTGCTCGCCGCCTGCGGCACCGCGCACCCCAGCGCCACGGCGACCGGTGTGCCGGCCCAGAGCATCACGCTCCCCCTGCAGATTGCGGCCTGTGCCACCACTCACTGCTTCGTCGCCGGCGCGTCGCTGTCAGGTACTGGACCCACCACTGAGGCGGAGCGAGAGACCACCGCAGGGCAGTGGGTGTCCGTTTCGACTCCCGCACTTACCTCGGGATCACTCCAGTCGGCCAGCTGCAACGACTCGACGTGCCTCGTCGGCGGCATCAGTGGCCAGAGCGACCTGCTGTGGAAGTACAGCCCCGTCACTTCGTCCTTCACCGCCGTAACACCCGCGACTCTGCACCCCGGCACGGGCGTGGTGGCCACCGCCTGTGCACCGACCACCTGCTTCTACGTCGACCGCACTATGGGCAACATCTACCAACTCGTGTCACTCGCCTCGCCGGCCGAGGCGCACGACATCCCCGTGAGTGCGAGTGACCAGCTCACGGCGCTGAGCTGCCCCACCGCCTCAACCTGCTGGGTCGGCCTGAGCGGCAAGCTGGGCGTTCTTGAAAAGACCGTTGATGGGGGCCTCGCCTGGACGGCAACGCCCACCAGCGCCACCTCGATCACCGGACTGTTTTGCACCACGGCCACCTGTGTCATGCTGGCCCACGGTGCCTCATCGGTCTCCACGACCAGTTCCACCACAACGACTGCTGCGACTACGGGCACTACGGGCGCCACGGCGCCCGCGCCAACCAACGTCAGCACCGCCGTGCCCGTCGCCGCGGCGCTGGGCTGTCTCACCGCGACCCAGTGCGCCGTCGTGGGCGCCACGACCGCTTCTCCCGCCGGTGGCGCCGCGACCTGGTGGACGCCGAGCGGCACCCGCATGGTCTCCCTCACCTACGTCCCCACCGGCCTGACCGCGGTGGGCTGTGGCACCACGCAGTGCGTGGCCGTGGGTCCCACCACCATCGTCACGCTTCGCCCCTAGGCCCCGACTGTGGGAAACTAGAGCCGTGAGTATCGATTCCCCCACCAGCGTCCCCGCCGGCTGGTATCCCGACCCCTCGGGAGCCCCGCAGTGGCGTGTGTGGAATGGACGGGACTGGTCCACCGTCACCAAGCGCTTTGACAATCACGCGCCGGTGCCGGCACCCCCGGTGACGTCAACCACCCTCGACGCGATCTACTGGCTCCGCGTGCTCGGCGTGCCGACGTTCTTCAGTGGGCTGGCGCTGCTCCTCGGTACCTTCGCCCACTGGCCCGGCACCGCCCACCCCACCTCGTCAACCTGGGCCGTCGTGAGCGGCACCCTCGCTATCGGTCTGCTCGCCTTCGCCACCATCCTCGGTGCGACCGCGGTGCGAGCCCTCCAGGGGTACTGGTCGCTCGACGCCTTTCTTCCCGGCATCAATCTGCTATCGGTCAACGTGCTGGCTCGCCGCGAACTAGGCATGGCGACATTTGGTCCACCACCCTTGGTCGAGGCCCTGGTCGTGGTGGTCGCTTGCGTGGGCTTCCATGACCCCCTCGTGCCGCTCCTGCTTCTGGGATCAATGGCCCGCAGTTACCTGCTGCGCCTGCGCTTCGTGCACGAGGCGCTGTCGGAGCGGGCCCGATGACCTCGCCCTGGGGACCGCTGGCCGGCCTGATCGGCGAATGGGTCTCGGACGAGGACGGCCTCGACGTCTCGTTCCACTCCGACAAGGGCAAGGTGGGCGAGACCCGCTACCGCGAGGAAACGAGCTTCGCCCCCTACGGCCCAGTGACCGTTGGTGGCCAGACCCTCTACGGCCTCGACTACCGCACCACGACGTGGCGCGCCGGAGATGAGGAGCCGTTCCACCGTGAAGTCGGCTACTGGATGTGGGACGAAGCGAACAAGCAAGTGATGCGCTGCTTCATCGTGCCCCACGCCACCACCCTGATGGCCGGCGGCACTGTTGAGGCCGACGCCACGACGTTCAAACTCTCGTCGGCTCTGGGGTCCAACACCTACGGCATCTTGTCGAACCAGTATCTCGACGCTCTGGCCAAGACCACGAGTTACGACGTCACCATCACTATCGACGGCGACACCTTCTCCTACGACCAGACGACGGTTGTGGCGTACCAGCGACATCCCACGGTGATCTTGCACACCGACCGCAACACCCTGCGGCGTCGCTAACTACTTCTTGCGGCGCGTCTTGACGACGAAGACGTAAAAGCACATCACGGCCACGGGCACCAGCACCACCACCACGCGGGCCGCCGGCAACACCGCACCACGGTGGGGATTACTCACCAGGGCCCAGATCATGCCCGCATCGTCTTCACGTCACGCACCAGGGCCTCAAGCTGGCTCACGATGTCGGAGATGGCCTGGTCCTGGGCTTCCAGGTGCTTCTGGATCTGTTCGGCCTCAGTGAGCACCGCCTCAGCGTCGCGGTAGGTGTCCTCGGCGCGCTTGTCGGCAGTGGCCGCCTGGATGTTCTGGCCCACGATAATGATGGGCAGGAGCACCAGCTGCAGGAAACTACTGGAGAGCCACACGACGACGTAGTAGGTGCCTTGGTGAATCGCCGACGGCAGTGCCAAGAGGGCCAACAAGGTGAACAAGTAGGCGGCCCACATGGTGCCCACGACCAGCGTGACCTTCAGGCCGACCTTGGCGTTGAACCGCGTCAGCACATTGTTCGAGTGAGCCGCGCGGACGTCACTGGTCTTTACCGGTGCCGAGGCGCGCAGCTCCTCGATCCGAGGGTGGCGAACGTAGTCAAACAGTTTGGACATACCGGTAGTTTCTCACGAACCCGGCAGGCCGACCGTCTTTAGTAGGCCGATTCCGTCCACTTGACGAACTTGACCAACGCGGCCGAAGGCTTCGACGACGTCACGGGGCCGGAGAAGCCCAGGAAGATGTAGGGACCGGCAACCCAGGCGTCCAGTCGAACGGCGCCCATGGCGCTCGTCGAGCCCAGACCGTCCTGCTTACCGTTGCCGAAGTCGAGGTAGTCAGTCGTGCCGCCCACCGGGGTGGCGTTCATCACACCAGCACCGGCCTGCTGGACCATGTAGTTCATGTAGGCCTGGGCCAGTGCGTGGGTGTTGGCGGTGCCCTTGACCTTCGCGGCGGCGGCCAGCTTGGTCACGTCGGCGGGGCTCACGCAGCCGACCACCAGAGCCTTGGCGCCGAAGTCAATCGTGGTACCGAGTGCGTTGGCCGCGTCCTTCGACGGGTTGGCGTAGTTGTAGGGGGTGACCACGGGGCCGGTGGCGCCAGTGAAGCCATCCGCCTTGACCTGCGCCAGGGTGATCGACGAGCACGTGGCCGGCATCGCCGCCTGGGCGGTCGAACTGGTGACGGTCAACGCGAGCGGTGACAGGGCCACAACGGACAAGAGTGAGAGAGCAATACGACGCATGGCGTCCTCCTTTAGACACGAACTACTGTGCTGCCACGCTACGGCGACGGCCACCATCACCGTCTCGTTTGGAGATAAAAATTCGCTAAAGACCGAGCGGTCCCCGCGACCTACTTGACGAGGTCGGGGGCCGTCTCCATGCCCTTGTTCCAGACGGAACGGGCAATGATCTTGGTCTTGTCGGCGCGTGACGCGTACTTCTGGGCGATGTCGCGCGACTCCTCGAGCAGACCTTCGCTGAGCAGCGTCGGGTTGAGGCCCAGGGCCACGAACTTGTCGCGGCTGACGTTGAGGTCGTTCTCGGCCGCTTCCTTGCGGGGGTTGGGCAGGTTGGCGACTTCGACACCGGTGAGGCGGGAAATCAGCTCGGCCAGCTCGCGCACGCGGTAGGTCTCGGTGACCTGGTTGAAGACCTTGACCTGCTCGCCCGCCTGTGGTGGGTTTTCCAGCGCGATCTGGATGCAACGTACCGTGTCACGAATGTGGATGAAGGCGCGCGTCTGGCCGCCGGTGCCGTGCACCGTCAGGGGGTGACCAATGGCCGCCTGCATGAGGAAGCGGTTCAAGACGGTGCCGTAGTCGCCGTCGTAGTCGAAGCGGTTGATGAGACGCTCGTCGAGGGCGGTCTGCGGGGTCTGGGTGCCCCAAACGATGCCCTGGTGGAGGTCAGTGATGCGCATGTTGTCGTTCTTGGCGTAGAAGGCGAACAGCAGCTGGTCCAACGTCTTGGTCAAGTGGTAAACCGAACCAGGGTTTGCGGGGTGCAGGATCTCGCGGTCAATGTCACCGTCTGGCGTGGGGACCTTGACGGTCAGGTAGCCCTCGGGAATCGGGGCCGAGCCCGACCAGCCGTAGCCGTAGACACCCATGGTGCCCAGGTGTACCAGGGCGATGTCGCGACCGGACTCCACGATGGCGGCCAGCACGTTGTGGGTGCCGCGCACGTTGTTGTCAACGGTGTAGCGCTTGGCGTGGATGTTGCGCATCGAATACGGGGCGGCGCGCTGCTCACCGAAGTGAACAATGGCGTCGGGCTGCTCGTCGAGGAGCAACTGCGCGAAGCGGTCGTACTCTTCGGCCAAGTCCAGGTGGACGAAACCGATGGTCTTGCCCGTCAGTTCCTTCCAGACGCGGACGCGCTCACCCATGGGGCGAATGGGCGTCAGCGACTCAACTTCGAGCTCGAGGTCGATTTCGCGGCGACTGAGGTTGTCAACGACGATGACGTCGTGACCAATGTCGGAGAGGTGCAGGCTGGTCGGCCAGCCGCAAAAACCGTCACCACCGAGAACGAGAACCTTCATGAGTAACCCCTGTCTAGAACGAGCGTTTGTCGACGCGGCGGGACGTTCGCCCTTTGCGTCCAAACAACCCTACCAGCGAGTCATCACCACTTTTGACCGGTTCCGTCGCGTTGACGGGGTCTGCGCTAGTTCCGCAAGAAGCCGCCGAGGGCCCCGCCGGGACCCTGGGGTTGCTCGTTTTGTGGGAGGTAGGGAGCAATGGCGTGCGCCAGTCCTGGCAGCGTCAGCGTCTGGAGGTAGATCTTGCCCGGACCAGTCAATTTGGCCAAGAAGATCGTGTCCGCACCAAACAGCATGTTCTTGATGCCCTTGACTGCTTGGATCTCCAGCGAGACCGAGGCCTCGAACAGACCAATGTGGCCAGGGTGGACCATCATCACTTCGCCGGGGGCCAGGTCGTATTCGACCAACTCGCCCGAGAGTTCAATCCAGGCCGTCCCCTGTCCGGCGATGCGCTGCAGAATGAACCCGTTGCCCGAAAAGATGCCGACGCCCAGCTTCTGTTGGAAGGCGGCGTTCAGCGTGACGTCCGTGGTGGCCGCCATGAATCCGTGACGGGAGACCATGTACTCCTTGTCGGGGCCGACCGTGATGGGCTTAATGTGCCCGGGCATCTTGGTGGCGAACGCCACCACACCACAGCCACCCTGTGCGGTGTACTGCGACATGAAAACCGCACCACCGGCGAGAACACGCTTGAAGACACCACCCAGACCGGAACCACCAGCACCGGCCGTCTGCGTACTCATCTCGATTGTCGGTGACATCCAGGACATCTCGCCACCCTGAGAAATTACCGACTGACCAGGCTCGAGTTGCACTTCAAGCACTGGCATCGTCGACCCGAGGACTCGGTGCGCGACACCCGTCGCTTCCGGGTCAGCAAAATTCGGCATGGAGTCTTCAGTGTGTTCAGTCATGGTGCGCCTTTCTTGGTGCGTTTCATCCAAGACTAACCCGAAGGCACGTTAAAGAAAGACTCCGGTCTCTGGCGAGAAAACCCACCAGAGACCGGAGTCTCGTCAAAGAACTACGCGGTCCTTAGCAACCAGTTGGGACGACGATCAAGTCGAGCAACGTGGTGGCCTGGTTCTCCGAACCGGTGGCGGTGAAGGAGTCTGAGCCGACCTGGAGCGCGAAGCGGGTCCACGAGTAGGTACCCGCCTTGCCGGTGTTCTCGTTGCCTTCTGCAGGGTCAGTCGCGCCCGAAGGCTGCGTCGTCATGTTGGTGGGGCAGACGTTGGCACCCGACTTGGCCAACACGTTGGTGTTGGTCAAGGTGAAAGTAACCACACCGCTCGAGTTCGTCGTGCCGGTCAAGGTACCAGCGGTACCACCGTTGCAGGAAGAGCCCGTGGTGTTGTTCGAGTTCAGCGACGAGGTCGACCACGTCACGCCACCCTCGCAACCGTACGGCAGGTTGGAGACGAGGGTCACGGCCTGGGTGGCCATTGGGCTGCCGTTGGAACCAATGACCGTGTAGGTCAAGGTAACGGTGGCGCCGGCGTCAATGTAGCCCTGTTCCCACTTGTCCTGCGAGCCACCGAGCGGGTACGTGTTGCTGCCGCCCTCCGTGGTGCTCTCGTAGTACTGGTTCAGGAACTGGATGTTGCCGTTGACGGTGTCGTCGATCAGGGCCGTGTTGGCAACCAGACCGGTGATTGACGTCAGGGTCGCCACGTCAGGGTGGGCGAAGGTCGCGGAGCTTGAACCGCTACCACTGCCTGAACCCGAACCACTGCCGGAGCCGGAACCCGAACCTGAGCCGCTACCCGAACCGCTACCAGCGGGAACGGTCCACAGCGTGGCCGAGCCCGAACCGTCGGCGCAGGTGGTGGGGGTGATCAGGATGTCAACCATGTCGGTGGCCTGGTTGGCGCCCGACTGGGTTTTGGTAGGACCAGCGGCGGTGAAGACACCCGAGCCAACCTGGAGGAGGAAACGCGTCCAGGCCAGAGCGGCACCGGGCGACGCTTCTTCAGCGGCCGTGGTGGAAGCCAACGACGCCATGCTGGCGGGCGATGGGCACGCACCGGTGGTGCTGTTGGTGTTGGTGTTCGTCACCGTGAAGGTCACGTTACCGCTGGCGTCGGTGGTGCCCGTCAGGGTACCGTTCGCGCCACTACCGGGGGCGCACTGAGCACCGTTGGGGTTCTGGTTCAATCCACTGGCAGTCCACGTCGTGCCGCAACCACCGCCGTAGGCGATGTTGTCGTTGAGGGTCACGGCCTGGTTCGCCATGGGCTGGCCCGAAGCGTCAACCACGTGCCACGTCAACGTAATCGTCGAAGCGGCGCGGGCGTAGGCCAGGTACCAATTGTCGGTAGCGCCGTAGTACTGCGTGATGAACTCACCGTCACCAGCGGCCGTGTTGTTCAAACCAGCGGAGCCGGGCACAACACCGTTGACCGAGACCAAAGTTGCGGTCGCGTTGATCGTGGGGCCTGAGCCACCACCCGAGCCACCACCGGTGGTCGGAGTGGGAACAGTCCACGTTGCGGCCGAGCCCGAAGGAACGACGATCAAGTCGAGGATGTCACTGGCCTGGTTGACCGTTGAGTTGGGGTTGGCGGTCACCACGTCACTGCCGACCACGAGCACCTGACGGGTCCATGGGTATGGCCCTTCGTTGCTCTCGGCACCGCCCGTTGACGTCATGTCACCGGGGTTCGAACCGGTTGCCGCGTTGGTGTTGGTGAAGGTGAAGGTAACGACACCCGAAGCGTTCGTCGTGCCGTTCATAGAACCCTGGACGCCAGCATCGTTGGGCTTGGTGGCGTTGGTGTTCAGTGACGAGACTGACCAGGTGGTGCCGTAGGCTTTGGAGCCCGACAGGTTGTCAGTCAAGACAACGGGCTGGTTCGCCAATGGCTGGCCGTTGTAGCCGAGGACCTTCCAGGTCTCGGTGACGGTGGCACCAGCGGGGACGTAGCTCTCCAACCAACGGTCCGTCGGCGAGTAGAACTGGTTGATGAACCAGTTGTCACCGTTGACCGTGTCGTCGATGCCCTTGCCGCTCACCACGCCAGCGACCGACACCAGCGTTGCTGAGTCGGGCGAGTTGTACGACGCGCCGTCCGAGGCGGGGGTGAAGGTGAAGGTCTGTGAGGCCGTCTGTGCAGCGGTGCTGCCAGCCTGGGCCTTGGTGACCGTCACCACACAGCTGCCGGCGGCGGTGTCGGTCAACGAGCCAGTGACGGAGTTGATCGTACAGCCGGAACCGGTCACCGCGAAGCTCACGGCACCCGTGCCCTGGCCGGGCGTGGTCGACACGACGATTGGCGTGCCCACGCTGCCCGAGAGCACCGTGTTCGTGATCGCAATCGGACCGTTCGTGAAGGTGAACTTCACAGCAGCCGACGTTGCGGCCAGGTAGCCGTTGCTCGCGGCCTTGGTGGCCGTCACGTTACAGGTGGTGGGCGACGGCGCAATCAATGCGCCGGTCTGCGAGTTGATGTTGCAAATTGAACCGGTACCGACGACGGCGAAGGAAACGGCACCCGTGCCTGATCCACCGGACGTCTTAACCGTGATGGGGCTGCCGGCAAAGCCAGTCAGCGTCGTGTTGGAGATCTTCAGCGTCGCCTGCTTCACCAGCGTGAAGGTGACCTTCACCGCAGCGGAGCTGGCCACCAAGAAACCGGCACTGGCGGCCTTGGTTGCGACAACGGAGCACGAGGTGGTGGCGGTCGCATTATTTGCGTTCAGCGCACCAGTCGTACGGTCAATGGAGCAGTTCGCACCAGTGACGGCGAAGGTAACAGCACCCGAACCCGAACCACCGGAAACGGTAGCGGTCACAGTGTTGCCAACGGCAGTCGAGGAGGCCGAGTAGGTCACCTTCAGAGTTGCCTGCTTCGCCGGACCCGACGTTGCTCCTGCCGATGAAGTGAATCCCAGGCCGGCCAGCAAGGCCATGCTCAGAGAAACTGTTGCAAGTCGTGCAACACTCGATCGCTTACGCGCGTTGTATAAAGCTTTCACTTTACTCCCCCAATTATTTAACTCGTTGAAACATTGTTACTACATCTCGTCGACACGTGCAACGCGATTCGTCTTGTTTCACCACGCTTTGAGACTGACATCGTTGTCTAGGAGCGGAATAATTTTCCGTTTGCGTTCGACGATTCATTTCGGGCGGTCGTGATCACGTCGTCGCGATCTCGACGCATCACGCGTGGCGCGTTAAAGAGAAAACCCGCCCCCCCACAACCACCATTCCTGGCGGCAGGGAGAGCGGGCCTCTCACGCGGCGTCAGCCGCTACAGCATTAGCAACCTGACGGTACGACGATGAGGTCGAGCAGCGGCGTTGCACCGTTGTTCGCGCCACCGGTCGTGGTGTCGTTGCCGACCAACACGTAGGTGCGGGTCCATGGGTGTGAACCCTCGTTGTTCTCGGCACCACTGTTGGTGGTCATGTCCGAGGGGCAGCTACCAACCGAAGGGTTGGTGTTGTGGATCGTGAAGGTCACGTTACCGTTCGCGTCGGTCGTTCCGGAGATCGAACCGGCGGGGTTGGTGTTGAGACCACTCTCCTGCCACATCGTGCCGTGGGCACCCGAGTACGGAATGTTGTCGTTGAACGTCACCGGAGCGCCAACCAGAGCCTGGCCGTTTGAGCCAGTCACGTGGTAGGTCAGCGACACGGTGGAGCCAGCGTCAACGTAGGCCTCGTTCCAGGTGTCCGTCGGCGTGAAGTACTGCCAGATGAACCAGTTGTCACCGTTCACGGTGTCGTCGATCGGACCGTGCGAGAGACCCGACGAGGCAACCAAGGTTGCGGTGTCAGGGTTCGCGGTCGTCGGGGCGTCACCAGTCGAGGCAGCAGCGCCACAACCAGCGGGCACAACAATCAGGTCAACAAGCGGCGTGGCTTCGTTGGTTCCGGTAGCCGGAGCGGTCGTGATCACGTCGTTACCAACCTGCAGCACCGTGCGAGTCCATGGGTAGGCACCCAGGTTCGCGTTGGCACCGTCAGCCGTGGTCATGTCCGAGGGGCATGAACCGGTCGAGGCGTTGGTGTTGGTGATGGTGAAGGTGACGTTGCCCTGAGCGTCCGTCGTGCCGGCCAAGGTACCGCCCAAGAAGGCGCCCGACCAGCCGGGGTTGGCGTTCAGGCCAGCGTCTGACCATGACGTACCGTTCGAACCCGAGTAGTCCAGGTTGTCGACCAAGGACACCGCGGCGTTGGCCAGAGGCGCACCGTTGGATCCATTGACGTGGTACGTCATGCTCACCGTTGAACCGGCGTCGACGTAGGTCAGACCCCAAGTGTCGGTGGGTGAGTAGTAGCTGTTGATGAACCAGTTGTCACCGTTGACCGTGTTGTCCAGCACCGCGCTCGCGATGCCCGAAACAGCCGTCAATGAGGCGGTGTCCGGGGCAGCGAAGGTGGGCGAGTCAGCGGGGGCCGAAGGCGTCGCCACCGTCGTGGTGGTGGCACCCGCGGCGGGGATCACGATGAGGTCCAGAAGGTCAGTGCCCTGGTTCTCGGTGCCTGCACCGGTGAACGAGTCATTGCCAACCTGGAGAACGAAGCGAGCCCACTTGTAACCGGCCTTCTCGTTCGACTCAGCGCCAGCACCAGTGGTCATGTCCGAAGGAACACTTCCGGTTGCGGTGTCGGTGTTGGTGATGGTGAAGGAAACGTTACCGTTGGCGTCCGTGGTGCCCTGGAGCTGACCCATTGGGCCGGCGCCACAACCGGGGTTCACGTTCAGTGACGACACGTTCCACGAAGTGGTGACCGAGCAGCCGTACTGCAGGTTCGCCGTCAGCGTGACGGGCGTGTCAGCCAATGGCTGGCCGTTCGAGCCAACCACGTGCCAGTTCTGCGTCACCGTGGAACCAGCGGTGATGTAGCCCTGGTACCAGTTGTCAGTGGGGACGTACCACTGGTTGATGAATTCGCTGTCACCGTTCACGGTGTCGTTGATCTGGCTGGTGCCCGAGGCGAGGCCGGTCACGCTGGTCAACGTTGCAACGTCAGGCGTAGCGAACGAAGGAGCGTCAACGACAGGGATCACAATCAGGTCGACCAAGTCCGTCGCCTGGATAACCGAGGGCGAGGCAGGGTTCGACGTGATGGTGTCGGTACCGACAACCAGCGCCATGCGGGTCCAAGGGTTGGCGTTCGACGACTCAATGCCCTCAGCACCAGTGTTGGTGGAGAGGTCCGAAGGGTCAGTCGCAGTGTTGGTGTTGATCGCGGTGTTGGTGTTCGTCAACGTGAAGGACACAATGCCGTTCGCGTCGGTCGTTCCCGACACGTCACCGTTCGCAGCCATACCAGGAGCGGTGAAGGTGGCGTCGCTGCCGCCAGGTGCGAACTGCGTGCGCAGCGTCACTGCCTGGTTCGCCAACGGAGCACCGTTCGGTGCCGTGACCTGCCAGGTCAAGGTGACCTGTGAGCCAGCGTTGACGTAGTTGTACAGCCAACGGTCGCTGGGCGAGTAGTAGCTGTCGATGAACCACTGGTCACCGTTCGCGGTGTCGCTAATCGGACCAGCGACAACACCCGACGAGCCCCAGAGTGGGTAGGTCGTCATCAAACGAGCAGTCACGGGAGCGGCGTAGGTCGGGCCCGAAGCGCACGCCGTGGTGCAGAAGGTGAAGGCAACAGCGGGTGACGTCTTGGCGACGTAGCCCTTTGAAGCGGCCTTGGTTGCGGTGACGGTGCAGGTCTGCGCGTCAGCAGCCTTGAGCGTGCCGTTCTTCAGCAAGCAGTTGGTCGACGACGTCGAGAAGGTGACCTTACCGGTACCCGAACCACCGGTGGTGGTCAAGGTGAGGTACTGGCCAATCAAGCCACTGAAGCTCGAGTTCGAGATGTAGAGAGGAGCTTGCTGGCCACCCGTGAAGGTGAACTTGACCGAAGGCGAGGTCGCCGACTTGTAGCCGGTGCTCGCGGCCTTGACGGCCTTGACGGAGCAGCTGGTGCCGGTTGCGGTGAGCTGGTTGCCCGAGATTGAACAGGTCGATCCCGAGGTCACGAAGGTCACGGCACCCGTACCCGAACCACCTGCGGCGGTCAGGGTAACGGCGACGCCATCAACGCCCGTCAGTGGCGAGTTCGTGATAGCGAGTGCAGCCTGGGCAGCGGGCTTTGGAGCCGACGTTGCCACGGCATTTGGCACCAAACCAATTGCGGACAGTGTTGCGGCACTGACGAGCAGCGCAGCAAACTTCGACAGACTGGTTCGGTTGCGAACCAGTCCGAAATAGACAAGCGACGCAAGCATCGCAATTCCAACTACGGATAAAGTTGACACTTTATTTCCCCCCATTTGTTAATGCATTTGGATTATTACTACTACTCCCGTTAACTCTTTGCAAACTCTTCCGCAAAAAATTTTGCGTTGATGTAGGAGCTCATTAATCAATTTGTGATGCACTCCGCGTTGCCATCTCTCAACCGAATTGAGACAACGATGGACTCGTTCGTTTTGACGATCGCGTGTGCCCAGTACGGCCAAATTTTCTCGGTAGTTCTTGGTTACTGGTGGTAAGAATTGAATTGTCCCCCACTGCAGTAGGAGCATTGTGAAAGTTTTTCGTCGAGTCGGTGTCGCCGTTCTGTTGGTCGCCGCCGCCCAGTTGCAAATCAGTGCTTCAGGCGCTGATAGCCCCACGTTCAACTCGCCCGACAAGGCCGTGTTGACGTCAGTGGTGGGCCTGTCGCCAGGCACCAGCATCATCAACGACACTGTGAACGGCGATGCGCTCTTTTTGAACGCCTACTACTCCCCAACCGATCGTTGGCTCGAGTCCTACATCAATGCGGGCGCCACTATCACCCTCAATTGGACGGTGACGGGCAGTAACGGTGCCCCGCTGGCGAATCAGCCCGTCACGTTGATTAGCAATCTGAACTACTCCGGGGCGGCCGGCACCACGTGGCAGCAGGCCGGCCTGAATGGAAACCCCAGTGGGACGATTAGCGGCACCACGAACGCCAGCGGTCAGGTCTCTTTCACGATCACGAACACCAATACGGCCTCCGGCACCCGTCCCACTGACCTCACCACGACGACCGGCGCCGAATCACACGAGGGCCCGTACCCGTGGACCTGCATGGTGCTGCAGATCGGCAACGACATCTGGACGAATTCGCCCGCGACCGGCGTCAACCAGGCGACTGACCGCATTGACTTCATTGTCATTCCGCCCGCCAAGATTTCTGGCACGCAGGCCACCAAGGCCACTGTCGCGAAGAAGTCCTACACCTACAGCCAGGCCTCGGAAGTGTTGACCGCCTCCTTCAAGGCCTCGAGCAGCACGGTGAAGTCCGTGCCTTCAGGAATCGTTACCTTTAGTACCGGTTCGGGAACGCTCTGCAGTGCAACGCTCTCTGCCGGAACGGGGAGCTGCAGCATCACCTCGACCGCCCTAGACGCGGGCACCTACACCCTGACCGCCAGTTACAGCGGCGACTCGGTCTTTGCCCCCAGCACCGGCACCTCCACTATCACCGTGGCGCCCGTGGCCACCACCCTCACCTTGACCCCTTCGGAGTCGTCATTCTCGCAGTCGGCACTCGCGAACTTCGGCGTCACGATTGCGTTGAGCTCCAAGTACGGCGTAACGCCCCCGGGCAACGTCACCCTCACCCTGAACGGGAACACGATCTCAACCAACGGCGCGTCATTCAACTTCGCGTCACTGTCACCGTCATCGGTAGTCGTCGGCAAGAACATCATCACCGCCCTCTACGCCGGCAACGCCGACTTCAAGGCATCGAGCGTCAGCAAGACCTTCACCGTTACCGCACCGGTGACCACCACCACGACAACGACGACACCAACCACAACCACGCCACCCAACGCTGGCACGAACTACGACACCAACCACGGCAGCCTCCTGTGGTCGGAAACGTTCGCTGGGGCCAAGGGCACCGCACTCAACACCAGTATCTGGACTCCCGAAATCGGTCAGTACACCGGTGTCACCCCAAACCTTCCCAACTGGGACTACGGCACGGGTGAGATCGAAACCAACACCAACGCTGCCGCAAACGTCAGCCTCGATGGTCTCGGCAACCTGGCTATCACCGCAGCCTGCACACAGAACTGCCAAGGCTTCGGCAACTGGACCAGCGCCCGCATCTCCACCGCCGGCAAGGTGAACTTCCAATATGGTCAGCTCGAAGCCAACATCAAGATGCCCGCGGGCTCCTTCAACTGGCCCGCCTTCTGGATGCTCGGACAGAACTTCTGGACCGCCGGTTGGCCGAACTGTGGCGAAATCGACATCATGGAGGGCCTGGCCAACATGACGTCGGACCAGTCAACACTCCACGCCAACTACCCCGGTGGTGGCGACTGGAACGGTGGCGGTGGCGTCACGGCACGCGCACCACTCAATGACCTGTCGGGCTCGTTCCACACCTTCGGCATGCTGTGGGCGCCGAACACAATCTCCTTCACCCTCGACGGCTACATCTACGTCACCGACACCTACAACCCCAGCGCTGGCACGGTCGTCCAGACCTACCCAGGGGGCGGCAGCAACACCTTCAGCATTGGTGGCCAGGTGTGGCCGTTCAACCAGCCCTTCTTCGCCATCTTGCAGGACGCCATCCCCGCGGGCACCACGGCGCCCAATGGTTCAACCGGCGTCATGCAGGTCAACTGGATTCGCTACTACAGCTACAACGGCTACGGCGCCGTCACGCCGTAGGGAAACAACAAAGCCCCCACTCGCTTCGCGCGAGTGGGGGCTTTGTTCGTTAACGCTTAGGCGTTCGACAGCACAATCAGGTCAACCAGATCGGTGGCCTGGTTCGTGGTCGGGTTCAAGGCCCCCGGTGGCAAGTTGTTCGGAGCGGTGAAGGTGTCACTGCCGATCTGCAACACCATTCGCGTCCAGGCCACACCGCCACCGCTTTCGATGACTTCGGCCGACGCCGCCGAGGTCAGACTCCAGCCGACCGGCGCCGATGCGCCGTACTGGTTGGTGTTGGTGAAGGTAAAGGACACATTGCCGGACGCATTGGTCACACCACTGAGATTGCCCGTGACGCCGGTCATGCCCGCTGCCGAGAAGGTGGCATCGAGGTCACCCTTGCCATTGTTGGCACCGGGGGCGAACTGCGTCTCCAGGGTGACGGGTTGATTCGCCAGTACTTGTCCGCACGAACCAGTGACGTGCCAGTTGAGTGTCACGGTCGTCCCAGGTGTGAGGTAGGCGTAGAGCCACTGGTCGGTTGGTGAGTACCAGGCATCGATGAACCACTGGTCACCATTGACCGTGTCGTTGATGGGTCCCGAGCCCTTGAGGCCGGTGGCGCTCCACGAGGTGGTGACGAGCGAAGCCTTGTCCGGGCTCTGGTTGGTGGCGAACTCACCGGCGCAGGCCTGGGTAAAGGTGACGTAGACGGGCGACGCGGTGGCGGCCGCGTACCCCTTGCTCGCCGCCTTCGACGCTTCGACGCGACACAGCCCCGCGCCGCTGTCGGACAGGGCGCCCGACACCGCACCAATGTGACAGCCCGTGCCAATCGTGCTGAAGCGCACCGCGCCCGAGCCCGATCCACCGGTGGTCTTCATGGCGACGGTCGTTCCCGAGACGGCGCTGTGCTTAGAGGCCTTGAGCACCAGTGGTGCTTGGTGGCGCGTCGTCGCACCAGCGGACGTGGTCACGGCGCCGGCAAGAAGTGCGGCGACGGAGATCGTGAGTGAGGTAGTGCGGAGGAACCTCTTTGAACGAGACGAAAGGGACGTTGGTGAAGCCCCTGACGCGGTAGGCACAGCATTCATGAGGCATCCCTTTTTTAGTTACAGCAATGCCCAATGCCTACTACAGAATCTGCCGCTCCCCTGCGCTCTAAGGAATTCGACAACACAGCCCTGCCGCCACGTTGGCGGCAGGGCTGTGCGTCGTTAGGACAGAACGCTCACGAGACGATTGTTTGCCGCTCGCTAACTTCCGAGAACTACGGTGCGCTCACCAGCGCTGCCAACACCTTCAACTCTGGCGTCAGCGCGTAGTCCACAGCGCCGTCAATGCGCGGGCTGTTCTGCAACACACCGTCGGTGTGCAGCTGCTGCATTTCGGCGTCGAGCTGCGTCATGACCTTGGTCGAGAACGGAATGAACGTGTTCACACCCGTCTGGTAGAGCACGGCCGCCAGTCCCTGACCGAGTGCGTTGTTCAATGATGGCTGCACCGAGAAGAAGGTCTGGAAGATGACGTTGGTGAACGCGGCCGGGTTCTTCAAGATCCAGTGGTCAATCTGCGCCTCGTCGTAGAGGTACGCGGCGACCATGGCCATCTTGGTGGCGTTGTTGGCTTCCGACGGGGTCATCAAGATGGGGTCGTACCCACTGAGGATGCCCGACGCGTTCCCAATAACCTTGCCGCCGTTGGCAATGGCTTCGGCTGCCGTCACCGGACTGGCGACGATGGCGTCAACGGATCCGCTGAACAGTGCCGCGAGGTCGCTTGACTCGGGCAGGTTCACGAAGGTGTAGTTGGTCGGGGACACCTTGGCCTTGGCCAAGAGACGGTCGACCACGTACTGCGAGTCCTGGCCACCCACGAAGGCAATCTTCTTGCCCGCGAGCTTGGCCGGCGTCTTGAGGCCGTGCGCGTAGGCGGTGGGGCTCACAATGACCTGCCAGTAGTTCTGCGGGTTGACGAGCTGGTTGACACCAACAGCCTTGAGCTGCTGGCCGGCGTCGAGGGCCTCGGCCCAGGTTGCACCACTGACGACGGGTGTCATGTCGTCCGCACCATTGATCACCGACGAGATGATCGCCGGACCGGCGAGCTCGTCGAAGTGAACCGAGAAGCCCAACTTGCTCGGGTCAATGACGTGCGCCTGCACACCAGTCGCCCAGAACAGCTGGTAGAAGCCCTGCTGGTCGGCGATGTTCAGCGTCTTACCGCTCAAGTCGATGTAGGGCGTTGCGGTGTAGCCCGCCGGGCACGTTGCCGCCGTGGTGGACTTGGTGGCACCGGTCGCAGCGGCATTGAATTGCGTCGCGTCGGTTGGGTAACAGGTGATGGTCGGCTTCGACGAAGCGGCCCCTGCTGACCCCTGGATGGCACTCGCTGCGCTGACGGTCAGCAACATCGCGGTGCTTACAAATGTGGCCTTGCGCCAGACATTCTTCATACTTCCCCCTTGGTTGGAATACTGCTCTTCCACCCTAGGACGCATGGTCCGGCGCATCGGGTATGCATGCGTAAAAGAGATGTTGTCGGGAAAGTTATTTTGGTTCGGCGTTACCGTCGAGTAGTTCGCGGGTTACGCCCAAGTACGACAGGATTTCCGCACGGAGTTCGTGGGCATCGCTTCGCAATGTTCGTGGACGAGGTGTTGTAATCGCGACTTCGTGGGCGATGGCGCCGTCGCGCAACACGAACACGCGGTCCGCGAGGAACAGTGCTTCGTCGACGTCGTGAGTGACGAGAAGCGTCGTTGGTTGGTAGACCGAACAGAGCCGCGCCACGAGCGCGTGCATCGTCATGCGCGTCAATGCGTCGAGCGCGCCAAAAGGTTCGTCCATCAACAGAAGCTGAGGGCGACGAACGAGGGCTCGCGCGATCGCCACTCGCTGGGCCTCACCACCAGACAGTGTCGACGGCCAATCGTTTTCGTGACCGGCAAGACCGACCTCATTGAGCATGTCGAAGGCGACATCTTTATTTCCCGCAGCGCGGTCAAGGCCGAGCACGACGTTGCGCCATACCCGTGATGACTGCACCAGCCGTGGCTCTTGGAACACGAAGGTGCGACGTTCCGGCACGAGCACTTCACCCTGGTCGGGTGCCGAGAGGCCGCCCAGCATGCGCAGCAGGGTGGTCTTGCCACTGCCACTGGCGCCGACCAGCGCGACAAATTCGCCCTGCCTAAGTTCAAGCGAGATGTCGTTGAGCACACGGCGCTCACCGAACGACTTCGAGAGGCCGTTGACAATGACGTTGGCGGTAGTGGTCATCGCACCGCCACCCCTTCACGCCACTTCAAGAAGAAGCGTTCCAGCACCTTCACGATGGCCGCGGCGGCCAGTCCCATGAGGGCGTAGATCACAACGCAGGCGAAGACTTCATAGTTGCGCTGGTAGGCCTGCGACTGGGTCAGCAAATAGCCGATGCCGTTTTGCGACGAGATCTGCTCTCCCGCCACCAGGGCCAGAATCGAAATCACCATCGACAGACTCAGCCCCGTGAGAATCTGTGGCAACGCCAACGGCAGCACGACCTTCCGCAGGAGCGCGAAGCGCTTCACACCGAAGGTCTTCGCCGCCTCCACGACCTTTCGATCGACGTTGCGCACACCGCCGGCGGTGTTGATGTACATCGGGAAGTACGA
>Ga0208742_1000070_pt1 | contig 41883 bp, 42 predicted proteins | sample CryBogCBH28Sep08_FD_184601 | JGI IMG/M metagenome (GOLD analysis project Ga0208742, IMG submission 184601) | Freshwater microbial communities from Crystal Bog, Wisconsin, USA - CBH28Sep08 (SPAdes) (version 2) | ecosystem: Environmental > Aquatic > Freshwater > Lake | place: Crystal Bog... | reverse complement strand
GTCCTGATTTTTATCAATCACAATACAAACACAAATGATCTTTTGGGCATCTTGAAAACAGACAATACTGTGCCATTAAAAAGTAATAACGATTTAAGAAATTACGGGATTGGCTCTCAGATATTAGTGGATTTAGGGGTTAAAAAAATGAAACTACTATCTACCCCAAGAAAAATGCCAAGCATGATTGGTTTTGGCCTTGAAATTACAGGTTACATAGAAAATTAATATGTGCCATTAATAAATTATGCTAAAATAATGACATTGAAAAATTATAGAAAAAATAATTTTAAAGCGCACTGTCAAACTGACTTCACGTCAGTTTTTTTTTCGAAAAAAACCCCCTCCATTAGCCTAAATTTAAAACTAAGCAAAAAAATTTGCCATGTTAATTAAGGAAAATCATTATCAATCTGGCAAACAAAAAGAAGGGAATGTCATAGGGTTTGATTTTGGACAAAAGCGCATAGGCGTTGCGGTTGGGAACAATATATCCAAGACAGCTCAAGCTTTAATCACCATCGACTCCTCATCGAATAATCAAAAATTTGAAGCAATACAAAAAATTATAGAAGAATGGCAACCCATCTCTATCGTGGTTGGCGTTCCATTTAATGTAGATGGCTCTGAACATAAGGTCACAAATCTATCTAAAAAATTCGCTAAACAGCTAGAACAAAAATATTCATTACCTACTCATCTTATTGATGAACGCTACACTTCGATTGAAGCTAGCCATGAAATCAAAGATCAAAAAATTGATTTAAAGAAAAAGAAACTTTTAATTGATCAAATAGCTGCAAAAATTATTTTACAATCTTATCTTGATCAAATTTAACTTAAAAAATGACCCTACCTAACGCAGAAAAACTCGTAGAAACCTTAACAAATAAAATCAATGAAATAATTGATGACAAGACTGTTCTCATTGGCGTTCAGCGCGGCGGAGAACTTATTCTTCAAAAAATTTTGCCTAGTTTAAAAAATACTGTCGCAACAGGTTCAATTGACACATCGTTCTATAGGGATGACTTTTCAAGTCGCGGCTTAAAAGTTAAAAATAAGCCCTCACAAATTGATATAGAAATTAATGATAAGCATATTATTCTTATTGACGATGTATTTTCTACGGGAAGAACTGTTCGCGCTGCTATGAATGAAATTTTTGACTATGGAAGACCTGCAAAAATTACATTAGCTGTTTTAGTCGATCGTAATGAGCAAGAGCTTCCTATTGCCCCTCAGATTTATATTGAAAAAATTAGTCTAAATAAAAATCAACATTTAGAGCTTGGATTAGATGAAAATAAAAAATTCATCTTTCAGCTAAAGGAGTGTCATGTTTAACCCTCAGCTGAATAGCAAAGGCAATTTAAACCATCTTCTATCTATTGAGGGTTTATCTATAGAAAAAATTATTCAAATATTGGATACGGCAGAGTCATTTTTAAAGATAGGTGAGAGAGATGTTAAAAAAGTGCCTATATTAAGAGGAAAAACGGTATGTAATGTTTTCTTTGAAAACAGCACAAGAACAAGAACTACTTTTGAAATTGCCGCCAAAAGACTTTCTGCTGATGTCATTAATTTAAATGTAGCCACCTCGTCTCAATCTAAAGGCGAAACCATTTTAGACACGATCAATAATTTAATTGCCATGAATGCAGATATTTTTGTTGTAAGACATTCATCATCGGGCGCTGCTCATTTTATTGCGTCACATGTAAAGCCGAATATCCATATTATTAATGCGGGTGATGGAAATCACTCCCATCCCACCCAGGGATTGCTAGATGCTTTTACTATCAGAAAATATAAAACTAACTTTAATAAGTTAAAAGTGGCCATTGTGGGAGACATTTTGCATTCTAGAGTTGCTCGATCCAACATTCACGCATTAAATATACTTGGCGTTCCTGAAATTAGAGTAATTGCTCCCAAAACATTACTTCCTTCAGAGATTGATAAATTAGGTGTACACGTATTTCATGATATTAATAAAGGGCTTAAGGATGTAGATGTCATTATGATGTTAAGGATTCAAAATGAGAGAATGGATGGTGTCATGCTTCCTTCCCAAGAAGAATATTTTAAAACTTATGGATTAAATCAAACACGACTAGACTTAGCAAAAAAAGATGCAATAGTTATGCACCCAGGCCCAATGAATAGAGGCGTAGAAATAGACTCAGCGGTTGCGGATAGCGAGCAATCCGTTATTCTTCCCCAAGTTACTTTTGGAATTGCGGTGAGAATGGCTGTGATGGCAATTTTAGCGGGACAACACTCATGAGTATTTTAATTAAAAATGGTCGGGTAGTTGACCCAAAAAATAATATTGATGCAAATTTAGATGTCTTGGTCGCAGATGGAAAAATTTCAGAATTAAATAAAAATATAGATCCAAAAAAAGCAACACAGATTATTGATGCCTCAAAAAAAATAGTTATCCCAGGCATCGTAGACCTTCAATTAAATTTAAGAGAGCCTGGCAATCAATACAAATCGACATTAGAAAGTGAAATGAAAGCGGCAAACGCTGGTGGGATTACTGGTATGGTATGCCCTCCAGATACCACACCTATTCTAGATGAGCCCGGCCTTGTAAAAATGCTAAAGAACAAATCTGAAGCGCTCAAATTAGGCAATGTATACCCTCTTGGTGCACTCACTCAAAAATTAAATGGAAAATTATTAACTGAAATAAATGATTTATATGAATCAGGTTGCATTGGATTTTCTCAAGCAGAAAAACCTATACAAGATACAGAGGTTCTATACAGATCATTTCAATATCTCTCAACATTTAATTTCAAAGCTTTTTTAAGGGCTGAAGATGCCTATTTATCAGAAAAAGGCATTATAAATGCAGGCGAAATTTCAACTCGACTTGGATTAAAAGGAATTCAAAGCATTAGTGAAACCACTGCTATTAATAAAATATTAGAAATAGCAGACTTAACTAAAACCAAAGTTCATTTAAATAAAATATCAACAGCTGAAGGATTAAATTTAATAAAAATAGCCAAAAAAAATGGTGTCAATGTAACTTGCGACGTTTCTATCCACCAAATTTTTCTTACAGACAATGATATTGGCTTCTTTAACACAAATTGTTTTTTAAAGCCTCCGTTAAGAAAAGAATCGGATCGAGTAAAGATTATTGAGTCGATTATTGATGGCACAATTGATGCAATATGCTCAGATCATTCACCGGTAAATGAAGATAATAAATTAAAACCTTTTGCCGAATCAGAATATGGCGCATCAAGCGCAGAGCTTCTCATGCCCCTTATATTCAAGCTTTCAGATGAATACAAATTAGATTTAAGTTTGCTGGTTAACAAAATAACTTATCAGCCTTCAAATATTCTAGAAATTAATAAAGGAAATCTCTCAATAAATTCGCAAGCTGATATTTGTATATTTGATCCTGAATATTCATGGGAAATAAATTCAAAAACTTTAATCAGTGAAGGTAAAAATACACCATTTTTGAACCAAAATTTAACTGGAAAAGTATCGAGCACTATTTTTAACGGCAATATTGTCTTTATTGATCATTAGCAGTTTTAAAAAATTAAATAAATACGATAAATTTATCGTTAAAAATAATGTCAAAATAATTGTAATAAAAACTTGACTAGCTTTAAAAACAAGTCCATATTTACACTTGCATTTGCAGTAAAAAAAATTTTTTTTATTCTTTGGAGTCTTTTTAAATGATCAAAAAATTAATTTCAGCAATTTTTGGTTCTTCAAAACCAGCAGAAACTACTAATAGCACGCTTCCAGCAACAATTTCAAAACCTTCAACATCAGTTAGCGCTAAGAAAAAACCAGCAGCTAAGAAAAAACCAGCAGCTAAGAAAAAACCAGCAGCTAAGAAAAAACCAGCAGCTAAGAAAAAACCAGCAGCTAAGAAAAAACCAGCGGCTAAGAAAAAACCAGCGGCTAAGAAAAAACCAGCAGCTAAGAAAAAACCAGCAGCTAAAAGAAAACCAGCAGCTAGAAAACCAGCAGCTAGAAAACCAGCAGCTAAAAGAAAACCAGCAGCTAAAAGAAAACCAGCAGCTAAGAAATAAATATAACGGGACTTTAAGTCCCGTTTTTTATTAGCAAGTTCTTTGTTGCTAAACATACTAAAACCAAGCAAACTTCAATTTTGCTTGGTTTTTTTATTTAATTAATGTCCACTATCTCCCAAAATATTTCTCAAATTCATAACGATATTCAAGAAGCTTCTGCTATCAATGCTTCTCATGAAAAAGTTACTTTAGTAGCTGTAAGCAAAGGCCAGAACTTTAATAAAATAATTGAGGCCTTTGATGTTGGCATTTTAAATTTTGGGGAAAATTACCTTCAAGAAGCGCTCGACAAAAAAAAGCAGCTAGAAAAATTTCCAATTCAATGGCATTTTTTGGGTCCCATTCAAAGCAATAAATGCAAACTTATTGCAGAAAATTTTAATTGGGTACATAGCGTTGACAGACTAAAAGTCATGAAATTACTTAATGATAATAGACCTTTAAATATCCTGCCTTTAAATATTTGCATCCAAATCAATACGAGCGGGGAAGAAACTAAAAGTGGCATCCCAATTAAAGATGCAAAAACACAACTAATAGAACTCATTCAAGCACTCAATGAACTTCCTAATCTTAAACTAAGAGGTATTATGTCTATACCCTCCAACACAGAAGATATCAAACAAATTATTGATGAATTTAAGGCTATGCACATACTTTATAGCGAACTCAAGAATGAAATTGATACCATTGATACCTTATCTATGGGGATGTCGAGTGACTTTAAGCTAGCAATTGAATATGGCTCAAATCTTGTTAGAATTGGAACCGCTATTTTTGGAGTGCGAGCCATAAAAACTCAAGGGGAAGATAATTGAATATTTGCTTTTTAGGTGGTGGCAATATGGCAACAGCTATGATTAGTGGTCTATTAAATAAAAACTACCCCCCTGCGCTTATTCGAGTGATTGAATCTGATAGCAAAAAGAGACTGGATCTTAAAACCAAATTTAATATTTCATCAGAAGCAGAATTTAAAAAAATAGATAAAGATGAAATTATTGTGCTTGCCGTTAAACCTCAGCAAACTGAATCTCTTCTCAAATCAATATCTCATGAAATTTCAAAACAAATGATTTTATCAATTGCCGCGGGCATTCAAATAAAGTCTATTGAAAAATGGACGAATGGACATAAAAACATTGTTCGCTCTATGCCTAACATGTGCGCTCAAATTCAACTTGGGATTACAGCTCTTTTTACTCAAGAAACTTTAGATCAAAAAAATAAAATGGCTATAGAAGAAATTGCAGGTGCTATTGGGGATTTTATATGGCTAGATGATGAATCTAAACTAGATGCAGTTACAGCTATTTCAGGAAGCGGTCCTGCTTATGTATTTTATTTCCTTCATGCATTCATTGAAGCAGCTATCGAATTAGGTTTATCAAGAAATGAAGCTGAAAAATTATGTAGCAAAACTATGCTTGGCTCATCTCTTTTAGCAAAAGACCAGCTAAATAACCTTCAAAATTTAATTGTATCGGTAGCTTCAAAAGGCGGCACAACAGAAGAAGGATTAAAACAACTTGAGTCAAATAAATTAAATGAAGCGCTTTTAAAAGCAACACGAGCTGCTTATGAAAGATCGAAAAAACTTGGCTCAGAATTTAATTAATTAAATGAAAAATAATACAGTCATTGTAGGTTTATCTGGTGGCGTTGATTCTTCCGTAACTGCTTTGCTTTTAAAGAATCAAGGGTATAAAGTCGTTGGACTTTTCATGAAAAATTGGGAAGATGACGACGATGACGAGTATTGCTCAAGTAAACAAGATCTTGTAGATGCAGTATCTGTTGCCGATAAAATTGGTATTGATATTGAAGTAGTAAATTTCAGCAAAGAATATAAAGAAAAAGTTTTTTCTGAATTTATTAATGAGATTAAAAGCGGAAGAACACCGAATCCAGATATATTATGTAATTCAGAAATTAAATTTAATGCATTTTTAAATCATGCAATTTCAATGGGAGCCGACAAAATTGCAACCGGTCATTACGCACAAATTAAAGAAACTGATGGCTTATATAGTCTTCTTAAAGCCGATGACTCAACTAAAGATCAAAGTTATTTTTTATATCGGCTCAATCAACACCAGCTCTCAAAATCTATATTTCCGCTAGGGAACCTTCTTAAAAAAGATGTAAGAGAAATTGCAAAAAAAGAAGGTCTTCATAATAGCGACAAAAAAGACTCAACAGGTATATGTTTCATTGGTGAAAGACCTTTTACTGAATTTTTAAATAAATATATAGAAAATTCACCGGGTCCCATAAAAGATGAGTATGGGAAAATAATTGGTGAACACATAGGTCTTATGTTTTACACCCTTGGCCAAAGACAAGGATTAGGAATTGGTGGCTCTAAAACAAGCAATGGAGCGCCTTGGTTTGTTGCTGAAAAAAATATCCAAGAAAACACGCTTATTGTTGCGCAAGGCCATGAGCACCCTCTTTTACTTAAAGATGGATTAACTGCAAAGAAAACTCATTGGATACATGGAGCTTTACCAAAAAAACATTGGGTATACGGTGCTAAGACGAGATACCGCCAACCCGATGCACCTTGTGAAATCGATACAATAACAGATGACTCTATAGAGATATTTTTTGGGCAAAAACAATGGGCCATTACACCTGGACAATCAGTAGTAGTCTATGAGAGCAATGTTTGCTTAGGTGGGGCTATTATTGAAAGCGCTATAGATAAGGCTCAGGTGCCGTTGTCTGAAAAGATGATCTTTGCATAAGTAATTTATATAAACGATATAAACTTAAATATTCGTTTTCAAAGTCAATTTCAGGGTATCTCAATTTAACATATCCCAAAGCACATCCGGCCGCTATATCAGCGTACGAAAATTTATTGTCCAGATAATATTCCTTACCTTCCATTTCACGATTAAGCCATTCAAGACTTAATTTTATTTTTCTCATTTGCTTTTCAAAAAGATCAGCATTTTGTTGTGTAAGAGGTTTACGTTTTTCCAGCATAATCGCTACTGCAGCGTCACATAATCCATCCGATATAGCCTCCCATCTTTTGACTAATATTTTTTTATCAAAATCGCTAGGTATTAAATAAGGCAGACCACTCTTTTGGTCTACATATTCAGCTATCACAGGTGAATCAAATATAGATATATCATTTGCAATTAATGTAGGCACTTTAGCCAAAGGGTTATATTCATGAATAGTACAATTTTTGTCTGCAAGCACAACTTTCTCTAAGGTGACTGATACTTTTTTCTCATCAATGAGAATTCTAATCTTTCTAGCGTATGGACTATTGTTTGAATAAAAAAGCTTCATGTATTTCTCGATTTAAAAAAACTAAATTTATTATAATTTGATAAGCTTCTATATTATGCAAAGATCAAAAATAAATAAAAAAATTTTAACTGAAGCCATTCAAAAAAATATCAAAATGGCACTTCAAGAAGATATGGGCAATATGGATTTATCTGCTCAACTCATTGAAGAAAAATCTTCTGCAAAAGCATATGTTAAATCCAAAGAATCAGCTTTAATTTCTGGTATTCCTTGGTTTAATGGCACCTTCTTAATGCTAGACCCAAAGATCAAAATAAAGTGGTTTATTAAAGAAGGTGAGATTGTGAAAAAAAATCAAAGACTTTGTGAGATTTATGGCAAAATAAGGCCTATTTTAAGTGGCGAAAGGGTTGCACTTAATTTTCTACAAACATTGTCCGCAACATCGACGACTACTCATCAATATGTCAAAGCTATTGCAAATACCCATGCAAAAATATTTGATACACGCAAAACAATCCCGGGGTTGAGAATTGCGCAAAAATATGCTGTCACTATTGGGGGTGGCAATAATCAACGCATGGGGCTCTTTGATCAAATTCTTATTAAAGAAAACCATATTAAATCCTCAAAAATAATAGATGATTTACTATCGCTTTCTTTGAAATATGCAAAAAATAAAGACGTACAAATTGAAGTTGAAAGCCTTGATCAGCTTGAAAAGGCCATAGAAATAGGCTTTAAAAATATACTACTAGATAACTTTAGTATTAAAAGTCTTAAAAAAGCTGTCCTTCTTAATAAAAAAAGAGCGATTCTTGAAGCGTCAGGAAACATTACATTAAAAAATGTCAAAAAAATTGCACTCACTGGTGTAAATAGAATTTCTCTAGGCTCACTCACAAAAAATATCAAAGCAATTGATTTGTCTATGAAAATTGAAACTTTTAAAAGTCTCTAAACTTGACCAAACACGCTTAAAGCGTTAAGGTTGAGGGTTTATAGCTATCTCATTAATTACAATCAAGAATTCTATGAGCTCAAACCATATTTCTGGCGCAGAAATTGTTATTCGTTGCCTTCACGAGGAAAAAGTCAAATTCGTTTTTGGTTATCCTGGTGGCGCTGTCCTTAATATTTATGATGCTGTTTTTCAGCAAAATAAATTTAAGCATGTCTTGGTTCGTCACGAACAAGCTGCGGTTCATGCAGCTGATGCTTACTCTAGATCTACTGGAAAAGTGGGGGTTGCACTTGTAACATCAGGTCCTGGAGCTACTAATGCGGTCACAGGCATTGCCACAGCTTATATGGATTCCATTCCTATGGTAATCATAAGTGGCCAAGTGCCCACTTACGCTATAGGTCAAGACGCCTTCCAAGAATGTGACACGGTTGGGATTACCCGCCCTTGTGTGAAACATAATTTCTTAGTTAAAGACATTAAAGATATTGCATCAACAATGAAAAAAGCATTTTATGTTGCATCAAGCGGCAGACCCGGGCCTGTTCTGGTTGATATACCAAAAGATATCACTGCTGAAAAGTACGAATTTAGCTATCCAAAATCAGTTCATTTAAGGTCTTATAACCCTATTGTTAAAGGTCATAGCGGTCAAATTAAGAAAGCGCTATCGCTTCTTTTGAATGCTAAAAGACCGATGATCTATTCAGGTGGTGGTGTTGTATTAGGAGACGCTGCTTCACAATTAACCAAATTTGTTCGCGCAATTGGATCTCCCATCACAAGCACACTTATGGGTTTAGGTGGCTTTCCAGCAAGCGATAAACAATTCCTCGGCATGTTGGGCATGCATGGAACTTACGAAGCTAACATGGCAATGCAAGAATGTGATGTATTGTTAGCTGTTGGCGCGCGTTTTGACGATAGAGTGATTGGCAATCCAGAACACTTTCTATCAAAACCAAAAACAATCATTCATATTGATATTGATCCATCATCTATTTCTAAAAGAGTAAAGATTGATATACCTATCGTAGGTGATGTTATTTCAGTGCTTACTGAACTCAACGATCTCTTATCTAAAGAAAAAACGAAACAAAACCCATCTCTTAAGCGTTGGTTTAAAGACATAGGCCAATGGAGATCAATGAATTGTTTAAGTTTTAAAAACGACAAAAAACTTATCAAGCCTCAATTTGTTATTCAAACATTACACAAAGTCACAAAAGGTGATGCCTTTATCACTTCTGATGTAGGTCAACATCAAATGTGGGCAGCGCAATACTATCCATTTGATAAACCTAGAAGATGGATTAATTCTGGCGGACTTGGAACAATGGGTGTTGGTTTACCTTACGCAATGGGTACTCAATTGGCTCACCCTGAAGCAAAAGTTGCTTGCGTTACAGGCGAGGCTTCCATACAAATGTGTATCCAAGAGCTATCTACATGTAAACAATTCCATTTGCCTATAAAGATTATCAATCTTAATAATCGTTACATGGGGATGGTAAGGCAATGGCAAGAATTCTTTTATGGAAATCGTTATGCAGAGTCATACATGGAGGCATTACCTGATTTTGTAAAACTAGCTGAGTCTTATGGTCACATTGGAATGAAGATCGAAAAACCTAGCGATGTTGAACCCGCCCTTAAGGAAGCATTCAGTAACAAACTTAAAGAGCGCTTAGTCTTTATGGACTTTATTACAGATCAAAAAGAAAATGTTTTCCCAATGGTTCCTAATGGAAAAGGCTTGTCAGAAATGATTACGGCTGAGGATTTATAAATGAGGCATATTATTTCTCTTTTAATGGAAAATGAATCTGGCGCCTTATCAAGAGTGTCAGGTCTATTCTCTGCGAGGGGCTACAATATTGAATCTTTGACTGTAGCGCCTACTGAAGACTCAACGCTATCGAGAATGACAATTGTAACTTCCGGTTCAGATGAGATTATTGAACAAATCATTAAGCAGCTAAATAAATTAATTGATGTTGTAAAAGTATTAGATCTTAACGATGGTCGATTTATTGAGCGAGAATTAATGATCGTTAAAGTAAAAGCGAATGCTCAATATCGAGATGAGATGAAAAGAATATGTGATATTTTCAGGGGCCGAATTATTGATGTTTCTGATAGTTCTTTTACCATCGAGATAACAGGATCATCTAGCAAATTAGATGCTTACATTGAAAGTATTGATAAAGCAGCTATTTTAGAAACAGTAAGAACTGGTGCGTCAGGTATTGGACGCGGTGATAGAATTTTAAAGGTATAAATTAAAACTGAAAGGTTATTATGAAGGTCTACTACGATAAAGATGCTGATTTAAATTTAATTAAAAAATTGAATGTTGCTATTGTTGGTTATGGCTCACAGGGCCACGCTCACGCAGCTAATCTCAAAGAATCAGGCGTCAACGTCACTGTTGCTCTCAGAAAAGGTGGCGCATCATGGGAAAAAGCCAAAAGTGCTGGACATAACGTTTTAGAAATTAATGAAGCCGTTAAAACTGCTGATGTCGTTATGCTTTTAATACCCGACGAAACAATGCCTCAAATTTTTCATCAAGAAGTTGCACCATTCTTGAAAAAAAATGCAGTGTTAGCTTTCGCACACGGATTTAATATCCACTACAACCAAATTATTCCAAGAGATGATCTTGATGTCATCATGATTGCTCCAAAAGGTCCTGGTCACACAGTTCGCTCAGAGTATCTTAAGGGTGGTGGCGTTCCTACATTAATTGCGATTTATCAAAACAAATCTGGCAAAGCTAAAGAAATTGCTCTTTCATACGCTGCAGCAAATGGTGGCACCAAAGGTGGTGTAATTGAAACTGATTTCCGTGAAGAAACTGAAACTGACTTATTTGGTGAACAAGCTGTTTTATGCGGCGGTGCAGTTGAGCTTGTTAAAGCAGGTTTTGAAACCTTAACTGAAGCAGGTTACGCACCAGAGATGGCTTATTTCGAATGCTTACATGAACTTAAACTCATTGTAGATTTAATGTATGAAGGTGGAATTGCTAACATGAACTATTCCATCTCAAACAATGCTGAGTATGGTGAATATGTTACTGGCCCAAGAGTAATTGGTAATGAAGCCAAATTAGCAATGAAAGAAGCTTTGAAAAATATTCAAAATGGTGAATATGCAAAACGCTTTATTCTTGAAGGAAAAACAAATTATCCAGAAATGACGGCGAGAAGAAGACTTAATGCTGAACATCCTATTGAAAAAGTTGGCTCACAATTAAGATCAATGATGCCTTGGATTGCTAAAAATAAGCTTGTAGATCAAAGTAAAAACTAGCTTCATGGCAAAAAAAACTTACCCTATCATTGCAAAAGAAGGCTGGCCATTCTTAATAGCATCCGTTGTTATATCAGCGTTCGTATTTAATATATGCACTCTGTGGTCAATTCCTCTTTGGATCGTCTCATTATTTATTCTGCAATTTTTTAGAGATCCGAAAAGAAATACGCCCTCTAAGAAAAATATGGTGGTATCGGCAGCTGATGGCAAAGTAATTGTCATTGAAAAATGCAAAGACGAGTATCTTAATAGACGTGCAATTAAAGTCAGCGTCTTTATGAATGTCTTTAATGTTCACTCAAATAAAAGTCCGATCAAATCAATCATTATGAATAAGTGGTATTTTCCTGGAAAATTTCTGAATGCAGCTTTATCAAAAGCTTCATTAGAGAACGAAAGATGTGCGCTTCACCTTAAAACCAAAGAAGGCTTTGATATTACTTGCGTTCAAATTGCAGGTTTAATTGCGAGAAGAATTTTATGCTACGTTAATAAGGGTGATGTTCTCGAAGCTGGCGAAAGATATGGTTTTATAAGATTTGGTTCACGCGTAGACTTATATCTACCTATCAACTCAAAGATAAAAGTTACTTTAGGCGAAAAAGTTTTTAACGGCGAAACAATTATTGCTGAATTAAAAAATTAAATTAATTATCTATAAATACACGAAGTTCGTTTAACGCCAATTTATACACATCCCTCTTAAATTCAATTACTTCATTAAGAGGCATCCAGTAATCATGCCATCGCCATGCATCAAATTCAGGCTTCTTAGTATTTCTTAAAAAAATATCGGTATCTTGACCCTTCATTCTTAATAAATACCATATTTGTTTTTGACCTTTATAAGTGCCTCTAAAATCTCTTCGAAGCCATTGTGACGGCACCTCATATTTTAACCAGTCTTTTGTTCGACCAAGTATTTCTACATGATGTGGCTTTAATCCCACTTCTTCCATAAGTTCTCGATACATAGCCTCTTCAGGCGCTTCACCTTTTTGAATACCACCTTGAGGGAATTGCCATGCATGCTCTTGTGTGCGCTTCGCCCAAAAAACCTGATTCTCAGCATTACAAATCACAATGCCGACATTTGGCCGATAGCCGTCTTTATCAATCATAGAAACACCTTAAGAATTGCATCAATTTTTTATAGATTTAGTTTAAATAAAAGCCAGAATTAAAGCTAGAATCTATTAAGAAAAAATTGAAAAAATATGACGTCTAAAAACTTTATTTTACTTATTTTCTTTATATCTTTTAGTGCATGCTCCATTGCGCCGATAGCGTATATTACAAATCAAGGCTCCAATACAGTCAGCGTTGTTGATATTAAAAAGAAAAAAGTTAAGCAAGAAATCTCTGTAGGCAAAGGTCCTGTGGGCATTGCTATTTCTTTAAAACAATCCTATGCCTATATTTCAAACGCTAATGACAGCTCTATATCTGTTTTAGATCTTCAGCGCAATGAGATTATTAAGACAATCAAAGTGAATGGAACACCAGTTGGCATTACTAAATCAACTAACGAAGAGTATATCTATGTGAGCGATTGGTTCAATAGTGAAATTTTTAAGATCGAAACAAAATCATTAACGGTGGTTAATAGAGTTCGAGTTGGGAAATCTCCGTCTGGGATGATATGTGACACAAAAGGGAAATATCTTTTTATTTCCAATCGCGACGAAAATACGGTTGAAATATACAGCCAATCAGACTTAAGTCTTGTTAAGAAAATTAAAGTAGGCAACCACCCGTATGGTGTATTTGTTAAAAAAGACTTACTTTTTATTGTTAATGTTTTAGATGATTCGATATCTATTATAAATACCCAGTCATTTGCGACAGAAACTATTAAAGTTGGCGATCACCCTTATGGCGTAGTATCCGATATGAACAATCAATTTGCCTTTGTTACAAATACGCAAGATGACAATGTTAGCGTTGTTGACCTTAAGATAGGCAAAGAAATCCGAAAGATTAAAGTGGGTGGAAATCCAGAAGGCATTGATATTGATGATAAAGATAATCTACTCATAACGTCAAATTGGAGAAGCGACTCTATTTCAGTCATAGACTTAGCAAAGCAAGAGTATCTCTATGAGATTAAAACGGGTAAACAAAGTAGGTCTTTTGGTCAATTTATTAAAATTGATTAATGTTATACATAAAAACAATTTATAATTATTAAGTTAATTAAACACTAAAGGTCTTAATTCAAATGAAAAAAATTATTACTAGTATTTTCCTTATTTTTTTATCCTTCAATGTATTTGCGCATGGTCCATCACCTCAAAAAGTTGAGAAATCAATTACAGTCAATGCGTCACCTGATAAAGTTTGGGCAATCGTTAAAGATTTTGGGGGCATTCAAAAATGGGAACCTCTTGTTACCGATTGCAAAGTAGAAAAAAAGGGTGAGGATACTTTAAGAACGCTCACATTAAAATCTGGTGGCAAGGTCATTGAGAGACTTAAAGGTATCGATGAAGAAGCTATGAAGTTAAAATATGAGATTGTAGAAGGTGCAATACCGGTAGCTGATTACAATTCATTTATTGTGGTAGCAAAAGGTTCTAATCCTAATGAATCGACTGTAACATGGGTAGGTCGCTTCTATAGAGTTTATAAACTGAATCCTCCAATTCCAGCTGGTCAAGATGATGAAACAGCCATTAAAGCTGTAACTGAAATTTATGATGCAGGACTTCCAGGACTTAAGAAGTTAGCTGAAGCAAAATAACATAACTTATCTAGAAAAAAGCAGAATTTATTTCTGCTTTTTTTATTTATGAAACCAATTATTCTCGATAGCGTTGAGCCACCTATAGGCGCAGTCATATTTCTTCATGGCTTAGGAGCTGACGGATTTGACTTCAAAGATATCTTCACAAGACCACAATTTAATAAAATTCGATTTATTCTGCCCCATGCCCCTTATCAACCGGTGACTATTAATCAAGGCTATAAAATGAGGGCTTGGTATGATTTATATGACTTATCCTTAGAAAAAGATGAGGATGAATTTGGGATGGAGAGATCAAGTACAAATATTCAGAAGCTTATTGAAGAGCAAATTTCACTTGGTATCCCTTCCGAAAAAATTATTATTGGTGGGTTTTCTCAAGGCGCAGCAATGAGTTTTTATTTAGGCTTGAAATATCATAAAAAATTGGGCGGTATTGCAGCTTTATCAGGTTACCTACCTCTAAAAGAGAAGCTTACTGACTCTGTAAAAGGTAAATTAGCAAATATGCCAATCTTTATGGCTCATGGTCTATATGATAATGTTATAGATATAAAAATTGCGGATAGCTCTTTTAAAAAACTATTAAAAAAATTTAATTCTGCAAGTTTTTTAAAATACCCTATGGGACATGAAGTTTGTGAAAAAGAAATTGATGATTTATCGATATTCTTGAATCAATTATTTAACTAAAGATAATTTTTATGGATAAAAATTCACTCGAAACAAATCTTAAAGAACTTGAATCTATTGTGTCAAAAATGGAGCAAGGTGATATGGCGCTCGAAGACTCTATAAAATCTTATGAAAAAGGCATGCTTCTTCTTAAATTATGCCAAGACTCACTAAAAGAGATTGAGCAAAAAGTTTTAGTACTTTCCTCGGAAAATACACTCGAACAATTTAAATCTACTAATGAATAATTTTCATGAATGGCTCTCTCAAAAACAAGCATTTATTGAGTCCTTGCTTGAAAAAAATTTGCCTCAAGCCAGTCACGAAACACAATTAAATGAAGCTATAAGATATAGCGTTCTCGATGGCGGAAAAAGAATGCGGTCGCTACTTATTCTTGCAACTGCTGAAACTATAGAGGCTTCTCCAATTGCGATTGAAAATATTATATGTGCCGTGGAATTTATACATGCATATTCTTTAGTACATGATGACATGCCTTGCATGGATAATGATGATTTAAGGCGAGGAAAGTTATCGTGCCATAAAAAATTTGGTGAAAGCACTGCATTGCTTGTTGGGGATACTTTGCAATCTATTGCTTTTTCCTGTTTATCTTCACCATATTTTCAGGTTAACCCAGACAATCAATTAAAAATAATTCACACCTTCTCTAATGCTATTGGTATTGAAGGTATGGCAAAAGGCCAAGCATTGGATATTGAACATACCAATAAAAAAATTTCATTAGACGAACTTAAAATCATACATCAATATAAAACTGGCGCACTTATTAATGCAGCTTGTTTAATGGCAGTGCTTGCTTCAAATAGTTATGACAAAAACATTCTGGATGGAATAGATACTTATTCAAAATCAATTGGACTTATGTTCCAAATTCAAGATGACATTCTTGATAAAGAAGCAAGTCAAGACACTTTAGGTAAAACACCCGGCAAGGATGAGCAATACAATAAATCTACCTTTGTCTCTTTGCTAGGCATTTCCAAGTCAAAAGAATTGGCTGCGACATATTATGAAGAAGCTTTAGCTGCAATCAAACCTTTTGGAAATAAGGCATATTATTTAGCTAGCATGGCTGAATTAATGATGGCGCGATCACACTAATATGAATCTCCTCGATAAAATTAATTCGCCAAAAGATTTAAAAAAACTTAATCGTAGCGAACTAGCTGCATTATGTGACGAGATAAGAACTTTTATTATTAAAAGCGTTTCAAAAACAGGGGGGCATCTTTCATCGAATCTCGGTGTTATAGAGCTTACCGTAGCGCTTCATTATGTTTTTGATTGCCCTCAAGATAAATTCATATGGGATGTTGGACACCAAACTTACCCCCATAAAATTCTCACTGGCAGAAAAAAGAAAATGAGCTCTTTAAGAGCCATGTCTGGAATTTCAGGCTTTCCAAAAATAGCAGAAAGTGATTACGATATTTTTGGTACCGGCCATTCAAGCACTTCGATTTCAGCCGCCTTAGGTATGGCTGAAGCACTCAAGAAGAAAAACTTGAATCACAAAGCAATTGCGATTATCGGTGATGGAGCTATGACAGCAGGTATGGCTTTTGAAGGCCTTAATAATGCCGGCGACTCAAAAAATAATATCTTGGTTATTTTAAATGACAATGATATGTCGATCTCTAAAAACGTAGGGGCACTTAATAATTACCTAGCAAAACTTATGTCGGGAAATCTTTATGGAAGTATTAAGCGTTCAAGTAAAGCAGTTTTATCTGCTATTCCTCCTATGCTTGAATTTGCTAAGCGTGCCGAAGAGCATGTTAAAGGCATGGTAATTCCAGGCACTTTATTTGAAGAGTTTGGCTTTAATTATATTGGTCCTATTGATGGTCATGATATTGACGCATTAGTTGATACGCTCAGCAATCTTAAAGAACTTCAAGGGCCCCAGTTCCTTCATGTAGCCACCCAAAAAGGTTTTGGTTATGAGCCTGCAGAAATTGATCCCAATAAGTTTCATGGCGTAAGTCAATTCAATCCAGATGACGGCACTCAACCATCCAAAATAAAAAAGACAACTTACACTGATGTCTTTGGCGACTGGATTGTCGATATGGCTATGGCTGATAAAAAACTTTGCGCAATTACTCCTGCTATGTCGGATGGGTCGGGCTTGAATAAATTTGCTGAAAAATTTCCAGATCGTTTTTTTGATGTAGGTATTGCAGAACAGCATGCGATAACTTTTGCTGCAGGGCTTGCCTGTGAAGATTACAAACCTGTCATTGCTATTTACTCAACTTTTCTTCAAAGGGCTTATGATCAATTAATACACGATGTTGCCTTACAAAATATTCCCATGTTATTTGCTATCGATAGGGCCGGAATTGTGGGACAAGATGGGCCTACACATTCAGGTAGTTTTGATTTGTCATTCTTAAGATGCATTCCAAATATAGTAATTATGGCGCCAAGTAATGAAAATGAATGTCGCCAAATGCTCTTTACCGGATTTAAATTCAAGGGTATTTCAGTAGTTCGCTACCCCAGAGGCATAGGGCCAGGATCAATAATTAAATCTAAGATGACAGCTATCCCGATTGGCAAAGCTGAAGTCATTAAAAAAGGTAAAAAAATTGCTCTCTTAGCTTTTGGCAATATGCTGGAGGAAGCTTTAAAGGTCGCACATAAAATTAACGCTACTGTGGTTAATATGAGATTTATAAAGCCTCTCGATATTAAATTAATTCGCGATTTGGCATCTTCACATAAGCTCCTTGTCACATTAGAAGAAAACGCAATATCGGGTGGTGCTGGATCAGCAGTGTTAGAGGTTATTAGTGAGTACAATTTGAAATGTCAAACACTACGCCTTGGCTTACCTGATAAGTTTGTCGAGCAAGGCAGCCAAGAACAGCTTCGCAAAAAATATGGTTTAGATGCCGCTTCTATCACTAAATCAATTGAGAAAAAATTAACCTAGTGTTACACTCAAGTATTAATATTTAACTCTTTATTATGACGACACACGATCATACATGCCCGATTGAAGATGTTCAGAACTCACCTGATCTCAGGAGTTTGGATATTGATAAAGTCGGCATTAAATCTATAAGACATCCTGTACTTGTGAAAGATAAAACAGGTGGTGCACAGCATACCGTTGCAACATTCAATATGTATGTATATTTGCCACATAATTTCAAAGGCACTCACATGTCTAGATTTGTGGAAATCTTAAATATGAATGATCGAGAAATATCTGTTGAATCCTTTGAAAATATCTTAAGAGAAATGATTAAGCGACTTGAAGCTAAATCATGTGATGTCGAAATGACATTTCCCTACTTCATTAATAAAACTGCTCCTGTTTCTGGCGTAAAAAGCCTCCTGGATTACGACGTAAGTTTTATTGGAAAAATTGTTGATGGAACTTTTAAGAATACAATTAAAGTAGTTGTGCCAGTAACAAGTCTCTGTCCTTGCTCTAAAAAGATTTCAGATTATGGCGCTCACAATCAAAGGTCTCACGTCACAGTCACTGTTGAAATTAATAAATTCATTTGGATAGAAGAATTAATTGAGCTGATCGAAAAACAAGCATCATGTGAGCTTTATGGCCTCCTAAAAAGACCTGATGAAAAGTTTGTAACCGAAAAGGCTTATGACAATCCTAAATTTGTTGAAGATATGGTGAGAGATGTTGCAGCTCAATTAAAATTAGAAAAAAGAATTGATCATTTCATAGTGGAGTCTGAAAACTTTGAATCTATTCATAATCATTCTGCTTACGCATTAATTGAAGGGTAAATCTAGCTAATTTATTTTAGCCAAATATTTTATTTCCTTTAATCTCTAGTTTTAATCCAAACCAAATCACAAAAAAACCAATCAATGGAGATATGGCAGCAACTGTAAAACCCATCTGGCCTCCAAGATATTGAATTAGATAACCTCCCCCCAAGCCTCCAACAGTGCCCCCAATACCATAAGCTACACTGTTATAAATTGCCTGTCCTCTTGCTTGATTGCGACCTTTAAAGTAATAGGCAATAACTTCAATCGACGCCGCATGAAAACTTCCAAAAGTTGCAGCATGAAACATTTGTGCTATGAACAATAAATAAAGATGGTCAGGAGAAGCTCCGATCAGAATAAATCGAATGACGCCTAAAAATAAACTCATTAGTAAAATTACTTTAAGTGAATAGCGACGTAAAATTTTTGGCATCATCATAAAAATCAAAATTTCACAGATAACGCCAACTGCCCAAAGCCAGCCTATTGTGCCGCCACTGTAACCATGCTCTTTGAGATAAATTGAATAAAAATTGTAAAGTACCCCATGTGCTGAAACCATCAAAGTGCAGCCAATTAAAAGCGCTACCACAGAAGGTGTTTTGATAATCTTCCAAATAGATAAATCATTTTTTTCGTGATGAGTCTCCTGGGTCTCAGGAATGGTATTGGATAAATAAAATATAATGGCTTGAGCAACTAATAAAGCCCAGAGCAAAATATTAATGCCTCGAAGATCAATTAAATAACCCAACAATAAAGATGCTGCAATAAATCCGATTGATCCCCATAGTCTTATTCTGCTGTAATGTCCATCTGTGGTTGCTAAGTGTGCAAGAGTTAAAGATTCTGCTAAAGGCAAAGTTGAACTCGTAAATAAACTCAAAGCTGACATTATCAAAAAAATCCAAAAAAATCCTTTTGCCCAAAAAACACCAACGAATCCGATCAGCCCCAAAAAAGATGTTAATTTAATCCATTTGACGCGATGGCCTGTGTGATCAGCCAACCAGCCCCAAAAATTAGGAGCAACAATACGACTTATTTGAAACAAAGAAAGAAGAATGCCGATGCTCGCAGGTGAAAAGTCTTGGGATTGAAGATAAATGCCCCAGTAGGGAACAAAAGCGCCTACAAAGAAATAATAGAAAAAATAGAAGCGCGATAAGCGCCAGTGAAGATTATGTGTAGCACTCACTAAATTTTTGGTATGTGAGAAACGACATCGGCATTTTGAGCTCGATGTCTTAATGCTTGATCCATAATCACAAGAGCCAACATAGCTTCAACAATGGGTGTCGCCCTTATTGCAACGCAAGGATCATGACGGCCTGTTGTTTGCATAAGCACAGCTTCGCCTTTAGTATTAATTGATTTTCGATCTTGAGGGATGCTTGAAGTTGGCTTAAAAGCTACATGAGCAATAATAGATTGTCCGGTTGATATGCCACCTAAAATACCGCCTGCATGATTTGTTAAAAAACCTTGAGGGGTTAATTCATCGCCGTGCTCACTACCTTTTTGTGTAATAGAACCAAAACCTTCGCCAATATCAATGCCTTTAACAGCATTAATACTCATCATTGCATAAGCAATTTCGGCATCTAGTCTACCAAAAACTGGCTCCCCTAAGCCTACGGGCATATTATCTGCCACTACGGTAATTTTGGCGCCCACTGAATCTCTCTCTGCACGAATGCTATCTAAATACTTTTCTAATTCAGGAACTTGTGCTTGATTAGGACAAAAAAATGGATTTTGATTTACATCTTCCCAATTTTTAAATGTGATTTGAATAGCGCCCATTTGGCTTAAATAAGCTCGGATTTTAATGTCATATTTTTTAAGTAGCCATTTCTTAGCTATAGCCCCTGCAGCAACTCTGACAGCAGTTTCTCTAGCGCTCGATCTGCCACCACCTCTATAATCTCTTATGCCGTATTTTTGGGCATATGTGTAATCTGCGTGTCCAGGACGGAATATATCTTTAATCTTTGAATAATCTTGGCTTCGTTGATCTGTATTACGAATAATAAATCCAATAGGCGCACCAGTTGTTTTACCTTCAAAGACTCCAGACAAAATCTCGACTTTATCTTCTTCTTTACGTTGAGTAACATGCTTAGAAGTGCCAGGCTTTCTTCTATCCAAATCTAATTGTAAATCTTCTTCCGACAAATCCAAATCAGGCGGGCAGCCATCTACGATTCCGCCTATAGCTGCGCCATGAGATTCACCAAAAGAGGTGAGTGTAAACAAAGTGCCTAAAGTATTACCTGACATAGATATGCTTTTTTAAAATATGTTTAAATTTTATCATAACCCGATTGCAGCCTTTAACTTATTAATTGAGTCGTAAGCCCTTAATCCATTGTTTATAGACTCGATAAGCTAACTTATTCAATTGCTCACATTTGTTAGAAACATTTTCTAATATCGCTACTGGCGATTGAATCGCTTCTTTATTTTTTTCACTTTCCATTTCAGCCGCCCCAGCCTTTGTCCAACTTTCTACCATGGAAGGTGTCATTTCAATATGGCATTGAAATGCAATGTGCATATCAAAATAGCTATAAGCCTGATGATGACAATTTTTATTAGTCAAAAGATGAATTGCGTTTTGTGGCAATTCAAAAGTTTCGCCATGCCAATGAAAGACTTCAAATTCTGATAAATCACCAAACCATTTTTTAGAAGCTTCTATTTGCTGAGAAGTTTGGCTAAGGCCTTGTACTTCAAACCATCCAATTTCCTTACAAGAATTTTTTTTAACAGTTGCACCAAGGGCTTTACTGATTAATTGACCCCCAAGGCAATGTCCAAGAACTGGTATATCAGAGCGTATGGCTTCTTGAATTAATTTAACCACTTCTTTGATCCATGGCAAATCGTCATTCACGCTCATGGGGCCTCCCATCAACACCAAACCAGCATATTCAGAAATAGATCTAGGAATATTTTCCATCTGATCTACTTTAATCAATTGATACTGAATAGCATTTTGACTTAAAAAATCAGCCAAATAGCCCGGGCCTTCAGTTTCATAAAACCTCATGATTAAAACTAATTTTTTATTCATGGATAATTTTATACATACCTAGATCCAGACCCTCCAGTGTATAAGCTCCGATTGCAAAACGAATTAATCTTAATGTGGGGTATCCAATTTTTCCTGTCATTCTTCTTACTTGACGGTTTTTACCTTCCGATATTTTAATTTCTAGCCAAGTCGTCGGAATTGTTTTTCTTTCTCTAATAGGAGGCGTTCTTTCCCATAAAGTTTTTGGCTGATTTATAATTTTTATTTCTGCAGGTAAAGTTTTAAAGTCGCCCAAATCAACACCGCGCCTTAATTCATCTAAATCGCTCTCTTTTGGGGCGCCTTCAACTTGAGCCCAATAAGTTTTTTGCATTTTATGTTTTGGGTCGCTAATTTGATGTTGAAATAAGCCATCATCAGTTAGAATAATTAAACCTTCACTATCTGTGTCAAGCCTGCCCGCAGGATAAACACTAGGTATTGGAATAAAGTCTTTCAACGTCTCATGATTATCATGTTTGCTAAACTGGCAAACGACGCCATAAGGCTTATTGAATAATATTTTCATTAAACTTAAAGTGAGTATGAATGCTTAGCAAAATTAATCTTCCAAAAAATGCATCAAAAATTACTGTCAAATCAAATCTAAGTTTGAATGTTCCAGATCGTCCTATTATCCCATTTATTGAAGGTGACGGTATTGGTGTTGATATTACTCCAGCGATGTTAAAGGTTGTGAATCAAGCCGTTCTTAAAGCTTACGATGGGAAAAAAGAAATTGCTTGGATGGAAGTATTTGCCGGAGAAAAAGCTACAAAAATATACGATAAAGATACATGGCTTCCTCAAGAAACTCTAGAGGCAATGAAAGAGTTTGTTGTGTCTATCAAAGGCCCACTCACAACCCCTGTCAGTGGCGGCATCAGATCGCTTAATGTGGCCATGAGACAAGGGCTAGATTTATATGTTTGTTTAAGACCGATTGAATATTTTAATGGTGTTCCAAGTCCTTTAAAAAATCCTGAAAAAACTAATATGGTGATTTTTAGAGAAAATACAGAAGATATTTATGCAGGGATTGAATGGCAAGCATTCTCAGAAGAATCAAAAAAAATTATAAAAATGATCTCAGAATTGGGTATTAAAAATAAAATTCGCTTTCCAGAATCAACGGCTATAGGCATTAAACCTGTTTCTAAAGAAGGTAGCCAAAGGCTTATAAGAAAAGCGATTGAATATGCTATAGAGCATAAAAAAAGATCAGTCACGCTAGTCCACAAAGGCAATATTATGAAATTTACTGAAGGTGGATTTAAAGAATGGGGTTATCAATTAGCTCAAGATGAATTTGGCGCCAAGCCTATTGAAGGTAAATCAGGTTTTATGTGTACCAATGGTCTTATCATCAAAGATTGCATTGCTGACGCTTTTCTTCAAGAAATACTACTTCACCCAAGCGAATATGATGTCGTAGCCACTCTGAACCTTAACGGGGACTATATTTCAGATGCATTAGCTGCTCAAGTTGGTGGTATTGGTATTGCTCCGGGCGCTAATTTATCAGACTCAACGGTTATTTTTGAAGCTACCCATGGAACCGCACCAAGCATTGCAGGCAAAAAAATTGCCAATCCTAGCTCTTTAATTCTTTCGGCTGAAATGATGTTAAGGCATATCGGCTGGATTGAAGCTGCCGACACCCTCTTGTCAGCATTCAGAAAAACATTAGTAGATCAAAAGGTCACTCAAGATTTCTCATCGCAATTAAATAATGTCTCGCCATTATCTACAGATGATTTTGCTGATGCCATCATAAGTTACATGTAAAAAAAAGCCCGCTTATGCGGGCTTATTTATTTAATTTGAAACTAGGCTTTATTTATATTTGAAGCTTGCTTGCCTTTTGGTCCGTCTGTAACGTCAAAAGTTACTCTTTGACCTTCTTTAAGACTTTTATATCCTGTATCTACGATTGCTGAGAAGTGAGCAAATAAATCATCACCGCCATCATCAGGAGTAATAAAACCAAAACCTTTTGAATCATTAAACCACTTAACTGTACCTGTTGCCATTTCATAAATCCTTAACTTTAAACAAGGGAGGCCCCCCAAAAGTTTGAATCAAGAACTAAAGCACTACTTAAATATAAATTAAAGCTAGCTAAATAAAACTCGAAACCAAACACCTGGGAGCTTTTTTACGTGGTTTAGCGCTAAATGTCAAGATATTTGTTACTTTAAAAAGGGTTAAGTCTTATCGTTATTAAGCGCTTTTTCTATCTCTTTGTAAGGCTGAGCCCCTAACATTCGCTTCCCATTCGAAAAAATCAAGGTGGGCGTTGATGTAATGCCTAATTTTGATCCTAATTCTAGTATTTGTTCTGTAGGTGGCTCACATGAGATCTTCCCTGAAGGAAGTACATCATTAAGAGACCAATCTGTCCAAGCTTTTGAGCGATCCTTGGCACACCAAATCAACTGTGATTTATTTTTTGCGTCTGGATGAAGCTTTTCGATAGGAAATAAAAATGTATAAATTGTCACATTATTAAGATGTGTAAATTCATTTTGTTCAAGACGTTTACAAAAAGGGCAATCCACATCTGCAAAAACAACTAACTTTCTCGAACCATCACCTTTAACTGTTTTAATAGCGGAATTAAGAGGCAAAGATGAAAAATCAACTTTATTTAAATCTTCAAGACGCTCACCAGTTAAATCTTTTTTTGTTTTAGGGTCAACGATATGGCCTTCTGCAATAAGAAAAGAAAACTTCTCGTCTGTATAAATAATTTGACCGCCCATAAAAACTTCATAGAGCCCACTATAGGAAGTTTTTTTAATGCTTTCTATTTTATATTTAGGATATGAAGCTTCAATCAATTTTTTTAAGCTAGCTTCATCAGCCATTAAAAAAAATGAAGGGGAAAATAAAATGAATAAGGCAATTTTTTTTAAAATTTTCATCTAGTGAGCTGCTTTCTCTATAAGAATTTTTTTAATTAAATGGTTTTGATTTATTTTGTTAAGTCCAAGATTAACCACAAAATCAACAATACGACTTTGAGAAGAAAAAATATGGCTCAACTGATTCGTTAAATAACTTAAAGACAATATATCGGTCTTTCTATTTCGATTGTATTTTTTAAGGAATTGCTTTAAACCAAGGTCGTGATGATATTTTTGATGTGAGCTTAACAATTCGTCAAGCTCTATCACGTCTCTTAAGCCTAAATTTAAGCCTTGGCCTGCGAGAGGGTGAACTTGATGTGCTGCATCTCCTATTAAAATAACTCGTTCTGAAATTAATGATTCATTAATTTTCATGCTCAAAGGAAAATATTGCCGCTTAGACAGGAGATCAATATCGCCAAACATTTCGCCTAAGTCCTTTTTTAACTTCATAAGGAACGATGCATCATCTAATTTTTTATATTCATCTAAAATATTATCATTTAAAGAAAAAACAACAGAATATTCATGTGTTTGAATGGGTAAAAAAGCCAAAATACCATCTTGCATGAATTTTTGGTAAGCGCATCCTTGATGAGCCTTAGAGCTTTTAATATTAAATACTAGAGCTGTTTGATTAAATGTTTTGTTTTTAAATTCAATAGCTGATTGGCTTCGAACCCATGAATTAGGTCCATCAGCCCCGATGATCAATTTAAATTGATATTTTTTACCCTTCTCATTCATAAGATTGACATGATCCATTTCAATATTTAATGATTCAGCGCCATCTATTTTAATTTCATCATAGCTAATTTTGCTTATTCGATTCATAAAAGCTTTTTCAATATCATCATGATTGATAATAAAAGCAAGCTCACTTACTCCAGCATCATATGCATCAAAACTTAATGATGTATTTTCTTTGTTGGAATAGACCAAAATTTTATTTACAGGCGACATTAAATCTTTAGATAAGAAATTACAAATACCATTTTTTTCCAGCCATTTTTTAACGCCTGGTGTGATGGCATAAAATCTTGGATCAGGTGAATTTTTTTTAATATTTTTTGGATGGGATAGCAGGCTCGTCTTGATAGCATATTTTTCTAGGGTCACTAATGTCGCCATGCCAACGATACCTGAGCCCACAATCAAAACATCACTTGATTTTTCATTCATTTTCCGAAACTCATTTTATCTATTAGAAAATTTTTAATGGGCTTGAAATTATCTAAAAGGGATAAGCTAATCCCCCTTGTTAAAGAAAGGCCAACTAAATCATTCGAAAAAATATTCACTAAAGAATCTGTAAAAAACAGTGTCTTTTTTGTTTCTGATTTTCTTAACACATAATATTGATTGATGAACCTATCAGATCCTACCTGAGAAGGCTCAGATTTGTTTATTAATTTTGATAATTCATAAGCATCTCTAATACCAGTATTAAACCCCTGCCCTGCAACTGGGTGCATTGTTTGTGCAGAATTCCCAATAACAACCATGCGTGTTTTTGGAAAGTCTTCAAGGGTAATTTTCTTGAGCGGGAATGTAATAAATTTATCAGAATCAAGAAACTTTCCGACCCTGTCTCCAAAATGTTCATGTAATTTTTCCAAAAATAAATTTTTTGGTGTTTTAGCTAACTCCTGAATATCTCCATCTTTACCAGTCCAAACCAGAGAAAATTCTTTGGGTCCATTGGGTAAAAGTGCAATAGGTCCCATGGAAGTAAATCTTTCGTAGGCAATTTTGTTAGGGGGGATCTCAGAAGTGACTTTAGTTACAAGTGCCGTATGGTTGTAACTGGTTTCTTTTTTCTTGAGGCCTTTGATTAACCCTGTAGTATTTTTTCCACCATCAGCTAATACTAAAAGTGACGCCTCAATGAGAAAGTCTTCATTGCTTCCATATAAAACTGATGTGTCTTTTTCATTTTTAATTGCTGACACTTCAAATTCATAAGTGATTTTTATATTTGAAGATTGATTAACTGCTTCTTCGAGCGCCTTTGATAAATTACCATAAGAGATAACATAGCCTAGAGCTGGCAAATTATATTGACTAGCTGATAGTAAAGTACGTCCAAAACTATTCTTTTGACTTGTATGAATATCTTTTATTTCACTAACTTTGTTTTCTAAGGACTCCCAAATACCAAGATTTTCAAGAATGAGTTTTGTGCCATAAGAAAGAGCTAATGCACGCTTATCCGAATGTGAATCATTTTTTCTTCTTGATTCCAAAAGATGTGAATCTTGATTTTGCTGTGCAAGCAATAGTGAAAACACTAGTCCAACTGGGCCGGCTCCTACTATGACATACCTTGGATTTTTCATTTCGCCATCAGAGCTTCAATCGACTCTATAGTTTTTGGGCTGTCTTTTGTAAGCACTTCATATCCATTTTGAGTGACTAATACATCATCTTCAATTCTTATTCCAATATTCCAAAATTCTTTTGGAATATTCGCGGATGGTCTAATGTAGCATCCCGGCTCCACCGTTAAAGTCATACCTGGCTGAAATTGCTTCCATTCTTTCGCGAACGTTTTATAGTCCCCTGCATCATGAACATCAAGACCTAACCAATGGCCAGTTCTATGCATATAAAATTCTTTATAAGCACCCGTTTCATAAATTTCTTGATGGCTTCCTTGGCATAAACCAAAGTCTTTGAATCCTTCAATCAACACTGATAATGCTGCTTCATGCGGCTCATTCCAATGATGATTAGATGAGATTTTACTTAGCGCTGCACTTTGAGCCTCTAATACCAATTGGTAAAAATCTTTTTGTATTTTTGAAAATTTACCATTTGCAGGAAATGTTCTTGATATATCAGATGCATAACTCTCTAATTCACATCCAGCATCTATAAGAATTAGATCGCCATCTTGAATTTTAGAATTATTATCAACGTAATGTAATGTGCATGCATTCTTTCCGGCAGCAACAATAGACTGATAAGCTGGCGAGCGAATTCCATGACTCATAAATTCATGCAAAATTTCAGCCTCAAGTTCATATTCATACATCTGAGGCTTTACAAATTTCATTGCGCGATTATGAGCAAGAGATGCAATTTTTGCTGACCGCTTCATTATATCAATTTCAAAATCACTTTTTATAAGTCTCATTTCATCAGCTATATGACTGATGTCTTCTATCGCCTGGGGAGCTTGGACTCCAGCTCTAGCCTTATCTCGTAATAATTTAATCCAATCATTAATTTTTTGATCATTAAGTGCGTCTTGCCCTATTCGGTAATATATTTTCTCGTGCCCTGAAATTTCTTTCAAAGCAATATCATCCAACAAATTTATATCGTAAGCCTCGTCAAACAAGAAAACTTCTTTTGCTTCCTTAGGACCATATATAAAACCATTCCATATTTCCATTTCTAAATTTTTATTGCGACAAAATAGTATCGTCTTTGGAGACTTTCCACCTAGAAGAAGCAATACTGATTGAGGCTCAGTAAACCCTGAAAAATAGTGAAAATAACTATCTGAGCGATAAGGATAGTGACTATCTCGATTTCTAATTGCTTCGTGAGCATTGAAAATAACTGCTACACCATCGCCAATCTTTTCGATTAACGCGCTTCTTCTTTTTTTAAATTCTTGATAATTTTTATGATTCATTTTTGGTTAACTTTTCAATTCTTCTTTTAGAAAAAGATTAACTTCATTTAATCTCTCTGGCGTTCCTATATCAAACCAAAGCCCTTGATATGCTTCTCCGCTAATACATTTCGCACCAATTAATTTTTTAAGTATAGGTGCTAATTTTGCAACGAGCTCTATATTGATATCTTCAAAAATTTTCGGCTGATAAATAGCGATCCCTGAAAAAGTCAGCCTTTCTTGCCCCTCCAGCTCAATTTGATTATTTTTTAAAACAAAATCACCATCAGGATGTTGCTTTGGATTTTTGACCATTACTAAGTGACCTTTAAAGTTATTTAAGTTCCTATTTTTTATAGTGGCATAATTAAAATCAGTGTATATATCTGCATTCACAACCAAAAATGGCTGGTCGCCAATAAGAGGTAGTGCTTTTTTTATACCGCCTGCTGTCTCTAATGGTGATCCTTCTCTGGAATAAGTAATTTTAAGATTCCATTTTGAACCATCGCCAATAAAAGTCTCAATCATCTCGCCTAAATAAGCGTGATTAATAATCACTTCCTTAAAATTAGCTTGAGCTAATTTTTCTAAATGCCAAACAATCAATGGCTTTCCTGCAACCTCTAGAAGTGGTTTTGGAATTTGATCTGTAAGGGGGCGCATCCTTTCTCCCTTTCCAGCTGCTAGAATCATGGCCTTCATAAGTTTATGTCGAACCTAATTTATTTATCAATTTTAATAAGGGATGCAAATCCTTGTAGCGCTCGCAAGCCCTTCTCAAGTAATTTTCAACAGCTGGCAAGTCATTTAAATAATTTGCTTTATGGTCTCTGTAATTTAAGCGAGCAAAAATACCTAAAACTTTTAAATGTCTTTGGACGCCCATCCATTCAAAATCGCGATAGAACTCAGCAAAATCATCTTGAACTTTAAAGTTGTTTTGTTTGGCTTGCTCCCAATATCGAATAAGCCAATCCATGATCTCTTCCTCATTCCAAACAATGTAAGCATCTTTAAATAAGGATACAAGGTCGTAAACAATAGATCCTTTGACCGCATCTTGAAAGTCTAAAATACCAGGATTTTGACCTTGATCACCATCACAAAACATCAAATTTCTAGAGTGAAAATCTCTATGCACAAAAACTTGGGCATGAGATTTAATATTTTTAATCAGCAAATCAAAGGTTGAACCAAGGACATTTTTTTCCAAATCATTCATTTCATAAGATTTATGGAATTTCAGATACCAATCAGGAAATAATCTAAGTTCTTGCATTAATAATGAATCGTCATAGAGCTTAAGCGATTGAGTGTCAGCATTTTTTTGAATTTTAATAAGCGCCAAATAGGCATCTCTATAGAGCAATGATGCATTTTGATGATTAAGCTCATCAAGATAAGTTTTATTACCTAAATCTGACAATAATAATAAGCCTTTTCTAAGATCTACCTCATGAATTCTAGGGACATTTAATCCTGCTTTAAAAAGAACATTTGCTATATCAATAAAGGGTTTTGAATTTTCTTTTTCAGGAGGGGCGTCCATCAAAATATAAGATTGATTATTCGATACAATGCGGAAATAACGCCGAAAACTAGCGTCTGATGAAGCAGGTTTTATCGTATACTCTTGATTTTTAAGTGTATTATTTAACCATTCAGTTATTTGAAGTTCGCGAGTCACTATAAAAAATACCTAGTAATTTTTAAAAAAAATTTTAGATTTAAGGCAGTTAGCTTAATGAAGTAAATTATATAACTAACTGATTATTAATAAATTTAAGTTGATAAAATAGCTAAAATATGAGATTTTAACGTTTATGAAATATTCAACATTAAAACTATAGCACCCCTACTTGCTCCTTCAGCAAAATTCCATGTTTAGAAAAACAATCCCACTGTTATGGCTAATGCTTTTGCTGCTTCCTCAGCTTTCATCTGCTGAAGATTCTGTAAGCGAAAAACAATCTCCAGAATTTTCTCAAGGGCAAATTGAAATCGAGGGGGATAGCCTTGAGACACTCCTTGATAGAAAAATGAAGGCGCGCGGAAATGCCTTTATTAAAAAAGGCGACAAAACGATTTCTAGTGAATTAATTGAGTACGATGAAATTTCCGGAAAGATTTCTACTCTAAGCAATACAAAAATTGATACTCCCCAATCAAAAATAACAGGGTCTAAACTTAATTTAAAATTAGATAATGAGACAGGTCAAATTAACGATGCTACTTTTGAATTTAAAGATAAAAGCGGCAAAACTGAGCGCACTGTTATGCAATTTGGCCATCCAGTAACTCAAAGACTTTACACTTATAGAGGCGAAGCAAAAACAATCTTCTTTGAAGGTGAGAACAGAAAAAAACTCGAAACAACTAAGATTACAACTTGTGAAGTTGGCAATAATGATTGGTATATAAATGCGAGCACCTTAAATATTGAGCAAAATATCAACAAGGCTGAAGGCAAAAACGCTGTGGTTGAATTTAAAAACGTTCCCATCTTCTATTCACCTTACTTTAGCATGCCTTTAGATAGTGCATTACGCAAATCGGGCTTCTTATCCCCTAACTTTGGCTCAACATCTACGAGCGGATTTATGGGTTCAATTCCTTATTATTTCAATATTTCCCCTAACCAAGATGCAACACTTACTTCAAACTACTCTGCAAAAAGAGGTGCGCAATTTGAAGGGGAATATCGTTATTTAAGCTCAAATTTTTCTGGTAAAGATTATGTTGAAATTGCACCGCATGATAATGCTAACGGAAAAGATAATAGATTTTATATTGACTTAGAACATCAACAGAATTTTGGTAACGGATTAAGTGCTTCATATAATATTCAGAGGGTTGGCGATAAACAATATATGTCTGACTACGCATCACTAGTTCAAATCACGAACCCTGTGAATCTTCCTCAAAGAGTCAATGTAAATTATATAAGCCCTCAAATGTCTCTGCTCGATAATAGTTCAAAATTTACATGGAATGTGAGTGCGCTAGCTGAAAAATATCAAACCTTATCAACTGTATATTCTGACTCACCATATCAAAGACTTCCTCAAGTTAATTTATCAGCTAAATTAGAAAACGACCTTTATTTAATAGATTTAAAATCTCAATACACATACTTCTCAAGAGACGAAAGCTTTAAAAATTATTTGGATGCAAATAATCAATCACATTTATATGCTGAAGGTGGGAGATCAATTTTAGCACCTAGCATTTCAATACCTTTGCAAGAAACATACGGTTTTATTAAACCTAAGTTTTCTATGAATATTAGAGATTATCAACTTGATAACGCCTCAGTATCTAGCAAACAAATTATTACTCCCATTTTCTCTCTTGATAGCGGAGTGTATTTTGACCGGCCTTTAAATTTGTTTAATAACAGCTATACCAATACCTTGGAGCCAAGATTATATTATGTCTATATTCCATATAGAGATCAGAGTATGTTGCCATTATTTGACACAGGCTTAACAGATCTAAATATGAATACAGTATTTAGTGAAAATCAGTTTAATGGTTACGATAGAGTTAATGATGCAAATCAAATATCTGCTGGTCTTACATCAAAATTACTCTCAAATAATGGAAAAGAATTAATTAAAGCAACAATTGCTGAACGTTTTTATTTAACGCAGTCCAAAGTTAATCAAAGTAATCAATTATCTCCTCTAGGATCGCCCTATCTGCAAGCTTCTAATCTTAGCCAAAAATCATCGGATATTTTTCTAGGTCTCACTTCTAGACTTAATAATAATTGGAATGTAGATGCTATGTGGGATTATGCACCATCAACAAATAAACTTTTGAGAGATACAATAAGTTCGAGATATAACCCAGAGCCTAATAAAATATTTAATATATCGTATCGTTACATCAACAATACTTTAGATACGACACAATCAATTAAGGACTTTGGTGTTGCAGGTCAGTGGCCGCTAGGCCATCGATATTCAGCTGTAGGCAGAATTGACTACGATTTACTAAATTCACGAACGGCTGAATTACTCGCTGGTGTGGAATATAATGGTGGGTGCTGGGTCGCGAGAACAATTGTTGATCGATTGGCAACAATTAATGCGACAGCCCCAGTTTCTTCTATTATGTTTCAACTAGAACTTAATGGACTAGGCGCTGTAGGCTCTGATCCTAATAAGCTCGGGGTAATTCTCAATCGAAATATCCCTGGCGTGAGAACAGTCAATCAAATTCCTGACCAATACCGCCAATCCAATATGGATTAATTATTTCATGCCAAAAAAAATATTTTATTTCATTGCCATCTTTTTAGTCCTTCTTAATTTTAACTATAGTTATGGACAACAAGAAAAATCATCTATCAAAAAGTTAGATAGGATTATTGCTATAGTCGATCAAGATGTTATTACAGAGAAAGAATTACAAGACAAAATTAATTCAGTCATTATTAATCTAAAAAGCCAGAAGATTGACATCCCTTCTGAAAATATTTTAAGAAAACAAGTCATAGAAAGGTTAATTTCAAATAGCCTACAAATCCAAATAGCGCAGCAAACTGGATTAAAGATTAGCGATGCTCAAGTTGACAAAACTATAGAACGTATCGCTGAAAAAAATAAACTGAATGTAACTGACTTTAAAAAAACATTAGAAAAAGATGGCACTAACTTTTATCAATTTAGAGAAGAAATAAGAAATGAAATTACTATAGCCCAATTAAAAGAACGTGAAGTTGATAGTAAAATTGTAATTACTGATGGGGAAATTGATAACTTTTTAAATGCCCAATCAAAAGAAGTGCAGGATGAATTTGAAATAGCTCATATTCTCATTCGTGTTCCAGAAGATGCCTCACCAGACAAACTTGAAAAGCTAAAAAATAAGGCTGAAGAAGTTGTAAAACAAATTAATACTGGTAAAAATTTTACTCAAGTCTCAGCAGCATTTTCTGAGACCCCAAATGCACTTGAGGGCGGAAATTTAGGATGGAAAAAGGCCTCAGATTTACCAACATTGTTTGTTGATGCTCTTAAAAAAATAGAAGTGGGGAAACTTACTCCAATCTTAAGAAGTCCAAATGGTTTCCATGTTTTGAAACTTATTAATAAAAAAGGGCCTAGCACCCAAGTTGTAGTTGAACAAACTCATGTAAGACATATCTTAATAAAACTTTCAGAAATTACATCAGAAAATGAAGGACGCCAAAAACTCATTTCAATTAAAGAGCGATTAGAGAATGGTACAAAATTTGAAGATATGGCAAAACAGTATTCAGAAGATACTTCGGCTAATAATGGGGGCGATCTAGGATGGGTAAATCCTGGTGACACTGTCCCAGAATTCGAAAAAACAATGAAGCAACTCACTATCAATCAAATTAGCGATCCTATTAAAACCCCTTTTGGTTGGCATCTTATTCAAGTACTTGAAAGAAGATCGCAAGACATGTCAAAGGAATCCGCTCGCATTCAAGCAAGACAACAAATAAAGATACGTAAATCTGAAGAGGCCTATCAAGATTGGCTTCAAGAATTACGTGATCGCTCTTTCGTAGAACTTCGATTAGAAGATAACTTTTAATTTATTCCTTTGAATGATTTTAAGCCACATATCGTCATAAGCTCTGGCGAACCTGCAGGCATTGGACCTGACCTATGCATTCTTCTTGCCGCTAAAAAATTTCCGGCCTTTATTACAATTCTTGGTGATAAAAAAGCGCTATCTGATAGAGCTTTAAAGCTTAAAAGAACTGTTACTTTTTATGAAAATAAATCTTTAGAACATAAAGGTAATGATTCTTTATCTATTTTCCATATTCCTGCCTGCGAACCTATTCAAATAGGCGTTCTTAACCCAAAAAATAATAGTTATATACTTAAGATGTTAAATCTTGCTTTAGATGGCTGCTTGAATAAATCATACGATGCATTAGTTACAGCGCCTATCCACAAAGGTATCATAAATGAAAGTCAAATTTTTACTGGTCATACTGAATATATAGCTAAATATACGCATGCTAAAAATGAAGTGATGATGCTATGCTCAAAATCAATGCGAGTGGCTCTCGTCACAACACATATTCCACTCTCCCAAGTTAGCGCTTCAATTACTCAAAAAAAAATTGAAAACACGCTTAGAACTATCCAGCATGATCTTATTCATAATTTCAAAATAAATTATCCAAAAATCTTTGTTGCCGGACTTAATCCGCATGCAGGTGAAAATGGAGTCTTAGGCAAAGAAGAGATTGCTATTCTTCAGCCCGTCATCAAAAAATTGAGATTAGAAGGTATGGCTATTGAAGGGCCGTTACCAGCAGATACCCTTTTCACTGAAAAGTATACTCAAAAAGCTGATTGCTTCCTTGCAATGTATCATGACCAAGGTCTAGCAGTTTTTAAGCATGCCAACTTTGGTATGGGTGTTAATGTAACTTTAGGGCTACCGATTATAAGAACTTCAGTAGACCATGGAACAGCTATTGATTTAGCTGGCACTGGAGACATAAATTCCAATAGTTTTTATAGCGCAATTGAACTAGCAATCGATCTGGCTCACAAATCGCGCTCATGAAACATATTGCTAAGAAAAAATTTGGACAAAACTTCCTAAAAGATGCTTCTATTATCTATGCAATTATTCAATCAATCAACCCACATATAGATGACTTAATTATTGAAATTGGGCCTGGCCTTGGCGCCTTAACAAAACCTCTTCTGGAAAATATTAATCATCTTTTGGCAATAGAACTTGATCGAGACATTGTAAGTTGGATGGAAAATGAATATTCAAAAAAAAATATCACTATATTCAATGAGGATGTTTTAAATTTTAACTTCAATCAATTTGACAAGAAAATTAGAATTGTAGGTAATTTACCTTACAACATTTCAACTCCTATTTTATTTAAATGCATTGAGAATATTTCAAAAATAAAAGACCTTCATTTTATGTTGCAAAAAGAGGTTGTAGATCGTATGATCGCGCGCCCCTCGTCTCCGGAATATGGAAGGTTATCAGTAATGCTGCAATACTATTTTGCAATGGAACATTTAGTGCATGTACCCAAAGAATCATTTGAGCCTCAACCTAAGGTTGAGTCATCTTTTGTAAGGCTTATTCCTTACGAACATTATCCATTTATTGCAAATAATATAGAACAGTTTGGAAAGATTGTTAAAGACGCTTTTTCACAAAGACGAAAAACAATTCGTAATACACTAAAATCATCTATAAGCGAAAATGACTTTCAAAAAATTGGTATAAATCCCCAGTTAAGAGCCGAAAATTTATCAGTATCAGATTTCGTAAAAATTTCAAATTATCTAGATTAATTTATACAGACTAATAGCCATTTGAAATGAACATCGGCTGATATAATTAATACTTAAGGAGAGATACATGAGAATTATTCTACTAGGAGCGCCAGGCGCGGGTAAAGGAACTCAAGCCCAGATACTTAAAGACAAATTTAATATCCCACAAATATCTACTGGTGACATGCTTCGTGCCGCTATTAAAGCAAATACAAAATTAGGTCTTGAAGCCAAGCAATTTATGGATAGTGGCGCACTTGTGCCAGACCAGCTCATTATTGAATTAGTTAAAGAGCGCATTCAAAATGAAGATTGCAAACAAGGCTTCTTGTTAGATGGTTTTCCTAGGACTATTCCACAAGCTGAAGCGATGAAACAAGCCTTCATTTCAATAGACATCGTTATTGAAATTGATGTACCGGATAATGTCATTGTCGAAAGATTAAGTGGTCGAAGAACCCATCTTGCATCTGGACGAATTTATCATATTCAAAACAATCCACCTAAAATTCAAGATAAAGATGATATTTCAGGTGAGCCTCTTGTTCAAAGAGATGATGACAAAAAAGAGACGATTCTAAAACGTCTTGATGTTTATCACAGCCAAACAAAACCACTTATTGATTATTATTCAAAATGGGCAGCTTCTGAAAATAAAGGGCTTCGTTATATAAAAATCAATGGCCTCGGAGATGTTAAAGATATTCAAAAAACAATTTTTGATCAAATTAACTAATTAGCCTATGCAACCCGCCTATCCTTTTAAAGAGATTGAAAAAAAGGTTCAATCCTATTGGGACAACGAGAATACATTCTCTGTTGCCGAGGATTCTAATAAACCAAAATATTATTGCTTATCCATGTTTCCTTATCCAAGCGGAAAGCTTCATATGGGACATGTTAGAAATTATACGATCGGAGATGTATTAAGCCGCTTTCATCGTATGCTTGGTTTTAATGTATTACAGCCCATGGGTTGGGATGCTTTTGGTTTACCTGCAGAAAATGCAGCGCTACAAAATAAATCAGCTCCTGCAGCTTGGACATATAGCAATATTGATTATATGAAGCATCAATTAAAGCAATTAGGTCTTGCTATTGACTGGAAAAGAGAAATTGCAACATGCCGCCCGGAATATTACAAATGGGAGCAATGGTTATTTACTGAACTTTTTAAAAAGAAATTAATTTACAAAAAAATTTCTACTGTAAATTGGGATCCTGTAGATCAAACTGTTCTTGCTAACGAACAAGTAATTGACGGCAAGGGATGGCGATCTGGCGCTGTTGTTGAAAAAAAAGAAATCCCTCAATATTTCATGAAAATTACTGAATATGCAGACGAGCTTTTAAATGATTTAGATAGCCTTGATGGATGGCCGGAACAAGTTAAGACCATGCAAAGAAATTGGATTGGCAAAAGCTATGGCTGTGAAATTGAATTTAGCATCAAAGATCATCCTGATTCCGTTAAAATTTATACCACCCGGCCAGACACTCTTCTAGGTGTTACTTATTTAGCCATTGCTGCAGAGCATCCGCTTGCATCTCTTATTAAAAAAAATAATCCTACAATTGAAGCATTTATTAACGAATGTACAAGGGGAAGTGTTGCTGAAGCCGATCTTGCAACTGCAGAAAAAATAGGTATTGATTCTGGACTTCAAGCCATACACCCCATCACACAAAAAGAAGTGCCCATTTGGATTGCTAATTATGTGCTGATGAATTATGGTTCTGGCGCAGTGATGGCGGTTCCAGCTCACGATGAAAGAGATTTTCATTTTGCGAAAAAATATAAACTTGAGATTGAGCAGGTTATTGAGCCAATAGATTCAAAAATAATTAATCTTTCTGAGGCTGCATATATTGATCATGGCAGGTTAATTAATTCTGGTGAATTTAATGGTTTGGAATTTCAAGCGGCATTTGATGCCATTGTTAAAAAATTAACATCTATCAATAAAGGTAAAAAAACAACGCAATTTAGATTGCGCGATTGGGGTATTTCAAGACAGCGCTACTGGGGATGTCCAATACCTATTATTAAATGTCGCTCATGTGGCGAAGTGCCTGTGCCTGAAAAAGACTTACCTGTTGTATTGCCAGAATCCATCGTTATGAATGGCGTTGGCTCACCTATTAAGCAAGATGAATCTTTTTATAAAACAATCTGTCCTTCTTGCGGCAAGGATGCCGAAAGAGAAACAGATACGATGGATACCTTTGTGGAGTCTTCCTGGTATTTTGCTCGCTACCCAAGTTATGACAATCAAAATGCCATGGTGGATGAAAGAAGTAATTATTGGATGCCTGTTGATCAATATATTGGTGGTATTGAACATGCAATTTTACATTTACTATATGCGCGCTTCTTTAATAAACTTTTAAGAGACCTTGGACTTATAAAACATAAAGAGCCATTTGAAAATCTTTTAACGCAGGGCATGGTATTAAAAAATGGTACCAAAATGTCAAAGTCAAAAGGCAATACCGTTGACCCCCAATCGCTCATTGACCAATTCGGTGCTGATACTGCGAGACTTTTTATTATATTTGCGGCTCCTCCGGAACAAAGCTTAGAATGGTCTGATAGTGGCGTTGAAGGAGCTAATCGCTTCCTAAAGCGACTTTGGAAAACTGTTTTTGATCACAAGGCAAAAGGTAAAATTCAGCCCTATAAAGAAGGAGAGCTCACGACTGAAACAAGAAATTTAAGATTTGAATTGCATCAGACTATTCAAAAAATTACCGACGATATTCAAAGAAGGCATAGTTTTAATACAGCTATATCCTCTGTAATGGAACTCATGAATACTTTTGCAAAAGTCGAAGCTAATGACTCACTCGCACTCTCGGTTAAACAAGAGGTTATTCAAAACGTCATTTTATTGCTTAACCCTTTTGTCCCTCATGTATGTCATGCTTTATGGCTAGAACTTTTTAACATCCCTATTGATGAAGAGGCCTGGCCTCGTCCTGATTTAAATGCCTTAATCAAAAATGAATATACAATGATCATTCAGGTAAACGGAAAACTCAGAGGAAATATGCTAGTATCAGCGGATCTAGACCAAAAAGTGTTAGAAAATATGGCTCTAGAAAATGAAAGCATTAAACGTTTTATAGAAAACAAAAGCGATATTAAAAAAATAATATTCGTCCCTAAAAAACTTATTAATATTGTGACAGGCTAAGCATGAAAAAAACCACTTTTTATATTATTTATGCCACTCTTTCTTTGGTCTTAATTTCAAGCTGTGGGTTTCATATGCGTGGCCTAACAAAAACCTCTTTAAGCTCAATTGACTTAGAAGGAAAAAAATTATCTATAGATAATGATTTAAGAAAAGTTCTTAAATTAAATCAGGTGGAAATTAAAAAAGAAGGCGCTGAATTTCAAATTGAATTTTTAAATGAGCAATTTGAGAAGAAGATACTTACTCTCAATAGCAGAGGCTTGGTAAGTGAGTATGAATTATTCTATAAAATATATTTTAGAGTTAAAAACTCCTCTGCGGATAAATGGTCTGAAGAAAATATTATTGAAATACGTAGAGACTATACCTATAGTGACGCTAACTCTATTGGCAAGGAAGAAGAGGAAAAACAGTTAAAGAGAGCAATGTATGACGAAGCCATTCAAAATCTCTTTAGACAAATAGAGTTATTAAAAAATAACTAATGGCAATATTTGATCCAGAAGCTTTTATTAAAGAGCTTCAAGGAAATCAGAAATCAAAATTCCTTCTTCTGGGAGATGAAGCACTCTCAAGAAAAGAAGCTTTCGATATCATCCGCCAATTTGCAAAAGAACAAACTTTCACTGAAAAATTAAGCTTTACTGTTGATCGTTATTTTAAATGGGATCAATGTGCCACATCCCTTTCCTCCCAAGGCTTATTTTCTCAAAAACGCATCATTGAAATAATCATTCCGTCAGGAAAGATAAATGCTGAAGGCGGTGAATCCTTTTATGAAATTCTTCAAAATTTTTCTCAAGACGATCTTCTTGTTGTTCATTTACCCCAAATAGACAAAGAAACTAAGATTCAGAAATGGTTTAAAGAGATTGAAAAAATTGCTTACGCAATTAAACTTGATGAAATCAAACCATCAGAACTTCCTTTTTGGCTAAAAAAAAGAGCTTCTTTATTATCAATAAGCCTAGATGATGAAAGTATTCAGCTAATTAGTCAATTTGTTCATGGGAATATGCTTGCCGCAGATCAAGAATTAAATAAATTAGCATTACTTTTTCCAAGCCAATCTATTTCATACGAAAAGGTTTCACAATCTATTTCAAATGTTTCTCGTTATGATGCTTTTGAGCTAACTGAATATGTATTAAATGGCGATCAGATGAAAAGCTTATCTACTCTTAATTTCTTAAAAGAAGAAGGCCAAAATCCAATTAGCATTACAAGCTCCCTTTCTTGGGTATTAAAGCCTATGCTTGAAATAAAAGAGCTTGATTTCAAAGGTCAATCTTTAGAAAATCATCTTATAAAATCAAGAATATTTGGAGACAAGCTTGTGTTTGCTAAAAAAGCGCTGTCTTTTTTTTCGCTTAAACATCTAAGAGCAGCTATTCAAAAACTATCTGAAATCGATAAAATATCAAAGGGCGTTTCACCTGGTGATGCTTGGCTAGAAACAACGAGGCTTTGCCTAGGGCTTGCAAAAATAGCATCTCGAGGCCGAAAAATTTGATCCTATACAAGTTAATTTCTTAACGCGTATAATTCTCACATGACAAATATTAATCAATATCTTAAAAAGATTGGTGTAGAGGCAAAAAAAGCTTCGCGCCTGATGGCCAAAGCATCAACACAACAAAAAAATGATGCATTGACTCATCTTATTCAGCTTTTAAATACCAAAGCAAAAACTATTCTGAAAGCCAATGAGAAAGATGTCAAAGAAGCTAAAAAAAATAAATTAGATCGCGCTTCTATCGATCGACTTATCATTTCAAGCAAAACTATTGATTCGATGATTAAAGGTATACAAGATATTATTGATCTTAAAGATCCTATTGGTGAAATTATCCATTTGAATACACGCCCATCAGGTATTCAAGTTGGCCAAATGCGTGTGGCACTAGGTGTCATAGGTATGATCTACGAATCTCGTCCTAACGTAACTATTGATGCAGCGAGCTTATCTATTAAATCCGGAAATGCCATTATATTAAGAGGGGGTAGTGAATCTATTCACTCTAATATTGCTTTAAGCAATATTATTCACGAGGCACTTAAAAAAGCTGGTCTTTCGGTTCAAGCTGTTCAGGTGATTGATTCAACAGACAGATCTATAGTTAAAGGCTTAATTAAGCTTAATGACTATATTGATGTGATCATTCCAAGAGGTGGGAAAAGCTTAACTAAAATGATTAGTGATGAGGCAACTGTACCTGTTATTAAACACTTAGATGGAAATTGCCATGTCTTTGTAGATAAAAATGCAGACCTAAATAAAGCGCTTAAAATTATTGAGAATTCTAAAACTCAAAGGTTAGGTACATGCAATACGACCGAATCACTTTTAATATCCAAAGATATTGCACGCGATTTTTTACCTAAAATTGTAAAAATGCTTCATCAACATAAAGTTGAGATTCGTGGCTGTAAAGAAACTTTGAAACTTGCTAAGGGTATTAAATTAGCAAGTGAGGATGATTTTTATACTGAGTACCTTGATGCAGTTATTTCATGCAAGATTGTCAATGATATCGATGACGCAATTCATCATATTAACCAATATTCTTCTCATCATACAGACGCTATCGTCACTGAAAGCTATGAATGTGCTATGCGATTCTTAAAAGAAGTAGATTCAAGTAGTGTTATGGTAAACGCTTCAACTCGTTTTGCTGATGGCTTTGAATATGGCTTAGGTGCTGAAATCGGCATTTCAACAAATAAATTACATGCAAGAGGCCCTGTAGGGCTAGAAGGCCTGACCTCACTCAAATATATCGTATTAGGCAATGGACATATACGTAAATAAGGAATGTCTTTGAAACTTATTGGTGTATTAGGTGGTGCATTCGATCCAATACACTATGGTCATATAAAATTAGCTAAAGCGTGGCAAGA
>Ga0208742_1000068_pt1 | contig 42364 bp, 37 predicted proteins | sample CryBogCBH28Sep08_FD_184601 | JGI IMG/M metagenome (GOLD analysis project Ga0208742, IMG submission 184601) | Freshwater microbial communities from Crystal Bog, Wisconsin, USA - CBH28Sep08 (SPAdes) (version 2) | ecosystem: Environmental > Aquatic > Freshwater > Lake | place: Crystal Bog... | reverse complement strand
TGATTTGATCGAAGCAGGTTCAATGACAGAGGCCCGTGCTCGCGGAAAAGTCCGCATGGAAGGTAAAGAGTATGTAATGGCCGATGGTGATGTAGTGGAATTTAGGTTCAACGTATGATGTCAAGAATTAAGTATGAGAAGAGTCCTTTCATTACAGGTGAACTCAAGAAGCGTGATGAACTACGTAACGTAGCAATCATCGCTCACGTTGACCATGGCAAGACCACGCTGGTCGATGCGATGTTGACTCAATCTGGCGCGTTTTCTGAGCACCAGAAAGAGGGAGAGAACCGCGATCGCGTCATGGATTCCATGGATCTAGAGCGCGAAAAAGGAATCACAATTCTTGCAAAGAACACTTCGATTCGCCGTGGCGCTCAAACAGTCAACATTATTGATACTCCGGGCCACGCAGATTTCGGTGGAGAAGTAGAACGAGGACTTGAAATGGTTGACGGTGTAATCCTTCTTGTTGACGCATCTGAAGGCCCACTTCCACAAACACGTTTCGTGCTTCGCAAAGCTCTCGAAAAGAACCTCCCTGTAATTTTGGTTATTAACAAAGTGGACCGCCCTGACTCACGTATTCCAGAAGTTGTCGATGAGGCTTATGGTTTGTTCCTAGATCTTGATGCAAAAGATGATCAGATTGAATTTCCTGTCGTTTATGCATCTGCAAAAGCAGGTCGTGCATCTATGAACCGCCCTGAAAATGGTGCGATGCCAGACCGGGATAATCTTGATGCTCTCTTCGAAGTTATCTTTAATACCATCCCTGCTCCTGTTTACCACGAGGGTGCGCCGCTACAAGCACACGTAACAAACCTTGACTCCTCTCCTTACCTTGGTCGTTTAGCACTATGCCGTGTTCGTGAAGGTGTTATTAAAAAGGGCGAGAACGTCATGTGGATGAAAACTGATGGAACCACAGAGCGAGTAAAGATCTCTGAACTTCTTATAACAAACGGTCTTGAGCGCGTTCCAGCACTAGAAGCAGGACCTGGCGACATCATCGCTGTTGCAGGTATCGAGACAATTACTTTGGGTGAAACACTTGCCGATCTTGAGAAGCCACATGCTCTTCCTTTGATCACAGTTGATGAACCGTCTATCTCTATGACCATCGGTATTAACACCTCTCCTCTTGCAGGCCAAGTTGGAAAGCTACTTACTGCCCGTCAAGTGAAAAACCGTCTGGATGCAGAGCTGATCGGTAACGTTTCATTACGTGTCATAAATACAGATCGTCCTGACACATGGGAAGTACAAGGCCGCGGTGAGCTACAACTTGCTGTTCTTGTTGAAATCATGCGCCGAGAAGGGTTCGAGTTAACAGTTGGAAAGCCACAAGTGGTTCTCAAGACAGTTGATGGAAAACTTCAAGAGCCAATGGAGCGCTTGAGTATTGATATTCCAGATGAGTTCCTGGGAGTAGTCACCCAGCTCATGGCCCTTCGTAAAGGCCGTATGGAGCAGATGGTGAACCACGGAACAGGTTGGATTCGTTTAGATTTCAAAGTTCCTTCACGTGGTCTTATCGGTTTTCGTACCGAATTTCTTACAGAAACTCGTGGAACAGGTCTTATTCACCACGTCTTTGATGGATATGAAAACTGGAATGGTGAGATTCGTACTCGCTTGAGCGGTTCTCTTGTTGCAGATCGTCGCGGAACTGTTACCGCATACGCGGTTGATGGAGTCCAAGAGCGCGGTGTGATCTTCCTTGAAGTCGGAACTGAAGTTTATGAAGGCATGATTGTTGGAGAGAATTCACGTACCGAAGATATGGATGTCAACATTGTTCGTGAAAAGAAGCTAACAAATATGCGCTCTTCTGGCGCCGATGATGCCAACCGCATCGTTCCTCCAAAATTACTCAACCTTGAGCAGGCTTTGGAATTCTGCCGCGAAGATGAGTGCGTGGAAGTAACACCCAAGAGCGTTCGGGTTCGTAAGGTAATTCTGGATCAAAGTGAACGAGCACGTAACGTGGGTCGGGCAAAGAAGGTCAATCAGAACGCTGAATAGGTGCTTCTGTCAGCCCTTGCTAGTTAGATAGGCCTATGGCTTACCTCAAGGGTGAAAAAGAATTAAGGCTGGTGAGGCGCGAGAGCGTCTTGCCAGCTTTTACTTTTTCTCCTGAGCAAGGCCAAATCATTAACCACCGCGGGACGCCCCTCGTTGTTTATGGAGGCGCGGGAACTGGCAAAACAACAACGCTTGTCGAATCTGTCATTGCGCGCGTCAATGCCGGTGTTGATCCGAATTCAATCCTGATTATTACCTATGGCCGTGAACGTGCTGCAGATCTACGTGATCAGATTGCTCTGCGCGCGGGCTCAACTTCTTTTGAGCCTCTTGCTCGAACATTTCATTCACTTGCCTTCTCAATTCTTAATGAAAAGTTGGGTGAGGATCCCCTCCGTTACGTTTTAATCTCAGGCGCCGAACAAGATGCTGCTATTAAAGCAATGGTGCAAAACCCATTAGTGAATGTCCCATGGCACCCAGATTTGCACCAAGCACTTTCGACAAGAGGCTTTGTCCGTGAGGTGCGTGACTTAATTTTGCGTGCAACTGAACTTGGGCTTAGTGCAAAAGATTTACAAGCCAAAGGCATTGAACTGAGTGAGAAGTATTGGGATGGTGCTGCTCATTTTTGGTCGCATTATTACTTCAGCTCTGAATTGCAAAGCGCCACAGTAGGTGATGGCCTCGTTCGCATTGATCCCAGCGCAATCATTCATGAAGCATTAGCGCTGCTTGATAGTGACAGCAAAAGATTAGATCTTTATCGATCACGTTACACAACAATCATCGTGGATGAATTCCAAGAAAGTGATCTCTCTCAGAGAGAGTTACTCAAACTACTTGCACCGGATGACCTTCTGATCTTTGCCGATCCTGACTCAGCAATCGGGCGTTTTCGTGGGGCAGATCCAGATGGTGTAGTGCGTGCACTTGATGCCGTGACCGAGAGAAAAATTGTCTTAGATCAAGCATTTCGAAGTGCTCCCGTCATCACAGATGTAGTGATGAACGTTTCTTCACACTTTAAGGGGGCCTCACCTACTCGGTTACGAAAGAGTGTTCCAAAGGAGCAGGAAGGTAGCGTTGATTTAGCGAAGCTTTCAGGAGTGAGTGAAGAAGCAAATTACATCGCTCATGCGTTTAAATCTGCGCACCTTCGCAGTGGCCTTCCATGGTCACGGATGGCGGTAGTCGTTAGAGCTCCTGGCAAAGAAGTAAGCGCTCTGCAACGTGCTTTTGCTCTCAACGGAATTCCTCTAAGCGTTGATGCGACCGCATTAGCTCTTGCCGAGAACCCAGCAGTTATGCCACTGCTTTCATTAGCGCAAGTTGTCATCAAGGTTTCTAAAGGCGCAAAGCTCACATCATCTGATTGGCTAATACTGGAGGAGATTTTGCTCTCTGAATATGGGGGAGCAGATGCACTTCAACTTCGACATATTCGCCTTGCTCTTTCCAAGGTGCGCGATGACAAGCGAAGCACAACAGAGATGATGATTGATGCACTTGTGCAACCCACAGTTGAGCTGCCATGGGAAGAGCTACTTCCTCTCAAACGTGTCAATGATTTAATTGCGGCAGGTCAAAAGGCTTTACGTTTTTCGGGAGATGTCAGCGATTTACTTTGGGCGCTGTGGGATAGCTCAAAAGATTATGAAGGTAATTCATTAGCCAACGTGTGGCGGGGAAGAGCACTTGCAGGTGGTTCAAAAGGAGCTCAAGCAGACCGTGATCTAGATGCAATTATTCAACTCTTTGAATCGGCAAGGCGTTTTACAGAGCGCAATGTTGATTCAACTGCGCAATTATTTATCGATCAACTACTTGATGAGAGAATTCTTTCAGACAGCATTACAACGAGTGCTCAAAGAGAAGAAGTTGTTTCACTTCTCACTGTTCATGCCGCGAAGGGGCTTGAATGGGAGTTAGTTGCAGTTGCTGGCTTGCAAGAGGGCTCATGGCCAAACTTGAAAGAACGCGGCTCCCTTCTTGGCTCTGATCGCTTGGTGGAAGCGGTACGAACAGGGCTTACTAATAAAAGTGAAATTGCCGCAGCCGCTGCTGCAGGCTTATTAGAAGATGAGAGGCGCCTATTTCACGTTGCTCTCTCACGGGCTAAATCACAACTCATTGTGACTGCTGTTGCTGAGGAAGATTCGGTACCTTCTAGATACTTTGAAGAGTTATGTGAAGCTGTGCACGGATTTGGGTCTGATGAACTTAAATCATCCGTTCCACGCTCACTCACAAGCCAAGCACTCGTTGCAACTCTACGGCGAGAAGTAATGAATGGAGATGAATTTGCTGCCGGACTGCTCAAAGCGTTGGCTGATGGTGGGTTAAAAAGTGCTCATCCAGATCAGTGGTTGGGTGCAAAGCCAATAAGTATTGATGCACCGGTTGTTGGCGACGATCAGAAGGTTTATGTATCACCAAGCAGCCTTGCATCCTTTGATGATTGCGGGCTGAAATGGTTCTTGGAAAAATCAGGTGCGCAAGATGGCGATTCCACTGCGCAATTGCTAGGTGTTGCTATTCACTACATTGCATCTCAAGTAGCAAAGAATCCAAATCTCACTGCTGAAGAGGGAATTGCTCAACTTACAGATGCGTGGCCTGTCGTTGATCAGAATGTTGGTTGGTATAAAAAAGAGCAGCTTGAAGTTGCATCCCAAATGATTCGCCGCTTCTTTGAATGGAACGAGAAGAACCCACGAGATCTTGTTTTTGTTGAAAAGAACTTCACTGCTGAGTTTGGAAGAGCTGTTCTGGTTGGTTCTCTGGATCGGTTAGAGGTAGATGAGAATGGAAAGTACTTTGTTGTCGATCTTAAGACAGGCAGCACTGTTGAGACCAAGGAAGATGTGCGGGTTAACAAGCAGCTCAGCGCATATCAATTAGCCGTATCAGAAGGCGCAATCGAAAGCGTTGCTGCCGGGTCAGAGACAACTGGGGCAGGGCTTCTTTATCTATCAAAGACAACAGATAAGAATGAAACGATTGATCAACCAGCTATCGATCCAGAACTCATGAAAGAAGAAATTATGGCTACTGCAGAGGAAATGGCAGCTTCCACATTCAAGGCAGTAATAAATAAACGCTGTCGAACATGCGCTGTTAAAAGTTTATGTCCCCTTCAAACACAGGGGCGGAGTGTGATTGAGTAATGATCAGCGCTATAGAAATTGCCCAAGCACTTGCAAGTAATGGTGGAAAACTCATTCTTCCAACCGATGAGCAAAGAGCAATTATTGAATCTACTCACATGGGTCCGACGGTAATTATTGCTGGCGCAGGTTCTGGAAAAACCGAGACCATGTCACAGCGAGTGCTCTGGCTGGTGGCAAATGGAATCATCTCCCCAAGTGAAATTTTGGGGCTTACTTTCACAAGAAAAGCGGCAGGTGAACTCTCTCAGCGCATCAGAAAGCGTTTGAAGCAACTACGTAAAGCTGGACTTATTCCTCTTGGCGGTGAGGCAAATATTGCTCCCGACATCACCGTAGATGTTTCCACCTATCATTCATATGCCGGTCGTATTTTGGTTGAACACGGAATCAGAATTGGTATTGATGCAGATATTGAACCGTTAGGTGAAGCAGCTGCCTGGCAACTAGCTAATCAAGTGGTCAACAGCTTTGCCGAAGTCGACTATGGGATTTTCCATAAGCCAACACATATTGTCGAAGCGGTCTTGAACTTATCAAGTGAGATTGCAGAACATAACCAGAGCGTTGAATCTATTCGCGCAGGGCTCCTCTCGCACCTAGAAGATTTCCAAAAGATCGCATCTGGCTCAAATGATGAGACTAGGTCTGCTATCGAGGTGATGCAAGAACGTCTGGCAATTTTGCCAATGGTCGAGAGAATTGATGCCCACCGCCTTGAGCATGGGGATCTAACCTTTAATGATCAGATGTCATATGCGGCAAAACTTGTAGAACAAGTCCCTGAAATCGGAGTAATTGAGAAGACTAAATATAAAGTTGTCTTACTTGATGAATATCAAGATACTTCATATAGCCAGGTGCGCTTCTTATCATCACTTTTTGGAAATGGACACGCAGTAACTGCTGTGGGAGATCCCAATCAGGCAATCTATGGGTGGCGCGGTGCTTCAACTCAAACACTTGAAACATTTGCAGAGCACTTTGGTAATGATTGTAAAACCTTTGACTTGCTGACTACATGGCGCAATGACAAGAGAATTCTGGAATTTGCCAACAATGTTATTGGCAGTAGCTCGGCATCCGTAAAACCGTTAGTTCCCAGATCAACTGCGGGTGAAGGTGAAGTTAAATGCGGTCTTTATCTCACACTTGGTGACGAAGCAGAGGCGATCGCAAAGTACATGGCTCAGTTGTGGAATGACCCAAAGCGTTTGGAGTTACCAGAAGATGCACGCAGTAGCTTTGCCGTTTTAGTTCGAACAAAGAGCTACATTCCTCAAATTGAAATGGCGCTGCAAAGCGCGGGACTTCCAACAGAAGTTGTTGGTGTGGGAGGCCTTGTCCACATCCCTGAAATTGCAGACATCATTGCCCTTCTTCGCACCGTGACATTTCCGGATGCTGGAACCGCACTCGCGCGTCTACTTGTTGGCCCACGACTTGCACTTGGACCTAAAGATCTTGCAGCGCTTGGCTCATATTCCAGAGATATCGCTAAGAAATCTCAGATCAGGAGAAGTGATCGGTTAGAAGAAATTCTAGAGACAGGCGATGGCTCTCTTCTTGAAGCTGACGATTTTGCGATTGGTTCCATCATTGAGGCTCTGGAATATATTGATGACGCACCTAAAGGATCTTTTTCAACAGAAGGATATAAGCGATTAAAGGAATTTAAAGCAGAGATCAATCAGCTCAGGCGAGAATTACACGGATCAATTACCGACATGATTATCGAAGCAGAACGCTTTTTAAATCTTGATACAGAAGTCTTAGTGCGTGATGGTTGGGATAGAGGGCGCAGACACCTGGACAAATTCCTTGATGAGGCGGCAACTTTCCAACGTGCTGGTGGAAGTCTTTCAACATTCCTGCAGTGGTTAGATGCCGCTGAAGTACGTGAGGGTGGACTCAAGCCAGCAACAATTACGGTAAATAATCGCGCCGTTCAACTTCTGACAGTTCACAGCGCAAAAGGCGCCGAGTGGGATGTTGTTTGCGTGCCCGGACTGATCGATGGTGTATTTCCTGGAAAGGAACGCAGCTCATCGGCTTGGACTAAATATTCAGGTTCATTGCCACTGCAATTTAGGGGTGATTACCTGCAATTTGAAGACTTTGAATTTCCTCATAGCAATAATGTGAAAGCTAGTGAGGTAAAGAAATCACTTGATAAGTTCAGTCATCATTGGCAAGAGCGTAAAATTCAAGAAGAGTTCAGACTTGGGTATGTTGCATTTACAAGAGCAAAGACGCATCTACTTTGCACCGCTACTTGGTTTAGAGACGGCAAACGAGCAGTTGATCCAAGTGCTTTATTTAATCTAGCTTATGAATTTTGTGAAAAGAAAGACCCTGCATCCATTATCAGTCAGGCAGAAAAGGCTGATGAGAATCCAGATCTAATTAATCCACGAAGCGCGCAGTGGCCAGAGCCACGCTCACGTGCTGCGCTTATACAAGAATCAGCAGAGAAAGTGCTTGCCGCTAATCCAATGGATATAGCAACGCTACTTACTGCAGAAAAAGATATTCAGAGAGCGTCACTTCTCTCAGATGCTCAATCTCTTATTGCGCAGGTAAAAGAGAAGGGCAGTATTGAAAATATCTACCTGCCTCAGCGCTTATCAGTTTCATCACTTATTACTCTCGAGAAGAATCCAGGGGAACTTGCGCTCAATATTCGTCGCCCAATGCCAAGACACACCGATCCCTTTGCAAAGAGGGGTACGGAATTTCATTTATGGCTTGAACGTCACTTTGAAAGCAGCACGCTCTTTGATGAAGATGTTTTTGATCCGATGGTTAAAAGCGATGTTCCACTCAAAGAGCTTCAAGAGCGCTGGCTAGCAAGTAGTTGGGCAAAGCGTACACCTCATGAGGTTGAAGCGGGATTTGAAACAGTGATTGCAGGAGTTGTTCTTCGCGGTCGAATAGATGCTGTTTATAAAGATGGTGATGAGTTTGAGGTTGTGGATTGGAAGACCGGCCGGGTCAAAGAGGGTGATGATTTAGAGAGTGCTTCTATCCAGGTTGCGATGTATCGCTTGGCATATGCAAAACTTCACAATATCCCGATAGAGAAAATCAAAGCTGCTTTTTATTACGTTGCAGATGACAAAACAATCTACCGAGAGAATTTATCTGGGGAAGATGAGATTGCTGCAATTATTGCAGCTATTGACCTAGCTTCTTGATCTCAACTGCTAGTGGTAGGTGGTCGCTGATAGCCATTTTTGCAAGTGAAATTTGCGAATAATCTAATTCTTCTTTACCCATAATGTAATCAAACTGAATTGCTGGTTTCCATGATGGATAAGTTTTTTTGATTCCTAGGGTTTTCCACGAGGTGAGTTTTTCGGGCAGGTTCCATCCAAGATTGAGATCTCCAAGCAGAAGATGGGTACCAGGAAGCTTTGCCATGAACCTTTGGATTTTTCGTAGTTGGAAATAGTTCACAAATGGCACAAAAGATAGATGCGTTGTTGCCACTGTAAAACCATTCTCAAGCTCGGCAATGATGCATACCCGTGGTTCATCTTTTATATATAGCAGCCGCATTCCCTTTTTCCCACCGACGGCCAACGGCATTCCGATCCAGGCTTTACCAAGTTCTAGTCTGTGCCATTTTTTTACAGGAAGTTTTGAAATCATCCCGATCCCATAACTTGGTGAACTCTGTGATGATTGAAGTTCTGCTTCATTCTCGACAGGTTTTCTCCAGACACCTCCCGGAGTTCCAATAAGTGTTCGTGCATAAGCCCAATCTTTGGCACCTGTAGCTTGAGCGATTGCTTCTACCTGCCTCGCGCCATCTGTACGCGGCTGGTTTTCATCTACTTCTTGGACCCCGAGCAGATCAAAATCAAGGTCACTAAAAATACTTCCAAGGTCAATGTTTGGCCCTTGGGGCAACGGGGGTTGACCGTGGAGCAGATTCCACGAGATGACCTTCATAAGTACAGGCTAGTAGGGTCGCCTCCTGATGAAAATTCTAAAACTCCCTCTTTCACGTTCAGCCGTTGATCGCGCGGCGCATGTGCGCATGGATGAGGTCGGCCTTGCCAAACTTTGGGAAAAAGGACGAATTCTTCATTTTAATGGTGAAGCGTTTTTATCTGATGAGCAAGGTTTGAAGTATTTATCTGCAAAAGATGTTGCCGGTACTGGGGAGAAAATATTTCTGGGTGTAGATGGCGATATCGCATATTTTCTCTGGTGTTCTGAAGTTCATATCGGCGTAGAAGATGCATATAAAACTTTGCGCGAGATCGGACATCTCCTTTCAGATTTAGATATTGGCCTTGCAGTTCACGCCCAAGCAGTGGCTCATTGGCATCACCGAAATCCGATCTGTCCCATGTGTGGAAGTGCAACCTCTGCTGAATTAGGTGGTTCCGTTCGCAGGTGTAGTGCAAATAGTCACGAGCTCTACCCTCGTAATGATCCAGCAATTATTGTCTTGGTAAAAGATTCTAAAGATCGAATTCTTCTTGGTCGCCAAAGTGTCTGGCCAGAACATCGCTACTCAACTTTTGCAGGCTTTGTTGAAGCCGGTGAATCTTTTGAGCAGTGCGTGGTGAGAGAAGTCTTTGAAGAGGCAAATGTAAAGGTTTCAGATATTAATTATCTGGGCTCACAGCCTTGGCCATTTCCGCAATCGCTCATGATTGCTTTTGAAGCGACTATTCTTGATCCAGAAAATGCGAAGCCAGATGGACAAGAGATTGTTGATATCCGCTGGTTTGATCGTGATTCACTATTCGCGGCAACGCAAGATGGAACGTTGCTTCTACCACCTGTGATTAGCGTTGCCAGAGCAATGATCCAGGCTTGGTATGCGCAAGATGGAGTTCAGCGCCCATCCCTTCCTGGCGCAGAAACTTGGCGTTAAATGGAGTTGGAAGCGATTCTCGCTGGGCTTGATCCTGAGCAGCGCGAAGTTGTAACAAATATCAGAGGACCTGTTTGCGTAATTGCAGGAGCAGGAACGGGAAAGACCCGCGTTATTACACACAGAATTGCATATGCAGTTGCTGCAGGAGTTACTGATCCGACAAAAACCCTTGCACTCACCTTTACAGCAAGAGCAGCAGGAGAAATGCGCGCCAGGCTTCGCGCCCTAGATGTGCCAAACGCTGCTGCGCGCACCTTTCACTCAGCTGCACTTAAGCAGCTTATGTATTTTTGGCCTTACTCCTTCGGTGGTTCATTTCCTAAGTTATTAACAACCAAAGCAAGCTTTCTCTCAGAAGCCATGGGACGTACTGATACTTCACTTGCGCCAGGCGCTCAAACGCTGCGAGAGATTAGCGGCGAAATTGAGTGGGCTAAATCCTTGCAGACCGCGCCCGCTGATTATGTGGAAGAGGCGCTTAGCATTGGACGCACTCTTCGTATCCCTAATGGACGAAGCGATAAAGAAAACTTTGCAGAAGTTGCAAAGGTATATGAGGCATATGAAACTTTGAAACACCAAGAGCGTGTGATTGATTTTGAAGATGTGCTCTTACTCACCGTTGGAATGTTAGAAGAAGATCGTGATGTCAGAGAACGGATCAGGGACCAATATAGATATTTCACTGTCGATGAATATCAGGATGTATCGCCTCTACAGCAACGACTCCTTAATCTTTGGCTGGGTAACCGTGATGACATTTGCGTTGTAGGAGATGCTGCCCAAACTATTTACTCATTCGCTGGCGCTACCTCATCGTTTCTCATGGGCTTTACCCAGCGCTTTCCTAAAGCTGCTGTTATTCGACTTACTCGTGGATATCGAAGTACCCCTGAAATTATTGAGATGGCTAATCAAGTACTCAAAAGCGGTTCATCTCATCAAGATCACGAACTTGTCTCTATGAATGAGCGGGGAGAAAAGCTTGCGATACGAAAGTTTACTGCAACTCATACTGAGGTAAATGATGTTGTAGATCAAATTGTTGCTCTTGGTAAAACTCATTCCGATATTGCAATTTTGGCCAGAACCAACTCGCAGCTTGATCCATTTGAAGCTGCGCTTAAAGCAAAGAATATTGAGACTCAGCTTAAAAATAGCGAGCGCTTCTTCGATCGCATCGAAGTGCGAGACGCGATGCGCATCATCCGCAGCGCATCTGTTATTCCGGGTGAAGGGGGAGACTGGGTTCATGATCTGACCTCCGTTCTTAAGCCTTTTGGTTCCACAGACTATGTGCGGGCATTTATTGCCCTAGCCCAGGAGATGAAAGAGAACGGCACATCAAACCTTCGTGCTTTCTTACGTGAACTAGAAGACCGGGCCGAGCAGAACAATCCGCCGACCCTGCCTGGCGTTGTACTTTCTACTCTCCACGCGGCAAAAGGGCTTGAATGGGAGCATGTCTTCCTTGTTGGGATCAATGAGGGCGTCTTGCCGATGGGTCCTGAAATCGAAGAGGAGCGCAGGCTTTTCTATGTGGGCCTGACGCGGGCGAAGAAGACCGTTCATCTGTCCTATGCGGGGGAGCCATCCCAGTTTTTGAGCGGGATTAGCTCCTAAATTTAATTCGTTTGCATCCACCTGCATCGATGCTTTACCCTTTATCCACAGTTGATCAATGATCGTAAAAGATCGTTATTGGAGGCATACGTGTCACAGGCACTAGCAAGAAAGAACGGCCAAGCAGTTGCGGCCGCGATTTTTGCTGCTCCAAAATCAACAACAACCACACATGCTCATTCATATGCAGCCAAGTTCTGGGCAACCAAGAATTTTGCAGCCTATGGACTGCGCGGATCCTGGAGTTCTATCGGTTAACAGACCGAAAAGACCCACCAGGGGCCGCACATCCAAAAGGATGAGCGGTCCTTTTTCTTTTCCCAAAAGAAATAAACCCATACAGAAAGAGATATGAGGAAAAAAGGAAAGTGGAGGTGAGAACAATGACTGTTCTCTTCAGCGAGCTATTGGTCCCCGGGTGGGCCGATGAGATGGTCGGCCTAGCCGATGTCACAGGGGCAGATCTATCTCTGCCATGCCATAACAGTGATCCTGAAGTTTTCTTCTCTGAAACTTCAGATCAGATTGCACTTGCAAAGTCGCTCTGCGCAGGTTGCCCAATGATTGCCGCATGCCTTGAGGGAGCACTCTCTCGTAAGGAGCCATGCGGTGTATGGGGCGGGCAGTTATTTGATGATGGCCAAGTGGTTGCTGCAAAGCGCACAGTGGGTCGTCCTCGGATTAACCGCGAAGTTGCTGCTGTAACAGAGTTGCCAGAAAGTGCTCTAGAGATGGATGAGGCGCTAGCGAGCTAATTGCTGCATCCGCACGATGTGTTGAATTCCCAATACCGTTTTTCAGATTTTTCAAACGGGGATAAGAGATCAACCCAGTGCGATGCGGCGGTCAGCGGTGATGCCCCTGTCGCGGCATATTGGCCAACAAGTGTGGCCACCATGCCCACGAGGGTTGCGATCACTTGCGTCGGCAGCTCTGTTCGCAATGTTTCATGCAGCAAAGAAAGATCGGTGCTCTTCTTTGTAAGAGCCACACAACGAAGGCATGGAGTAAGACCTGGAATAACCAGTGGGCCAATCTCGCAATGTTGGCCAATGAGTGGATTGATATGTAAGTGAGTTGTTCCCTCACTCATCCATCTCTGCACATAATCCCATTCGATCGGAATGGTGGAAATAACTAAATCGGGGTCGGCTTTAGCTACCTGATCTGTTGGAATGAACTGGGAATTGCGCATAATTTCTTGCGCGAATTCATTTCTCTTTTTTCCAATATCACTCATTCTTGTTGTGAGCCCACAGACATCATCTGGGCCAATATGCGCTGATAAATGTGCACGGGTAATAATTCTTGTGTTGTTAAAGCCCATGGATTGCAGGGTTGCAAGTAGGTTTCGAGCCAAGCGGTTTTCACCAGAGATCAAAATAGTAAAAGCGCCTCGTAGTGAGAGCTCTTTAACACCCCCATCGTTGCTATCTGGCCGGTGGGTAATTAAATCTAATTCACTTTGCAATTTAATCTGAGTAAGTACGGCGCTTGGATCAGCATGAGGGCCATGAAAGATATGCGAAAGCGGAGTGCACAGATTTTCTACCAACCCGTTTTGCGTGAGAACACTTTGCAGCTTGACTACATTCTCATAACTCATCCCTGTGCCCTGCGTAATTTCAGCAAGCTCATGTCTGCCATCAAAGTAGCGCGTGATTGTTCGTGCTGGTTCAAGTGGAAGGGCAATAGCAAAGTAGGGAAGTGTGAAAAGGATTTCATCGCCACGTGTGCGACTTTCAACACCAGGCTTTAATCGGGGATAAGACAGTGGGGGCATCTGCGAAGGATGGCGGTTTTTGCTTGATCAATAAGCACCGAATCAAATATCTGGGGATAAAAAAACTGACCCCGCGTTATGCGAGGTCAGTTTGCAATGATGAACTAACGCGTATTGGTTAAGCCTTACCCAAAATGCGGTTGACCTTAGTGCCGCACACTGGGCAGATGCCCTGTGCCATACGACGACCAGAATCAGAGACTTTTACGTGACCTTCAAAGGCACGCTTCTCTTTGCACTTAACGCAGTAGGCCTCGCCCTTATATTCCTCGGCCATAATGACCCTCCCATCGCCGCACGTGCCAAGAGAGGATCTCAGGGCCAAGCGTACGAACAAGAAATACATTACCCCTGATCACGCGTAAAGAATGGGATTTCACGCTCATCTGTGCGTAATCTTTAGGGAAAGAGGCAGATCCCACCCGAAATGTCCGAATTAGAGGTGAAATTACTCCAGATCAAAGGTTGGCTCAGGGCTGGCCGCTAGGCCCGCCTCAAAACCTTCCAGAAAGGCCTCTGCGCGATGCTTATCTGGATCCCGATCTAGGTAATGGGTGAACTCATCACCATGTCCTGGAACGCGCAGGTGGATCAGCTCATGGAAAAGAACATGTGAAATGACGTATTCGGGCACGCCATTGAGGCGATGAGAGATACGAATGGTGCCATCTCCTGTTGTGCACGAACCCCAGCGCTCGCGCATTGTCCGCCACGTGATCGAAGATGGCCGTTCATGGAATTCAGGGAGGAATTTTGTGATCAATTCATGGGCCAAAGTCTCAAGTTGATCATTACTGCTGCGATTTTTAGCTTCACGCTTCAAAACAATCGCAATCATCTCTGGAATCATCGCAAATTCATCCTTGCGAGACATGCGATCTGGGATATGGATCTCAATAATCCCGTTTTGCCTGTATGCGCTGATGCTTCTTTTACGCCGAGTACTTCTTATTACGCGAAATTCAGGCAAATTATCTGGAAGTGGATTGATTTTCGGCGATTTACGTTGAAAACGCTCACTCTTCACGGGCGCGAAGGTATCTTCAAAGATGGATTCTTGAATAAAGTTCTCCACCGATTGCACGAAGTTATCCCCTGATTCTCCACAGACTTATCAACAACACGTTGCATTAATTGTGGCATTTCTCTTTGATTATCGTGGGAAATTGCCATAAGTTTCACACACCAAATCTTCGGATAACCGTTTGGTGTCGGCAAGGGGAAGGCTGGCAACAAATCGTGCGCCCGGAGATTTGGCTTTTTAATGCCCGAACAGAAGTGCTTGAAAGTTAAATCAATCCTGAGAGATCGTCGGGAACTGTAGTACTCGCCAAGAAGGCGGCCGGGTCAGCCAAGTCAGAAGCTGTTGGAAGCAAAGTTGCATCCTCCCAGCGGTGGTCACGAACTTCTGCTCCACCATTGACACCGCCACCCAAAGAATAAATTTCATTCCAGAAGTTTGCGCACTCGCGCATTTTTCTTGGGCTAACTTCTAAACCAAGAAGTGTTGCAAAGAGTTGTTGCGTTGGGCTGGCAGAAATTCTCTTACGCCTATGAGTTTCAGTCAGTTGCGCCAGAGATGGAAGGCGATCTTGGGCTGAGATTGCAGTTATGTGATCAATCCATCCTTCAATGAGTGCTAGCGCCATTTCAAGTCGTTCAAGTGCGGCGCTTTGCGCAGGACTTTGTTCGGGTTGGAACATTCCTTGGTTAATTGCCAGAGAAATTGATTGAGGATTAGAGATATCTAACTCACCTGAGTCCATGGCGCTCTGCGCCTGGTCTTGAATTGCGCGAACATCAACTGTGATTCCCTTGCCGTAGGCAGTGATCAATCCTTGAAGGTAGGTAGCAAGCCAAGGAGTGTGGGAGAACAATCGTTCTGCAGCAATCTCACGCAACGCTAAGTAAATGGCAACTTCTTGCTCAGGAATATCTAAGCCTTCAGCCCATGCAGTGATGTTTGTGGGAATCATATGGATGCCTGATTTTTCAAAGAGGGGCACTGCTACATCGTTTGATCCAGTTACCCCAACTGCTAGGGCGCCTATTGATTGACCAAGCTGGTTGGCGATTAATTGCCCCATAAACCCGCGCATCATCGGCAAGAAGGCGTTGACGTTGAAGGACATTCCAGCGGGCAAGCCGGGCATTCCTTCTAAACCTTCAGGTAGTCCAATATTTCCATCTTCATCAGCACCGGCTCCTGCCATATCTGTCATGACCTTGGCAAGAGCTCCAGCCATTCCTTCAGCAAGAGGCTCAACGAGCTTTTGCCAACCAGGGATAGAAAACTCCAACCATTCTTTTCGGGTCCAGGTGATATCTGCATTTGCAACGCTCATGGGGAATGTTGTGCGCTCTTGAATCCAGTTGCCAGCAATATCAACTGCTTCTTGAATTTTTATCGCATCACTTTTGCCCACGGGCAAGTCAATATGTGTACTCAGGTAGTTCCGAGCACTCTCGCGGAGAATTTGGGTTTGCAACATAGGAGTGCCAGGTGCGCTTTGGAAATTAGGTAAACCAGATCCAAAGAACCCCTCATTCGGGGTGAAGCCAAAACCACTCACCACTTACTCCCTTTCACTTTTCTCATAGAGATGAAACAAATTCTTCACCCCAAATCATCCCGCGATTTCACCTTATCCACATCTTTTCTATGCGAGATGCCCATTGGCAAAATTCAATATGTGGTGGGCTAAGGTTAATCTCATGTTCAGCCGGATTAGCTCCTTGCAGAAGGTGACCCAGATTCACGCGAGTTCTACAGCCTTCGCTGCCTTGATCTGGTGGGTCGTGCCCATCATTGCTGTCTCTGTCGCTATTGGCTACGTGATTTGGACAACTAAGTTCAAAGAGAAGTTCGATAACGAGACAAATCGCTCCGTGGGAAGCTTCCAGAAATTTCAGAAGACACTACGCCAGCCACCACCCGAGTAGAGTTCATCCATGAGTTCATTCCAATTTCCCAATAACCCCTTCGGCAATGGAAGAACACCTCGTCCACCAAGAACGCCAGGATCGGGTAAGCCTGGTCCACTTGCATACACGCTCATCGCGCTTGTCATCCTCATCGTAGTCTTGGTTTCACTTACTGGTTTTTATACGGACCTCTTGTGGTTTCGCTCGGTAAATTTTACAAAGGTGTGGAGCACCACTCTCGCGACAAAGATTGAACTCTTCCTGACCTTTGGCTTAGCAACCTCTGCAATTATTACGAGTAATATTTTCATTGCTTACAAAAGGCGCCCAATATATGTTCCGATTTCGGTGGAACCAGATAATTTTGAAAGATACCGGGGGCAGATCGACTCCGTAAAGCGTTATGTCCTTGCAGGTATCGGAATTGTGATTTTTTACTTTGCAGGTATGTCCGGAACCAAGCTTTGGCAGACCTGGCTACCGTTTAAGAACTCAACAAACTTTGGCCTGAAAGATCCGCAATTTCATATGGATATTTCTTTCTTTGTCTTTCGCCTGCCCATGTGGAAATCGCTGATTTCCTGGGGAATTTCAACTTTTGTTCTAACAATTCTCGCCACACTAGCTGTGCATTACCTTTATGGAGGCATTCGTCCCCAAGTTTCCCAGGATCGCACAACTGTGACTGCGCGTGTGCAGCTCTCTGTGCTTCTAGGTGTGCTGGTATTAATTAAGGCAGCTGCTTATTGGTTTGATCGTTTTGATTTAGCGCTTCATAAAGGAAGTTTGCTCACCGGGCTCTCCTACACCGATGTCAACGCAGTGCTTCCTGCGAAAGCAATCTTGGCTGGAATTTCTGTGATCTGCGCGCTGCTTTTCTTTGCAAATATCATTCGCCGCTCATGGGTGTTGCCGGCTGCCGGAATTGCTCTTCTTGTTATCTCTGCAGTTTTGATCGCAGGGGTGTACCCAGCAGCCATTCAAACATTTACGGTCAAGCCAAGTGAATCCAATAAAGAAGCACCATATATTTCTCGCAACATCGAGGCAACTCAAGCAGCATATGGGCTAACGAATTCAACAGTAACCGTGAAGGAGTACCCAGCGGTTATCTCAGCTCAACCTGGGCAATTTGCTAAAGACACATCAAATATTGCTAATGCGCGATTACTTGATCCCAATGTATTGCCAGCAACATTCCGTCAGTTGCAACAGATAAAGCCGTATTACACATTTCCAGATGCACTCGATGTCGATCGTTACAACGTGAGTGGCAAGAAGCAAGATATGGTCGTTGCTGTCCGAGAATTAAACATTGCTGGAAGCCCTGCACAAAACTGGATCAACGATCATCTTGTTTACACCCACGGATTTGGATTTGTTGCCTCACCTACAAATATTGTCGTTGCTGATGGCAAGCCAAGCTTTAGTGTTGGAAATATTCCTGCTTCTAATGGCTTGGGCATATTCCAACCTCGTATTTATTTTGGTGAAAATGTTCCTGGATATTCCATCGTTGGCGGAACAGCAAAGAGCACACCGACAGAACTTGACTATCCTGATGACGCTCAGGCAACTGGGCAACAGAACTACACCTATCAAGGTAGTGGCGGAGTTCCCATGGGAAGCCTCTTTGATCGCTTGCTCTTTGCTATCAAATATAAAGATCAACAGATTCTGCTCTCAAATTTAATTAATAAAGATTCAAAGATTTTGTATAACCGCGCCCCAATGACCCGTGTCCAAAAAGCGGCACCTTGGTTGACCCTTGATGGAAATGAATATCCAGCGATTGTTAATGGACGTGTTGTTTGGATTGTTGATGGCTACACGACAAGTGCTGGGTATCCATATTCGGCAGTTGTGAATATGGCTGATGCGAGCCAAAACTCTGTGACACAAAGCGCGGCAGCAGTTCAGACTCTGCCAAATCAGAACATTAATTACATTCGTAACTCAGTGAAGGCAACCGTTGATGCATTCAGTGGTCAAGTAACTTTATATCAATGGGATACAACAGACCCAGTATTGAAGACCTGGAGCAAGGCATACCCTGGAACAGTTCAGCCAAAGAGCGCTATTTCACCCGCACTTCTTCAACACATTCGCTATCCAGAGGGAATGTTTGAAATTCAGCGAAGCATCTTGGCGACTTATCATGTGAATAATCCAACTGCATACTACGGCGGACAAGACTTCTGGCGCGTGCCATCTGATCCATCATCTATTGGTGCTAACGCAGGAAATCAGCCACCTACCTATCAGACAATGCAATTACCAGGAACTACCTCAACAGCGTTTACATTGTCAGCTTCCTTTGTGCCACGTGGTGGCAGACAGAACCTGACTGCATTTGTTCAGGTTGATTCAGACCCTGGACCAAATTATGGAAAAATGACTGTTCTTGAATTGCCACGTTCAACAAATATTTCAGGTCCCTCTCAAGTAGCTTCAAACTTTGAAGCAAAGCCTGATGTTGCCCAGACCCTTTCATTGCTTCGACAAGGCGGCTCTGATGTGGTGCTTGGAAATATGTTAACGCTTCCCGTTGGCGGGGGACTTCTCTATGTTCAACCTGTTTATGTTCGTGCAACCTCAAACGCATCTTCTTTTCCACTCTTACAAAAAGTCCTGGTCTCTTTTGGTGACCAAATTGGATTTGGAAACACACTTCAAGATGCTTTAAACCAAGTACTAGGTGGTTCTTCTGGTGTTGTTATTAACAACAGCCCAAGTGCAAGTGGATCAACTCCGACAACTGGTGGTTCAACAACGCTCAAGCAAGCACTTGCAAATGCACAATCTGCAATCGCAGCTTCTAATCAAGCCTTGAAGAATGGTGATTTTGCTGCATATGGTGTGGCACAAAATCAATTAAAGGCAGCAATCGCTGCTGCAATCGCTGCGCAAGGCAAATAACTACCTCGTTTTGGGTAATTGGGAGTTATCTCCTAAGATTGCACTACCGACGCGGGGTGGAGCAGCTCGGTAGCTCGCTGGGCTCATAACCCAGAGGTCATAGGTTCAAATCCTGTCCCCGCTACTATGAAATACCTTTACGACCCATCATCTGATGAGTTAATCGCATCATGTGCGGCAAGAACTGTAGATGCCATCGCACATGCATGGCGCGAAGGCCGTAGAGCTCAGATCGTTGTTACAGGTGGTCGTACCGGATATGCCAGCGCGAAAGCTATTGATATCGCGCTTTTTAGATTGATTCGAAATAACGAAAGTTTTGAAGGATGCGTTGTTCATATTTGGTTTAGTGATGAGCGCTATGTTCCATCTGATAGTGATGAAAGAAATGACAAGGGACTCATTGAAGGCTTCTCACTTTCTACTGCGCACTGTGTTTTCCACGTCGTTGACTCAGCAGGAAGTAATCCGGAACAAGAAATTGATGGAGCGGCCGCTAACTATGCCCGTGATATGGAGTTAGAAGTCGGCAGCAAGCCATTTGATTCTGTGGTCTTGAGTATGGGTGAAGATGGTCACATTGCCTCTCTATTCCCAGGGCGAATTGATGCATCAGAACCACGCTTCGCCATTGGAATTTCAGGCTCACCAAAGCCCCCTGCGCTACGAGTAAGTATCTCTCTGTCACGACTTGCCCATGCCAATGCAATTTACATTTTTGGCTTAGGAGAAGGCAAAATAGGAGCACTCGAGGCCGTTCAAAGTGGACCGGTAGGGCTACTAGCCGCTAACTCAAAAAACGCTCAGGTAACAATCATGACTGATCAATTAATTAGTGGAGTTAAGCAATGACGATTCAACTGACCGTAGTTGGCCTTGGACGTATGGGCGCAAATATTGCGCGCCGCATTAAGGACCACGGAGTCGGTGATATTAATATCAGCGTCTTTGATGTGAACGCAGATACCGTCAAAACCGTTGCCAAAGAAGGCTTCACACCTCTGTCATCGCTTGCTGATCTCGCGCAATATAACAACGATGCAAACCCACAATTTGTATGGGTTATGGTCCCTGCAGAAGTGACCCAGCAAACTATTCACGCAGTCGCTGAGCATTTAGCGGCCGGGTCAACAATTATTGATGGTGGAAATACTTTTTATCGTGATGACATTGCAAACGCTGCTTACTTGAAGACAAAGGGAATTAACTTTGTTGATGTTGGTACAAGTGGCGGGGTATATGGACTTGAACGCGGATATTCACTGATGATCGGCGGAGAAAAGAAAGTCGTTGAACGCCTTGATCCAATATTTAAAGCAATGGCTCCAGGAGTTGAATCTGCCGAGCGCACACCAGGAAAAACTGGCCAGCCATCACAAGCTGAATCTGGCTATTTGCATTGCGGTCCAGTTGGTTCAGGCCACTTTATTAAAATGGTTCATAACGGCATTGAATACGGCGCGATGGCAGCATATGCAGAGGGCTTAAATCTGATTCATGCAGCAAGCCAAGGTATTAAGCACCCAACAGCGGTTGGTGATCATGTTGAAACAAAATATGACTTTGATATGGCCGAAGTTACCGAGGTCTGGCGACGAGGCTCTGTCGTTGCATCATGGCTACTTGATCTCACAACAACTGCGTATGCCGAAGATCCAGAACTTGCTACCTATGAAGGTTCAGTATCTGATTCAGGTGAAGGTCGTTGGACCGTGCAGACAGCCATTGACGCCGGCGTTCCAGCAAATGTTCTCAGCGCATCTTTGATGGGTCGATTTACTTCCCGCGGTAATGATTTGTATGCAAATAAGGTGCTTTCGGCAATGCGCAAAAAATTTGGTGGCCACCAAGAAGTGAAAAAGAAATGATGGCGCGCAAGGCAAAACTTGAACCGGCAGATGCTCTTGTACTTTTTGGCGCGACAGGTGATTTAGCAAAGAAGAAGCTATTCCCTGCCTTGTATAGCATGGCGCTAAATGATTCTCTTCACTGCGCAGTTTTTGGCGTGGCCTCAACTAAGTGGGATCATGATCAATTCGTAGCGCATGCTTTTGATGCAATCAAAGTTGCGTTCCCAAATCCGGATGAGAAGCTCTTGGCCGATCTTGACAAGGAAATATCACTCATTGTCGGAAACTACGAAGATGCAAAGCTTTACGAGGATATTGCAGAAGCCCTAAAAGATAAAAAGAATCCAGTTATTTATCTGGCAATTCCACCTTCAGCATTTGGAAACGTCACAAAAGGTTTAGCAGCGGTTGGCTTAACTGATCGAATCCGCCTCGTTGTTGAAAAGCCCTTTGGTCGCGACCTTAAATCAGCTATTAATTTGCAAGATGAACTTGAAGAAGTTCTCACCGAAGATCGCATTTTCCGTATTGATCACTACCTCGGGAAAGAGTCGGTTGAGGATATTTTGGTCTTCCGCTTTGCTAACTCAATTTGGGAACCGCTCTGGAATCGTCGATATATCAATAGCGTGCAGATCACCATGGCTGAAAACTTCGGTGTAGAAGGTCGTGGCGGTTTCTATGACGGAGTTGGCGCCATCAGAGACGTGCTTCAAAACCACTTGCTCCAAGTTCTTGCCCTTATTGCAATGGAACCACCAGCCGATCTTTCTTCAAACATCATGGAAGATGAAAAACTAAAAGTTTTCCGCGCTATCGCGCCACTCAAGCCAGAGGAAGTAATTCGTGGCCAATATGTTGGCTATCTTGATGAAGATGGAGTTGCTCCTGGATCAAAAACAGAGACGTACGCTGCTGCGGTTTTGAAAGTGGATAACTGGCGCTGGTCTGGAGTTCCGTTCTACTTGCGAACAGGTAAAAATCTATCTGAGACAACACTTGAGGTTATTATTGAATTCAAGCATCCCCCTCGCATGCTTTTTGGTGAGACTCAATCTGGAGCGCCAAATTTGCTTCGCTTTCGTCTTGGAAAAAATGATGGCGTAGATATTGAATTGCAGGCAAAATCTCCAGGCGATCATCTTTCAACTGAACCAGTCAAACTTACAGTCAACTTCTCAGCTGCGCTTGGCGATCGTCAAGAGGCATATGAGCGTTTACTTCGCGCCGCAATGGCAGGAGATCACATGCGCTTTACTCGTATTGATTCAGTGCTTGAAACGTGGAGAATCGTGGAAGGCGTCATTAATAATGAGCCGCATCTTTTGCCATATTTCAAAGGATCCTGGGGACCAGAAGCTGCTGACGAACTTACACCTGGTGGCTGGCTAGCGCTTTAATTTATTTCATTTCAGATGAGATAGTAAAAGCTGCGTATGCAATTCCATCTATTGCCACAATAAATATCTCTTGTGAGGCTGAAATTGCCGCGGTAATTTCTTGGTGGAATGGAACGCTTGCTTTAGAAATAACAGCAGGAGGGCCAATCAGAACAGTTGAGCTCTTACCACTATCTTGATGCTTCACCCTTGCCGCATAACCTTGAGATGAACTGTGTGTATATTCTGAAGAAGCAAGTCGCATTGCCCCGCGCTCTTGCAAGAAGTCTTGGACAGCCTTGCTTGCAACTGAATCTTCATTAACAATGACTGAGAAAATACATGAGCAAATAACCTCAGAAGAGAGCGCTGTACCGGCAGTATTGCCAAGAGGATGAGTTACTAAGACAAAATTATCAACGCTAAATACTTGAACAGGTTCACGATGAGGTTCTCCAATAGTTTTGGTCTTTTTCTTACCAAACCATAAAAAGCGCACTAGTTCAGTTCCTTAATAAGTGCGTCATGGAGATGACCATTGCTTGTTACGGCGCTTGCCCCATGAATTCCATCTTTCCCGTCAATGCTTGTAAAGCGCCCACCAGCTTCGCGCACAATAATGTCAATTGCTGCGATATCCCAAATCGCAAGTGATGGTTCAGCGGCGATATCAACGGCTCCTTCGGCAACTAGAACATGTGACCAAAAATCTCCGTGCGCCCTTGTTCGCCAAATTTTCTTCTGCAAAGCAAGCATCTTTTCTTTTCGCTCACCCCACCCAATAAGGTCTGAATACGAAAGTGAGGCGTCTTTAAGATCTTTCACAGCTGAAACTTGAATCTGTTTTGGATTTTGTTTGCCATTTACGACAAAAGCACCCTGACCAAGCGCTGCATACCAGCGGCGGTAGAGAGCAGGAGCACTTACGACACCTACAACAACTTCACCGCTTGGATTACATAGTCCGATGAGAGTTGCCCATGTTGGGACACCTCGCAAAAAGTTCTTAGTTCCATCAATCGGATCAATAACCCAGTAGTACTTACCGCTATCAATATCTGCTGCGCCAAATTCTTCACCGACGATGAGATCATCTGGACGATCTTTAGATAGGCGCTCACGTATTACTTTTTCGACTGCCTTGTCAGCATCTGTGACAGGTGTGAGATCGGGCTTCGTTTCAATTTTAAGATCAAGCGCCTGATAGCGCACTTGTGTAATCTCATCAGCAAGATCGGCAAGTGATTTTGCGAGGGCTAAATCAGCAGCTAGATCTCTCATGCGCGCAGTTTACCTTCACGAAGCAGCCCGCGAAGATTATTTAATCTTGCCAAGGCTTTTTCATCCAATGATGGCCAATGGTTGAGTGCGCAATTTTCTTCATCATGGGAGCAATTACGAGGACAGTGTTCAATCGCCTCTTTAAATTCGGCGAAAGCACTAATTACACGGTCTCTTTGCACATGGGCTAGACCAAAAGAGCGAACGCCAGGCGTATCGATAATCCATCCATCTGCCTCATTAATTTCACTCTTATCAAGAGCGATAGCAACTGCGCTCGAAGATGTATGGCGACCACGACCCGTTACATCATTCACATCACCTGTAGCGCGGTTAGCGGCTTCAACTAAAGCATTTACAAGTGTTGATTTTCCAACACCGGAATGTCCAAGCAAAACGGTGCGCTTACCCCGAAGTTTTTCACGTAAGGAAGAGAGGTCACTTCCTCGTTGAACCTGCACTTGGTCGACTCCTAGGTCTTTATATTGGGTTAGAAACTCTATTGGATCTGCTAAATCACATTTAGTCACAATAATGAGTGGCTTGATCGCTTGATCAAATGCAACAACTAAAGCGCGATCTACGAATCCATGTTTTGGTTCTGGGTTAGCAGCGGCAATAACAATCGCTATCTGATCGACATTTGCAACGATCATTCTCTCCATTCCGGCGTCATCTTCAACTGTTCTGGTGAGGACATTCAAACGCTGCTCAACAGCGACAATGCGGGCAAGAGATCCTTCAGTTCCTGAAATATCTCCAACTATGCGGACAAGATCGCCAACAACTACCGATTTCTTTCCAAGCTCACGAGATTTCATTGCCGTAATGACGTGCGATTTTGGTTCTACTAAAACGCCGGTTCTTCCGCGATCAACACTCACCACTCGCCCAAGAGTTGCATCTGAGTAATCGGGACGATCTTTGGTGCGTGGCCTACTAGAGCGCTTTGGGCGTGAGCGAATGTCATCTTCGTCGAGTTCGCGTGGCGTCATAGGATTTTAATATCCAATTATTTTGACTCACTGAGCATATTTGCCCAAGCCTTCGGGAAATCAGGCAACGTCTTTTTTGTGGTTTCAATATTTTCGACTTCTATGCCGCCAACTCGAAGTCCAATAATTGCCCCCGCTGTTGCTAGGCGATGATCTTCATAAGTGTGAAATATGCCAGCATGAAGCGGAGCAGGAGTAATCCGTAGCGCAGTGGGTTCTTCAACAACATTTCCGCCGAGTGAATTAATTTCTTGAGCAAGTGCGGCTAAGCGATCTGTTTCATGCAAACGAAGATGTCCAATACCTCGCAGATAAGAAGGGGAGTCAGCTAGCGCACACAGGGCAGCAATCGATGGAGTGAGCTCACCAACATCATGGAGATCAATATCAATTCCATGAATTTGGCCCGTTCCGCTAATTGTTAAATCATGACCACTTCTCGTAACAATTGCGCCCATCTGAGTAAATATATCTCGAAGCTGATCACCAGGCTGTGTTGTCTGTGCAGGCCAATCTTTCACAGAAAGCTTTCCACCACAGATCATTGCCGCAGCCATGAACGGCGCGGCATTAGATAAATCTGGCTCGATCGTGGAATTCATTCCCTGCATTAGGTGCGGCTTTACCGTCCATCGGTTTTGACCAACATCGACTTGCACTCCCTTTTCGCGAAGCATCTGAATAGTCATTTCAATGTGAGGAAGTGATGGTAGAGATGTACCGGTATGAATAACAGTGATGCCTTCTTTTGTTGCGGGGGCAACAAGAAGTAACGCTGAGATAAATTGACTAGACGAAGTCGCATCAACTTCAACGCTTCCACCCTGCAATTGACCGTTGGCATTAATCGTCATTGGCAGGCTATACCTAGAACCATGTTCAATGAGTACACCGAGTGATTCAAGTGCTGCGATAACTGGTCCAAGTGGGCGCTCATGTGAACGCTCATCACCATCAAAATGAATAAGCCCCTTTGCCATCGCGGCAACTGGTGGTAAAAAGCGCATAACAGTTCCTGCGTTACCAACATCGATTTGTGCGGGACCAAAGAGTGGCGCGGGCGTAACGGTGAGATCACCGTTTGTTGCTTCTTGAATGCCAATTCCTAGCGCTTTTAATCCAGCAACCATAAGCGCTGAATCTCTGGAGTGAAGTGGTTTATGGAGAGTAGAGGGTGAGTTAGAGAGCGCAGCCAAAATGAGAGCTCTATTTGTTACCGACTTTGATCCAGGAATCGTGATCGCCGAATCGATGGCTTGATTGCCCCTATACGGAGCAGGCCACAGATTGCCCACGTCACTACTCATGGATCAAGCCTAGCCAACCTCAGTAAGTGCTGGTGCCGGGGAATAAGTCGATCTTCTGGGTGGTTACACAGTTTATGGCGGTAATGTGCGGGGTGATGGAAAAGAACGAGGACTCTCTAGCAGTTGTGCCAAGAGATAACCAGACAGATCTAGCTGTCGTGGATGTGAGCAAGGAGAGCGCTGCTCAGAAGAAGGCGCGATTTGAACGCGATGCTTTGCAATATACAAGCCAACTTTATTCAGCAGCACTCCGCTATACAAAGAATTCTCATGATGCCCAAGATTTAGTTCAAGACACCTACGCCAAAGCTTTCGTCGCTTTCCATCAATTTGAGCCAGGAACAAATCTCAAAGCTTGGCTTTATCGCATTCTCACGACAACCTTCATCAATACCTACCGTAAAGACCAGCGCCGCCCACAAATTGCAGCAGGTGAATTAGAGGATTGGCAGATTCATGACGCAGCAAGTCATACGAGTGATCAAGGTCGATCAGCCGAAGATGAAGTCCTAGATAACATTCCAGATGGAGATGTGAAGACTGCGCTCGCTGGGATACCTGAAGATTTTAGAATGGTTGTTTACCTCGCCGACGTTGAGGGATTTTCCTATAAAGAGATTGCCGAAATAGTTGGAGTCCCACCTGGCACTGTTATGTCCAGGCTCCACCGCGGTCGAAAGTTACTTCGTGAATCTTTAGGGCAATATGCAAAAGAACGAGGCTTTAATAAGTCAGGTGATGCAAAGTGAGCACTGATATGAATCACATTACCTGCCCACAAGTTCAAGAGAACTTAATCCTCTTTATTGATCATGAGCTCGCCTCACCTCTCGATTATCAGATCTTTGAAATTCACTTCCAAGAGTGTCCACCTTGTACGCAGATTATGGAAGTCGAGCGGGCGGCAATTTCCATGATGCAGGAATTGCTTCGTCGAAGCTGCATGGAGAGCGCCCCTCAAGAATTGAATGAACGTATCCAAGAGCAGATCAATGCACTTTCAGCTCAAACCCAAGTGGAGTTCTTCTCTCAGACAACTGTCACGGAGATTACTTTTGGCGAAGGCGACTCATTTCAGATTACTCATGAAGTAACCCAGGAATACACCCAAGAATTTCGCAACGACACAGAATAAATTGGGCGCGGTAAACACGATTTCCTAGTTCAAACGCATAAAGTATTGGGTATGCAAACAGAATTGTTGTTGGGGGCTGTAGGGATGGCATCCCTAACGGTTCGCCCTTTAGACACTGGAATCGCTCAAGGCTTTAGCGATCTTCCCGTCTTGGCAACTACGGCAACTATTAACGTAGTGGAAAGTGCGTGCACCGCTGCGATTGCTGAATATTTTGAAACAGGCGAAACATCAGTCACGGTAGGGGTAGCAGTTCAAGTGCGGGGAAGCGTGGCGGTTGGAAATGAAGTTCGCGCTGTAGTGCGCGCAGTTGAATTAACAGATGATATTTTAACTTTTGATTGCGAAATACATCAGGATCAAAGAATAATCGCCGTTGCGCAATTGCAACGGCGATTAGTAGATCGCGTATCTTTTATGGCAAAAAGTGCGGCAGAAAATCTGCGCGCAACTGATGTTGCCAGCTAGTTAAGCCTTCTTTGTCTCCCAGAATATTGTTGAGATTTCTTCGATCTTTGCAAGTAGCTTGTCAGCAACTGCAACATCGTTAGTTCCCTTTGTTCCACCGGCGCCAGCAAGCTTGGTCGCTTCATTGAACAAGGTGTTGAGTTGTGGGTACTTCTCAAAGTGAGGAGCTTTGAAGTAGTCAGTCCATAGAACCCAAAGATGATGCTTGACCATTTCTGAGCGCTCTTCTTTTACCGCCACTGCGCGTGACTTAAAGTCAACATCGCTGCTTGCAGCATATTTTTCCATGGCAGCTTTTACAGACTGTGCTTCAATCTTTGCTTGTGCTGGGTCGTAGATTCCGCAAGGTAGATCGCAGTGCGCATACCCGATGAGAGTTGGCTTGAACATGTAAGTGCTCCTTTTGCTAAAGATGAGGTGCGTCTTGGTATGTGTCAGACTACTACTCTCATGCCTAAGCTTCCATTTAAGAGGATTGCCGTTAGCGGCAACTCGATGGCGCCTAAATACAACGATGGGGACTGGCTTATCTTTCACCCGATCGGCAAGATCAATCCGTATCAACTTCGAGGCCGTGTAGTGATTTTTGAACGTGATGAATTGCCAGGAATCCTGCAAATTAAAAGAGCGATGCATGTTGAACCTGTTGGCTTCGGTCTATGGGTTGAGGGAGATAACAAATCTGAAAGTACAGATTCTCGGCACTGGGGTGTTGTGCACGACCATGAATTTCGAGGAGTCGTTCTCTTTCGCTATAGAAGAAATTAGCGGGTAAATGCTTCAGTCATCAGAGCGTGCTGCTCTTCTTCATGTAGATGACTTGAACCAGTTGCTGGACTTGCAGTAGCACGCCTTGAAATACGGCGCAATGTTCGCCCATCAAGTGCTTCCAGAGTATTAAGGGCAATAAATGGATATGGACCTTGGTTAGCAGGCTCATCTTGCACCCAAAGCAAGTTTGCTTGAGGATGGGCATTTGCAACTTCCATAAATGCATGTAGTGGGAATGGATAGAGCTGCTCGATACGGATGATTGCAGTTGAGGTCTCATTAAGTTTTGCACGCTCTGCAACAAGATCCCAATAAATCTTTCCGGAACAGAAAATAACTCGGGTTGCGTTTGTGACCGTTGGATCACTTATCACTGGCTTAAATGTTCCTGTGGTGAAATCGGTAAGTCCAGAAGCTGCAGCTTTCAATCTCAGCATTGATTTTGGTTCAAAGACAATGAGCGGACGACGCGCAGGATTCTTCATATGCCAACGAAGTAGGTGGAAATAAGAAGCCGGGGTTGATGGCTGCGCAACAGTCATGTTCTGCTCAGCGCAAAGCGCGAGATATCTCTCTATGCGGGCTGAAGAGTGATCAGGGCCTTGTCCTTCATAACCATGAGGCAAGAGCAAGACGATCGATGAGCGCTCACCCCACTTTTGGAGAGCAGAGGAGATAAATTCATCGATGATTGATTGCGCACCATTAGCAAAATCTCCAAATTGAGCTTCCCACATGACAAGTGCGTTTTCACGCTCAACTGAATATCCATATTCAAAACCCATGGCTGCGTATTCAGAGAGCAGAGAGTCAAAGACGAAGAATTGATTTTCATCTTTCAAAAGTGAACGCAGTGGGAACCAATCACTCCCATCATTTTGATTCACGATCACAGCGTGACGGTTAGAGAAAGTTCCACGTCTTACATCCTGGCCTGCAAGTCGGATGGGGTGACCTTCAAGAAGAAGTGACCCCATGGCAAAGAGCTCACCAGTTGCCCAGTCGACGGTCCCGTCATTTAACATCTCATTTCGCTTTGCAAGTTGTGGTGCAAGTCGAGGGTGGATGACAAAACCTTCAGGAGTTGCAATTTGCGTGGCTGCGATCTTCCTCAGTGTTGCTTCATCAACAGCAGTAGCAACCTCTTCCGGCGCAGGTGAAGATGGGACATAGAAACTGGTATCAGTTTCTGGCTCTACGTTATGGACAGCATTAAATACTGACTCAAGCTGTGTTTGATAATCTCGCAATACTTCTTCGGCTTCTTCAACGGTGATATCACCACGCCCGATCAGCGCTTCGGTATAGAGCTTACGTGTACTGCGCTTCGCCTCAACAAGTTTGTACATCATTGGCTGCGTAAAACTTGGCTCGTCACCCTCATTGTGACCGCGTCTGCGGTAGCAAACCATATCGATGACAACATCTTTATTAAATTCTTGTCGATATTGGAAAGCAAGGCGGGCAACTCTTACAACAGATTCTGGATCATCACCGTTTACGTGAAATACGGGGGCTTGAATCATCTTTGCAATATCTGTGCTGTAGGTCGAAGAGCGAGCAGCATGAGGAGATGTAGTAAAACCAACTTGGTTATTTACAACTACGTGGATAGTTCCACCTGTCCTATAACCTTTAAGTTTTGAAAGATTGAGCGTTTCTGAAACCACTCCTTGACCTGCAAATGCAGCGTCACCGTGGATCAGTATTGGAAGTACTGAGTAAATGCCTTCAATATTCTTCATATCTTGTTTAGCCCGGACAATTCCTTCAAGTACCGGATTTACTGCCTCAAGATGAGAAGGATTAGCAGCGAGATAGATCTGCGTAGTTTTTCCAGCTTCTGATCTGAAAGTTCCCTTTGTTCCAAGGTGATACTTCACATCACCAGTTCCGTGAACTTCATTCTCGGCATAGTTGCCTTCAAACTCTTGGAAAATTTGTCCATAGGACTTTCCTGCAACGTTTGCTAGAACGTTCAGGCGCCCACGGTGAGGCATACCGATGCAGACTTCATCTAGGTTTGCATCTGCAGAACTTTGAAGTATCGCATCGAGTAGTGGGATCAAAGACTCTCCACCTTCAAGTGAGAATCGCTTTTGTCCGACATATTTGGTCTGAAGGAAAGATTCGAATGCTTCAGCTGAATTGAGTTTACGCAGAATACGAAGCTGCTCTTCGCGAGGTGTGCGGGGCGCACCAACTTCCACATGTTCTTGCATCCACTGGCGCTCGACTGGATCTTCGATGTACATGTATTCAACGCCGACCGTGCGGCAGTAAGAGTCACGCAAAATTCCAAGTGTTTTACGCAACTTCATGAATGGCTTGCCACCAAAGCCACCTGTTGCGAATTCACGATCTAGATCCCATAGAGACAAGCCGTGATTAACCACATCAAGATCTGGGTGCTTTCGTTGCTTGTAACGAAGCGGATCTGTGTCTGCCATCAAATGTCCGAAATTACGATAGGCATCAATGAGCTTTTGAACACGCGCTGTCTTTGAAATCTGATCATCTTTAGAGAATTGGAAATCTACCGCCCAGCGAATTGGCTCATATGGAATCCGCAGTGCTTCAAATATTTCGTCATAAAAATTATCTCCGCCAAGCAGAATCTCGTGGATGCGGCGCAAGAAATCACCGGACTGTGCGCCTTGGATAACTCTGTGGTCATACGTTGATGTCAAAGTTATTGTTTTAGAAATTGCAAGGTTTGAGAGCGTCTCTTCACTTGCCCCTTGGAATTCTGCTGGGTAATCCATTGAACCAACACCAAGAATTAAGCCTTGGCCTTGAACAAGACGCGGAACGGAGTGAACTGTTCCAAGTGTTCCTGGGTTAGTGAGAGAAACCGTTGTTCCTGCATAGTCTTCAACCGTAAGCGTTCCTCCACGTGCCTTTCGAACAGTCTCTTCGTATGAAGCCCAGAATTGATCGAAATCTAAACCTTCGCAGCCCTTAATGGAAGGAACAAGGAGTTGACGAGTTCCGTCAGGCTTGGCCAGATCGATTGCGATACCCAGATTAATGTGCGCCGGTTTTCCAATAGCAGGCTTTCCCTCGATCTCGCCATAAAAAGTATTCATCTCTGGCATTGTGCGAAGTGCTTTCACCATCGCGTATCCAATTAAGTGTGTAAATGAAACTTTTCCACCACGACCTCGCGCTAAGTGATTATTAATCACGGTGCGGTTATCAATCATAAGTTTTGCTGGAATTGCGCGAACACTCGTTGCTGTTGGAACAGTTAGAGAAGCTTCCATGCTTGCAACTACTCGAGCACCAACACCGCGAATAGGTTCAAGAGAAGAGGCGCTGGGCGTGACTAAAGTTGGAATTGGCTTAACAACAGGATCAGCGGGCATTTGTGCAGATGTTGTTGCAGGCGCTGACTGTAGTGGTACAGGTGCAGCAACTGGCGCTTCAGGTTGGGCTGGCGGAGTTGAAACTGGAGTTTGCACGGCAGGCGCGGCTTTTACTTGAGCTGATTTAGGAATTGGGGGAACACCTTTTTGGCTAACTGGATTCGCGCTGTTAGTCGGCGTACTTGCTGCAGGCGTGTAGTCCGCAAAAAAATCCCACCAAGCTTTATCTACTGATGAAGGATCTTGTTGGTATCGCTCATACATCTCATCAACGAGCCATTCATTTGGTCCAAACGAACCACCAAAATGATTGGCAGGAGTATTAGATCCTGCAGAAGGGCCTGATGCCGACACTGGCAATTTCTCCGATTCCTAAGCTCGATACCTTCCTATCTTAATAGCGTTTACTGGCCCCCAGATCCTCATCCGCTGTGAGGTTCCACTCGCGAAAAGGGCAAGATCACGGCAGGCTTCAACCATGACGCTGGCAATAATCACAGGTGGCTCTCGGGGGCTTGGCTTGGCCACAGCTCGGGCCCTCAAGGAAGCTGGTCACACAGTTGTTCTTGTTGCAAAAGATCCAAGCCGCTTAGCTCAAGTGGCAGAAGAGTTGCAATGTGAATTTCGCAGTGTTGATCTAGAAGATCTGAATAAAGCTCAGGAAGTGTTCACTGAGATGCTGCAGACATTTGGTGCGCCTCAAATATTGGTTTTAGCACACGGAGTAATGAGCGAGAAAATGTCTAAAACACTCCGGACAACAACGCAAGAGTGGCGCCGGGTAATGGCCATAAATTTGGATTCAGTTTTCTGCGCAGTGAATGTCTTTGGAGCAGCGATGGCTGAAGCACGTGATGGGCGAATCATTATTTACTCTGCATGTTTAGGAAGAATGTCAGGCCCGGGAAATGCAGGGGGATTAGCGCCGTATCGCATCAGCAAAGCTGGGGTGAATGCTCTTGTGAGAAATTTGGCACATGAAACTAATCACGGAACGCGTGGTTTATTAGTAGATGCTATTTGTCCAAACCACACTCGCACAGATATGGGTGGCCCTGATGCGCCACTTTCAGTTGAAGAGGGAGCGGATACCGCAATCTGGCTTGCAACAAGAAGTTTTGACCCAGAGAAAGATAAGACTGGATTTTTATGGGAAGAGCGAGAGATTATTGATTGGTAAGTGAGACTTTGTTACTCGCGATATCCAAGTAGTGTTGCAAAAGTTGTGAGAAAGGCAAGAATTCCAAGTGGAATTGCCCCAATATAAAAATTACCGGCTGCCATGTAGTACGAGACGCCAAGTGCGATTAAGTTTGCAAGCACTGCAGGAGCACGGCCCCAATGCTGTCCTTTTTTAAAGGCAGTAGAGCAGGCAAACAGTCCAATTGCGCCAAGTGACAATGCAATAAAAACTCCGGTAAGTGCAAGTGGTGCTTCTAATGGCTTTGAGCGAAGGGAATCAAGGAGTGCCAAATAAATAATGAGTGCTAGCAGCAATGCCGATTCAAGTCTTAGAAGATGAACCGCAGACTTGCGAGCGAGGTTATAAATTTCATCTCGTGTTGCCATAGTTGGAGCCTATCCAAGTAGCCTTCTCTAATGCCACTAAGTGACCAAGATGTGAGCACCATTGAGTTTGAAAATGATGGGGTCACTGACTCTTTGACTGGCGTTATGGCCCCTTCGCTATTTCATGAAAACCTTAAACGTGAGATCTCGAGGGCTGGCCGACAAGATTATGACCTGGCTGTTATTTCAATTTCAGTAAAGCCTAGAAATTTTCAGTCAGTCTCACTCCTACAGGAAGAGTTAATAAAAATTGCTGACACATTACGCGAACAGCTACGTGGTGGTGACTTTTTTACGAGAATTTCAGACTTAGGCTTTTGGGCACTACTCCAGGCAGATGAGTCAGAGACTGATGCAGTCATTCACAGGCTTGGATTACCCAATCAGAAAGATCTCGATATTTATGTTTTGGCTCGCAAGAAAGACGGCTATGACGAGTGGATAAAAAGAATCGACCTCGTTCACTTTCATTAAGGAGCAAAACATTCCTATTCTTTTTGTCCGAAGGGGTGTGAACGCTAGACTTCACTCATGTCAAAAGTCCTCGCGTCATTGCCAATAGGTCAAAAAGTAGGGATTGCCTTTTCTGGTGGTCTTGATACTTCGGTTGCTGTTGCATGGATGCGCGAGAAGGGCGCAATTCCTTTTACTTACACAGCAGACCTTGGTCAATATGATGAAAAAGATATTGGGTCAATTCCTGGACGGGCAAAGGAATACGGCGCAGAAAATGCACGGTTAGTTGATTGCAAGCTAGCGCTTGTCGAAGAGGGGCTTGCTGCAATTGCATGCGGCGCTTTTCATATTCGAAGTGGTGGAAAACAATATTTCAATACAACCCCACTTGGGCGCGCAGTAACTGGAACTTTGCTAGTCCGCGCGATGCTTCAAGACGGAGTTTCTATTTGGGGCGATGGTTCAACATATAAAGGCAATGACATTGAGCGCTTCTATCGCTATGGATTGCTCGCGAACCCAGGCTTAAAGATTTATAAGCCTTGGCTTGATGCTGATTTTGTAAATGAGCTTGGTGGTCGCAAAGAGATGTCTGAGTGGCTAGTTGCCCATAAGTTGCCATACCGTGACAGCACAGAGAAGGCTTACTCAACAGATGCCAATATTTTAGGTGCGACGCATGAGGCAAAGAATCTCGAAGAACTCAGTGCCTCAATTGAAATTGTTGACCCGATTATGGGTGTGAAGTTCTGGGATCCCTCAGTCAAGATTGATTCAGAAGATGTCACCATTGAATTTGCTCAGGGACGTCCAGTTTCTATTAACAAGAAAACTTTCAAAGATTCTGTTGCACTCATGCAAGAAGTAAATGAAATTGGTGGTCGCCATGGACTAGGAATGGCAGATCAGATTGAAAATAGAATTATTGAAGCTAAGTCACGCGGTATTTATGAGGCGCCTGGAATGGCACTTTTATTTATTGCCTACGAGCGTTTAGTTTCTGCAATTCACAATGAAGACACGATTGCTAATTATCATGCCGAAGGGCGCAGGCTTGGCCGCCTACTTTATGAGGGACGCTGGTTTGATCCGCAATCGCTCATGCTTCGTGAATCTCTTACCCGCTGGGTTGCATCTGCAATCACGGGAACAGTGACAATTCGCTTACGCCGGGGTGATGACTTTTCAATTATTAATACAACAGGTCCTGCTCTTTCTTATGCTCCTGAGAAGCTCTCTATGGAGCGCAATGAGGATTCAGCATTTGGTCCGATCGATCGTATTGGTCAACTAACCATGCGTAATCTTGATATTGCTGACACCCGTGCCAAGTTGGAACTTTATGCAAAGCAAGGCCAACTCGGAGCCAGCGAATTTAAGCTCATCAACGAACTTGAGTGATTTCTGCGCTCTAGCACTCATCTAGCGCGATTGCTGCTCATCGAGCATAATCAGCACCATGACTTATAAACTTCGTGATCTAGCTGGACAAGTAGTAGTAATTACAGGCGCCACAGCAGGAATGGGCGCTGCAACTGCAAAAGAACTCGTTGAACAAGGTGCAAAAGTTGTTCTCAATGCGCGTAACGAGGCACGCCTAAAAGAAATAGTCGCTTCACTTGGTGAGCAAAATGCTATTTACGTGGCCGGAGATTGCTCTGAGCCTGCAGTATCAAAGGCGATTGCGAAGGCAGCAATTGATAAATTTGGGACGATTGATGCGGTTGTACCCAACGCGGGTATTGGTATGTATGGGTCAATCTTGGATTACAGCGACGATGAAGTAAATCGCATGATGCGTACCAACTATGAAGGCACAGTGCACATCATTCGTGCGTGCTTGCCAACAATGATTGCCAAGAAAGCTGGAGATATCGTCATAGTTTCTTCTGTTGCTGGCTTCCGCGGCGGTGGGGATGAATCAATTTATGCAGGAACAAAGCATGCACAGGTTGGATTAGCAGGAGGCCTTGACCGCGAACTTCGCGAAAAGGGTGTTCGCGTTGCACTTGTCTGCCCAGCAGGCACCGAGACAGAGTTTGCTCTAGGTGCTGGCCGCACACCAGGAACTCCCGTACTTGCAAGTTACTTGCGTTCAGAAGATATTGCTTTCCAAATCACTACGATTTTGAAGCAACCTCGATCAGTTCGCACCCACATTTGGACACTTTGGTCTATTAACCAACAGTCGTAGTGCTTATTTGATTTACGGGCAGAGTTCAGTCACTCTGCCCGTTTTTCATTTCTGCGAAAGGTTCGCAGGTAGTAAATTAATCGTTCTGATACCTTGTCCTTATGTTTGGTGCAAAGAATAAAGCGAATCGGGTGCCTTTGATAAAGCGCCGGGTTATTGATTTTATGCGTGTTAATACAACTGCTTGTATCTAATTCTTCTTTAGCGCGCCGAATTAAATTTCTATTAAATAAATCCAAGGAGAATTATGAAAATTTATGACAATATCAGCCAGGTTTTTGGAAATACCCCACTTGTGAAAATCCAACGTTTGTTTGGCAACACAAAAGCCATTGTTGTTGGAAAGCTTGAGTTTTATAACCCCACAGCATCTGTTAAAGATCGTCTTGCCGTGGCCATGGTTGACGATGCTGAAAAAAGCGGCGCTCTCAAGCCAGGTGGCACAATAGTTGAGGCGACAAGCGGCAACACAGGTATCGCACTTGCATCTGTCGGCGCTGCACGCGGTTACAAAGTTGTGCTAACCATGCCAGATTCAATGTCGAAGGAACGCAGAGCGCTGCTTCGTGCTTTAGGTGCCACCTTGGTGCTCACCCCAGCAGCGGTAGGAATGAAGGGCGCAGTCGAAAAGGCAGAAGAGATTGGCAGAGAACAAGGCGGTGTATTGGTTCGTCAATTTGAAAACCAAGCGGGCCCTGCAATTCATCGTGCAACTACCGCGGAAGAAATTTGGAAAGATACAGATGGGCAAGTTGCTGCAGTTGTAATGGGAATTGGAACTGGCGGAACTATCACCGGAGTAGGTCAGGCACTGAAGGAGAAGAACCCTTCAATCAAAATATTTGCGGTACAACCAGCTGCTTCGCCAGTCCTTACTGGTGGCACACCTGCTGGCCACCCATTGCAAGGTATCGGAGCTAACTTTGTGCCGCCCGTATTGGATACAAAGGTTTACGACGAGGTTCTTTCTGCACCAAATGAAGATTCATTTACATTTGCTAAGCGTGCGGGCCAAGAAGAAGGAATTCTTGCCGGTATTTCATCGGGCGCTGCGCTTTGGGGTGCATCGCAGATTGCAGATCGTCCTGAATTCGCAGGAAAAATTATTGTTGTTGTGATGGCTTCATTTGGAGAGCGCTACCTTTCAACACCGCTCTATAAGGAATTCATCGACGAGCCAGCTTCAGTAAATATCTAATTAGGCGGGCAATCATGAAGAGAGTATTTTCACGAGTACGCGAGGATCTTGATGCAGTCATGCTTCGAGATCCTGCAGCACGAAGTCGCTTTGAAATACTCACTACATATCCAGGGGTGCATGCAATTTGGGCTCACAGAGTTGAACACTGGCTCTGGGAAAGGAATCTCAAATTCTTAGCTCGAGTGCTTGCAAGTCGCACCCGAAATGCCACGGGAATTGAGATTCATCCAGGTGCGCAGATTGGAAGACGCGTCGTGATCGATCATGGCATGGGTGTCGTTATTGGGGAAACATCGATTGTTGGCGATGATGTGATGATTTATCACGGAGTCACCTTGGGCGGTCGTACTGCTTCTAAAGGCAAGCGCCATCCAACAATTGAAAATGGGGTTTTACTTGGTGCGGGGTGCAAAATTCTGGGCAATATAACGATTGGGGCGAATAGCACAATTGGAGCCAATCAAGTTGTCGTAAACTCAGTCTCAAGAAATACCGAGCTTGAATTCAACATCTAGCAATATCCCAAGCATTTAAATACACCAGGAATGGGTAAAAGTAGTTTTCGCTAGACTGAGCCCATGAGTCCGGCACAAATTGATAAACAGCAAAAGCCTTGGTTGGTGAGGGTACTTTCACGCTTCCGTCAGGCCGTTGTTGATCGCTGGTACTGGATCCAGCAAGTTTTAGTTACGGCTTTTGCTGCTGCACTATCGTGGCAAGTTGGTGATCACCTATTAAAAAACGGTGGGGTGGTTGCAGCAATTGTTGCTTCACTCACCGTGCGTTCCTCACTACACAAGTCAGCTCGTGAGGGCTTTGGACAAGTTATTGGATCCTCTGTTGGCGCAGGAGCGGCGCTTCTTTCAGTACACTTTTTTGGACTTGGGCTAATTACCGTTGGTTTAACGGTATTGATTTGTTTGGTCGCTGCGCGAGTACTCCACCTTGGAGAAGTTGCAGCAATCAACGTTCCGGTTACTGCATTAATTGTTATTGGCCCTGGGCTAAGTCAGAACAATGCATCGGATCGTTTAATTTCAACGATTACTGGAGCGCTTATTGCCATAGTTTGTTCTATTTTTGCTCATCCTAAAACCCCAGCAGGGCGCACGATTGACCGTATCTCTTCTCTCACAGATCGATCTGCAGTATTGCTAGCCCGAATGGCAGAGGGTGTACTTGAAGATTTTTCTCAAGATCAAACTGGGCGCTGGCTCGCTCGAGGAAGATTGCTAGCAGAAGAAATTCCAAGTATTCGAAGCCAAGCACTAGAAGCCAGAGTTTTTGCGAAATGGCTTCCAACAGTACGAAGTGAAAATGCGGAAAAGCTTTACTTGCGAGGAGTTGCAGTTGAGCACACAATAATTCAAGTCAGAGCAATCTCGCGAGCCTTATTCGATATTGCTCTCAACGGTGGACTTGAAGAGGCAATTGCTGCTGATCTAGCAATGGTGCTTTCTACGGCAAGTTATGCACTTTCGGTAAGTGCTGAGAATTTCAAGTTTGATCCTTACGCCCGGTTGAAGGACCCCATAACTGGTGAAATGCGAATGTCTGCCGAGCAAGCAACGGCTGCAGTCATCAGCAAAGTTGATGAGTTTGGTCAAGGACAGTTTGCGAGAATTATGACAATTATTTCAAGTGTTCTCGTGATAGCAGATTCACTTGATCAGATCTCGCCTGCGATTCGTAAGGTTCCAACGCCGCAAGGTCCAGCTAGCCAGCAAATACTCTCTAAGTCACCGATCGATCAAGCAAAAATTTGGCAGCAACGTTTATTCAAGTTGCTTCCTGCGCCTATTCGAAAATACCTTGAGTAGTTAATTTGATGCGCTAGGTGAAGGCGAAGCACTATCAGTTGGTATGCCTGTAAATGGACCCCATGTGAGCCACTTTGTGATTGGTTTCATTTGCCCCGACACAAACTGATAGCTATGTCCACCGGGTGCTTTACTTATCACGTAGTTTGCCTTTTTACTTTTAAGTTTTGCTCCCCATGCAGCTGCCTGTCCGTGAATAAGTACGGTTAGATCTTGTGGCGATTCACCGAGAAACCAGCGAATTTGAGAGGCATAATTTAAAAAATGGCTCGGTGTTTGATAAGCCACTTTTGCTGGTTGATCCTTAAACCCGCCATAGGCATTTGTGAGATCATCAGTCACAAAATATCCTGCAAGCGTGATCACCTGGCTATAGAGATCAGGGTGATGGAGGCCAATAATTGCTGCCCCATATCCCCCCATTGAAAAACCTAAAATTGCGCGGTTGGACTTTGGGCGAATATTTTTACCTTCAACTGCCTGAATTACGTTTTGGGTGAGCCAGGTTTCTACCATCGCCTTACCGTCATAAGAATCTGCCCACTCAGAATCAATATGAGTTAACGCATTTCCATCTGGATAAACGGCGATAAATGGCTTGGCTCCATTTTTAAATTCAGTTGCTAATTCTTTGATTGTTGCCGCCATAATTCCCTTTGGGCTTCCTGGCCAGCCGTGCAACATATATACAACTGGAAGATTTTGAATTTGCGAAGTTGGAACCGGCGGCGTCCAGACATAGACGGTTCGAATTGGAAAATCAGTTTCTTGGCTTGCAACTTTTAATTGAGTAATGCTCCCGGGGTACTCCTGAGCTTGGGCAGCCCGAATGGGTGAGAACAGAAGCCCTGTGACTGCGATCACCGCAAGCCAGCGTGCGCTCTTCATTACAGGAGCGTAACCGAGGGGGTTTGATACTTAAAATGCCTAAAATTGAACTTGCCCAGGCGTGGATTTAATCCTGAGTGAGTGGGGGTGGTATCTTGGGGTTATGAAACGTAATCGCGCATTGGGGCTTACATGCGTTGCATCATCCATTTTTATTGTTTCCGGAATTTTAGCTTCAGCCTCTGCTAATGCAGCAGCTTCAGCAGCACCTGCACCTGCAGCACCTAAAGCAGCAGCACCTGCAGCACCAGTTGCTCCTGCAGCACCTAAAGCAGCGGCACCTGCAGCACCAGTTGCTCCAGCCGCATCTGCAGCACCTAAAACTTCAGCAGCACCTGCACCAGTTGCATCTGCAGCACCAAAAGCAGCGGCACCTGCTCCTGCAGCTCCTGCACCCGCAGCAGCAACGGCTGGATCTGCTCAAGCAGGCTTACAACTTGCACTTGCTGACGCAGCAGCAAACAAGGCACAGGCACTAGCAGCTGCTGGCAATAATGCAGCTGCGAAAAAAGCAGCAGTTGCCCAGTACACAGCGCAAGTTACCGCTATCAAGAAAGCGATTGCCGCTACACAAAAGTAATTACTTTTTAGCTTTATCCAATAAGTTCTGAGTTTGCTTCAGCATTTTCATGTGTGCAACTCAAATTAGAGGGCAGTTTTGCGCATGAATCACAGAGCAAAATCAGTGAATGACAAGATGCTGTAGAGCAGTTGCGAAAATCTTTAGTCGCAGACCCACACTTTTCGCACTCTCCGATCACCTTTGTCTTATCGCTGAAGTTGATAGCCATTCTGGAATCAAAGGTGTAGAGAGAACCTTCCCAGTGCCCTTCATCTCCATATTTCTTTCCATAGCGAACAATGCCGCCTTCGATTTGATATACCTCTTTAAAACCACGTTTGACCATAACTGACGATAAAATTTCACATCGAATTCCACCCGTGCAGTAGGTAATAATCGGCCTATCTTTTAAGTGGTCATACTTACCACTTTCGATTTCTTGAACAAAATCCCTACTTGTTGAAACGTCAGGTACAACAGCATTCTTAAATCGTCCAATCTTGGCCTCAAATGCGTTGCGTCCGTCAAAGAAAACGACTTCTTCTCCTCGAGATTCAACTAACTTATTGACCTCGTAAGGCTTAATATGTTTTCCACCATTTACCACACCATTTCTATCCACTACTATTTCTTGAGGCGAACCAAAAGCAACAAGCTCAGTTTTTGTTTTGATACTCAGGCGAGGAAATTCTTTTCCAGTTCCATCTGACCACTTGAAGTCAATGCTTTTGAAACCTGGATATTTCTTTGTTGCACTTACATATTTCTTAAGAGAAGGCAGGCTGCCCCCAAGAGTTCCATTAATTCCATGTGGGGCAATAATCACTCGACCACGTAGCCCAAGTGATTCGGCGAGACCCTGTTGCCAAAGTCGAATCGCTTCTGAATCTTCAAGAGGTGTAAAGGCGTAATACAGAATCACTTTCTGTAGATTCTTTCCCCTTGTAAATTCCATGAGGGAATTCTAACTCCGATTACCTTTACGCCCAACCCACGCGGCAATGCTGATCGAGCAGTACGATTGGTGAATGAGAAGTAAGCGTGAGACTTTCTGGGAGAGAGTCTTGGCAAGCACCGTAGTTATCTATACCTTCTGTGCCACATTTGTTGTCTATAAGGAACTCCGGCAATACGGTACAAATTGGATCTTGTATTTTATTATTGATGTGCCAACCTCATGGTTTTATGGGATAGCAGCCGCTCGACTTGTTGGATCTTTTGTAAAAAAACGTTGGAATCAAGTTCAAAAATGGGCATGGCTTGCTGCAATTAATTTTGCTATTCCACAACTTTATATTTTACTAAGTGCCAGGAAAGCGCCACATAGTGTTTATGTCATCATTTACTCAGTGATCTCAATTTTGGCCTTATTTGCAGTAGGGGGTGTCATCTCTCAAATAAGAATCGCAAAAAGGGAACAAAAGAGTGGGTGAGAAGAGAATGAAAAACTGGAGTGGGAATATCGAGTACGGCCCCTCAATTATCGCAAGGCCATCAAATCTTTCAGAATTGCAGAAAGTTGTCTCGGATTCAAGCAAAGTTCGCGCCTATGGAAGTGGACATTCATTTAATACCTTAGCTGACACTGAAGGCACGATGATTGCATTTTCTGATTTTGATAAAAATATTGAAATTGATTCATCGAATATGGTCGTCAGAGTTCCAGCAGGAGTCAGATACGGTGAAGTCGCACCGGCTCTCCAGGCAAAAGGCTTCGCACTCAAAAACATGGGATCACTTCCTCACATAACCGTTGTTGGTGCTACTTCAACTGG
>Ga0208742_1000066_pt1 | contig 42677 bp, 43 predicted proteins | sample CryBogCBH28Sep08_FD_184601 | JGI IMG/M metagenome (GOLD analysis project Ga0208742, IMG submission 184601) | Freshwater microbial communities from Crystal Bog, Wisconsin, USA - CBH28Sep08 (SPAdes) (version 2) | ecosystem: Environmental > Aquatic > Freshwater > Lake | place: Crystal Bog... | reverse complement strand
AAAGCTGGTCTCTACCGAGAACTATGGCAAAGCTTCGCCGTGTTACCAGCAGTGCGTACTGTTGGCGTCATGGGAGATGGTCGCACGTACGCGTATCCAATCATCATTCGCGCCGTCACTAGTGACGATGCAATGACCGCCGACTGGGCACGACTGCCCTACGACGTGATTGAGTCAATCGCGAACCGGCTTATTCGTGAAGTTGAGGGTGTAAACCGTGTTGCACTCGACGTCACGAGTAAACCACCAGGCACCATTGAGTGGGAGTGAGTAGTAACTCGTTTTCCGACGAGTCGCTGTTCGCTGACGCCACACCCGTCGCAACACGACCCGATCCATCGTCACTGCTAAGTGACCTCACCGAGCCACAGCACCGTGCTGTTATTCAGCGCGGTGGCCCATTGCTCGTTATTGCTGGAGCGGGGTCAGGAAAGACACGGGTACTGACTCGTCGCATTGCGCACATCTTGGCCACTGGAGATGCTCGCCCTTACGAAATAATGGCCATCACCTTTACTAACAAGGCCGCTGACGAAATGAAGAAACGCGTTATTGAGCTCGTTGGCGCTGACGCAGAAAAAATGTGGGTGTCGACGTTTCACTCCGCCTGTCTTCGCATGCTTCGCATGAACGCAGAAGTTCTCGGGTACCAGCGCGGCTTCACAATTTATGACGCCGGCGACGCCGAAACTGCAGTTGATCGAATCATGAAAGAACTCAACATTGACACCAAGCGCATTTCGCCGCGAAGTGTCTACTCAGCTATTTCTGCTGCGAAGAATGAAATGCTCACCCCTGCAATGTACGCGGACCGAGCTCATGGCGATGACCCGAATCACCGTCGCATTGCAGAAATCTATCGTTTGTACTCTGAGCGCTTAATGCTCGCTAACGCGATGGACTTTGACGATCTTTTGCTTAACGCGGTGCTCATGATGAAGAAGGATCCAGGAGTTCTTCACTCGTATCAGAGTCGATTTAAGTATTTGTTAGTTGACGAGTTCCAAGACACAAACGGTGTGCAGAATGAACTCGTATTAATGCTCGCAGCTGAGCACCGTAACCTCTGTGTGGTTGGAGACTCAGACCAGTCGATCTACCGCTTTAGAGCAGCGGACGTTAGAAACATCCTGCAATTCGAACAGCGGTTCCCAGACGCCGACGTGATCTTGTTGGAGCAAAACTTCCGCTCGAGTCAAACGATTTTGGACGCTGCTAACGCTGTCATTGAGAAGAACGCCAGTCGTCACGCCAAGAATCTCTTCACTGAACGTGGGCAAGGGGAGAAGATTCGTCTCTACCGCGCAGGTGATGAATACGACGAAGGTCGCTGGATCGCTGGTGAGCTTCGTCGCATGAAGAACTCTTACAACGTTGGCTGGAGTGACATGGCGGTGTTCTACCGCACTAATGCCCAGAGTCGTGTGCTCGAAGAAGAAATGCTTCGTGCCAACATTCCATACCGCGTTATCTCTGGAATGCGTTTCTATGATCGCAAGGAAATCAAGAATGCACTGGCGTATGCGCGACTCATTGTTAACCCTCACGATGAAGCCTCAGCGCGACGAGTCATTAATGAACCAAAGCGTGGGCTTGGTGACGGAGCACTGGCGAAATTGAGTGCGTATGCAGCAGAAAACGGTATGTCTTTCGCAGAAGCACCGCACTACGCCAAGGCCGCCGGTCTCACGAGTAAGGCACTTAACGGCGCAACACAGTTCGCATTGATGCTTGATCAACTTCGCGCCATGGCCAATGACCTAACGCCACGAGAAATGATTGACGCCATTGTGAGAGAAAGCGGTATGGGAGATGCCCTTCGTGCAGAGAACTCAGACGAAGCAACTTCTCGACTAGAAAACCTCGGCGAACTTGCTTCAGCTGCTTCGCAGTACGACACGTTGATGGATTTCGTTGAGCGAATGGCCCTTGTCGCTGACTCGGATCAACTGGACGGTGGGTCCGGGGCGATTTCACTTATGACGCTGCACGTTGCAAAGGGCCTTGAGTTCCCGGTCGTAGTGATCACGGGCCTCGAAGAAACGATATTCCCGCATCGTCGTGCACTTTCTGATGAAGCAGAACTCGAAGAAGAACGGCGACTTTGCTACGTCGGAGTTACTCGTGCCATGCATCACTTGGTGCTGACGCATGCCTGGAGTCGCACAATGTGGGGTAACCGTGCTGACGCTATTGCCAGTCGTTTTTTGATGGAAATTCCTAGTGAGCTCCTTGATGATGTTTCAACAACACAGCCAACACGACGATCGAGTTTCTCAAGTGATGAAGGATTTGTTGGTCGCAGAAGTGAATTCACTGAAGGTCGTGCGTTTGGAACTGGTGCCGCACCTCCGGTTCGCTCAACTGGTGCTGAAAAGTTAGCGCTGAGTGTTGGAGAAAAAGTGATTCATGACCGCTACGGCGCTGGTGTCGTGGTGAGCGTTGACGGCGAAGGATCACACGCGAGAGCTGCCGTGAACTTTGAGGAACATGGGACAAAACAGTTAGTTTTAGCCATGACGCCACTACGTCGCGCCTAGTTCCTAAACCTTAAATAAGAACGTAACTTTTAACGAAATTAAGTGCGAGAATGGTTGCTCATGAATTCTCGTCGCCCCGGCTTTCGACCTCCAGCGCCACCACGACCTACTCGACTTGAGTCGGTGGTGTACTTGCGACGTCGCATCCTCACCGTCGCTGCAATCTTCTCAGTGCTAGTTGTTGGTTACTACGGTGTCACTCTGGGCGCTGCGCTAACGAATCCATCGCTCGGGGCGAGTTCATCTGCGCGTGCAGCTGAGTGGGGACGAGAAAATGGACTTAGTTTCTTAGTTACGTGGGCAGAAAACCTTGCCTACAAAATCAATCCGCCAAAGGTCGGTGGTGCGCCTACGAGTTCTCAATTCGGCTCTGGTCCTACCGCGGTGAAAATTCCTGCCGGCGGTCACCTACCAACGCCAATCAATATTGTTTCTCCAGCGGCAAATCCGTTACCGGGCGAAGGTGTCTGGCACATCGTTGGTCGTGAAACTGCGAGTGGCGTGCCAACAATGTATGAAGCGTTTGTGAGACCTGATGCGATACACACGAGTTACGTTGTTGGCGCTGTGTGGATGGACCCAACATTGCTAAAGGCGCAGCTCTATTCAGGTTCACAAATTCCTGGAGGTGGACCGTACAAATTCACGGCACCAGTAAAGCCTGCAGACTCAAAGAATTTGGTGGCGTCATTCAATGCTGGTTTTAGAATGAATGACGCTGAAGGTGGTTATTACACCCAAGGCAAAACAATAATTCCCCTTGTCAATGGAGCGGCCTCAGACGTTGTTTTCAAGGATGGAACAATGACTGTGGGTAAATGGGGTCGCGACGTTGCCATGAACAACCAAATCGCCTCGGTTCGACAAAACCTTGTTCTCATTGTGGATAACGCTAAGCCCGTACCAGAAATAAATTCCGGTAGCACTAAAGCTTGGGGCGTAACAGTTCACAACGCATATGCGGTGTGGCGATCTGGCATTGGTGTCACAAGAAACGGTGCAATCATCTACGTTGGTGGTCCTTCGATGACCATCGCTGACCTAGCGAATGTGCTGGTTCGTGCGGGCGCGTATCGCGCAATGGAAATGGACATCAACACTGACTGGGTGACGTTCTCATCATTCACCGGGCCGCTTAACAAAGTGACAACTGGAGCTGATGGTAGGTCGCTACTGCCCGCAATGACAGAGGGACCGAGTCACATTTTTGCCTCGTGGTGGCAACGTGACTTCTACACAATGAACCTGCGCAGTAATCAAACTGTCACCAAGGCCAAGCACTAACGCTTCATCAACTTTTGCCAGATCTGATTTGGCATCAGGCGCATGGCAACAGCAACGTACTTAAGAATCGGTGGACTCCAAATAACCAAGTCTCCACTCGCGAGACCACGCATAGTGTTCTCAGCCACTTCATTAACGCCAGTAGTAAATGGAGCTTCCTTTTGTCCGGTCGTCATCTTGGAGCGAACAAAGCCTGGACGAAGTAGTTGCAATGTCACGCCAGTGCCCTTTAGTGACTCTGCGATACCTTGACACAAACGGTCGAGTCCAGCTTTGGCGCCAGAGTAGAGATACGCGTCACGGTAGACGCGTACTGATGCAACTGAAGAGATAACCAGAATTCTTCCGCTACCTTGGGCTACGAGACGACGACGAATTTCTCCGAGCGCAGCAACTGGCCAGGTGTAATTCACATCTGCCATGCGCGCTGAACCGAGTGGATCATTTTCAAGTTCGCGCTGATTACCAAGCAGACCAACAGCGATGATCACGAGGTCAACGTTTTCTCCAACTTTGTCGAACGCTGCGGAGACAACTTCTCCGGCCTTAGCAACTTCTTCAGCTTGAAAGAGCAGCGTGTCGGTCTTCGTCGCGCCGTACTCTTGAGCTTCTTTAGCGGATTCGTCTAGGAGTTGCTGGTTTCTTCCAGCGAGCACGACCGTGTGTGCGCGTGCGGTGCAGAGTTTCTTAGTGATTGCTCGTGCGATGTCCGAGCTTCCTCCGAGCACGATGACGTTTTGTGGTTGACCGAATGCATTTTCCATGTTTTATCTTCCTATGTGGAGCCGACGACTTAGGTCACTTATCAGGCGATCTTCAGGGTCGACTCGATTTTTTACGTTAAGAAATTCATCAAGACGTGGGTACATTGCACGAACTTTCTCGTGACTGAGTCTGGAATCTTTGGCGAAGTAAATACGACCACCAGCACTGAGCACCATTTCATCGAGATCATCTAAAACCTGAGGCAGCGCACTTGGACCAACTGGCAGGTCCAGCGCAAGTGTCCAACCTGGCATCGGGAACGACAGCATTCCGTCATTAGAAGCGCCAAAGCGCTTTAGGACTGCGAGAAAACTCGGCACTCCAGAAGATGAGAGTCGCTCAATTGCTTTTTTCACTGTTTCGCCGGCGTTGTCTGGAACAGCGAACTGATACTGCACAAAGCCACGCTTGCCGTAGAGGCGGTTCCAATCACGCACACCGTCGAGTGGGTGAAAGAACGCTGACAGTGATTGTGGTTGGCCGACCTTTTTCTTCGGCGCAGCGCGGAACCACAATTCATTAAAAGCCTTAATAGTGAATGTATTCAACAGACCGCTTGGTGCGTTGAAGGGAACAAATAGCTTTGCGGGCTTGGGGCCTTCGAGACGCTTTGTCGAGTCGTCTTTGGGGGCATGGTCACCTCTTGTGAGGATGGCGCGACCCATAGAGGACCCTTTGCTCATGCAGTCAACCCAGGCAACGGAGTATTTGTAGGCATCGTCGCCACTTTGCATGGCGGCCATCACTGCGTCAAGGTTTGCAAATCGTTCGGTGTCAACGAGCACGTGACTTGATTCAATTTTCAGCATCTTCAAGGTAACGGTGGTGATCACACCAGTGAGACCCATGCCACCGATCGTGGCCCAGAAGAGTTCGGCGTCATTGTTTGGAGAAATTGTTACCGCACCTTTTGGAGTAACGAGGCGCATCTCTAGAACATGGTTTCCAAATGATCCATCAACGTGGTGATTCTTTCCGTGCACGTCTGCAGCCACAGCACCACCCAGCGTGACTTGGCGAGTTCCCGGAGTTACTGGGACAAACCAACCCTGGGGGATGGAGAAACTTAAGAGTTCATCAATTGATGTTCCGGCACCAACTGTGACAACGCCATCATTCGAAATGACTCCAACGCCGTCTAGGTCACGGTTGTCAATAACGGTGCCACCACCAAGTTGTGCAGCGTCACCGTAACTACGACCAAGACCACGCGCAATGTAGCGCTTAGCGGTACTCATGTCCTTTATAACTTCTAGTTCTGTGGCGGGACTGACGACGTCGCTCACTGACGGTGAGGTGCGTCCCCACCCGTACAGGGTTTCTTTACTCATCCGTAGATACCTATGTAGACGAGTGCGATCCAGATAAGTCCGAGAACTTGAACAACACGGTCATGCAACACGAGGTCTTCTGGTGACTGACCGTTGCCTGCTTCAGCAGATCTCATGATGAAAAGAATTGCGAACACCACCGGAATAACTGTGAGTCGAATAGGGACAATATTGTGATGCACCGACGACAGTCCAGTTGACGAAGTATCAAAGGCCCAGAGACAATATCCAGTAACGACAACCGTTGCGCACAAGGTGAGCGCCGAGTGCAAGAACTGGGGCGTGTACTCAGACAGAACTTGCCTAGTCCCACGTACCCCGACATTCTTTAGCTCACTCGACCTCTTTCCCGTTACCAAGAACAGCGCACCAAAAGAAATAACGACGAGGAACCACGTTGATACAAAAAGGTGTGACGCAACTGCTCCGGCGTAGGCACGCAGGAAGAAGCCACTCGCTACTGCGCCGAACTCCAGTACTGGAACTTGCTTCAAGAACATTGAGTACGAAACTGAAATAACGAGATAGAGCCCGAGAATCAACAGCAATCCTTGTGGGTGCCAAATAGCGGAGGCAACTACGAAGGCAACAATTGCGAGAGCCAAGGATGCTGCGTACGCGGTGCCCTTGGAAAGCTGGCCGGAGGCAATTGCGCGGTATTGCTTCTTTGGGTGTTGACGATCTTGTTCAATATCACGAAGGTCGTTGAGAATATAAATGGCTGAAGAGAGCGCACAGAAGGAAACAAATGCGGCGCCGGTGTGTCGAAGTACCCCAGCATTGTGAATTTCGCCAGCGGCGGCGGGGGCCACTCCAATCAGGACATTTTTTACCCACTGGACGGGGCGCATTGCTGAAATAAGGGCGCGCAGTGGTCCTCGGGTGGTCTGTGGGTTACGGCTCACCCCTCTAACGCTACTAAGTGGGATTTACCTAGTGTTTCCACTTGGAATTGACGGGTGTTTAGGCCATCTATGATGAATGGCGATGGAGCGCACATATCGAGTCGTAGTAGCCAAACCTGGCCTTGATGGCCATGATCGTGGCGCCAAAGTCATAGCCCGCGCTCTTAGAGATGCCGGGTTTGAAGTCGTCTACACCGGACTTCACCAAACTCCAGAGCAAATTGTTCAAGCAGTTATTCAAGAAGACGCTGACTCACTTGGACTCTCGCTGCTTTCTGGGGCTCACCTCGTTCTCGTTCCTCGAATTATGGATCTCTTGAAGGCCAATGGTCGTGAAGATGTGCTGCTACTTGTTGGTGGCATCATTCCTGAAGACGACATTGCTCCGCTTGAAAAGTTAGGTGTGGCTCGAGTCTTTACTCCGGGCTCATCACTTGGAGAAATTGGTTCGTGGCTCGAGTCTGCACTCGATGCACGTGAAAAATCGCAGTTGTAGTACTTCGTTTTATCCCCCGAAATGAAAGAACAGTAAATGGACCTTTTTGAATATCAAGGAAAGCAGTACTTCTCGCGTTACGGCATTGCAGTATCGCCTGGTGATGTAGCTGACACAGTGGAAGAAGCTGTGGCTGTTGCCGAGCGCATTGGCTACCCAGTCGTTGTAAAGGCGCAGGTAAAAGTCGGTGGTCGTGGAAAAGCTGGTGGAGTAAAGCTCGCTGACAACATTGACGAAGTTCGCCTTCACGCTGGAAACATTCTCGGGCTCGACATTAAGGGCCACATTGTTCGTCGCATCTGGATTGAGCGCTCGAGTGACATCTCGAAGGAGTACTACGCATCATTCACCCTTGACCGTCCGAACAAGACACACCTCGGCATGTTGAGTGCACAAGGTGGCGTTGAGATCGAAGTTGTTGCTGAAGAGAACCCAGACGCCATTGCGTTCTTGTCAATTGATCCAGTTTGTGGACTCGACATTGAAACGTCACGTCGCTGGGTTGCTGAGGCGAACCTCGATGAAGTTGCTCGTGAGCAAGCAGCGCAGATCCTGGTAAAGCTCTACGAGTGCTACACCCAGGGTGACTGCGACCTCGCAGAAATCAACCCACTCATTCTCACTCCAGACAACAAGGTTCACGCACTTGACGCCAAGGTGACTTTGGACGAGAACGCTTCGTACCGTCACCCAGAATGGGAAGAGTACCGCGCCACAGAAACTGAAGACCCTCGCGAAAAGATGGCGAAAGAAAAGGGACTTAACTACATTGGCCTCGATGGTGACGTGGGAATTATCGCCAACGGTGCCGGACTCGCAATGTCAACACTTGACGTTGTTAACCAGGTCGGTGGCAGTGCCGCAAACTTCCTCGACATTGGTGGTGGAGCAAACGCTGACGTTATGGCTTCCGCTCTTGAAGTTATTAACGCTGACCCTAAGGTCAAGGTCATCTTCGTAAACATCTTCGGTGGAATTACCCGAGTGGACGATGTCGCCAACGGTGTCCTCGAAGCACTGAAGCGCGTGAAGATCGATTCACCAATTGTCCTTCGTCTTGATGGAACAAATGCGGTTGAGGGACGTTCAATTCTTGCCCCTCACCTCAACAACAAATTGATTATGGAACCCACTATGTTGGACGCCGCACGCAGTGCCGTGGCCTTCACGAAATAAGGACTGAAGATGAGTATTTTTGTAGACGAAAACACCAAGGTAATTGTTCAAGGTATTACCGGAGGGCAGGGACGTTTTCACGGACTTCGTAACCGTGACTACGGCACCAAGATTGTCGGAGGAGTAACGCCAGGCAAGGGTGGCACTGATGTTGATGGCATTCCTGTTTTCAACTCTGTGAAAGAAGCAGTAGCTGCCACAGGAGCCACTGCATCATTCGTGTCAGTTCCACCAAAGTTTGCTGCTGCAGCAATTCTTGAAGCTGCTGAAGGCGGCATCACGTTCATTGTTTGCATTACTGAAGGAATCCCAGCTCACGATGAAGCGATTACCTATAACCGTCTCGTCGAAGAGTACCCAGGCGTGCGACTCCTTGGTCCTAACTGCCCAGGCATCATCAGCCCCGGAAAATGCAACATTGGAATTACTTCTGGTGACATTGCGCTACCTGGTGGACCAGTGGGAATCGTTTCTCGCTCGGGAACTCTTACCTACCAAGCACTGCACGAACTCAGCCAGCAAGGTATTGGCCAGACAACATGCGTAGGAATCGGTGGAGACCCAGTTCCTGGAACAAACTTCATTGACTGCCTCGCTGCTTTCGAAGCTGACCCTGAAACTAAGGCCGTCATGATGATTGGTGAAATCGGTGGTTCTGAAGAAGAGCGTGCCGCTGAATGGATCAAGGCCAACATGACGAAGCCAGTCGTTTCGTACATCGCTGGTGTTACTGCTCCTCCGGGAAAGAAGATGGGCCACGCTGGTGCCATCATTTCTGGATCTAAGGGAACAGCACAGGCCAAGATGGACGCACTTCGTGAAGCTGGGGTGCACGTTTGTGCGAACCCTACAGAAGCCGGTCAGAAGATGGTCGAAATCGTTAGGGCAATGTAACGCATTGACCAATGTTCGTCTCTGCGTTTTGGTGTCGGGTTCTGGCACCATCCTTGAAGCAATGCTTCACGCAGGAATCGACGTGGCACTTGTTGCATCAGACCGTCCGTGTCGCGGACTCGAAATTGCAGAACACGCAGGAATCCCTGCGCTGTTAATTGACCGTGCGCAGTATGGCGGATTCTCAAAATCATTTGACCGTGATGGCTACAGTGACGCTCTCACCAAGATCCTGGTGTCAAACAACATTGACCTCATTGCCATGGCTGGCTTTGGCACCATTACTTCGAAGGTATTTCACGAGGCATTCCCGGGCAGAGTTCTAAATACGCATCCGAGCCTGCTCCCAGATTTCAAAGGCTGGCATGCGGTGAAGATGGCGCTTGAGGCTGGGGCGAGTGAGTCTGGGTGCACGGTGCACATCGCGACCGAGCAACTTGATGACGGACCAATCTTGGCGCAGGCTCGAGTACCAGTTCTCAGCTCAGACGACGAGAACTCGCTCCATGAGAGAATTAAAGAAGTCGAGCGTGATCTGTACCCCCAAGTAGTTACTAGGGTGATGGCGTCACTTTCAAACGGTATTGAACCGTCTGAATTACAAGGGGAGAGTCAGTGAGAGCACTACTAAGCGTCTACGACAAGACCGGTCTCATTGACTTCGCTAAGGGCTTGCACGCAATGGGTATTGAACTCGTTGCATCTGGCGGCACTTCTACGCAACTCACGGAAGCGGGAATTTCACACCTCGACGTTTCGCAAGTTACTGGTTTCCCAGAGATGATGGATGGGCGCGTTAAGACGTTGCACCCACGAATTCACGGTGGAATCCTGGCCGATCGCTCGAAGCCTTCTCACGTTGAAGCTCTTGGTGAGCACAAGATTGACGCAATCGACATCGTTGTTTGTAACCTCTACCCATTCAGTTCTAACCCTTCGATTGAACTCATTGACGTAGGTGGACCAACAATGGTTCGTGCAGCGGCGAAGAATCACAAGCACGTAGGAATCGTTACAAGTCCTTCTCAGTATGAAGATGTACTTAAAGAGCTCCAAGAGAACGGAAAACTTTCTGACGCTACCCGTCACGCACTCGCTCGTGCTGCTTTCGCTCACACCGCTACGTATGACGGTGAAATTGTTGCGTGGCTTGACGGTGGTGGAGAAATTGGAACTACACCAAGTGACGTCGATGCTGTCGTGCCCCAGACGCTGCACATCTCGCTCGAACGCGCTGAAACGGTTCGCTACGGAGAGAATCCTCACCAGATCGGTGCTCGTTACCGTGTCAGTGGATCGACACCGTGGTGGGACGGCGTTGTTCAACACGCTGGAACTGCGCTTTCGTATCTAAACCTCTTTGACGCCGACGCTGCGTGGCGCCTTGTTCACGAACTGCAACACGACGCACCAACAAAGAGTGCGGTTGCCATCATTAAGCACGCGAATGCTTCAGGTGCTGCTGTGGGTGACTCACTCGCTGATGCGTTTAACAAAGCACTCGCGGCCGACCCGCAAAGTGCCTTTGGTGGCATTGTCGCAATTGCTGGCAACCTGGATAATGAATTAGCGACTCTTATTGCGAGTGGCCCCCAGGCTGACGTCATCATTGCTTCAAGTTTCAGCGATGACGCAATCACGACACTTGTTTCAAGACGAAAAGCAACGCGACTGCTTAGTGCACCTGCTCCCGAACCACTTGGTCTATCGATTCGAACCTTCGGAGACACTGCACTTGTGCAGAATGCTGACGAGCTACTGGTGCCACCAAGTGAGTGGAAGTGCGTCACTGAAAAGAAGCCAACCCCCCAGCAACTGGAAGACCTCGTTATTGCGTGGCGAGTTTGTGCACGAACGACTTCAAACGCAATTGTCATTGCCAGAGACGGTGTCGCAGTTGGAATCGGTGCGGGCCAGCAATCGCGCGTGTTCTCAGCAAACATTGCTTCGCAGAAAGCAGGCGACCTTTCAGTAGGTGGCGCAGCAGCTTCAGACGCCTTCTTCCCATTCGCCGACGGCCTCGAGTCACTTACGAGTGTGGGAGTTACCAGCGTGGTCCAGCCCGGAGGATCCGTACGAGACCAGGAAGTTATTGATGCGGCGAATGCAGCCGGTATCGTAATGATGCTCACCGGTGAGCGTCACTTCCGTCATTAGGAGTCCCATGTCAGCTGAACTACTTGATGGAGAGCGCCTAGCTGGTCGCATCAAGATGGAGCTCGCTGACCGTGTGTCTCGACTGAAGGCCGCAGGTCGAAGCGTAGGGCTTGGAACAGTGCTTGTCGGAGACGACGGCCCGAGTGCCAAGTACGTTTCGATGAAGCACGCGGACTGTGAAGAAATCGGCATCACCTCATTTCACGAACACTTGCCGTCGACTGCGACGCAGTCCGACGTAGAAGCAGTAATTGACCGATTTAATGCCGACACAAATGTCCACTCAATTCTCGTGCAACTTCCAATGCCCGCTGGCATCAACGAAGAGCAAATTCTCCTTCGCATTAACCCGGACAAGGACGTCGACGGTCTTCACCCAGTAAATCTCGGACGCCTCGTTATGGGAGCACCCGGTCCACTGCCGTGCACCCCAGCTGGAATAGTTGAGCTACTCATGGCTCACAAAGTTCCAGTCGAAGGAAAGCACGTGGTCGTCATTGGTCGTGGCCTCACTATTGGCCGTCCGCTCTCTCTTCTTCTTGCCATGCGCCGCCCTGGATGCAACGCTGCAGTGACTGTGGTGCACACCGGGGTAGAAGACATGGCGGCGATTGTTAAAACCGCTGACGTGATTGTTGCGGCGGCTGGGGTTGCGGGACTAGTCACACCGGACATGGTGAAGCCCGGGGCCGCTGTTGTGGGCGCTGGCACCAGTTGGTCGGGCAAGAAACTTATGAGTGACGTGAATGAAGACGTTGCCAGCGTTGCTGGTTGGATAACCCCACGCATCGGTGGCGTTGGACCAATGACTCGTGCAATGCTGTTACGTAACGCCGTTCTAGCTGCGGAGAAAATTCGATGACTGAAAAAGATCAATACGGACGAGAGTTCGACAAGAGGCCGTGGGGTAACTTCACGGTGCTCGACGAGACTGCCTTTGATCACAAGGTCAAGCGAATTGTTGTTGAACCGGGTAAGCGTCTGAGCTATCAAAAGCACTCTAGGCGTGCTGAGCACTGGTTCGTAGTTCAAGGAACCGCGACGGTGATTCTGGACGAAGTTGAGTACCAAGTTTCTGAAGGTGAAAGTATTGACGTGAAACTAGGTCAAGCGCATCGCTGCGAAAATAGGACTGACAAGCAAGTTGTGTTTATTGAAGTACAGCATGGTTCGTACTTCGGAGAAGACGACATTGTTCGCCTCGAAGATGATTTCGGTCGCGAATAGTCCGTGCGCATTGATGCTTTATTAGCGAAGGGTATTACTCGTTCATTCGAGTATTTTCCACCAAAGTCTGACGCTGAGAGCGCTCAGCTTTCTACAACGCTTCGCGAACTCGAAGATCTAAATCCCTCTTTTGTTTCCGTCACCTACCGTGGTGGTCGCGAATCACGCCAGCGCACCTTCGACCTCGTTACCCAGATTGAAAAGACTGGTGGAACGTCGGCTATGGCTCACCTCATTTGTGTTGGTCACAGCAAAAACGAAATGCGTGAAATTCTTGGTAACTACAAGGACGAAGGTGTTGAAAATGTAATGGCCCTGGGTGGCGACATTCCAGATGACCCAGCACTCGTGGCATCAGAATTCACGCACGCACTTGACCTCGTAGAACTTGCCCGTGAGGTTGGTGGTTTTTCAATCGGTGTGGCAGCTCACCCGCAGGGCCACCCGAGGTCTCCAGACATGGCGAGTGATCGAAAGTATCTGGCACAAAAAATGCAGCTCGCTGACTTTGCGGTAACGCAGCTGCTCTTCGAAGTAGGAGAGTGGTCAGGTCTAGTAAGCGAACTTGGTGCGCTCGATGTGCTTAAGCCGGTGCTTCCAGGCATCATGCCAGTGACGTCACTCGCGAGCATTGAGCGAATGTCAAAGATGGGCTCGGAAGTGCCATCGGCGCTCGTCAAGAGACTCGAAGACGCCCATGCAAACGGTGGTCCAGACGCTGTTCGCCAAGAAGGAATCAGGGCCGCCACAGAGCTTTGTGAAGGCCTTTTAGAGGCCGGAGCGCCAGGTCTTCACTTCTACACTTTGAACCGCTCCACGGCCACCAGAGAGATCCATAACGCCCTGTTTTCATAGGTGTTTTAGGGCAACGACCCGTGTTTGGATAATTCAAAATCTCGTAGGATGGTGCGGGCCACTGAAGTTAAGTGCTCTGAAATCGCATCAGTAATTGTTGATCTCTTTAGTTAGAACAGTAAGGAAAATAATGAAATCCCCACTACACGTAACCGTCACGGGTGCTGCTGGACAAATTGGCTACCAATTGTTGTTTCGCATCGCTTCAGGACAACTTCTAGGACCAGACCAGCCAGTCGTTTTACGACTTCTCGAAATCGAACCAGCCATGAAGGCACTCGAAGGTGTTGTCATGGAACTCGACGACTGCGCATTCCCGCTCCTTGCAGGAATTGAAGCAACGTCAAGTCTCGACCACGCATTCACGAACACCAACTGGGCACTGCTCGTTGGTTCAATTCCACGTAAGGCCGGCATGGAGCGCGCCGACCTTCTAAACGTGAACGGCGGCATCTTTAAGCCTCAGGGCCAAGCCATTGCCAAGAACGCTGCCTCAGATGTCCGCGTTCTCGTGGTTGGAAATCCTTGCAACACGAACTGTCTCATTGCACGCTCTAACGCTCCAGAAATTCCTGCAGACCGCTGGTTCGCAATGACACGTCTGGACCAGAACCGTGCTGAGACGCAGATTGCTAAGAAGGCTGGCGTTTCGGTTGCTGGTGTTAAGAACCTCGCTATTTGGGGCAACCACTCAGCTACACAGTTCCCAGACTTCGCCAACACCACTGTTGACGCTAAAGCCGTTCCTTCAGTAATTACTGACAGCGCTTGGCTCCAGGGCGACTTCATCACCACCGTGCAAAAGCGTGGAGCAGCGATCATTGAAGCTCGTGGACTCAGCTCTGCAGCTTCTGCTGCGAACGCCGCAATCGACACCGTAGTGAGCCTGACAACTCCAACCGCCGCTGACGACTGTGTTTCAGTTGCCGTTACTTCAAATGGTGAGTACGGAGTGCCAGAGGGACTCACATTCGGATTCCCAATTCAGGCCGATGGCAAGGGTTCATGGAAGGTCAAGGAAGGTTTTAACCTCGATGACTTTGCAAAGGACCGCATCAAGATCACGACTGATGAACTACTTGGTGAGCGCGACGACGTTAAGAAGCTCGGACTTATCTAATCAATCAAATAAAAAACACCCCTCGGCATTGCTGCCGAGGGGTGTTTTTTATTATCTAGTAATTAACCAGCAACAGTTGTAGTTGTTGCTCCACCGTGCTTTCCAGCACCGTGTGTTCCGGTGTGGGTTCCCTTGCCACCGTGGCTTCCGGCCTTGCTGCCAGCATTCTTGCCAGCACCAGTACCTTTTTTGCTGCCAGCGTTAGCACCAGTCCCGGTACCCTTCTTGCTGCCAGCGTGTGTTCCAGGGTTTGTTCCTGCACCTGTGTCAGCGAAAACTACTGAGGCAGTACCAAGTACAACAGTTGCACTTGTAAGTGCTACGGCTGCGACCTTTAGGAGGTTCTTCTTCATTTGACTCCAATCAATTTCGACCAAACTGGCCTACGCATTTTTTAGCAAAGCAACTTTAGAAAAGTATGTGAAACCTCTTAAAAATGGCTACTTTGCGAGTGAATTTTTCGTGACAGCTGGCAGCCTCAGAAATTCTGGGCAATGTAATCGCCGCAGAATACAGAGCGACTTGCGGAAGAATTTACTGACTCAGAGGGTGTGAAGCCTGCAGCCAGCTGAGTAGGGGGACAATTTTGTTGATGTCTCCACGAACTTTGACTCGGCCTTCACGAATGGCAGCCGAGCTGTCAAACGTTCCACCACTGAGTGCTGTTGCGTCACTGTAGGTGAGACGAAGAAGTGCATCAGCCATCAAGTGATCTCCTGGGTCAACTGAAGCACCATCAGACGTCATGGTGAACGTCATGGCGTGAGGAACTGTGTTTGGTGAGTCGTCGAATTCAAGAACGACTCGGTAGGTTGATCCAGAAGCTTCGAACGGCACAGGTCCGGCCTTCTTCAATGATTCGTTAAGACTCTCGAACCAATCACTCGAGAGAAATTCAGCCACGACTTATGGTGCTGGCTGAACTGCGGCCTCAGCTGAGGTCTTCTTAGTCTGGCGGCGGATCTTTCGGCCCAACCATGCAACTGGGTCATAGTTCGCAGCAACAACGCGTTCCTTAAGCGGGATGATTGCATTGTCCGTGATGTGAATACCTTCAGGACACACCTCGGTGCAGCACTTAGTGATGTTGCAGTAGCCAAGTCCCATGTCTTCGCGAACGAATTCACGACGGTCATTCGTGTCGAGAGGGTTCATCTCCAGCTCGGCAATGCGAATGAAGAAACGTGGACCGGCGTAGTTGGCCTTGTTGTCTTCGTGGTCACGAATTACGTGGCAAACGTCCTGGCAGAGGAAGCACTCGATGCACTTGCGAAACTCTTGGCTTCGCTCTACGTCTTCTTGCATCAAGCGGTAGCCGCCTTCAGGCATTGGCTTAGGGAGCAGGGCTGGAATCTTGGCGGCCATGGCGTAGTTAAACGACACGTCAGTCACAAGGTCACGAATGATCGGGAACGTCTTCATTGGAGTAACCGTTACTGGTCCCTCAGGAAGCGTGTCCATACGTGTCATGCACATAAGACGAGGCTTACCGTTGATTTCAGCTGAACATGATCCACACTTACCGGCCTTACAGTTCCAACGGCAGGCGAGGTCTGGAGCTTCAGTTGCTTGAATGCGGTGAATAACGTCGAGGACTACTTCGTTGTCGTTCTGCTCAATCGTGTAGTTCTGAAACTCTCCACCTGACGCGTCACCGCGCCAAATCTTCATTGTTACATCAGCCATTAGTGGGCCTCCTCAAGCAGAGCTTTTAGTTCTTGTGGGATAGGTAGAAGCGGTGACTCGGTAGTTTCGATTGGGCTGTCCCAGTTTCCACCATTTGATGAGTGGGCCAAGTTGAACTTCGAGAATTCCTCACTGGCAGCTGGGAAGTCTTCACGAGTGTGACCACCGCGTGACTCCTTGCGAAGTGAGGCGCCCATCGCCACGGTCTTGCAGACCGCGAGCATGGCAGGCAGGTCAGTAGTGAGGTTCCAGCCTGGGTTGTAAGCGCGTCCACCCTTAACGGCGATGTTCTTCACACGCTCAGTGAACTTTTCTAGTTCAGCTAGAGCAAAGTCGAGTTCGCTCTGTGTACGGATGATTCCAACATTGGCCTGCATCATTTCTTGTAGGTCGTGCTGGATGGTGTACGGGTTCTCGCCTTCAGTGCGCTCAAACGGAGCAAGTGCTTCCTTGATCGCAGCGTCGACGGCGCCTTGGTTGAGTGATGTTGCAGCCTGGCCACTTAGTACGTAGTCAGCAGCACCAGCACCGGCGCGCTTTCCAAAGACAATGAGGTCACTAAGTGAGTTTCCACCGAGTCGGTTGGCTCCGTGCATTCCACCCGCCACTTCGCCAGCGGCAAAGAGACCAGGGGCCGCGGTAGCTGCAGTGTCTGCATCTACTTGCACGCCACCCATGATGTAGTGACAGGTTGGTCCGATTTCCATTGCCTCACGAGTGATGTCAACACCAGCCAATTCCATGAACTGGTGGTACATCGAAGGCAGGCGACGGCGAATAAATTCAGCTGATCGGCGACTTGCAATGTCGAGGAATACTCCACCGTGTGGCCCTCCTCGTCCAGCCTTCACTTCAGTGTTAATGGCGCGAGCCACTTCGTCACGTGGAAGAAGTTCTGGCGGGCGACGACCGGCATTGTGGTCGTCGTACCAAAGGTCGCCCTCTTCTTCAGTTTCAGCAGTTTCAGCGCGGAACATAGGAGCGACGTAGTTGAACATGAAGCGCTCACCTAGTGAGTTGCGAAGCACTCCACCGTCTCCACGAACACCTTCAGTTACGAGAATTCCTCGAACACTGAGTGGCCACACCATTCCGGTTGGGTGGAACTGGATGCATTCCATGTCGATCAACTTGGCGCCAGCCCATAGAGCCATGGCGTGTCCGTCTCCGGTTCCTTCCCACGAGTTCGACGTGAACTTCCAAGACTTTCCAGCGCCTCCAGTTGCGAGGATGACTGCTTTTGCAGCGAAGGTTACAAACTCACCACTGGCACGGTGGTAGGCAACACAGCCAGCCACGCGACCAGCGTCGTCGTGCACGAGCTTCAATACCTTTACTTCCATGAACACGTCGGTGCCCATAGAAACAACTTTTTGCTGCAGTGTACGAATGAGTTCTAGACCAGTACGGTCACCTGTGTGGGCGAGTCGTGCGTAGCGGTGACCACCGAAGTCACGTTGCAAGATCTTTCCGTCTTTGGTGCGGTCAAAGAGTGCGCCCCATTGTTCGAGTTCAAGAACGCGCTCTGGAGCTTCTTTCGCGTGAAGTTCTGCCATGCGGTAGTTGTTGAGGTACTTTCCTCCGCGCATGGTGTCACGGAAGTGAACCATCCAGTTGTCTTCTTCGTACACGTTTCCCATGGCGGCAGCCATGCCACCTTCGGCCATAACGGTGTGCGCTTTTCCAAGCAGTGACTTGGTGATGATCGCGACCTTTAGTCCGCGCTGTTTGGCTTCAATGGCGGCACGCAGTCCAGCGCCACCGGCACCGATAATGAGGACGTCGTAATCGTGGTGTTCGTAGTTACTCACAAATGATCCTTAGAAGAGACGGAAGTCGGTAATAGCGCCTGATGCAACGAGTCGCACAAAGACGTCAGTAAGGGCAACGAAGATCAGTGAGGCCCATGCGAACTTCATGTGGTTTTCGTTGAGTGGAGTAATGAACTTCCACAAACGGTGACGAACTGGGTGGTTCGAGAATGTCTTGAGTGATCCACCACAGAGGTGGCGACATGCGTGACAGCTAAGTGAGTAGAGCCACAGCAGTGTTGCGTTCACGGTGAGAACAATTGTTCCGAGTGTTACGCCAAAGCCAACGCCTGGCTGGTGGAACGAACGTAGTGCGTCGTAGGTCAGTAAGCAGTTGAAAACAATTCCGAAGTAGAAGAAGTAGCGGTGAGCGTTCTGCATAAGAAGTGGGAAGCGAGTTTCACCGGTGTACTTCTTGTGACCATCTGAAACTGCACAGGCTGGTGGTGACCACCAGAACGCACGGTAGTAACTACGTCGGTAGTAGTAACAGGTGAGTCGGAACCCGAGAGGGAAGATAAGAATCAAGAACGCAGGTGATAGTGACCAGCCACTCAGTGCGAAGCCAATCTTTGATCCAGCAACGCAACTTGATGCGAGGCATGGTGAGAAGAATGGACTGATCAGGTCACGGTGCATCATTGCGCCCACGTAGTAGTTGTGTGGGTTAAATGCTGACCATGTCGAATACACAACGAATGCTGTGAGAATCGAAACAGTAACGACTGGCTGTAACCACCAGCGATCTTGTCGAAGTGTTTTAACAGCGGGTCCTCCACGAACTCCGCCGAGAACTACATCCGTTGAACTTTCAATAACTGCCACCACTACTCCTTGGGGGACGGTGTTGCTTTCGTTCCATACTAGGCAATTTGGCTGCAGACCAAATCAGCAAACGTCCAATAATGGCTTAGGTTTTAGGAACTTTTGAAATGAAAAATGCCCCCGGGTTTCCCCGGGGGCATTGAGCTAAAAAATCAGTGCTTTCCGCCTCGGCGACCTTCACCAGAGCCACCCAAAACGGCCCATCCGCCAAGGAAAAGTCCTGGCAGCAAGAACCAGATTCCAAACACGAGAGCAAGCACTGAGAAGAATGCGCCCATTCCAAGAACGAAAGGCCAAATGGAACTGCCTGGGAAGGTTCCAATGAAGCCAGCACCCTCCTCTTGGGTGGCGTTCGGATTGTCTTCTGGACGCTCCTTCATGCGACGGCTCCACCAAAAGTAGTAGCTGCCCGGTAAGAAGCAGAGCAACATTCCAGCGAACATCATTACGCCACCGGCGTTTTCTACACTCCATCGCCAGTAGACGGCACACATGATGCCAAAGAACAAGCCGAGTGAAAGAAGAATTCTTGATTCGGTCTTCATTAGGCGTTCACACCGTCATTGTTGTGACCGTGAGCTAGCGCCTTGTGCTCTGGGTGGTTGTAGTCCCAGGTCGGACGCTCGGAGCGAATCTTTGGCAGACGGTAGAAGTTGTGGTGAGGTGGTGGTGAAGTAGTGAACCACTCAAGTGTGTGTCCATCCCATGGGTTGTCTCCAGCTGGGTACTTCTTCCAGCTAACTGCAACATTCACTACGAAGAGAATTGTCGAGATGCCAATCAACACAGCACCCAAGGTGCTCAGCTGATTAAGGAACTGCCACTGCGGGTCGTGTGGGTAGACCGCCATGCGACGTGGCATTCCGCGAAGACCCAGGAGGTACTGAGGGAAGGTAAATACCTGTGTACCAATGAAAAGGAACCAGAACTGTGACTTACCGATTTTTTCGTTAAGCAAGTAGCCAGTCATCTTTGGACCCCAGTAGTAGAGGCCTCCCATGGCACCTAGTACGAGGGCCATCACCACTGAGTGGAAGTGAGCAACGATGAAGTAGGTGTCGTGAGTGAAGAAGTCAAGTGGTGGACTTGCGAGGTAGATACCAGTGATTCCACCAATGAGGAATGTAATTACGAATCCAATGGCCATCAACATTGCGGTCGAGAACCACACTTGGCCACGCCACATTGATCCGATCCAGTTGAACATCTTGATTCCGGTTGGAACAGCAATAAGCAAACTCATGGCTGAGAAGAATGGCAACAAAACAACACCGGTGGTGAACATGTGGTGAGCCCACACACCAAGTGACAGTGCAGCGATGGTGAGTGTTGCGAAAATCATTCCCTTGTAACCAAACGTTGGCTTTTTTGAGAACACTGGAATAATTTCTGAAACCATTCCAAAGAATGGCAACGCCAAGATGTACACCTCAGGGTGACCCCAGAACCAGAAGATGTGTTGCCACAGAACGGGCACACCACCACCGGCGACCGAGAAGATGTGCGTTCCAAAGTGACGGTCGCAGTACAACATGATGAGCCCGGCAGTAAGAACTGGGAACGCGAGAAGAATCAAGATTCCAGTTACGAGCATGTTCCATGTGAAGATTGGCATGCGGAACATTGTCATTCCAGGAGCACGTAGATAGAAGATTGTGGCCGTGAGGTTTACTCCGGTGAAGATTGCTGAGAACCCTGTAAGAAGCAGTGCACCAATCCAGAGGTCTGCACCAGCTCCTGGTGAGTTCATTGAATTAGAAAGTGGTGCGTATCCCACCCATCCGAAGTTTGCAGCTCCACCAGAAGTAAAGAAGCCCGACAACATAGTGAGGCATCCGGTGAGGTACAACCAGTACGACAATGCGTTCAGTCGTGGGAACGCCATGTCTGGTGCACCAATTTGAATTGGAACAAGGAAGTTAGCGAGCGCACCGAAGGCGAATGGACCAGCGAACAAGTAGATCATTACTGAACCATGCATTGTGAATAGCTCGTTGTACTGAGCTAGTGAAACAAGTCCAGAGTTTGGTGATGTGAGCTGGGCACGAATGATCTCAGCAAAGAGACCACCAATGACGAGCATCATCACCGCAGTGATGGTGTACGACATTCCAATGACCTTGTGGTCAGTGGTGGTCATCCACTTAAGAATTCCAGTTGGTCCGTGATGCTCTTCGTGACCGTGGTCTTCTTCGTGAACGTGGGTTGGATCTAATACATCAGTCATTAGTTAGCTCCACTACTAGAAGTCGGCTTGGTGCCGACGTGTGATGACGTTTGTTGCGAAGATGCATTCGTTGCGGCGTTATACGCAGCAATTCCGGCTGGCGTGTTGAAACTTTTTAGCCAGACTTGATATGCCGCAGGCGTTACAACTTTTACCCTAAAGAACATCAGTGAGTGGTAGAGACCACAGAGCTGGGTGCACTGTCCGAAGAATGTTCCGGTCTTGGTTGCATTGAAAGTGAATTCATTCAAGATTCCAGGTTGAGCGAATCGAGAGAAGTTGAAGTCGTGCACGTAGAAACCGTGAATTACGTCCGAAGAGCGAAGGTTGATGTGTACGTTTTCACCAGCTGGGATGACCATTTCAGGCGACTGCGTAGTTTGACCGTAGACCAGTGCGTAGGAACCTGGGTACGTGAACTTCCATCCCCATTGGAACGCAAGTACATCAACGGTGACGGGGGCCTTAGGGTTCGCTACCACTTTGTTTTCGACAACGAGCGTTGCGGCGAAGAGTCCAATAATTACAAGAATTGGAATGATGGTGTAGAGCACTTCAGCAGGTAGGTGGTACTGCACCTGGCGAGGAATTACATCATCTGATGTGCGACGGTAGCGAAATGCTGCCCAGAGAATCAGGGCGAAGGTGAATCCACCAATGATGGCTGCAAGCACAGAGAACCACTGCCAGAGATGAAACACTGACTGAGAAGTTGTGGTATCGCCAGCGACGGCACCAAACTTAGGCAGAGTGCAACCCGCAAGGGTGAGTGCAGCGATCGGGAGCGCAGCGATTAAACGCAGGCGACGTGTACGACGCTTGCGAATCGGTGCATCCTGTGGGGGCAGGGCAGTAGATTCCACGGCTAAACCTTAGTGACTATTTTGAATGTTTGGTCAATGACCAAGGCTAAAAGCGCTGGTCATTTGTTGTGTTACTGACCGGCCTCTGGAGACTTTGGCTCAGTGGTGTCGGTTGCTTCGGTTTTTGCAGCTTTAAGACCTTTTTCAAACTCGTTCTTAGCCTGGCCAAGATTGCGAGCGAGCTTTGGAATTGCTGAACCACCGAAGACAAGTACTGCTACTACAACTATTACGACCACAAGGTCTGGTCCAAAAACGTTACCTAACAACACTGGTTTCTCCTTTGTCGTGTCTGCTCCCACAGTAGTACGGCTCGCTAAAGAGTGCCTAGTGCCTTGAAATTAAGCATTAATTGACATTTGAGTAAAATGACTCATGGCCAAGTTCCCTCGCGACACCTTTCGAGACTCGCTCTCGGTTTCGATAACGGTCGGCGCCTACGGTGTGGCCTTTGGCGCCGCGAGCATCGCCGCCCACTTCTCAGTTCTCCAGACCTGCCTCTTCTCCCTGCTCGCCTTTACCGGGGCGAGCCAGTTCGCAGCCGTTGGCGTGGTCGCAGCCGGAGGAGCAGGGCTCAGTGCCGTAGCCGCTGCCACACTGCTCAGCACTAGGAACGCGCTGTACGGAATGCAAATGTCGCCACTTCTGAAGGTGCGAGGTCTAAAAAAGATCGCAGCAGCTCACGTCACCATTGACGAGTCAACCGGTGTTGCTCTCGCGCAAACTCCTCGCGGGACTGACGCCATGCGCGCGGGTTTCTGGCTGACCGGTCTCGGCGTTTTTATTTTTTGGAACATTTTCACGTTGCTCGGTGCCCTTGGTGCCAAGGCCCTGGGTGATCCGGCGTCCTTCGGACTCGATGCTGCAGTTCCGGCGGCATACCTCGGGCTCTTGTGGCCAAGACTGCAAACGAATTTCTTGCGATTAGTTGCAGTTGCGTCAATGATCTTCGCGCTGGCGATTACTTCGTGGCTCCCAGCGGGACTGCCAATCATTATGTCGGTGCTCGTGGCGATTGCATTTGGGTGGCGAGAAGTATGAGTCAGTCAATGATGTGGGCCGTGTTACTTGGCACCAGTGTTTTTTGTTTCGTAATCAAACTGCTTGGCCACTACATTCCAGAAACGTGGCTTTCTCACCCGAGACTGCAACGCATCAACGCACTCATTCCCATTTCATTGCTCAGCGCTTTGATCGTGGCCCAGGGTTTGGTCATAAAGACGCACATTGTTATTGACCACCGTTTAGCGGGTGTTGGTGTGGCCCTCGCTGCACTACTTGCCAAGATGCCATTTCCCGTGGTGGTTGTGAGCGCAGCAGTCGCTTCAGCCCTCTTTTATCACTTGCACTAAAAAATATGGCGCCATTTGTGACAAACTGCGCTTAGAAACGATGGGGAGAAATAATGTCTAAAGAACTCTGGCAAGAATCGGCAACAACACTCGCTAAAAAAATCAAGAGTGGCGAGACAACATCACGTGACGTAATTGAATCGCATCTTGGTCGGATTGAAGACGTCAACAAGTCAATTAACGCAATCGTTGAAATTTATCCTGACGACGTTCGACGAAACGCTGACGCCGCTGACGCTGTGCAGAAGAGTGGTGCACCGCTCGGTGCGCTTCACGGTGTTCCCTTCACGGTGAAGGTGAATTTGGACTTAGCGGGACACGCCACAACGCAAGGCTCTGTTGCGCTGAAGGACAACGTTGTTAGTGGTAACGCACCAGTCGTAGAGCGCATGCTTGAAGCTGGCGGCGTGGCACTTGGTCACACCAACATGCCAGACCTTGGACTTCGTATTAACACGCAGTCTGCGCTTCACGGTGATACGCACAACCCTTGGCGTCGCGGCGTTACCGCCGCTGGTTCTTCTGGTGGAGAAGCGGCAGCAATCTCATCTGGCATGAGCCCGATCGGACTTGGAAATGACATTGGTGGATCGCTTCGAAACCCTGCTTACGCCTGTGGCATTGCGTCGATCAAGCCCTCTAGAGGACGCGTGCCTGGTGGTAACCCATCAGACCCTTATCCAATGAACCTCAACGCTCAGATCATGCTGGTTGATGGCGTTCTTGCCCGCACTGTTGAAGACGTGCGCACTGGACTTGAAGCAATTATGGGTGCGCACCCGAGTGACCCCATTTCAATCTCTGCGCCGTTTAGAGGGACTCCAGTTCCTAAGCGTGTGGCCTTGGTGCCAGAACCAATTGGTGGATCAACACATCCAGACGTCGCCGAAGGTGTTCGCATTGCTGGACGTGCACTTAGTGCAGCAGGCTACGAAGTAGAAGAAATTGAAATACCAATGTTGAGCGCGGCCTATTCCAACTGGGGCCAGCTCATGATGCAAAATTCAGATCAGAACTACGAGATCTTCAAAAGTGCAATTGGTGAAGGCGGAATGAGATTTCTCGACCTCACGGGCGCTGGTCACGTTCCAATGACAACTGCAGACCTGCACGAAATGCACAACACTCGTCACACGATTGCAAAAACTTGGCGCAAGTTCATGTCGCAGTATCCACTCATTGTCGGACCAACGTGGACGCAGCCACCGTTTGAACATGACTTTGACACTAAAGACACCGAGTCAGCGTGGGCGGTAATTGAAATGTACCGATTCGTGTTGCCTGCAAACTTGCTCGGTCTTCCAGCAGCCTGTGTTGCAACGGGCGTTGCAAATGGACTGCCTACTGGCGTGCAGGTAATGGGCGACATGTTCCGCGAAGACGTATGTCTTGATGCTGCTGAGGTGATTGAGAGTGCAGTAGGAGTACTAACTCCTATTGATCCTCGTAACTAGTAGTTACTTACCCTGCCAGTTTGGTGCGCGCTTTTCAGCAAAGGCAATGGCGCCTTCCATGGCGTCAGAGCTTTGCATGATGATGCCAAAGGCGTCATTGTTGATTGGCCATCCGTCATCGTCTGACACTTCAACTGCACGCTTCATAACGTCTTTAGAAACACGAACTGCCAATGGGGCAGAGGACGCAATGCGCTCAGCGAGTGCGAGTGCTTCGTTGAGTACTTCAGAACCAGGAACAACTTTGTTCACGAGACCGAGTGCGTAGGCACGGGTGGCGTCAATTGGGTCACCAGTAAGTGCCATCTCTAGAGCAATCGCCATTGGCACGCGCTTAGGAAGACGAATTAGTCCACCAGCACCAGCCACGAGTCCGCGCTTTGCTTCAGGAATTCCGAACATTGCGTGATCAGCAGCAATCACCATGTCGCACGCGATCATCATTTCAAATCCACCAGCGAGGGCTGAACCATTCACGGCAGCAATAAGTGGCTTAGGGAACTTGCGGTTGGTAATGCCACCAAAGCCCTTGTCGGTGCTCGGGAACTCACCGGTTGCGAATGCCTTTAGGTCCATACCGGCAGAGAATGCCTTGTCGCCTGCACCAGTGACAACAACAACCCATACGTCGTCATCAGCTTCACACTCATCGAGTGCGGTTGAAAGTGCAATCGCTGCTGCACGGTTCATTGCGTTACGTGCTTCAGGTCGGTTGATTGTTAGTAGTTCAACGTGACCGCGTCGTTCGCGAAGTACTTCATCTGCCATGGGGACTCCTTTTACATAGCCCAGGTGGGCGCTGGGTGAAACGATAGTTGAGTAGAGACATCGGTGGCGTGCGAAACTATGAATCATGAGCAATCGCCCACGATTACTGGCCACTCTTGATGGCTACAGCGTCGAAGGTGGGTTCGATCGACCTTACGAGCCAGCTACGTGTTATTCGCCAACGATTGCACTCGGTCGCCACTCCGGCCCCGGTGATGCTGACGGGTTATGGCACGACTACGAAAAAGTTCTCGACCTAGTTCCAGGACTCGGTATTGATGGTGTTCGTATCACTACTGAATGGGCGCGCATTGAACCACGCAGAAACGAAGTTTCTCTCGAAGCCCTTGATCGCTACAAAGCAGTCTGCGCGTACGCGAAGTCACTCGGTCTGCACGTCAGCATTGCACTGGTTGATGCGGTGTGGCCAGCGTGGGCGGGGATGGAAGCGTGGTTGCTTCCATGGGTCGCTCCCTACTGCGTAGAGAACGCAGTGCGAGTTGTTAGTCACCTTGGCGACAGCGTTGACAGCGTTGTTGCATTTAGTGAACCTGAGAGAATTGTCACGAGAGGATTCATTGATGCGTCCTCACCACCGTGGCGTCACAATGCCTCGAAAAACGCTGCACTCGCGATTGAACAGATTGATGACATCACCGCAGCGATTGCGACTAGCGAGAGTGTCGCAAAAAAACTAGTTAGCGCAAGTTGCCTAGTCGCACTCGACGAAGTTTCTTCAGCACTACTCAGTGATGTTGAGTATCAAGAGATCTACGTTCGTTCACTGGTGCGAGGCAGCGGCCCCACTGCCTCGAAGCAAGGTCTGCTTTCTAAGCACAATGGAGTATGGAGCGTCAGTGCTTCGAAAGAACTTCTACAGCCCTTCAGCTGATTCGCGGCGTTTCTTCAAAACGTGAGCGGTAATGAAAGCTGCCACGACCGCAATCAGCACAATGATGCCAATCCAGCTCGCTTGCTTCTCAATTTTTGTAAGAGCGTTGCCGGCGTAGTAGCCGAGCAAGGTGAATCCGATTCCCCAAGTGAATCCACCAAGGGCATTGGCAATCAGAAATCGTCGGTAGTGCATTTTGCTCATTCCGGCGAGTCCTGGCATGACCGCACGCAAGAATGCGGTGAAGCGACCTAGAAATACGTACGTCGGGCCGCGACGTTGCAGCGTTTCGAGCGCTCGCTCGAGCGAAGCCCGTCTGCTCCTAATAAGTGGCAGCGTGAACATCTTGTGTCCAAATCTGCTGCCAATTGCATAGCCAACTGAGTCACCAATAATTGCCGCGAGTACAACCAGCGCACAGAGCACCACGATATTTACGCGTCCTTGGCTGGCTACGAACCCGGCCACAATTACTGATGTTTCTCCAGGGATCACAAAGCCAACAAAGAGGGCGGCTTCTCCAAAGACGAGGAATGCCACTAGGACGTAGACAAGCCCAGGAGCCAAGTGCTGAATTTTGTCAAGAACAAAGGAAATAATGCTGGCGCTAATCATCTACCTATTCTGCCTTATAAAAATTGCGTAAAGGTTGTGCTCTTTAAGAAAATTGAAAGATTCCGTGTGCCAAAATGGCACCATGTCAAATTCAAATGCTCATAACGGAGCACGCCACGAAAAAAAGCACTCCTCATTTAGTGCTCCCGCTAACGCCAGACTGCTTTCCGAGTGGGCGTTGCTGCCGCTTCGCGTGTTTCTTGGAGCTACGTTTCTCTTCGCCGGTTTTCAAAAGTTAGCCAATCCCAACTTCTTCATTAACGCCAGTCCAATCTCAATTCACTCACAATTAACCGGCGCTGCTCGCTTTAGTCCAATACACGCACTGTTGAGTCACATGATCGGCCTCGCGAATCCCATTGGACTCGTCATTGCGTATGGGGAACTTGCGGTTGGTCTCGGAATTCTCATTGGGCTGTTTACTCGCATTGCAGCAATCGGGGGAGCGTTACTCTCATTTAGTTTGTTCCTCGCGGTGAGTTTTCACACGTCGCCCTACTTCACGAATGCAGACATTGTGTTCTTCTTTGCGTGGCTGCCCTTCATTTTTGCTGGAAGCCCACCACAACTTTCGCTGGATGCGTGGCTAGCCACGTTGGCGCAAAAGGGACTAAAGCTTGCACCAAACGGCATTGCAACTCCGGTCCAGATTGATGTGCTCTCTCGTCGAAAGGTGATGGTGAGTGGTGCTGCTGCAGCGACCGCAGCTATTGGAACACTCATTGTTGGTGGCACGGTTGCGGCGACGGGAAAACTTATTGGCAACGCTAAGTCGCCGACTTCTAACGGTCTTGCAATGGGGTCTACGACAACAACTGGAGCGAGTTCCACCCCAACAACGAGTTCGACCCCAACAACATTGTCGCCAACTACCACCACAACAACTGCGTCGAAATATAAGGGCATAATGCTCGGAGCAGCATCACAAGTTGCGGTGGGAAGGCCCGCAACCTTCACGGTGCCGAGCACTGGTGATCCTGCAATTGTCTTCAACCTAGGTGGCGGAAAGTTTGTCTCTTACGACACTGTGTGCCCACACGCTGGCTGCACTGTTGGTTACTATTCAGGTAAAACCATGCAGTGTCCTTGTCACGGTGGCCAGTTCGATGTGAGCACAGGCAACGTTGTGAGTGGCCCACCACCTCACGGACTAGTAAAACTCAACGTAGTTCTAGAGGCTGACGGCAACCTGTACCTCCAGTAGCGCAGGACGGGGTTTTACTCTATTGTCAAGCCCATGAACATTTCAGAACTCTCAACCAGCACCGACGATGCAATTCAGAATGTCGGTATGCAGTACTACTTCGATCCAGGAACCGCAGCGCACGCTGAAAAATTCGGTCTCAACATGTTTGAGCTTTACGGTCTTGGTCGTGGTGGTGTTCTAGGTGGTGCTGATACCCAAGAAGTTGTTGAAGCGTTCACATTTTTTAGCAGCGGAGCAATTGAATTCCTCTACGGTGCACCACGCTCTAAGGCTGACCCAGTCGAAATGGCGAAGGAGCACATCAATGCGGCCTATGCCTATGCAGATCGAACCTTTGTTGGAGTGCCAACTGATGTGCTCAGTGCCTTTGCCAAGGCATCTCAAAAAGTTGTCAATGCTGTGAAGCCTGGTCAGTATGCACTGTTTGATGGTTACGCGAAGTTTCCATTCCCTTCCTCACCAGTACACGCTGCCTACCTCTCATCAATTCTTCTTCGCGAACTTCGCGGAGGCGCTCACATTGACGCAATCAATGAAGTCGGCATCAGCGCAGGTGACGCCACCTACCTCGAGAACCCAGGCATTTACAAGATGCACGGTTTCACCGATGAAGAGGCTCCTGAAGTGAATGCTGAGCTTGAAGCTCTGAAGAAGAAGGCTGACGCCGTTAGTGACGCAAAGTTTGCTGAGTATCTTTCAGTTCTTGACGACGCCGAGCAAAAGGCATTCCTTGATGGTGTGAACGCAATGTTCGCAGCAACAACAAACCCACAAGCGGTTTAGTCAGTAATCAAGTCCTTCGATTTCTAAAAGAAATCGTTTTACTTTCTCTCCACCTGCGCCGTAGCCACCTATGTGGTTGCTCGCTACAACTCGGTGACAAGGGACAATCACTGGCCAAGGATTTGCGTTATTCGCATTACCAACTGCACGCATAGCCCTCGGTCTTTTAATTGCCCTTGCCACGTCACCGTAGGTCCAAACCTCTCCGTAGGGAATAGTGCAAAGCGCATCCCAGACCTCTTGTTGAAATGAAGTGACGTCATAGTCCTCTAGGGCAACTGAGAAGTGCTTTCTGTTGCCAGAGAAGTACTCGCGCATCTGCTCAACACAAGTGGCTACGGCCCTTGGAGTTGTGCCACTCGACGAGGACTTAATGGTCATTAAATCGATGCGACTTATGAATTCGTTGTTGCCTTCAATAACCCAGTATCCAACCGGAGTCTTGATGCTTGAGCGAAACAGTTCCACGCCACAGTTCTACACGGTGTACCGTCGCCTCTATGGAAACTCTTATTGCAAAGAATGGCGACGTAGATCTTTTTGTTCGAGTTGAAGGCGAAGGCCCAACGCTCATCATGCTCCACGGTTGGCCAGACACCGGAACAATGTGGCGTGAACTGAACCCCTTACTTGTGGCCGCTGGATACCGTGTTGTTACTCCCGACCTTCGTGGATGTGGACAGAGCTCAAAGCCTAAGGAAGTCGAGAAGTATCGACTCAATGAATTAGTCGCTGACGTTGCCTGCATTGCTGACGCAGTTGGTGCAGAAACATTCACAGTCATTGGACACGACTGGGGCGCGGCACTGGCGTGGGCGGTGGCGTTGTTCTTGCCGGACCGTGTGGAAAAGAACATCGTGCTAGCTGTTGGCCACCCAGTTGCTTTCAGAAATGGTGGCATCAAACAACAGCAAAAGAGTTGGTACATGTTGGTCTTTATTAATGAAGACCTCGGAACGCAGTTCTTGCGTCACAACAACTATGAAGCGATGACCTCGTTCCTCGATCACCCATGGCCCGAAGAGACCATTGCTGAGCTCGAGCGTGACGGCCAGATTGTCAGTCACTTCAACTGGTACAAAGCCAACATCACCGCTGACGGCTTCATGCGTGAACCCCTCGTGCTTCCTCCAATCCAGGCTCCATCGCTTGGAATGTGGTCGGCCAATGACTGGGCGCTCCTTGAAGAGCAGATGGAGACTTCAGGCGAGTTCTGTGCCAATGGCTTTACCTACGTTCGCCTCAGCGAATCAGGGCACTGGAGCGCCGTAACTGCCCCTAATGAGGTAGCTGGGCACATCCTTAATTTCCTAGCGAAATAGGTGTGGCGGTGCCTGATTTAGGCGCCGACCTGATAGAACTACATAATGAAAATTGCGCTATTTAAAGAGTCACGAGCCGGGGAGACACGCGTTGCGTTAACACCCGACGCCGTTAAAACTCTCGTCAGCGATGGATGGGAAGTTTTGGTGCAGCGTGGTGCTGGTGCCAAGGCTCACTTCACTGATGAGGCCTACCAAGCAGTCGGAGCATCGATCAGCGATTCTCCGTCGGGTGACGTCAACCTCAGAGTGAATCCACCAACCGCTGCTGAAGCATCGGCACTGCCTGATGGATCAACTCACCTTTCGTTTTTGTCGCCACTACTTGCGACTGACATCGTAAAGATTCTCAACGACAAGAAAGTGACGACACTTTCGTTCGACCTACTGCCTCGAATCTCTCGTGCGCAGTACATGGACGCCCTTTCGTCACAGGCAACTGTTTCTGGGTACCGCGCGGCACTTGCTGGCGCGTCACACTTTGACCGCTTCTTGCCACTTCTCACCACCGCTGCCGGAACCATTCGCCCAGCGAAGGTTTTGGTTATGGGTGTGGGTGTTGCTGGTCTTCAGGCAATTGCAACCTCAAAGCGTCTTGGTGCCAAAGTGCGCGCCTATGACGTTCGCTCCGCTGCAAAAGAAGAAGCTGAATCAGCTGGTGCAGTATTCGTGAAGCTCACCGTAACTGCAGACGCAGCTGGTGGCTACGCACGTGAACTCACCGACGATGAGCGCGCTGAACAGCAAAAGCAGTTGCTCGGTGAAGTTGCGAACTCAGACATTGTCATTACCACCGCAGCTGTTCCAGGTCGCAAGGCTCCAATCTTGCTGACTCAAGCAATGGTCGAAGCAATGGGTGAGGGGTCACTCGTTATTGACATGGCTGCAGATGGTGGCGGTAACTGTGAACTCACCAAGGCCGGAGAAACTGTTGTTCACAACGGCGTCAGTGTTGTTGGACTTACTAACCCACCCGCCGAAATGGGTGCGTCAGCAAGTTTCATGTACGCGAACAACGTGTTGAAGCTCCTCGCACTCTTTGGTGCGAAGGGTCAGCTCAACCCAGACTGGAATGACCCAGTAGTAATAGGTGTGACTGTTTCACGTAGTGGACAGGTAAACCACGCTCCAACCGCAGAAGCCCTGGGCGTTGCTCACGTAGCAATCGTCCCCGAAGAAGTAAAGGAAAATGCCTAATGGGTAACGTTCTTCTCCAATATTCAACAGTCCTCGTACTGGCAATCTTCGTCGGTATTGAAGTCGTTGCGAAGATTCCAGCAATCTTGCACACACCTCTCATGAGTGGTTCCAATGCCATTCACGGAGTAATCCTCGTTGGTTCAATGCTTATCCTCGGAAACGCCACCACGAACCTCGAAGAAGTGCTGGGTTTTCTTGCAGTAATTCTTGGAACCCTCAACGTGGTTGGTGGATTTGTTGTTACTGACCGCATGCTTGAAATGTTTAAGCCGAAGAAGGCAGTTGTAAAAGAGAAGACTGAAGAGGTCGCACAATGAGTCGCGCAACTCTTATTGATCTCCTCTATCTCTTCTCAGCAACAACATTCTTGTTGGCGCTCAAGGGACTTGGTTCACCGAAGCGTGCTCGCCTCGGTAACTTCACCGCTGCCTTCGGTATGACCGTTGCCGTTGTTGCCACATTCTTCAGACAAGAAGGTGGTCACAACCTTCGCCACATTCCACTGATGATTCTTGGAATGGCAATTGGATTCATCATTGCTGTTCCCGCCGCACGTTTCGTAAAGATGACGGCAATGCCTCAACTCGTTGCCATCTTCAATGGTGTGGGTGGTGGAGCGGCTGCTCTCGTGTCATTGACTGAGTTCATTCACATCAAGTCAACACACCCAGCAACGTACGTAACGCTTGAAGTTCTTCTTGGTGTGCTCATTGGTACGTTCTCGTTTTCGGGTTCAGCCATTGCGTACATCAAGCTCCAAGAGCTCATTACTGGACGACCAATTACGTACCCAGGCCAGCAAGTAATTAACGCACTCTTTGGTGTTGCTTCACTCGTTCTCATCGTTGTCATTCTGGTGAACGGTTCTGAAAGCCTGCTGTGGGTGTTGTTGATCTTGTCATTCATCCTTGGCGCAGCATTCGTGCTGCCTATTGGTGGTGCTGACGTTCCGGTACTTATTTCACTACTGAACTCATTTACTGGTCTCGCTGTTGCAGCAAGTGGTTTCACACTTGGATCAAACTTGCTCATTGTTGCTGGAACACTCGTTGGTGCATCTGGAATCTTCCTCACCAGGTTGATGTCTAAGGCCATGGGGCGAAGCCTCAGCAACGTTCTCTTCTCGGCCTTCGGTTCAGTTGTTACTGCATCAGGTGGCGAAGGTGGTGCTGATGCACGACCAGTTCGCTCAGGATCACCAGAAGACATTGGAGTTCTTCTCGGTATTGCGTCAAGCGTTGTAATCATCCCTGGATACGGTCTTGCCGTAGCGCAGGGTCAGCACGTTCTTCGCGAACTTGGTGAGCTCCTTGAAGCCAAGGGCATTGAAGTTTCTTACGCGATTCACCCAGTGGCTGGACGTATGCCTGGTCACATGAACGTACTGCTCGCAGAAGCAAACGTTCCATACGAACAGCTAAAGGAAATGGACGAAGCAAACTCTGAGCTAACCACTGCTGACGTTGCACTCGTTGTTGGTGCTAACGACACCGTGAACCCAGCTGCTTCAGATGACAAGAACTCGCCAATCTATGGAATGCCAATCATTCACGCAGACTTGGCCGAGAACGTGGTCTTCTTGAAGCGTTCAATGCGTCCAGGATTCGCTGGAATTGAAAACGAACTTCTTTACAACCCTAAGACCACACTTGTGTTCGGTGACGCTAAAGACACCCTCACCAAGATGGTTGCAGCAGTTAAAGCTAACTAGTTCTTTTAAACCCAAATGCCGCAACAGCCAAGGCTGTTGCGGCATTTGTGTTTAGCGAGTAATTACGCAGAAAGCAGATTCAGCGTTGAAATGATCTCCGCGCTGAGTGTGTGCACTGACGTTGAATTCGAGTGAACTTGGCCAGGGTTAGAAGCTCCGGCAATAACTGAACTCACCTGTGGGTGGCTTAGCAACCATGAGAAGGCGAGATCGAGAATTGAGATCTCGGCCTCATCGGCGTAGTTAAGTAGCGCACCAGCTTTGGCTTCAAGTGTTTGACTCAGCCAGTGTGCACTGCGCTCAGGGTTTGAATCTTGCATGGCCTTCAGTCGAGTTCCTTCAGGTAGTGGAGCTCCGGGGTGAATTTTTCCAGTGAGCCATCCGTTAGCGAGTGGGTAGAAGGGCAAGAAGCCAATCCCGAGCTCGGCACAGGCATCAAGAACGCCGTCACGCTCCGGGGCGCGCTCTAGTAGTGAGTACTGGTTCTGTACTGAAACGAATGAAGGACCGTTGCCCGCTGCAACCTTTGCTTCACGAAGTTGATCAGCAGTGAAGTTAGAACATCCGATTTCTCTGACCTTGCCCTCAGCTACGAGTTCTTGCATGGCACCAATGGTGTCGGCGATTGGCACGGTGGGATCTGGGTAGTGCAATTGATAAAGGTCAATGTAGTCAGTGCCGAGTCGCTTTAAAGAATCCTCGCAGGCACTTCGCACGTACTGCGGCTTCGCACCGAAACGAGTCTCATCGATCGGCATTCCGAACTTTGAAGCAATGATGACATCAGCTCGACGGCCTCCGAGCGCTTGGCCGAGGAGTACTTCAGACTTAGTTCCGCCGTAGATGTCGGCGGTGTCAAAGAAGTTGATGCCATTTTCAATTGCGCTATCGACCACGGCCTTGGTGCCATCAAAATCGAGTCGCATTCCGAAGTTATTGCATCCAACCCCTACTTCTGAAACCAGCAGTGAACCAATTGAGCGCTTTTTCATAGCCATCCTTTGTTGTCTGTCAGTACTGTACACAGGTCCAGCACAGCGGTGTTGCGCAACTACGATAGATAGTGAACCTGGAGGGTAATTATGAAAATCAACGTGAATTTTGATCAGTGCAGTTCTAACGCTGTTTGTATGAACATTGCTCCAGAAATCTTCGAAGTCCGTGACGACGGCTACCTCTACATTCTCAATGAAAACCCAGGTCCAGAACTTTTTGATTCTCTACGTGCCGCAGTGAGTGGTTGTCCTAACGGTGCAATCTCACTAGAGGAGTAGTCAATGTCTGGACCTCGTGTCCGCTTCGCCCCGTCACCAACGGGTTTCTTTCACGTCGGATCTGCGCGCTCTGCGCTCTTTAACTGGTTCGTTGCTCGCCAGTCTCCAGACGGCTATTTCATCCTTCGCATTGAAGACACTGACGCTGACCGTAATCGCGAAGAGTGGGTTGACGGCATTGTTTCAGCCATGTCGTGGCTGGGTCTCAATCTCGACCAGGGTCCAGATCGCCAGAGTGACAATGCTCCAGCGCACGCTGATGCGGTGGCAAAGTTGCTCGCTGGGGGATACCTCTATTACTGCGACTGCACCGGAGACGATGTGCAAGCGCGAAAAGGTGACAATAAGACACCTGGATACGACGGGCACTGTCGTGAGCGTGGACTCGAGAAATCTGAAAAGACTGGCGTTCGCTTCAAGACTCCACAAAGTGGTTCAACTGTTGTCCATGACCTCATTCGTGGCGATGTTGAATTCCAAAACACGGTGATAGACGACTTCATTGTCGCTAAGTCCTCAGGAGTCGTGCTGTATGCGCTCGCCAATGTGACCGACGACCGCAACGACTCCATTACTCACGTCATTCGTGGTGAAGAACACCTTCCTAATGCCCCGAAGCAGATGATGCTCTGGTCCGCACTTAATGAAGTAACCGGCGACAACGTTGCGCTCCCGGTTTATGCCCACTTGCCCTTACTTGTAAACGAGCAGCGAAAGAAGCTTTCTAAGCGCAAAGACCCCGTCGCTACCGAGTCCTACCGGGACCAGGGCTACCTGCCTGATGCCTTTGTTAATTACTTGGCGCTGCTTGGATGGAGCCCTGAAGGTGATGAAGAAATTATCCCGCTAGAGCGAATGATCAAAGAGTTCCGCCTCGAAGACGTTTCTCACTCACCGGCGTTCTTCGACGTAAAGAAACTGAGCCATATAAATGGTGAGTACATCAGAAAGCTCTCAGTAGAGAAGTTCATTGAAATCTCCGCTCCATGGGTTCGTCCTTCGGACTGCGCGTGGCAGCCAACTGACCGCGAAGTGCCGTGGACAAAAGATGACTTCAACGCGGAGCTGTTCGCGAAGGTTGCTCCCTTGGTGCAAGAACGCATTGTGCTGCTGGGAGAAATTCCAGCAATGGTCGACTTCTTTTTCCACGACCAGCCAGTGATGGACGACGCTGCATTCACTAAGGCAATTAAGAATGACGTTGTTGCCCAAGAAATGATTAAGGCAGCTATTGCTCGATTTGCTGATGTCACCTGGGAAGCTGCAACGTTGCACGAAGAAGTGGCCGCACTCGGTGAAGGGCTAGGGCTCGTCCTTAGAAAAGCGCAAGCACCAATTCGCTGCGCAGTAACAGGCTCACTCGTTGGACCACCACTCTTTGAATCGTTAGAACTACTTGGCCGAGAGAACACGATTGCTCGTCTTAGAAGAGCGCTGGAGTTGGTGTCTTGATCTTCGGTCCATTTAAATTGATTCTGCGCATTATCAGCATGATCGTTAGTGCGATTTTTCTGTACTTTATTTTCACATTTTTCCAAATCTGGATGACTGGTCACCATCACACCACATCCAATGCGCAGGCAATCGTTGTTTTCGGAACAACAGAAAATAACGGAACACCATCTCCAGAACTTGAAGCACGTTTGACGCAAGCACTCGTTCTCTGGAATGAACAACGCGCTCCGTGGGTCGTAGTCACTGGAGGAAACATTCCTGGTGATGTGTACACCGAGTCGGGTGTTTCAAAATCGTGGCTTGTACGCCACGGAGTTCAGGCCTCACACATTCTCCAGGGTTTCGGAAATGACACATGGCAGAACATCTCCACAGCTCTTCCAGCCATGAAGGCTCACGCCATTCAAACTGTGATTACGGTCACGGATCCATTCCACGAATACCGAGCTATGGCAATCGCTTCATCGCAAGGCCTGATGCCCCAACCTTCGCCAGTTCCAAACTCGCCAACGGTTCACGACTCGCTCTGGAAGTACTACCTAAAAGAGACACTCAGCGTTGGCGTAGCTCGAGTCCTCGGATATCACTTGCTGAGCGAGTGGAGCACAGTTGCTTCCAGCGTTAACTTGCCGTCTGGCGGGTAAGTAGCGCACTCAGGTAAGATTGTCAGACCCTTCGGGGGTGGTGTAATTGGCAACACAAGTGGTTCTGGTCCACTTATTCAGGGTTCGAGTCCTTGCCCCCGAGCGAAGTAGTTGAGAGATCCACCTCTCAGCTACCTCATGGTCCCATCGTCTAGTGGCCTAGGACTCCAGCTTCTCAAGCTGGCTACGCGGGTTCGAATCCCGCTGGGACTGCGAGTTAAAGATGTGCAAATGATTTGCTTCAATGTTTCACAGGAGAGATTCTTCGCTTTTTTAAGAGAATGAATGTTCACCTATAATGAATCGACTGAGAATTCAACCTCTCAGTAGCAACAAGGTCCCATCGTCTAGTGGCCTAGGACTCCAGCTTTTCAAGCTGGCTACGCGGGTTCGAATCCCGCTGGGACTGCAAAGCATTGTCTGAGGTAGCGGATGTGATTGATTGATGTGCCCCTATTTGACTGGGGGGGGTATTTCTGAAATAATTTAACTAATAGTCAAATTAGTAAAAAGGCGAGTCTTGAGTAATTTAAATCGCAATTCAAAAAAGATACGCATCGCTTTTGTTCTCTTGCCTCTCAGTCTTTTAGTTACGAGTGTGCTCATTTCGCCAGCTGGGGCAGGACCTTTTATGCCGCCTATCTTTGGATCGCCGGGGACATTTGCAGGTTCAACGGCGGCTAACTGGGTCTTGCCATCGAACACACCAAATAATCATGCTTGTTTGACTGCAGCCCTCCCTTCTGGTTCCCCAATCCCTGGGTGCACTTCGCCTTCACAAGATGTCAGTGGAAGCGGGGTACTGCGACTCACTTCTAACGCCAACTCTCAAGTGGGTGGAGTTTGGAATTCCTACACATGGGATTTGCAGTCACCATTAGACATTGCATTCACGACATACCAATACCACACTTCGAATGGGTTTCCTGCAGATGGGATTGGGTTCGGTTTAGCCGTTGCGGATCCTGCGAACCCTTCGCCACCAACTGTCACTGGAGGCTCGGGAGGAAGTTTGGGATACATTGGCTTACCTAATGCCTACATGGGCGTTGGCTTTGATGTGTATGGCAACTTTCAACCCTCTGGCTGCACAGAGCAAGGGGTTGTTCGACCAACCCCTGTGTACCAGAACGCTGGGCTCACGCCAGGTAATTCGGGGGTAACTGTTTTAGGTTCCGGGACTCAAAACGCTGCGGGGAACTACTGCACAATTGGAACTCAAAACGGTTTTGTGCTTGATGCAGCGAGTTCCTCCGATAGAGCTAGTGCTGGGGTGCCTGCTGAGGTGACTTTGAATCCAACTTCGCAATATGTGACCAGTTCGAAAACTGGAGTTTCAGTTCGTCCAATGGGTTGGGCCGTAACATTCTTGCCAGTTGGGGCAAGTAGTTGGGTAACCGAAACCGGCTACCTTCCGAGTACAAATTCAGCGTCCCCAGGTTATGATCCTGCCCTAACACAATTCCCTAGTAATTTGATCAATGCTGCTACCGGATTACCCAAGGCGCTATCTTTTGGATTTTTCGCTGGAACTGGCTCTGGAAATGAGATCCATGAAGTAGATGTCAAATATTACTCTGGCGTTACTACTTCATCACAAAGCATTGTCGCTTCGTCGCAAAGCATTGTCGTTGAGCCTAAAGTCGTTGCCTCAACTACCCCCGACGCACCCACCAATCTCAGCGTCGCAACTCCACGCAGTGGTGGCATCATTACCCTTACCTGGTCACCAGTGGCCGACAACGGATCTGGTCCAATTACGAGCTACGTCTGTAGTTCTGGTGCAGCCGTCACCATAAGCGTGACTGGCACCTCATGCACGTTCACCAACAAGTCCCTGATAATTACTAACAACTCCGCTTCTCTCAGCGTGGTTGCAGTGAATCAATCTGGCACTTCAGATCCGGCGACACTGCCGGTGCAGTGGGCTAATCCTCCCACAACAACGACAACGACGCCTGCTATAACTACCAAGACCATTACTTGTCATAAGGGGATTCTCTTAAAAAAGGTCACGGGAGTAACTCCCGTGTGTCCTAGTGGCTGGAAGCAGTAGTTCCAATACAACCTTGTAGTACTAAAACCGCCTGAGTCTTTATGATTCAGGCGGTTTTTACTGTCCCTCTAAGCCACACCCTGAGCTGATCCATCTCAGTTAGCCAGCCCACTAGTTGGTTCCAGCTTAAAACGCTTGGGGCTGCTGAAATTGAAACACCGTAGGCAATTACCTACGGTGTATTTTCAACTAAGACTTGTTGGTTTAGCTCTTGGCAAGCAGCTCAAACGCGAATTGATAAAGGTCCCAGATTTCATTTTCATTAACAGCTGGTCCCTCGAGCGCGTCAACAAGACTGAAGCCAATTCGGTTTGAGAGAACGATAAATGAAAGGTTTTCAGCTTTGATCCCGTCGCTTAGAACACCTTGGTGCTGCGCAGCCCGAAAAAGCGAAGTAAGTGCATCATGGAGTTGACGACCGATCTGTTGCATTCGCTTTGAGGTTTCATCGTCAAATGAGGTGGCACTAAGAGCGTGAATGCGAAGCATTCGTAGCCACTCTTGATCTTCTGGCTCATCTTTTACGACCTCACGCACAAAGCTAAAAAACTCTTTGGCGTCCTTCCACGGTTTTTCAGGAATACGCATTCGAGATTGCTCTTCATTCGCTCGTTTTTGATACGCATATAAGAATGTAGAAGCAATGAGATCTTCTCTTGAATTGAAGTAACGGTAAATGTTGGGAATCGTTACTTGCAGCTGATCCGCGAGGTCCTTCAAGCGGAAATTAGCCACCCCGTGCTTCATTAAAATGAGAGCTGTCTCATCAAGAATCAGCTCTCTACTGAGGGAGGTTCTGGAGGCGGTCATTGGTAAGTAATTCCTTCCTTAATTCAATTAAGTGAACCCTAACAAGCATTAACAAATAAAGGTAGTTTTAACTTACCTTATAAATGTTAAGTTAAACAATCAGCAACTTCTAAAGAATCAATGACCCTTGGATGGCAATTAAATAACTAGAAATCCGTAGACTTTGCGTATGAGTCAACAACCGGCACTATCCAAAATCTCTACAGATTCGCTAGTTCCACTTCTTGACAGTGATCCAGCCCTCTTTTTGCTTGATGTTCGTGAACCTGACGAAGTCGCAGAATGGCGAATTTCTGGGGTACACAATGTCCCCCTTGGCGAGCTCGATCGCAGGATTTCTGAGGTCCCTACTGACAAGCGCGTTGTTGTCATCTGTGCCAAGGGAGCGCGTGCTCTTCAGGGAGCACAAATTTTGCTCGACCATGGGATCAGCTCTGAAGTTCTAGATGGCGGCATGGGTGCTTGGGCTTCAACCTATGACCACGTCGAAAGAGACTTCGCAGGCGCAAGTGTTGTGCAACTGAGGCGAAGAGGGAAGGGATGCCTTTCCTACGTCATTGGAGCGGGCGGCAACGCAGTAGTTATCGACCCTTCGCTCAGTAGTGAAGTCTATGAAGAGGTGGCAATCAGTCATGGTTGGAAGATCACGTACATACTTGACACTCACCTTCACGCTGATCACATTTCAGGAGCAAGAAAGCTTGTTGAACGAACAGGTGCGAAGTTGATGCTGAGCCCTTCTGATCCTTTTGAATTTGAATTCACACCACTCGTTGATGGACTGCAAATAGAAATAACAACTGGTGTTTCCCTCGGCGTTTCAGCGGTAAGCGTCCCTGGACACACTGAAGGATCGACCATGTATCAACTCGGTGATTCTGCCATCTTTACCGGTGACACATTGTTCCTTGAGAGCGTTGGAAGGCCCGACCTTGCAGATCAAGCTGAACCATTCGCACACAATCTCTACGAGAGTTTGCACACACGAGTGCTGCCACTTAACGATGACATCATGGTATTCCCTGCGCACTACGGCGACGGTGTAGAAGTTCATGCTGGTGAATTTGTTTCAAAGAAATTAGGAGCTCTAAGAAACACACTCCCAGCACTCATGCTTAGTGAAACTGACTTCGTTGCGTGGGCGGTTGCCAACGTAAAAGATCGACCACCGAACTACCAACACATTGTTCTCATTAATGCGGGTCGCGAGAAATTAACTGACGATGCCGCTGAGATGGAACTTGGTCCGAATAGGTGTGCGATCGCTTCGTAGTTTTGTTTAATAAATTTATTAAACGCTAAAGTATTTTTACGTTTACAAGTAAGCAGTAACTGCTTAGTCTTTATACGTGAATAACACGTTTATAACGAAACTTATTATCAAACGTGCATATTTTTCCCTTGCACTATTTTTTCTGATTTTCGTTTTTGCATTCAGTTTTTTCCACTCAACCGGTGCGAACGCAGTAACCAAGCCAACTCTTAGCCCGACTGCGCAATTTCACGCATTGGCTACTGCACCAAATGCACCAACTACGCCGACTGCAGTTGCTGGAAATTCACAAGCAACAATTACGTGGGTGGCACCAGCAAGCAATGGTGGAGCTGCAATAACTGGCTACACCGTTACCTCAACGCCAGTTGTAGCAACCCCTACGGCCTGCAAGACAACCAACCTGACGTGTATTTTTACTGGACTCACGAACGGAACGAGTTACACCTTTGCAGTCACCGCAACCAACTCAGTTGGTACGGGTGCGTCTTCGGCATCGACATCTGCGGTGATCCCATCAACTGTGCCTGGCGCGCCGGGTACTCCAACTGCCACAGTTGGTGCAGGCAGCGCAACCATTTCTTGGACTGCTCCAGCGAGCAATGGTGGTCTCAGTATCACTAGTTACAACGTCTACAACGCAACTTCAAACGCACTCGTCTGTTCGTACACCGTGCCGGTAGGCACCTCAGCAAATACCTGCACTGCAACTGGGCTTAGTCCTGGAACGAGCTACACGTTTTATGTAAAGGCCATTAACCCAACTGGCACCGGAGCACAGAGTGCGAGCTCTACTGCGGTCATAACACCAACAGCTCCGACTAGCACAGCAACAATCACATCGACAACAAGTACGAGTTACCAAACTGAAACTCTTGTGTGGAGTGCAGTATCAGCAACCGGTGGGCTGCCAATTCTTAGCTACACCGCCTACGCATCGAGAGCAAATGTCGCGATCACAGCAACTGGTGGAGCCGCACTTTCAATTTTTCCAAGTTGTTCCTACAACGTGCCGTCAAGTGGTGCAACCAATACCTGCACCATCACCGGACTTGCGGATAATACGCAGTACTACTTTTTTGTGGTTGCTACGAATTTGGTCGGGCAGCAAAACGTAGTTGGAATTTATCCATCAAACATGGTCGGGAAAGTTGTTCTCACCACAGCAAGTGCTCCGACGGCAAGTGCCACAATCACCTCTGCAACAGCAACGGGCGTTGGCGCCATAACTGCAGTGTGGAGTGCAGTAACAGCAACCGGTGGGCTGCCAATTCTTAGCTACACCGCCTACGCAACAACTACGAACGTGCAAATCACGGCTAGTGGCGGCGCTTCGCTCTCGGCGATGAAAAGCTGCACCTACACCGTGCCATCAAGTGGTGCAACCAATACCTGTACCATTACCGGACTAGCAACAAACACGCAGTACTACGTCTTTGTGCTCGGAACTAACTTGGCCGGCCAGCAAGATGTTCTTGCCGTTTATCCAAGCAATGTCACCGGTCGAGCTGTTCTTTCAACGGCAAGTGCTCCGACGGCAAGTGCCACAATCACCTCTGCAACAGCAACGGGCGTTGGCGCCATAACTGCAGTGTGGAGTGCAGTAACGGCAACGGGTGGACTACCAATTCTTAGCTACACGGCTTTTGCAGCAAGCGCCAATGTTCAGATCACTGCTGCTTCGCTCTCTGCAATGAAT